>SESG01009424.1_pt1 | contig 18178 bp, 16 predicted proteins | sample 3171421 | NCBI WGS metagenome assembly SESG01 (sample SAMN10866946, study PRJNA518727) | freshwater metagenome | biome: subpolar coniferous forest; feature: holomictic lake; material: water; isolation source: holomictic Lake 227, 6 m and 8 m depth | place: Canada: near Kenora, Ontario | collected... | reverse complement strand
CCTTCTTAAATCAAACGAAGAGTACGCCTCTCATTTTACAAAAGAAGATCTCACTGGCTTTGCTCAAAAAGGTTTAGCAATCGTCACTTGTATGGACTCGCGTATTGATCCCCTCCGTATTGTCGGCATGCATGCTGGTGATGCAAAGATCCTGCGTAATGCAGGGGCTCGCGTAACCGAAGACGTATTGCGTACTTTGGTTCTGGCAACGCACCTACTTGGAGTCAAGAGAATTCTTGTTATGCCACATACTGATTGCCGTATGGCATCAGCAGAAGAGTCAGAGATTCATCAACAGATAAAAGAGGCGAGTGGAGTAGATACTCGTGGAATTGAGATTCGGACTGTACGAGATCAAAATAAGGCACTATTCCAAGATATTCAACGTATCGAGTCTTATCCATTATTACTGCCAGGCATACAAGTAATGGGTGCGATTTACGACGTTAAAACAGGCCGCATAAATCCAATTAATTAATTGTCTTTGATAAAGCTTTCAGTTGGCGAGGAGAATGCTGGGGCAATATCTGCAAAACGAGCAAAGTGAAGCTGCGCTGCAACGGTGATTGTGCGAGTAGGACCGTTACGGTGTTTAGCAACAATTAAATCTGCTTCTCCGGATCGAGACGAGCCTTCGTAGAGATCATCTCTGTGCAACAAAATAACCATATCCGCATCTTGTTCAATCGAACCAGATTCGCGTAGGTCAGAGAGCATTGGCTTCTTATCAGCTCTTTGTTCAGGAGAACGGTTGAGCTGTGAAATGGCAATTACTGGAACGCCAAGTTCTTTAGCTAGGAGTTTAAGGTTACGAGAGAACTCTGAAACTTCTTGCTGACGACTTTCAACACGTTTTCCAGAACTCATCAACTGCAAATAGTCGATGACAATTAATTTCAGGTTATGTCGCTGCTTTAAACGACGAGCCTTCGCACGAATCTCCATCAAAGAAAGGTTTGGAGAGTCATCGATAAATAATGGTGCATCAGAAATTTCACCCATACGTTTTGCAAGGCGACCCCACTCATCATCCGAGAGGGAACCTGAGCGAATATTGTTAAGTCCAACGCGGGCTTCCGCTGAAAGCATACGCATCGTGATTTCTGAGCGAGACATTTCAAGTGAGAAAATAACTGCTGCATCACCGTTGTGAATAGCAGCATGCCGTGCAATATCAAGCCCAAGAGTTGACTTACCAACGGCTGGACGAGCAGCAAGAACAATCATGTTTCCTGCATGAAATCCATTTGTTAAGGCGTCAAGATCTTTGAATCCAGATTTAACACCTTCATCTTTAATACCTGTTGCAATCGCTTCGATTTCATCAAGTGCGTCAGGAAGAAGTTCTGAGAGTTGGATGTAATCTTCGGATGCTCTGCGTTCAGTTACTTCGTAGACTTCTGCTTGAGCTTGATCTACAACATCATCAACATCGCCTTCGGCCGAATAGCCAAGCTGAACAATTTTCGTTCCAGCTTCAACCAAGCGGCGCATAATTGCGCAATCGCGAACAATCTTCGCGTAGTAACCTGCGTTTGCGGCGGTGGGAACAGATGAAATGAGTGTGTGAAGGTATGGCGCACCACCCGCACGTGCGATATCACCACGTTTTGTAAGTTCTGCGACGACCGTTACAGGATCGGCTGGATCACCTTTGCCATATAGATCAAGAATTGCGTCATAAATAAGTTCATGAGCTGGGCGATAGAAATCGCGTTCTTTAATAATTTCTACAACATCTGCAATCGCATCTTTTGATAGAAGCATTCCGCCGAGAACTGATTGTTCGGCAACGAGATCTTGTGGAGGAGTTCGCTCGAATTCAACAGGATCATTGTTGTTTGAGCGTGATGGGAGCTCGGCGATACTCATGTGCATATTCTGGCTATCACCGCTGACATTCCCTATTGCTGAAGAGAGGAACTGTGCATGCGCCTGTGGGGAAGCTGTGTAGAGCGGTGAAGAAGTTGTGGGTAACTAGTGGATAACTCACTCAGGCTGGTTGGTTTTGCGCTCATTTACGCTCATTGCCCTGTGTATAAAGGTTTTTCGAGTTATCTCAATATGTGAAAGATGTGAAAGATATGAAAAATGGCCCACTGGATATCCAGTGGGCCATTTCTTCAATCAATTTAAGCTGCAACTACCTCAATGGCGATGCTTGCTGAAACCTGAGCGGTAAGAGCAACCTTGACGGTGTACTTACCTAGCTTCTTGATATGTCCAACCTTGAGCTTATGACGATCGATATCAACGCCGGTTGCACCCTTGATAGCTAGAACAATCTGCTTATCGGTGACAGAACCGAACAATGAACCTGTTGAACCGACCTTTGCCTTTACAGCAATAGGGGCCTTTTCAAGTGAGTTCTTGATCTCGACAGCATGTTCGCGGTCGCGGATTTCACGGGCGGTACGAGCGCGACGAATTGCTTCAATCTGCTTCTCTCCACCAAGTGACCAAAGAATTGCGTGGCTACGTGGCAATAGGAAATTGCGTGCGTATCCGTCTTTCACGCTGACAACATCGCCCGCCTGGCCTAAGCCAGTGACTTCACGAGTAAGAATAAGTTTCATTATGTACCTAGTCCCTTATCTCGCTGTTGAGGTGTAAGGCAGAAGTGCCATTTCGCGGCTGTTCTTTACAGCTGCGGCAATCTGACGTTGGTGTTGTGTGCAAGCTCCTGTAACTCGGCGAGCGCGGATTTTGCCGCGATCCGAGATGAACTTGCGAAGAGTTGCGATGTCTTTGTAGTCGATGTAGTTGACCTTTTCACGACAGAAAGAACATGGCTTCTTCTTGAACTTCTTTAGCGCTGCAGCAGAAAGTTTTGGTGCAACTTTCTTAGGCTTCAGCGTCTTATTACTTCTTGCGCCCACTGTGGTGCTCCTTTTGGGATGCCTCGAATATCTAAATAGATCTTCGAGAATGGTTGGTTAGTTAATTAAAATGGAGGTTGATCGTCTGATCCTGTTGTTGCCCAACCGCCACCTACTGGTGCGGCTGACCAAGGATCATCTGATGCATCTGATGTAACACTGGAAGATGGAGTGCTTGAGAAACCACCAGTAGAACCACCTTGACGTGTTGTCTTAGTGACTTTTGCGGTGGCGTTGCGAAGTGATGGACCTACTTCATCAACTTCCACCTCAAATACTGTGCGCTTCTCGCCTTCCTTTGTTTCATAAGAGCGTTGCTTAAGACGACCAGAAACAAGAACACGCATTCCGCGAGTTAGTGACTCTGCAACGTTTTCAGCTGCTTGACGCCAAATCTGGCACTGTAGAAATAGGCTGTCGCCGTCTTTCCACTCATTAGTTGCCTTATCGAGATAACGTGGTGTTGAAGCCACGGTGAACTTTGCGACTGCAGCACCGCTAGGTGTGAATCGAAGTTCTGGATCATTAACAAGATTGCCAATGATGGTGATGTTTGTATCTCCGGCTGCCATATTTTTTCCTTTTCTCTCTACTTTTCTTTTCGGCTACTTTTAGGGTCAGGAATTATTCTGGACGTACAACTTTTGTGCGTAGAACAGATTCATTCAAATTAAGCTGACGATCCAACTCTTTGATTGCATCTGGACCACAGTGCAGATCTGCAACAGCGTAAATGCCTTCTGCCTTCTTGTTGATTTCGAAGGTCATGCGACGCTTACCCCAAATGTCGAGCTTGTCGACGCGACCACCAGAATCTTTGATGATCTTGAGATATGTCTCAAGGCTTGGCTGAACTGTACGTTCTTCTAACTCAGGATCGAGGATGACCATGATTTCATAATGACGCATGTTTTAACCCCACCTCCTCTGGACTAAAGCGGCCACGGCATTTCCGCGGCAGGAGGGTTATGCGACCTGCCGTCGTTTCTGCTTCATTGGAAGCAGTCCGTTTCGGAAGGGAGGATAAGCCTATCCGTCTAGTGAAGAAGAGAGAAATTCAACCATTTGTGGAGCTCGTGAGCGTGTGGAAACAGCAATTACGAAGTAAATGGTGGTTGCAATTCGGATGAGGGTTATCAGCGCGTAGGCCTTAGGTTCTAGGCCGAAGTGGCTCCCCGAGAACTTCGCGAGGTATTCCCAAACAGCAAAGTGATACAAGACTTCAGAACCTTGCCAAATCCAAAATGCTTTTCGATCCTTCGCACCGCGCATAGCAAGAATTGCAAGAGGAGTGAGCCATAAAACATATTGTGGCGAATAAACCTTGCTCGCAATAGTAAATATTGCAACGATAGTGAATGCAACACTTGCAAGAGATGGTGTTCTGGCTAACCCAAAGAAATAAACCGCAAACGCCGAGACGCCAACCAGGAAAGTTAAAACAGAGATCGAATTAAGATTTCCATTTGCATTAAAAACTCCTAAGAGTTGTAAGGCATACCAGAGAGATCCAAAATCTGCTCCGCGTTCACCGTTTAACTTGAAGAATCTCCACCAGCCTGACTGATTGAATAAAATAAATGGCAAGTTAATGAGGAGCCAGGTTCCTATTGTTAAAGCAGAATACTGAATTGCCCTTTTAAGTTGGTGTCGCCGCAAAAATATTAGAACTATTGGAGCTAGTAAAACAATAGGGAAGAACTTTGTTGCAACGCTTATTCCCAAAACAATTGCACTCTTTTCAAAATGCTTTTTCTCAAACCAATAAATCGCTGCTATTGCAGTTATCACTGCCCACATATCCCAGTTAATGTACAAAGAGAGGAAGACGGCTGGGGAAAGAGGAAGTAAATATCTGAATTCTGGTTTTAGTTTTGCCATTATTAAAGATGTCCCTATTAAGAGAAATCCAAGCAATAGAAGATTAATGAGAAAATAAAATCGATATGAATTATTTCCGGCAGGTGTTACGAGGGAAGTTGCCCACATAACAACGCCAGTAAGTGGTGGGTACTCAACTGCATTCAGAGACGAGGAGTACGCCCATGTGTGATGAATTAAATCTCGCGCACCAAATAGCGCTGGTAAATCTGAATAGCAAGCATGAACATATACATCTGGAGAAGCCCAGTTTGTTTTATAACAATGATCAAATTTTACAAAAGATAGAAGCGACGCAGCGAGGGCTAATAAAATTACTGCTTTTGAAGTGAACTTCAGGCGCATCTACTTCTTCTTTGTAGGTTTAGGAGCGGCTGTTTTCTTAATTCCCGATGTTGGTTTAACCGCCAAGGATGGATCAAGTGTTGGGACGGCGGTACTAAAGTCTGTTGGCTCTGTTCCGCCAATGTTTGAAGGTGCTGGGAAGGACACAACTGGCATACCCTTCATTGCAACCTTTGTGTACGAATTCCAAATCATTGCTGGATAGCTTCCACCAGTCACTGCCCCTAGGCCGCCAATGCCATTGAGTGATTGTGTGGCGTCATTTCGAAACATTGCAACTGACGTTGCCAATTGTGGGGTGTACCCATTGAACCAAGCAGATGCGTTATCGGTAGTCGTTCCGGTCTTGCCAGCGACGGGTCTGTTAATGCCCGTTATCGCCGCGCCACCAGTTCCATATTGCACAACACCTTGAAGTGCTGTTGTTAGATCTGCCATTACATCCGTACTAAATACTTGCTGTGCTTGTATTCGAGATTCATAGAGAACGCCTTGATTTGCACCAAGTACTTCTTTCACCATAAACGGTTTTGCATAGACGCCTTGAGCGGCAAAGGAGGCATATGCGGCTGCCACATCAATAACGTGAGGGCTTGCAACGCCAAGTGAAACAGAAGGTGTCGCCCACATTTGAACAGAGCTTGGGATTCCAGCTCTTCGAGCAACGTCTACAACATTTTGAAGGCCGGCCTTCATGCCAAGTGGCACGAAAACTGTATTAACTGAGTGCGCAGTCGCATCAAGCAAATTAATATTTCCAAATTGTTCATTGCTGTAGTTATAAACAGAATAAATAGTCTGCGCATTTGGATCGTCGTAAACAGCAGGTGAAGAGCCAAGCCATGTGGATTGAAGTGAGATACCGCTTTCTAGCGCTGCGATAAGAGCAAATGGCTTAAACGAGGATCCGGCCTGAGCAGTGGATTGCGTGGCGTTATTTAGCTGGGATTGCAAGTAATCGCGCCCGCCATACATCGCAACGATTTCACCTGTTCCTGGGCGTATTGAAACAAGTGCAACACGAAGATCAGTTGGCGCTTTCGCGGGAATTCGTTTATTAACAGCATCCTGCGCTGCTGTTTGTGCTTTAGATTCAAGTGTAGTTTTTACAACGAGCCCACCAACTTGAAGTTGGCTATCTGTAAATCCAAGTTTTAGAAGTTCTGCTGAAACATAAGCCATCAAATAACCCTTGGGTCCTGCCAACGCACCTGAAGTTACTTTCGGCGCAATGGTTGGGAACTTAAGTGTTTTTGCCTTAGCAGCATCTAGCCAACCGACTTTCACCATTCCATCGATTACATATTGCCAACGAGCCTTTAATCTGTTGAGACCATCGGTGTAGGAAGGTCCGTAATAGTTTGGAGAACGAAGAATTGAAGCCAGCATTGCATCCTGCGCAACACTAAGTTGGTTCACATTTCTACCGAAGTAGGTTTGCGCTGCTGTCTGAACTCCATAAGCGCCGCGGCCAAACCAAATTGTGTTCAAATAGTTTTCAAGGATTTGATCTTTGGATTGCTGTTGCTCCAATTTAATTGCGATAACAATTTCTTTAATTTTTCTTTGAATACTTCGTTCGGGTGTTAAGAAGGCGGTCTTTGCATATTGTTGCGTGATGGTTGAACCACCGCCACCATTTCCCAAGCTTTTAATATTGTCCCAAATGGCGCGTGCGAGTCCTTGAGGGCTAAATGCATGTTCGGAATAGAAATTTCGGTCTTCTGCGGCAAGAACTGCGTGACGAAGATTGAGTGGAATTTTTGCAAGAGGAACGATTGTTCGATTTTCTGAACCAATTCGTCCTAATTCAGTTCCATCTGCATATTGAATAATTGTTGATTGAGAATTTACGAACGCTTTAGGGTCTGGAATTCCGACAGTGAAATAGGCATAAGTAAAAATAAATGAGGCTGCTACAAAGATAAGGCCAAAGAAAAATATGGATCCACGAATTCCATACTTCAGGATGTTATCTCTGTGATGTCGGAGAAATCCGAGAATCGAGTCTTTGAGCGCCACGGTTAAAGGTTACCGGCTAGAGGCTAGCGCTGGATGAAATCCTCGTCTTCAAGCGTGCGGACTCGGCGCGGAGGTTTACGAAATCGCCCATCCCCCAACTTGAAACTCTGAATCAGGTGGTGCCAATGGCATTCCATACAAACTTCGACTACATAAACTCTAAATTCGCCAAATTCGCTCTGCATCTCATTAAGTTCGTTTGTGGACTTAATGCGACCTGAGTATTGGCCGAGTTGATCGCCAAAGGCGTAGTGCAGAACCACCATCCTTGTTTTTCGACAGATTGGGCAAGGACGTTCGACTTTTTCACCGTGATATTTAGCTGCAAGGCGCAGATAAGGATCAGCGTCGCATACATCGTTTCCAGGAGTTGTGCCTTTGAAATAGCCGACCAAAGTTGCACGCCGTTTCAAGGAATAGTCGATTGAATCCCGCCGAGACCACATGCCAGTCGTGGGAGTCATAGGAGCAAGAATAAACCTATTTCAATTACTAGGCTGACGCCATGAGTTTCGCAAGAAGTGGGTTATCAAAACTCCTTGCAGTCCGATGGTTGGGACAGTTGGCTGATGGAATTTTTCAATCAGCCTTAGCTTCCTTTGTCCTTTTCTCCCCGGAAAGGCAGGCAAACCCTGTTGCTGCTGCGCTCGCATTTTCAGTTGTGCTTCTTCCATATTCTGTTGTGGGTCCCTATGTAGGAACGCTTCTTGATCGCTTCTCCCGACAGCGCATTGTTCAATATTCAAATTATTTACGAGCAATTACATTATTAGTTGTCGCTCTCCTAATAACCAGAAGCAGCACAGGAGTTTTATTAACATTTGTAGTTTTGATTGCATTTGGAATAAACCGGTTGATACTTTCTGGGTTATCTGCAGGACTTCCGTTACTGGTTCTTAAAGAGAAATTAGTTGTTGCAAATGCACTTGCCGTAACAGGTGGCACCATCGGAGTTGTATTGGGTGGTGGTATTGGAATCGGTGCGAAGAAATTATTGGACGCGCATCTCAGTAGTGATCGCGCGGATGGATTGATCATTCTTCTTGCTTTTGCCGGGTACCTAATAAGCGGAGTCTTAGTTAGGCGGTTACGCCGTTTTGAAATTGGCCCTAAGGATTTAGAGGATTCAAAACAAGATGCAGGTTGGAAGGAAATGATTGAAGGGTTTCATATCCTTCGTTCACAACGCGATTCATTTCATGGAATCCTTGCAACAGCAATTCAGCGAGGTGGGTTAACTTCTCTAACGATGATGGTTTTATTGCTTGAACGCAATACATATCACCACTCAAATCAACCGGATGCAGGGTTGTCGGGTTTTGCCACAATGCTAACGATTGCCGGATGTGGCATTGCACTCGGTGCTTTTATTAGCCCTTCCATAGTTCGACGGCTTGGTCGCCATCTTTGGATTCGATGGGCTATGGTTTTAGCAACACCTTCTCTCATTCTTTATATTGTGTTGCCAAATGTAATTACTCTCGGCTTTGCATCGTTCTTGTTAGCAGGCACTGGCCAGGCAGTAAAAGTTACAAATGATGCGCTTGTGCAGACAAGAATTCAAGATGAATTTCGTGGCCGTGTTTTTGCTTTCTACGATATGGCAGTTAATGGGGCAATTGTTTTAGGAGCAGTTATAGCCGCATTACTTCTTCCAAATAGCGGTAAATCCATTGCGCTTCCGCTCTTAATAATAAGCGTTTACGTACTTACTTCATTATTGCTTTTGCGTGGATCTATTTTTTCGGCCCATTCAGCGCCCACCACTTAAGTAGCTCCGCTTTTGCTCTTTCATCTCCCAAAGGACCGTGTTCCAATCGAAGCTCAAGCATAAAGTTATAGGCCTTGCCCACAAGGGGAGAGGCTGGAATTCCCAATATTTCCATGATTGCATTTCCATCTACATCAGGACGAATTGAGTTGAGCTCTTCTTCCTCTTTAAGAAGTTCGATTCTCTTTTCTAACGAATCGTATGTGGATGCCAGTGCGGCAGCTTTACGTTGATTGCGAGTTGTGCAATCGGCACGAGTCAGTACGTGAAGATGTTCTAGTAATCCTTCGGCATCTCGTACATAACGTCGAACTGCCGAATCCGTCCACTCTCCCCCTGCGTATCCATGGAAACGTAGATGCAAGAAAACCAATTTAGAAACTTCGCTGATTGTTTGATTGTCAAAGCGAAGAGCTCGCAAACGCTCTTTTGCCATTCGCGATCCAACAACTTCGTGATGATGGAATGAGACGCCACCACCTGGAATTAATTCACGGGTTTTTGGTTTACCAATGTCGTGCAACAAGGCAGCTAATCGAATAACAAGGTTTGGACCACCCAATCGATCTTCAAGTGCTATAGCTTGCTCCAAAACCGTCAACGTGTGTTCGTATACATCTTTGTGATGATGGTGTTCATCGACTTCGAGTTTTAGTTTAGGTAATTCCGGAATTACAAAGGTCGCCAATCCTGTTTCAACCATTAGCGTAAGACCAAGACGTGGATTCTTAGACATCAAAAGTTTTATAAGTTCATCATGTACGCGCTCAGCGGAAACTATTTTGATTCGCTCAGCCATGCGCTTCATAGATTCAACGACTGTTGAATCAACTTCAAATTCAAGTTGTGATGCAAAACGGGCCGCTCGCATCATGCGAAGTGGATCATCTCCGAATAAAACATCGGGATCAGCGGGTGCTCGCAATATGCGCTTAGCTAAATCCTCAACACCATTGAAGAGGTCAATAAATTCTGGCGTTGGGGTTGTCAGTTCTAGAGCCAAACAATTTATTGTGAAGTCTCGCCGTGAAAGATCTCCTTCGATGGAGTCTCCGAAATTTACTTCTGGTTTCCGAGATAAGGGATCATAGTTTTCACTTCGGTAAGTGGTGATCTCAACCGTTACGTCACCTTTCTTGCCAGCGATGGTTCCAAAGGCTGCGCCAGTTTCCCAAATTGAATCAGCCCAACTTTTCAAGATCTTTTTAGTCTCGTTAGGTCGCGCGTTTGTCGTGAAATCTAAATCATTTCCTAAGCGACCAAGGATTGCATCGCGAACTGGTCCTCCTACGAGCGCAAGAGTGAAGCCAGCTTTTGAAAAGTCCATCGCTAAGGAGTTCGCGATGGGAGCCTTCTCAAGAAGAGTGGTCATCGCAAGTTCTTTAGCTATTTCACGCGGGGTACTCACAAGACCCAAGGTTAGAGCAGTACCCTTGCCCTATGACCCCGGCACCTGGTGCGGGTGGCGAAGCGAAGCGGAAAAAACGTCGCCGTAGGCGAAATCCGTCGAACCCACTTACACCTTCTAATACACCTAACGCTCAAACAGCTTCGACTCCCCCTGCCCCTAAGAAGCCTGCTGTAAAGAAGAAGCAGCCTTACGCCAAACGCGTTGATGAGGTTAGTGCTGGAGGGTTAGTTATCGACCAATCTGGAACAAAAGGTTTATTGATTGGGCGCAAAGATTTGAAGGATCAAAGCGGAGAGCGTTTGCTCTGGTCTCTCCCTAAGGGGCACATCGAAGAGGGTGAAACCCCAGAACAAGCCGCAATACGCGAAGTTCAAGAGGAAACGGGAATCGAAAGTGAAATTTCTAAAGCCCTTGGTGTGATTGATTTCTGGTTTATGGCAGGTGGAAAACGAATTCATAAAACTGTTCATCACTATCTATTTAAGGAAGTTGGCGGTGTGCTGGCGCCTCAAATTAGTGAAGTTGATGATGTGGGCTGGTTCCCACTTGAGGAAGTCGTGGGACTTTTGGCATACCCAGATGAAAAGAAGTTGATTTCTAAAGCAGGCGAACTCAACTTATGAAAAAGGGATTTTTGGCACTCGTTGCGCTCTTCCTAATTTTTCCAACTTCGGTTCATGCTGCAACTATCGTGACGCTAACAGCGCCTCCTGCGCGACACCTTGATGGAACTTTTATTGATGATCACCTTGCAACAGATTTAACTCCAACTGGTAAATATGGAGAATTGGTTTTCAACGCACCAGGGCTTGTGAATCTCTGGCGAATTGATCCTGCTTTTATCGAAGATGTACAGGCTATGACCGTCTCCTACAAAGTTAGTGGGGGACAAGATGGTGCTGGAAAAGATGTAGCCCTTGCATTCCTCAATAGATTGAAATCAATAACTCAAGGTGAGCGAGTTGAAGCACTTGCATACGCAAATCCAAGTGAGTACTGGGTTGGAAAATTTCTTCCGCACGATCGCGGATATATTCTCACGGTTTCAGAAGCTAGATTATCTTCATTACTTGGAGAGAAGACTTATGCTCCAACCGAGTACATTTCAAAGAAATATTTTTCTTTAACAAGCCCTCAAATTCGATTAATTAATATTGCATCAGCAAGAATTCAATCTTCTGCCGCATTCTTGGATTCGCAAACACTTGAGAATTACAAGCTTTCAGAGCTAAAGATCTTGAGTGCATCCCTAAATCCAACCCAGCGCCAAAGTTTTGCATACGATCTTGCTGCGCAAGTAAACACACTTCGTGATTCAATCCATATTTCAAACGGTAAATTCACCATAACATCGGCTGAGCAAAAACTCCCAATCACGATTACAAATGACTTCCCAAAATCGGTGATTGCGAATCTTTCTATAAATTCTACAAATGAAAGAATCTTTGTTGATGATATTAAATCAATTACGATTCCTGCTAAATCTAAAATACAGATTATGGTGCCGATAAAAGCATATACATCGGGAGATTCTGGATTCACAGTAACGGTTACTACTCGTGATGGAAGTGTCTTTGGGCAAACCGTTACTTACCCTTTAACTATTGCCGTTATTAGTCCTGTCGCAACATGGATCACTGCGGCTGCCGCCATTGTTCTATTTGGAGCAGCGATCTTTAAATCTTTACGTCGATTTAGAAAGGGGAAGAAACTTCATGAGCACCGATGAATCCCTTTTGAAATCCTCCACTGCAATGGCTATTGGAACTGTTGTTTCACGAGTTACGGGGCTTATTCGAGGGCTCTTAACTGTTGCTCTCTTAGGAACCGCGCTTTTGGGCGATGTATTTAATGTCGCGAACACTATGCCGAACATTCTTTACAATTTGATAGTTGGCGGCGCTTTAACTGCAGTCTTTGTTCCTCAATTAGTGAGAGCTATGCGGGATAGTGATGGCGGCTCTGCCTTTGTATCGCGATTGGTAACTGCAACAACTGTAATTTTGGGTGTACTCACCATTCTCTCCGTCTTCGCAGCACCATTATTTGTTCGCATCTTTGCAAGCAGTTATGTGGGAAGACCAGAATTTCAACTCACAACTTTGATTATGCGTTATTGCTTGCCGCAAGTTTTCTTCATTGGTCTATATGCGCTGCTAAGCCAGATTACAAATGCAAAAGGAAAATTTGGTCCAATGATGTGGGCGCCAGTCGCAAACAATTTTGTTGGAATTGCTGTGATTGGTTACTTTCTTCATAGAGCACCACATTGGAGTGTTGCGACAATTTCTCATCGTGAAGCAACTCTTTTAGGAATCGGAACAACCCTTGGATATGTAATTCAATTTGCTGTTTTAGTTCCTGTTGTGATGAAGACAAGAATCAAAATAAAAGCACGTTTTGATTGGAAAGATCCTGAGTTACGTAAGTCATGGCACTTAGCTTCTTGGACGATTTTATTCGCAGCAATTTCGCAATTGGGTTATTTAATCACCGTGAACTTGTCTTCATCGGCCGCAGTTCATGCTGAAAAGGCGGGAATCTCCACGGGTGTGGGTTTCACTCCTTACAGCAACGCCTATTTCATTATGTTGTTACCTCACTCTGTAATCACGATCTCGCTAGTTACAGCGCTTTTGCCTCACTTGTCGGATTTGGCGATTGATAAGAAATTTACAGAGGTCCATGACCAGCTTGTCCGAGCAATCCGTTTGGTCGGCATCTTCACTGTGCCCAGCGCCTGTGCCCTGGTGCTATTTGGCACCTTAATAACTAGGACCTTATTTTTTGGAATTTCAAACGCTGATGCCCAATATATTGGGTTTGTTTTGGCTGGTTTTGCTCTTGGTTTGATGCCTATGAGCGTAAATCTGATTGCTCTTCGCGGTTTGAATGCTTTTGAAAATGTGAAGCTTCAAGTCTTGAGTAATTTCATCATGAACGCGTTAGGAAGTGTTCTGGCTGTTGGATTTGCCATGACCTTGAGTCCGAAATGGGTGACAGTCGGCCTGGCTGGGGCGCTCTCAATTAGCTATTTCATTGGCGCTTGGACCACTGTCCGGCTCCTTCGAAAGTATGAAATCTTCATTAAATTGAGTGAAATTTCTGGACTTTATCTCCGCCTTGGTGGAATTTTTCTTGTTATTGCCCTGCCTTTGCGTCTTGCACTGAGGTTTATACCTGGGGGGAATACTCTTCATCTCTTAGTGGTTCTTGTTGTTGCTGGTCTTGGCTATGTTGGCGCTGCCCGCGTATTTAAGATTGAAGAAGTTGGAAGCGCTTTCAAATTGTTGTTGCGCCGATAATAAAAGTTAATAGAAGTTAATAGACGAAATTAGTAGATAGGTTTCATATGAGCGAGATTCATCAAGTTGTAATTGTTGGATCAGGTCCAGCTGGTTACACCGCTGCTGTATATGCGGCACGTGCGCAGTTATCACCCATTCTTTATGAGGGTTCTGTGACCGCAGGTGGAGCGCTTATGAACACGACTGAAGTTGAAAACTTTCCAGGTTTCCCAGCAGGAATTATGGGACCAGAGCTGATGGATTCAATGCGTGCACAGGCTGAAAAGTTTGGGGCAAAGTTAATTACTGATGACATTGTTGAAATGGATTTAACCGGTGATATCAAAGTATTGAAAGACGGTTCAGGAAATGTTCTAAAAGCAAAAGCCGTAATTCTTGCTACTGGCTCTGCATACAAAGAAATTGGTCTTGAGAACGAAAAGCGTTTATCTGGAAGAGGAGTCTCGTGGTGTGCAACATGCGACGGATTCTTCTATCGTCAAAAGACTGTCGCTGTCGTTGGCGGAGGCGACTCTGCAATGGAAGAGGCAAACTTCTTAACACGATTTGCTGACAAGGTTGTTGTTATTCACCGTCGCGATTCACTTCGTGCTTCGAAAATCATGGTTGATCGCGCGCATGCGAATCCAAAGATCGAATTTGTTTGGAATACAGAAGTAATAGATGTATTAGGTGAGCAATCTATGTCGGCGCTTAAGTTAAAGAACGTTGAAACCGGAGAAGAATCAGAAAGAGCTTTCGATGGGTTGTTTGTTGCAATCGGACATTCACCTCGCAGTGAACTTCTTGGCGGTCAAGTTGATTTGGATTCTGAGGGCTATGTAAAGGTAGATGGCCGCTCAACTCGTACAAATCTTGCTGGGGTCTTTGCTTGTGGGGATCTAGTTGATCACACTTATCGACAAGCAATTACAGCTGCGGGAACTGGATGTGAGGCTGCTCTCGACGCCGAGCGATTCTTAGCTGGACACTAATTTTTATAAAGAAAATTCAATTAGAATTCCTTAACCAATCAGAGCAAAGCAAAGGTAGATAAAAATGAGCGCCACACAACCAGTAACAGCAGCCAATTTCGAGGCAGAAGTACTTAAGTCAACAACGCCAGTTCTCGTCGATTTTTGGGCTGAATGGTGTGGTCCTTGCCGCGCAGTTGCTCCAATCTTGGAGGAAATTGCTGCCGAGCACGGTGGAAAAATTAAAATTGTAAAACTCAACACAGATGATGAAGCTTCAATTGCGATGAAGTATGGAATTACTTCAATCCCAACACTTAATGTTTATGTAAATGGTGAAGTTGTGAAGAGCATTATTGGAGCAAAGCCAAAGCCTGCACTTCTCAAAGAACTCTCTGAGTTCATCTCCTAAACAGTTCAGAGAACATAAATAATGTCTTCAGAACTACGCAAGGGTGCCTCTGGGGATATTGTCATTCAACTTAGTACCACGCTTAATAGATTAGGTCTTCTTAAAACAGCACTTTCGATATTTGATGAAAGCGTCGAAAGTGCTGTTAAGGCCTTCCAGCAAGATCGCGGACTGATTGTTTCCGGTGTTGTCGATGCGACAACGATGCAAAGTTTGGAAGAAGCAAAATGGAAACTCGGGGATCGCACTCTTAAATTTGAAGTGAGCTCTCCAATTCGCGGAGACGATGTAGCGCAGCTTCAAACTCGCTTGGTGGAGATGGGATTTAATTGCGGACGCGTTGATGGAATTTTCGGAGTCCAGACTGAATTAGCTGTTAAAGAATTTCAAAAATCTGTTGGTGCAAAAGTTGATGGTCAATGTGGGCCTTCGACTGTTATGGCAATGGTTCGACTAATGAAAATAGTTTCTGGTGGAGCTCCTCAACAATTACGTGAAGAGGTTTCTCGGGCAAATAAGGGTCCTTCGTTAGCCAACAAAGTTATTGTGTTAGATCCTGCAAGTGAGTGTGGTGAGCAAGCGAGCGCAATAACCTTCGATATCGCCCAACGCCTTGAAGGTCGCCTCATAGCTTTAGGCGTTACGGTTTTCCTCACTCGAAGCGCAACATCACAAACTTCTGAAGCTGAACGAATTATTACGTCGAATAAAATTGGCGCGGATTTAGTTTTATCGCTCAATATTGATCACCACGAGAATGAAAATGCTCATGGTGTAGCGACTTGTTACTACGGCAGCGATGCTCACGGGATTCATTCAGTAGTTGGTGAACGCTTTGCAACTTTGGTTCAGCGAGAAATATGCGCTCGCACTGATTTATTGAATTGCCGCACCCATGCCAAGACATGGGATTTACTCCGCTTGACTAAAGCTCCAGCGGTGAGAATTGACCTTGGTTACATCTCTAATCCAGGCGATGCCCTTCGGTTAAACGATAAAGATTTCCGTGAAACCGTAGTCGAATCGATAATGATCGCAATTCAACGACTGTATTTGGCGGCTGAGGATGACGCTAAGACCGGAACACTTCGGATTAGTGACCTGAAAAGAGTGGGTCTTCGAAAGTAAGTAGCTAAAAATAGTTCACGGCTCTCGTGGAGTTTGTGGCAAACTACCGCGATGAGTTCAGAAATAACCCGCATCCACACAGGAGCTCCGGAAAACCTCCAAGAGCGATTCGCTCACCGAGCCCAATTTATGCAGCCTTCTGAAATTCGAGCCCTTTTTGCTGTCGCCTCCCGCCCAGAGATTGTCTCTTTGGCCGGTGGAATGCCAAACCTGACTGCCCTACCAATGGACATGATGGAGAACGTTGTTGGCCAACTAATTAAGACAAACGGTATGGAAGCCCTCCAATATGGAAGCGGCCAGGGCCATCCAAAACTTCGTGAGCAGATCTGCGATGTGATGGAACTTGAAGGAATCAAAGCCCACCCCGAAGATGTCATTGTCACCACAGGTTCCCAACAAGCTCTTGATTTAATTTCTCGAATTTTTATTGATCCAGGCGATGTCGTTCTCGTCGAAGCCCCTTCGTATGTCGGAGCACTTGGAACTTTTCATCAATACGAGGCATCTATCGTTCACGTCGAATTAGATACAAATGGAATGATTCCAGATCGCCTTCGTGAAGCTATTGCAAAAACAAGGCTCTCGGGTCGAAAGATCAAATTCCTTTATTTAATTCCAAATTACCAAAATCCATCAGGCGTTCTCCTGTCTGCTGAGCGACGAAGTGAAATTTTGGAAATTTGCCGCGAAGAGCGAATTTTTGTCGTCGAAGATAATCCTTATGGGTTGCTTGGATTTGATAAGCCGTCTCCAAATGCAATGCGCGCTGAAGATTCTGAAAATGTCATCTACCTAGGATCATTTTCGAAGACAATCTGCCCTGGCTTTCGCGTTGGTTGGGCTCTTGTCCCACAATCCCTGAAAGAGAAACTTGTAATCGCTTCTGAGTCATCACAATTATGTCCTTCGAATTTTGCACAACTTGCAATCTCTAGCTATCTTGCAGATCAACCATGGCGTGATCAAATTTCATCTTTTTGTAAGTTATATAAGGTTCGTCGCGATGCAATGTTGTCAGCTATGGATCTGTATTTTCCAAAGGAAGCCACATGGACCAAGCCTGAGGGTGGATTCTATGTTTGGGCAACTCTTCCTGCAGAAATCGACACAAAAGCTTTAATGCCGAAAGCAATTGTTGCGAAAGTAGCTTATGTCCCAGGAACTGCTTTCTATGCCGATGGCTTTGGTTCTTGGTCAATGCGTTTGTCTTATTGCTACCCAACTCCAGAGCGCATCACAGAGGGAATCAAATCTCTCGGCGGTGTTATTCAAAAGGAAATGGATCGGCGCTCAATCGGCAATTAAGCCAATAGTTTGTTGATTCTTTCCAAGTCTTCTTTATCGGCAAATTCAATGGTTATTTTTCCTTTGGATTTCCCTAGTTCAACTGTCACTCTCGTGTCATATTTATCTGAGAGATGATCTGCAACTTCTTTTAACCTTGGTGCTGGGATTGCCTTCTCTCGTGTTGAAGCGTTTTTTATATTAGCCCCACCTGAAGAAACAATCTCTTCTACATCTCGGACTGAAAGTCCTTCCGCCACAATTCTTTGCGCAAGTTTTTCGATTTGATTTTCATCAACCAAAGTTAATAGGGCGCGTGCATGACCGGCAGAAAGTATTCCTGCAGCCAATCTACGTTGTACTGAAGTTGGAAGATTTAAAAGACGAAGCGCATTTGAAATAGCAGGGCGAGATTTTCCAACTTTTGTTGCAAGCTCATCATGCGTGTAACCAAAATCGTTAAGTAAATTTTGATACGCGGCGCCTTCTTCTAAAGGATTTAGTTGGCTGCGATGAATATTTTCTAATAGAGCTTCGCGTAACAATTCATTATCTTTTGTTGCACGAACAATTACAGGAATTGTTTTAAGGCCGGCTATTTTGGAAGCGCGCAATCTGCGCTCTCCCATAATTAATTCATATTTTCCGTTTCCAATATCGCGCACGACTGGAGGTTGAAGAACTCCTACTTCTTTAATCGAGGCGGCAAGTTCATTGAGTAAATCTTGATCAAATACTTCGCGAGGTTGTTTGGGGTTTGGAGATATTGAATTAATATCAA
>SESG01032322.1_pt1 | contig 18186 bp, 18 predicted proteins | sample 3171421 | NCBI WGS metagenome assembly SESG01 (sample SAMN10866946, study PRJNA518727) | freshwater metagenome | biome: subpolar coniferous forest; feature: holomictic lake; material: water; isolation source: holomictic Lake 227, 6 m and 8 m depth | place: Canada: near Kenora, Ontario | collected... | reverse complement strand
AATGATGAGTATAAGCAAGTAAGCAAGATCGCTTTGAGTTTGAAAGAATTGGGGCTGACCGAACATTATCTTAATCTCTTAAGAGATTATAAAAAAGTTGGCAAAGATGAACAAATATTAAATAGAGTAATACTTGATATTGCGGAAGGGCAAATGTCTCAAGGTAAATACGACGAAGCCCAAAAGACGCTGGAGGAGTTAAATATCAGGCCTTCTGTTAAAGACAGTGGGTTAATAATGGCGATAAAAAAGAATCAGGCGGTAATATCTTACAAAAAAGGAGTGTATGATAAGGCAATTGTTAATTACGATGATGTAGCCCGCTCCGGGCAGAATAGCAATGATCCGGAACTTAGATATTGGTCGCAGTTTTACACAGGAAAGTCCTATTTAAAAATGGAGAAAAATGCTGACGCGCAAAAGACATTTGCTGAAATTAAAACTCAATCCGGGCCTGATGGATTTTGGACTAAGGTTGTTGATTATTGTGTTGAAGATCAGAAGTGGTGGGATAAATACGGTGAGCGGTTAAAGAAATAATTCCTCTGAGAGAAATTTAATGCAAGATATATCTTTGCTGCAGAAATCATTTGAAAGTTTTAATAAAGCAACTGTGGAGCTTGAACATGCTTATGCCCGCCTGGAAGAGCGGTTTGCAACTCTGAATAAAGAGCTGGAAGGAAAAAATATTGAGCTTGTTCAGACTGTTGCTGAAAAAGAAGAGACCAAAAATTATCTCCAGAATATTTTAGAGAGCTTAATCAACGGCGTTGTTGTAACGGATCTTGCAGGTCAGATTCAGATTTTGAATTCCTGCGCTGAAATGTTTACAGGCAGCAGCCAGACCGAAGTTCGAGGGCAACATATAAGCATTCTTTTTGGAGGCTTGCAAGTTGATGATTGGCAAAAGATTAATCTGGCTGAATATTTTAAAGGGGAAGCAGGGCATAAAGTTAAAACAAATAGCCGGACTCTGGAAATATTTTGTTCACCTTTTAAGTCGCCCAACGGCGAAGCAATTGGTAATGTCTTTGTCCTGCGCGATATAACTCAGATAGAAAAACTAGAAGACATGGCTAAAAGGACGGAGAAGTTTGCGGCTATGGCAGAAATGGCGGCCAACATCGCCCATGAAATTCGTAATCCACTGGGAAGTATTGAACTATTTGCTTCACTTCTTTTAAAAAATTTATCCCAGAAGAAAGATCAGGAACAGGCAGTCCAAATCATTTCTTCGGTAAAAAATGTTGATAATAAAATATCCAATCTGCTTCTGTTTACCCGAACGCAAAGTCCTAAAATGAGCAAAATTGATTTGCATCAAATATTATCAGAAGTCATCGACTTTTCCGAACAAATCATGGAGCAGGGGGGCATTCATGTTTCGGCAAAATATACTTCGGAGCATGCGTACATTGATGGAGATGCGGAAATGCTCAAACAGGTCTTTTTAAATATAATATTAAATGCCCAGCAGGCGATGCCGGAAGGTGGTACATTGATGATTGGGTCAAATTATTTCACAAGCCAAAACCGGCAAAGAGACGCGCACGTGGTCGAAATAGTATTTCAGGATTCCGGCCCGGGAATTCCCGAGCAAAATTTGTCCAGAATATTTGACCCATTTTTCAGCACGAAAGAAAGTGGTTCGGGACTAGGCTTAGCTATAGTCCATAATATTATTCAACAGCATAACGGATCAGTAAACATTGAAAATTCAATACAGGGCGGTGTATCCGTAAATGTTAGTTTCCCTCTTGCCCAAAAAAATGAAAATGGTCTGGGAGTAAAATTAAATGTCTAACGCGGAAAGATTACTGATTGTGGATGATGATCAAGCAATGAGATCGGCTTTATATGAATCTCTGAGCAGCTGTGGCTATGAAGTAGATACTGCGGAAAATGGTGCGGATGCTTTGGTGAAATTTAAAGAGGGTCAATTTGCCGTGGTTGTTACGGATATGCGTATGCCCCAGATGAGCGGCATGGATGTTTTAAGAGGAGTAAAGAGAATTTCGCCGAAAACGCCGGTTATTTTGATCACGGCTTATGGAACAGTAAATACCGCGGTGGAAGCGATGAAAGAAGGCGCTGCCGAGTTTATCATGAAGCCGTTTTCGTTGGATGATCTGGAATTCGCCGTTAAAAATGTATTAGCTGCAAGCACGCAAATCAAAACTGAAAAAGGTGATGATGAGACCGCAGCAGGTATTTACCCGGTTAAAGAAATTATTACGAAGGATAAAAAGATTATTGCCATTTTGGATATGCTCAAGAGTGTGGCCAAAAGTAAATCCAGTATTTTAATTCAGGGTGAAAGCGGTACCGGCAAGGAATTATTCGCCCGTTATGTTTATCGTTATGGCAATCGTCGGGAAATGCCTTTTGTCGCTGTGAATTGTGCCGCAATTCCCGGTCAGTTGCTTGAAAGTGAAATGTTCGGCTTTGAAAAAGGATCGTTCACCGGCGCCGCGGTAAAAAAAATAGGGAAGTTTGAGCTGGCTAATGGTGGCACTCTTCTTTTAGACGAAATATCCGAGATGGATATTCAGTTACAGGCAAAACTATTGCGAGTGATTCAAGAGTCAGAAGTTGACCGCATAGGCGGGAAAATGCCCATTCCGATTGATGTTCGGATAATAGCTACAACCAATGCCGATCTACAAAACAGCATTCTGCATAAAACCTTTCGCAGTGATCTGTACTACAGATTAAATGTGATTCCTGTTGTGATTCCCCCTCTGCGTGAAAGAAGCTCAGATGTGGTTTTGCTGGCGGAACATTTCATCAGGAAATATAGCCAGGTAAATGAAAAAAAAGAACCATTGCTGACAGATGAATCCAAAGCAAGCCTTAAGGCATATTCGTGGCCGGGTAATGTGCGGGAGTTGGAGAACATAATTGAACGAGCTGTATTAATTTGTAACGAAACACTTATTACTCCTCAATATTTATTTTTAGATAAAGATAATAATGGATCAGCTAAAGAGAGTGTTGCGACAACTAACCAATTAGAAGCCAATCATAAAGAAGTTAAGGAAAACGATAAAAATGAGACACTCTATGATATGGAGAAGAGCATGATTTTTGACACATTAAATAAAGTCGATTGGAATAAAACAAAAGCGTCAAAAATACTAGGTATTAGTGTTCGAACAATGAGAAATAAACTGCATGAGTATGGGATAATTGATGTTCCGGGGGAAGATAAATGATTCAATATCTTGGTATGCGAATTGCACATTATTAGGCGAGAGGGTTAGATATGCAATCATTGTTTAGTAAGACATTTAATTTGTTATCCACAATGATAGGGTATAGTTCAGAACGTAATAAACTAATTACCTCTAATATTTCCAACTTAGATACACCCGGGTACAAACCGGCTGATTATGTTTTTAAACAAGATCTCCAAAATGCTATGAATATAAGGATTCATTTGACGAGAACAAAAGAGAAACATTTTCCTAACGCCACGAACGAAATTACCAAAAACGATTTTAAAATGGTCAAATCTGAAGAAAAAGTCGATTTGGATAAAGAAATGACTAATTTAGCATCAAATCAATTAATGTATAATTTAAGCGTTGAACTGCTGGCAAGAAAATTCAGGGGCATCAAGAACGTCTTAACGGAGGTTAAGTAAGATGGAGTTTTTTACAACTTTTAAGATATGCGCAGCGGGGCTTTCCGCGCAGAGGGCCAAACTGGATGTTATTACGAGTAACATTGCTAACGTCAATACTACCAGCACACCAGAAGGAGGCCCATATAAAAGAAAAACGACAACTTTTTTTGCTGAACCTTTAAAAGAAGGATTTGACAAATCGCTTGCAGACGCTGTTCGTATCGTTAAGGTGCAAAATGTGATAGATGAAAGTGGTGGTTTTAAAAGGATTTATGATCCTGCTCATCCCGATGCCGATAAGGACGGAGTTGTTACACTGCCGAACGTCAATATAATGTTGGAAATGACTGATTTAATTACGGCTAGCCGCAGTTATGAAGCCTGCGCCACGGCTTTTGACGCGGCAAAAAATATGGCACTGAAAGCCATGGATATTGGTAAATAAACAAAAATTAATTGGAGAGTTGGAAAAATGGCAGATCTGATAATTCAAGGTGGTTTAAAACCAGCGGTAATTGAACCCAAGGCGCCGGAAGTTGGAAATCAGGTTGGAAGTAATGCTTTCGGCTCAGTTTTGAAAGATGCTATTATGGATATTAGCAAATTGCAAACTGACGCGGATAAAGCAATTGCCAATGTCCAGCTGCAAGATGCAGGATCGATTCATGATGCGATGATCGCGTTGGAAAAAGCGGGTATTTCTTTTCAAGTGATGATGCAGGTTCGCAATAAGATTCTTGATGCCTATCAGGAAGTCATGCGAATGCAGGTATAATTTTTTTTATTTTTAATCGGATATTATTATGGATTTAGTCTTACAATTTTTAACTAAGCTTTGGAATGGATTTGATGTATTGAGTTCTGGACGCAAAATGTCCATTGTTATGGTTATACTGATCACGCTTGCCAGTATAGTATTAATGGTTTATCTTACAAATCAAGTAGAGTACAGGGTGCTTTTTTCAAATTTATCCACAGAAGATGCGGGAAACATTGTTGGAAAGTTGAATGAAAAGAAAATACCTTACAAAGTGTCATCATCAGGAAATGCTATCTCAGTGCCAACAGAAAAGGTATCGGAGTTACGTCTGGAACTGGCCGCTTCCGGTTTGCCACAGGGAGGTGGTGTTGGATTTGAGATATTTGATAATAAAACACTGGGAGCAACGGAGTTTGAGCAGCAACTAAACTACCGGCGCGCCCTGCAGGGAGAATTATCCCGAACAATCAATGGTCTGGATGAAATCCAATCCAGCAGAGTACACATCGCGCTGCCCAAAGAATCTCTTTTTTCGGAAAAGCAAAAAAGACCGACAGCTTCGGTTACTCTACGGCTGAAGTCAGGCAAAAACATACGCCCTGCGCAAATAGAAGGTATAGTCCATCTGGTGGCCAGTTCCATCGAGGGAATGAATCCCGAAGATGTTATGGTTGTGGATTCACGCGGTACCATACTCTCTACCAAGCAAAACGAATCCAAACTTTCTAAAATGACCGCTTCGCAAATAGATTTTCAGAGAAATATGGAAAAGGATTTAGCGGGGCGTATCCAATCCATGCTGGAAAATGTTGTGGGAACAGGTAAGGCAGCAGTTCGAGTGACAGCTGAACTTGATTTTCGTATAACTGAAAAGACAGAGGAAACTTACGATGCTGAGGCACCGGTTATCCGGAGTGTTCAGCGTAACGCGGAAAAGATAAACGCAGTTTTAAAAAGCGGAACCGTTTCAGAAACTCCTGAGAAAGAAAAGCTCGATGAAATTATTAATTATGAAATTAACAAAGTGGTGAACAAAACAGTAATGCCTGTTGGTGAAACAAAGAAACTGTCGATTGCTGTTTTAGTAGATGGTACATATAAGAAAAATGAAAAGAATGAAGAAGTATATCAACCACGGACGAAAAATGAAATCGAATCTTTAGAAGATCTGGTGCGGAAATCGGCAGGTTTAAATCCTCAACGAGGGGATCAGGTTGTTGTTACCAATATGCCGTTTAAAAAAATTGAAGCGGAGGAAGCAGAATCGGCAACCTGGCAGGAGAAGGTAGAAGTATTTTCACCGGTATTAAGATACGTCGGCATATTCGCGCTGATGGCTCTAATATTAATGTTCGTCATCCTTCCATTAATTAGAAGCATTATGAGTGCTTCCCCGGCACCCAGGATTGCTTCCGCACACGTTCCCATGGGAGGGGCGACGGAAGCATATTCTCGCCAGGCTGCGGCAGAAATGCAGTCAGTTGGGCAGGAGCGCTCGTTTTCGGAAACTGATATTGCCAAACAGATGGCGCAGGCTGATTCCAAGCAATTTGCCGATATACTTCGCAATTGGATTAAATAACCATTAAAAATATTTGAGTTGATAAAGGATTCGATTAAATGACAGGCGAAGAAAAGGCGGCGATATTACTTTTATCATTAGACGAAAATCTTGCGGCAGAGGTGATGAAAAATCTGCGTCCTTCAGAAATTCGGCGGTTGGGAAAACAAATGAGCCGGGTAACGAGTATTTCTGCCGATACAATCAGCAGTGTTGCCAAGGAATTTTGTACCATGGCCAAAGAACAAGGCGGAATGATTTCCGTGCGGGATGGAGCATCGAAAAACCTGGTTGTTAAAGCTTTGGGAGAGAAAGATGCCGAGACTATTTTAACGGACGTAGGAAACTCGGGGATGGACAATCCGATTATTGAAAAGCTTCAGGAGATAGATCCTAAAGTGCTGGCCGAGTTCACACGCATGGAACATCCTCAAACAATTGCACTCATTCTGGTTCATTTAAGGCCGGAAAGGGCTGCGGTAGTATTGGAACACTTTGCTCCGGCTATTCAATACGAAATATCCAAACGTATGGCCACTCTAAAGAGCGTACCAAAGGAATTCATTGAAGAGGTTGCCAAAACCCTGGAGAAGGAATTGATCAGTGGTAATTCAGCGGATCAGCAGTTGGGAGGGGTGCAGGCAATGGCGAGTATATTAAACAAAATGAACCGTGCCTCCGAAAATGCAATTATGTCTTCTATGGAGGATGCTGATCCGGATTTAGCAGCACAGATTCGCAACTTCATGTTCAATTTTGATGATGTCTTGAAACTCGACGATAAGTCGCTGCAGGAATTAATGAAGGAAGTCAGTGCTGAAGATTTATCCAAATCCCTTAAACTTGTGGATGAAGTCATGCGCGAAAAGATATTCAAAAATATGTCTAAGCGTGGCGCCGAAATGTTGAAAGAAGAAATATCCCTTATGCCGCCCATTCGGCTATCAGAAGTAGAGGCCAGCCAGCGCAAAATTGTAGAAATAACGAAAAAACTGGAAATAGAAGGGAAAATATTAATTTTGCGCGGTGATGAAAAAGATGGATTTGTATAAAACAAAAGTAATTAAAGCTAAGGAGGTCATTAATTCAGGCAAGTCAGTACCATTGTCTTGCATCTCGCCCGGTAATGATTATGTTGATGGTGGAACTGAGCTCTCCGGGCATGACACAATCCAGGCCCAGACAGAAAAAAACATCAAAAAAATAAGTGAAGACTGCTATAAAAAAGGATTTAGTGATGGTACCGAATTCCAGAAAAAAGAAGCGCTTCCTGTGATTAATGCCGTTGCCTCGATGACAAAAATGATCCCGCTTATCAAGAAAGAAATAATTAAAAAAACAGAAGAGCAAATAATTATGCTGGCTATAGCGATTGCGGAAAAAATTATAAATCAGGAAGTGGCGACTAATAAGGAAATTATTTTGAGTGTTCTCAAAGGCGCGCTTAAAAATATTGCCGAAACCGATGGCATGAAAATAAGATTAAATCCGCAAGATTTTCACTATATGATGGAAGTAAAAAAAGATTTTTTACAGTCATTCGATGGTTTACACAACGTAGTATTTGAAGAAGACACCTCCATAAAAAGAGGCGGAGCAATTGTTGAAACCATGTTTGGTGAAGTTGATGCCCGTCTGGAAAGTCAACTAAAAGAGATTCATGCAGCTATGTTGAATTCATAGATTTTAATATTTCCCGGGATGAATATGAACACTCAAACCATTGATTTATCAAAATACGAATCTATACTTAGCCGGATTAATCCCATACGGGTTAATGGTAAGGTAAGCGAAATTGTCGGTTTGATGGTGGAAGGGCATGGCCCAGCTGCGTCTATCGGTGATGTTTGCGGCATAGTTCCGGTAACGGGCGATCTGCCAGTGGAGGCGGAAGTTGTCGGCTTTAGAAAAGGACGAGTGCTCCTCATGCCTCTGGAAACAATTCAGGGCCTGGGTCCTGGCTGCAAAATATTGTCCATGGGAAGAAAAGCCAGTATTGGTGTCGGTAATGGCCTTTTAGGCCGGGTGATAAATGGTTTGGGAAATCCTATTGACGGTAAAGGGCCGATAGAATTTACAGGTGAGTATCCCATTTACGCGGAGCCGATAAACCCAATGGCTCGCGGTAGAATCAATGAACCAATGGATTTGGGGATTCGCGCGCTCAACGCTCTTTTTACGTGTGGCAAAGGCCAGCGGATGGGTATTTTTTCCGGATCGGGTGTAGGCAAGAGCGTTCTTATGGGAATGATCGCCTGCAATACCAAAGCTGATGTGAACGTTATCGGATTAATCGGTGAGCGGGGCAGGGAAGTCCGTGAATTTTTAGAAAAGAATTTGGGAGAAGAAGGACTGGCAAGATCAGTAGTAGTAGTTGCGGCATCGGATATGCACCCCTTAGTTCGCATGCGTGCGGCATACGTGGCCACAGCCGTTGCGGAATATTTCCGTGATCAGAGAAATGATGTCTTGTTGATGGTTGATTCTCTGACAAGATTTGCAATGGCGCAAAGAGAAGTAGGGCTCTCCGTGGGTGAGCCGCCGACAACAAAAGGCTATACCCCGTCTGTTTTCAGCCTCCTTCCTAAACTTTTGGAACGTTCCGGTATTGTGGAAGGAGTGGGCAGCATTACCGGTCTTTATACGGTCCTGGTTGAGGGAGATGATTTTAACGAGCCAATATCTGATGCGGCTCGTTCAATTCTGGACGGACACATTTCGCTTTCACGGAATCTTGCTAATAAAAATCACTATCCGGCAATTGATGTGCTGCAAAGCATCAGCAGAGTTATGATTGATATCGTTGAAAAGGAGCATAAGATTAGAGCTAATGCTATTTCAAATATTGTCGCCACCTATAATAAAGCCGAAGATCTTATCAATATAGGCGCGTATGTCAATGGTTCTAACCCGGCAATAGATCATGCAATAAAAATGATTGAAAAAGTTAATCTATTCTTAAGGCAGAACATTGATGAAAAAATTGATTTTTCGCAGTCTCGATCTCAACTATTGGAGCTATTTAAAGAATAGATTATGAAATTATGTTCATTTTTAAACTACAGTCGGTATTAGAATACAGAATAAATTTAGAGGAAAAAATACACAATGAATTTTCGGGGGAAAAGCGGGAATTAGATACTCAGAGATTGAGAATGAAATCCTTAATTAAAGAAAGGAACAATTTAATTGCCGAAATGAGAAACATGCAAGATAAACCTTTGCCCGCGAATGATTTTGCCGTTTACTTTTCTTATGTGGAGCAGGTGCGGAAAAATGAAAACAAACAAAAGATAGTTATTCATCAAGTGAAAGAACAAGTGGAAAGCAAAAGAAAAGAATTACTCGAAGCGGTAAAAAAAAGAAAAATTATGGAAAAGCTCAAGCAGAAGCATAACGAAGAATATAATGGTAATCTAAGAAATTTAGAACAAAAGGCTTCTGATGAAATATCTGTGCTGAAATTTGGCAGGAGGTGAACATGAAAAAATATGTCATTGCAGTTGAAATTATACTGCTTATTTTGATTTTGGCGAAGCTTGCATCAGTATTCGGTTTACTTAATAAATCTGATATTTCTTCCCACGCATCGCTTGCACCTACCCAGGCAATGGCCCAGCAACCTGCCGGTACCAGTGCTGCCGCAGCGCCTGATGCTCTACCTGCTTCCATTGCCTCGCCTGTAGCGGTGAAAAAGGATAAGGATACGCTCGATGAAGATCTGACCAAGCAAAGGGATCTGGTGGCAGCACTTTTGGCAAAAAAAATTGAATTGGATAATCGGGAAAATAATCTGCGTTCTGAAGAACAGCGATTGCTTGCATTGCGCAAAGAGATAACGGAAAAAATTACCCTACTGAAAGGTCAGCAAGAAAAGTTGACGACAATACTCGATGCCAATCAAGCCGCGGAGATTAAGAGATACAAAGAAATGGCGAAAGTGTATGAAGCTGCGCCTCCGGTAAAAGCCGGAGCGATGATGGAAAAACTCGATACAAAAACGGCGGCAGGTATAACAATGAACATGAAAAAAGATAAAGCCGGAGCTGTCTGGGGGTATATCAGCGCGCAGAAAGCGGTAGAAATTACCAAAGAAATAACGCGTGCGGGTAAGCAGCTTCAAGAATAACTTACGGGTAGGAAATATTTTCCCAATAATGAATCCAGAAAAAAGACCAATTATATAAGTACCCGTAATTATAAGGTAAACAACATATCGTGGCAATGGCATACTGATTGCAAACATAAAACGAAAAAACTTTATTGAGAGATAAAATGGAACAGTCGATTGGATCATCCGGCGCAATAATTATAAATAAAGTCAGTAGCCCTAATCCTGTGGAACAGCAGAATGTGATCAATGATGAATCTGATGGGGAAACCGTTGATTTAAATAGCTTAGCGCCTTTTATTCAACTTCTAAATCAAGAGATAACCTTACTAAATCCAACCATTGAATCAGTAGATGAAAACAAAAATGGATTGTCAAAACAAAACCAGATTCTGTCCTTGATTAAGGAATTGTCTGATAGAAGTGATAAAGGAGCCCAGCCGGATTTTGTGGGAATCGGGAAAGTCACATTGTTCAAAGGCGAGGATAGTAAAAATAATGCGAGTATGTTGTCTGATCAACTGCTGAAGGAAAATAACTTAAAAATTATCGATAATCTAAGCATGATTAGTAATGCCACTAAACTCTCTGCCGGCAATATAGCGGATAAACCAGGATTAGCAAACATGGAGGCATTGCAAACATTTTCGAAAAGCATGACGGAAAATTTAAAGAGTGCATTAAAGGAAAGCAATGTTGTTGGTGAGAAGAATAATCAGGATATTTTATCAGATTCCGTAAGCGCAGCAAATAGTGGAGTGGTAAAAGTAAGTTCTATTGAGGATATTTCTACAGGACGAATTATTAGTAGAATCGTAAGTGAGATCAAAGAAAATGTGAGCGCTGATGGAGGCAGAATAAAGATTACGTTGAGTCCTCCTTCTTTGGGAACACTAGAAATGGATGTCGCGGTGCGTAATAACAAAGTGGAAGTAATCATTATTGCCGATAATAAAGACGTTCAGCAAGCTCTGAATTCTCATCTTGATCGTCTTAAAGGATCTTTGCAGAATCAGGGTTTGACCATTGATCGCTGTGATGTGTTGATGCAGAATAATCGGGAAGGATACCAGCAGAATTATAGTCAGCAGACATCTTATCGTGATGGATCTGAAAAGAGCAGCGACAACTCAAAAGAGAAGTACAGCGAAGAATTAAAACCCATAATGCCAATCCAGCTCCAAAATATAAACAGACTATCGCTTAATCCGGACAATATCAGCATCTTTGCGTAAATTTCCTAATTCCTTTAGGGGAAAAACTTTCCATATCTGTAGGAATTCTTTTCCGAAAAGTTCTAAAGCCGCTCCACAAAGCAAAATAATCTCTAAAAACATATTTGATTTTTTGACTTACTATTTTTGAAATCACTTTAAAAAATAAGTAGAGCTGTGATGACACTATCAATAAATGCATACTAAATATAATGACTTATCCGGAAGAAAACGAGCGGAAGCAGCCTTTAAAACATCCCTTAAATATTACCTGGCAACTAAGTGCAGGCCATTTTGGCATATATAAATCTTATGGCACTTCGCTTGCAATATGATCGTTAAAAAAAGAATTATTTATGAAAAGATTAAAGGAGGATTTAAAATGAGTATAAGTGCTTTAGCATCAAACCTTCTCAATAGTTCGACGGCGTCGGCAGCGGGTACTGCTCTTTCCATGTCCTCATTGAAAGCGGACGATTTTTTAAAGCTTTTGTTAGTTGAGCTTAAAAATCAGGATCCATCCAAACCCATGGATTCCAGCGCGATGCTTTCACAATTCAGTACTCTTACTCAGGTGCAGCAGACACAACAGTCTAACAATTATCTTCAGTCTCTACTGGAAAGTACAGTGGAAGCAAGCAATATTCAGGCGGTGGGATACATAGGCAAAAAGGTTTCCTTTTCCGGAGATAAGCTGACAGTTGCCGGTGGTACGGCCGGGACTTCTAAATTTACGTTGGCAAGTGATGCCGGCAAAGTATCTATTTCAATTTATGACGCCGCAGGGTCTGCAATCAAGACAAGCGATTTGGGAAGTAAGTCTGCCGGCACTTATTCATTCCAGTGGGATGGCACAAACAACAGTGGGGCAAAAGTTGCTGATGGCACATACACCGTTGGTTTTTCGGCAAAAGACAGCGCCGGCAAAAACATATCCGTGACCACGGAAGCATCGGCCAATGTAACCGGCGTTGTGTTCAAAAACGGCATCGCTTATCTGGTTACAGAAGCGGGAGAAATACCACTTACCTCCGTAGCGGGAGTAACTTGATGAACGGGTCATGGCGAAGGATAAAATAACTGAAGTTTTTGTTATAATTACCGATAAAGTTAAATGAGGAGGAGATCCAATGTTTTATACAGCTATTAGCGGTTTGAATGCTTTCAGACAGCAACTTGCCTTAATCAGCGATAACATAGCCAACAGTCAAACCAGGGCATTCAAATCCGGAGACGTCTCTTTTGCTGAAGTAATTAATGCTTCTGCCTCCACAAACTCCGTAGGGAGTGTGGGTAACGGCGTAAGCTTACAGAACATTGCAGTGGGATGGACACAGGGGGCAATTTCCAACACGGGTAACGCCAATGATTATGCAATTACAGGTTCAGGATTCTTTATAGTTAAAGATCCTGCCGGGATGATCGGTTATACCCGCGATGGTCAATTTTTATACAGTGCCGAAGGTAAGCTGATCAATGCAGACAACTCGGCTGTGCAGGGTTACGCGATAAATCAAACGACGGGTGCTGTGGATACTTCTATGATGGATGATATCACGATAACTTCTGCGCTAGTGCCGGGCAAGGCGACAACACTTGTGAACATGACAGTTAATCTGGATGCCGATACAGCAACAGAAGGCACATTCTCTACAACGACAAACATTTATGACTCTCAGGGAAAGCCAATTCCACTGACGACAACTTTTACTAAGGTTGAACCAACTTTTAGTTTGAATCTTTCCAATTTGATGACAGGTGATGAAACAATTAGTATAAATTCCGTGACATATACGGCCACCAATGGCCCAACGAGTGTCGATGGAGAATTCGATGTTTCAGGTGGGACTGCGGCCTTAGACGCAGTATCGCTCCGGGCAGCTATTAACCATCTTCAGGGTAGTGGTACTGCTAGTCCTGCTTATACAGTCGGTGTTGGAACTGGCAATGTGATTACTCTCACGTCCGTCACAACGCCTTTTACCGCAGGTACAGTAGTACTTGGAACGGCGTTAGCATCTGATATTGCAATAACCTACAACACTTTAAGTCCGAGCGCGTGGTCTTGGGCGGCAGCCATTCCTTCTGATAAGGGTACTGCCACAGGCAGTGGCATTTTGGAATTTGACAGCAGTGGTGGGTTGGTGACTGGAACTGGGACAGATCCGACAATCTCGCTTGCGCTTACTGGAGGTCTAACCACAGCAGGACCGGTCACCTGGGATCTTTATAATGCCGCCGGAACTGCGACGAATGGTAGTCTGACTCAATATGCAGCTCCATCCACTCTCTATAGCATGATCCAAAATGGCACAGAACCGGGCGAAATTAAGAGCATGTCAACAGATAGTAATGGCATAATCACAGCCGCATATTCTAACGGAGTGACAAAATCATTGTTCCAGATTGCTTTGGCCGATTTTAAAAATTACGATGGCCTGAACAAAACAGGTAATAATATTTACAGAGAGACTCCCTCAGTATCAGGAGAGGCTACTGAAGGAGTTGCCGGATCAAGTACGTTTGGCACCCTAGTATCGGGCAGTCTGGAGGCGTCCAATGTTGATATGGCCAAGGAAATGGCCAGTATGATACTTGCCCAGCGGGCTTATGAATCTTGCGCCAGAGTGTTCACTACAGAAAGTGAGATGTTGAAAACTATTGTGAACATGAGTTAGTTGCCTGGCAAAATTAATTATCACGGATAAAGTTTTACAGCTTCAGTATGGGAGAAGCGAAAATGTCGTCAGTATATGGGATATTCAATTCAGCACTAAGCGCGTTATACACTTATACGTCAGCTATTGATGTTATCAGTACCAACATCGGTAATGTGGAGACTCCGGGATATTCCCGGCAACAGGCTGTAATTCAGGCAACAGCCCCCATTAACACGATTAATGGCGTAATTGGAACCGGTGTAGAGGTTGCGAATGTCCAGCGGATTTACAATGCCTTTCTGGTTACACAAATGCGTATGGCTAATCAGGATATGGGCAAATGGAGCGCCCAGCAGGATAGCCTTAATTCCATTGAACAGGTATTTTCTAATTCGAGTGATTCCGGTCTTTCTTCAACGATGGCTGCTTTCTGGAATAGCTGGCAGAATCTGGTCAATAATCCGTCAGGTTCAACTGAACGTTTTCTTCTTACAAATTCAGCCGATAATCTGGCCAAATCATTCAATAACATGAGTTCGCAACTAGATAGCATTCAGAAAGGGATTGATAAGAGCGTTGGGGAAAATGTCGCAGCGGTCAATTCACTTATACAGCGGATAGCTGATGTGAATCTGGATATCAAAATGACTGCAACGGCAGGGCAGAATACCAATTCAAGTAAAGACGAACTTGATTTGCAGGTGGCAAAACTTGCCGAGCTTATTAATATCAATACCTACACCAACACAAATGGCCAGATCAGTATTCAAATGAGTAACGGTAAGCCTTTGGTGGAGGGTATTTCCACCTGGCTTCTTTCCACAGAAACAAATGACATAACCGGCCTCATAGATATCACCTGGCCTGATGGCAGTACTGATCTTGTCGTTAATGATGATATTACTGGCGGGAAATTGGGTGGATATTTGGCTGTGCGGGATACAATGATAACGGAATATCAAGACCAACTCAATACATTAGCCCAGACGGTCATAGACGAGGTTAATACGTTGCATGAAAATGGCTATGACATCTATGGTAACGAAGGGGGGGCGTTCTTTGATGGGGCCAATGCGTCAGATATTGCGGTAAAGGGAGATATACTTGATGATCCCGGACTAATCGCAGCGTCACGTTCAACCGCGGAAGTTCCCGGTAATGGCTCCAATGCCTCTGCCATTGCGGGGCTTCAGAATAGTCTCGTCATGGATAGTCTGACAGCGACATTCAGTAGTTATTATAGCGCGCTGGTAAGTAAAGTGGGAGCAACAGTTCAAACAACAGATGCAGGTTACTCCTACCAATCAAACGCGATACAGGCGTGGAAAACCCAGCGGGATTCTTATTCCGGGGTGTCTATGGATGAGGAACAAACAAAGCTTATCCTGTATCAAAATGCTTACACGGCCTCGGCCAAGCTTATCAGTATATTAGATGAAATGATGAAAACATTGATTAACTTGTAATGCCAAGTTGCTTTCAAAAAAACTATTACTTTTTGAAAGCTTACTTAGTATTATACCCGGTAAATCAGACCTTTAATGTTTGGCAGCGACTTGGTGTGAAAATATATTTATGCGGTGAATTACAGGACGGCAGGAGAAAATATGAGAGTTACACACAGCATGATGGTTAATAATATGGCTTACTGGGCATCGCAACAGGGGAACAAACTCCGGGATGCTCAAACTGTAATCGGGTCAGGCAAACAGATCAATAAACCATCCGATGATCCACTTGCCGCGGGACAGATACTATCTGATCGTGCCAGCATTTCGCAATATGGTCAATATGAGTCGAATATTGTTCAGGCTAAAACATGGATAGTTGTGAGTAACACAACACTCGATACAATTTCCTCCACTCTGCAAAATGCGCGCGACGCAGTTGACTTGTATTTACCGGGAGGTACAAGTACGGTAATTTCAGTTGGCTTGCTCTACGATCTTTATAACCAGATTCTGGCTTTAGCCAATTCCCCAAACGCCTCCGGATCAGGTTATATGTACTCTGGCAATATATCCAATACCATGCCTTTTGCAAAAGTTAATATAGATTCAGGAGCATTACCGCCAGTGGCGCCAATTGAATTCGATTTGGCTTCAAACGCGACTACTGTGAATATTCAAGTTATGAATTCTGCCGGTACAGTTGTCAGCAATATCACAACAGTGGGAGCTGCGGGACTCAATACGATAACAACGCCTATTTGGGATGGTCAGGATGATGATGACAATGACCTTCCTGATGGGCAATATAGTTTTATCGTTACTGCTTCAAATGGGACACCAGCAGTTGCGGTTGATGCGTATCCGTCCTACGGAGGCGATGACGGAGGGAAAGAAATATTTACCGGAGCAAATGAAAGTATTGATCTGAACAATAATGGGAAAGCCATGTTCGGTAGCTTATTGAGTAATTTAAGTCAAGCCATCACTATTATCAATACCATATCCGGTCCTCCACCTTTGACTGGCGCTGAGCTTGCTGCTGAACAGGTAAAATTGGCCGATATTGGGGACGCGTTGAAGGGTAATAGTACTGATCTCGAAGATGAACAGGTGAAATTATTTAATGCCGGTGTACAGTTGGATGGCGCAAAAATCAGATTGCAGCAGTTAAAAACAAGTACAAGCAACAGGGTATCTGATCAGGAGATGGGCAGTCCGGAAGAAGCGGCAATCAAACTCCAGATACAACAAAATAATTATGAACAAGTGATGGTGGTAACGGCCAATGTTCTCAAGATGCCGAAGTTAACCGATTATATCTAATTTTTAATACCAAAAAATCACTAAAAGATTCTGCTACGAATATCTTTTTTTACAGACGTCAATAATTTGACTTTTCGTCAAAAAACCTCTTAACCGTTGTCATTGTTAATATTATCAATTAATTCAAATCTGTAACTATTCCTAATATATAGAAAATAGTAGATTTACCATATCATTATCTCTGGTATAGTCTTTGCTATATAGGAAATATGAAAAATATTTTCAACTAACGGAGCAGACCATGGCAGCAGCAGAAAAAGATAAAAAAGACGTTAAAGACGAGAATGAGGGAGAAGAGCATGTTCCGGAAAAGAAAAAAGATTCCGCGCTAAAAGGAATTATTATCGGCGTAGTTATTACAATAGTGCTGGGAGGAGCCGGAAGTGCCGCTTACTGGTTGCTAATTAAATCCAACGCGTCTGACAGTGGGAAAAAATCAGTAGAGCAGACTAAACCACTAATCATTACATTTTACCCGATGGACCCTTTTATCGTTAATCTTATCGACAATGAAGGAGAAAGATATTTAAAGGTAGTGATGCAACTGGAGTTATCCGACGGGCAAGTTGCAGAAGAGCTCAATTCCATCAAACCAAGACTAAGAGATGGAATACTCGATTTATTGTCCGCGAAAACATACAAAGAATTGACGGATCCTTTAGGAAAACAGCGTCTGCGTGATGAAATCGCCATGCGGGCAAACGTATATTCAACAAAAGGCAAGGTTACCAAAGTATATTTTACAGAATTTGTAATACAGTAGAAAATTAGACGGGGCTAAATGAGTAATATCCTTTCACAAGAAGAAGTAGATGCTCTGTTGCGCGGCATTTCTGGCGGTGCGGTAGAAACAGAAGCAGATGTATATCACGATCCTGGTGAAATTATGTCCTATGACTTAACCAGTCAGGACAGAATCATCCGTGGACGGATGCCGACGCTCGAGATGACTAATGAAAAATTTGCCCGTATGTTTCGTTCTACACTTTCTACTTTTTTGCGTAAAGTCATAGCAGTAACGGCGGTTTCGGCTGATATGATTAAGTTCGGCGAGTTTTTAAAAACACTTCCAGTACCCACCAGTCTTCACCTTTTTCGTATGGAGCCCATGCGGGGTAGTGCTATTTTCGTTGTGGAGTCTAAAATAATATTTACTCTTGTGGATATAATCTTTGGAGGGACAGGCATTGAAGCTTATAAAATTGAGGGGCGTGAATTTACAGCTATAGAGAATAACCTGATCAAGAAAGTAGTTTTGAGTGCTCTGGCAGATTTAGAAAAATGCTGGAAGTCGCTGATCGATTTAAAAATATCATATCAACGTGCTGAAATTAACCCGCAGTTTGTACAAATCGTTCCACCTACGGATGTTGTTATTGTTATAAATTTTGAACTTGAAATTGAATATACTTCCGGGGTCGTATCGATTTGCATTCCCTATTCTATGCTTGAGCCGATCAAAGAAAAATTGTCCGCAG
>SESG01022355.1_pt1 | contig 18198 bp, 13 predicted proteins | sample 3171421 | NCBI WGS metagenome assembly SESG01 (sample SAMN10866946, study PRJNA518727) | freshwater metagenome | biome: subpolar coniferous forest; feature: holomictic lake; material: water; isolation source: holomictic Lake 227, 6 m and 8 m depth | place: Canada: near Kenora, Ontario | collected... | reverse complement strand
TACTGCGTAGTTGCTTGGCCATTAAATTACTCCGCTGCCAGGCGCAGTTTGTAAATTAGTACTAGTCAAGGCAGTGATAACCTCTACATCATTAACTGTGGCACCGTTGACAAAAATTTGATTAGGTGCCGATCTAATTTCATACAAGTCGCCAAAACTCTTTTGTGTATCTAGTGGGACCAATACTACACTACTGACTATGGAGCCAATATTTTGATGTATGTAAGCGGCTAGCTCACTGAAATAGAAAGTATCTCCAAAATTCCAGTTGGCAATATCAAAGTAAGCATTCATACTGGCCACTACTGAGTTCTTAATGGCGCTAACACTGGCAGTACTACCCGATGCCCGAATAACTTTGATTGTGGCTCGGAGTGCCGCGTCGGCTTTTTGTCCAAATAATGGTTGAAAATCTACACTGTTAAGAATCATATTATCTGATATCATTTTATAATTTTGTAAACCTTGGTAGGCTGTGGTTAATTCATCAATTGTTTCTGGTGCAGGTTCTGTTACGGTGCCAGTGGTATCTTGCAACCAGTTGACATAAGATCTGTAGTACGCATTAGTTACCACGTACACGTCAATAATATTAGTTGATCCTGGATCGATTCTATTAGTTAACGGACTATTATGGCGATATTGGAAATACAAATCTTGCCGACCTATTTTGGCTTGATAACTATTGGAAACTGTTAATACTGGGTTGTGTAGGCTGTCTACTCCAAGGATGTAAAATATCTGAGTTGAGTAAGCATAAAATACTTGCCCGACGACATATTGTGTTTGCACTGCTTGTATATCTGCCAAGGTTGCATAGTCGCTGTTGACCATGCCAGCTTCTATCAACAGATAACGTTGCAGGTTATCAAAGTCAACGGTTGCTTGAAAAAACACATATTTTTGATTGGAATTAATCGATGGTGCCACCAGGTCGTTAAAGAAATCCGGATTAACTGGAGTCAACCCACCACCAGAGGTGGTAAAACTGACCACGACTTGGAAATCGTCTACTAGACCGTCACTAAGCACCGGCTGATCAATAATGGTTAATATATTATCAGAGCCAATTGGTTTAGCTGTGTCGGGTTGACTATTGATTTTTAATACGTTAATGTAGTCACGAATTACTGTGCCAGTTCTACTATCGTAGATAGGATCACTTGTGTAAAAGAAGAATCGTGTTTGTAGCACACTGCCAAAATAATATTCTAGCGATCTTGAAACTACTGTATATGTTGATCCACTATAGGTGCATTGTATCAACCAGCTGGCATCAATATTAGTGCCCGATGTATTTTGTGCATTTGTTAAACTAAATGCTGCGTCTATTGCAAGATTAGTTGACGTAATAACATACCAAGTATCAGTAAGATTATTATAGCCTAGACCAAAATTTTGATTAAGCGAAATTTGTTCAACGACACTTTGTTGTACACTAGTAGGAATATCAGTAGTAAACACTGGGATAACCAAGATCGGAATTGCACCAGTTGGAACAAAGGTGTTTAATACCACGGGGCCAACACCTGATGGCAAATTGCCCAAGCCTTGTGCTGTGCCTGATAGATAAACTGCGGTAGGACTAGCCCAAATTGTCAGCTTGTCTTCTGCGTTTACAGGTACCCCTACTACCAAATGATTATCTTGATTAAAATATTGTCCAGCGGGTGCTGCAAATTGTACCAAGCTACCTTCTAATATATATTTGGTGTTGTTGCTGGCATAGCTGCCAATAGCTACCGGATTACCCAGAGAATTTTCAAAGTACCCGGTGGTCTCGTTAGTAATCACTGTGCTTTGGTGCCACGTGTAGTTTAATACATCCAGGGCCGGCCGCGGAAAATTAGCATAATAAAACTGTTGTAGGCCAGCTCTAACAGCCAATGGATTAATCTGATTAATTACAGCATCTGATATATCATTTGCAGTTAGCCAACTAAATTGAAAAGTGTACAGGTCATTAGATTCATATAATGCACCATCACTGGAAAAAATATTGGTGCTAGAGTATTTGCCTGTGCCATCTACTAGGTCAAGGTAACGACTGGTACCGATGCTGGCGCGATTTAAGGCCGTACTTTTAAGAATGCTGTTGTACTGTGTGAATGGAAAATTAGTATAGTCTTCACCGTTGACCATACGATTCTGTGTGTAATATTGTGCTGGTGCTCGTTGTTTAATTTCAGCAATTGTCTCGCGTGCCTGGGCATTGGTCACGGGTTGTGTAATACCACAGGTAAATGTCATGGTCTCAATTTGACCAGTACGACTTACATAACTGATAGGGATACTCACATTTTGCATTTCTATAGGATTAATAATATAAGTCAGACCGTTGCTGGCTCGTACATAGGTACGGAAGGTACCTACTGGAATTGTGCTGAATATACCATCGCCAAAGTTTAATGTAATTTGATCATTGGTTCTGCTGGCCACACTGTAAATATTTCTAGTTCCTGAGGCCAACTGTTCAACCGCGGCAGCGTAGACGCTTTGTACTCGTTCCCAAATGTTTGAAACATTGCCTACATTATCTAATTGATAAAGCCAAATGTCGGTGTTGTTAATGCCTTCGATATTAATTCCCACAGCCCGATTAGTTATGCGTTCTGGTAAATTAAAGTCTTGATTTTGTAATACTCCTTGTTTGAACAAGAAGAAAAATCCTGTGTTGGCACTGAGATATCCCTGCTGGTCATTGCGGAACATTACATTAAATTGACCAATAGGTAATGGGGCTGGTTCATACACATAGTCGCGGCCAGCAAAGGTACTGTTGACTACTTCAAATGGCATATTTACTGTATCTACAGTGGCAGTGTATGGAATCACTGGTAAGAATCCAGGCACCAGGTTAATGGTATATTCCTGTGTGTCAACTCCTAGAATTGTTTGTTTGCCGCCCGGATTACCAAATTTTTGTGTGTTAACTAAACTGGCATTAAGTATTGTGGTAAACTGTTCTTGCCAATCAAGATTTGTAGGGTCGGCCCAATTTACCGTAAGGTTAGCAAGATTGATGCCGTTGTAGTCGATAAGATTTTCTGTAGTTGACACAGAAAATACTTTGAGATATCCACTTGCTTCTGTGTTGCGATTAGGCGTATAACTAACTAGATTGGCCAAACGTACAACGCTATCACGTCGTTCTGCTGTGTCTAAATAATTTTCGCGAGTATTTAAATCTGTGCGAAATGCTAGACTTTGGCCCATAAAAGCCATTACGTCTAACAAGGCAATAAATTCACTACTTTCAATGTAGTCATTAAAAGTTTCTGGATAATAGATGCGCAAATAATCAACAAACGTTTTACGCAGAGTTTCAAAATCGTAGCTCTGGAAGTCAGCTTCTTGGTAAGTCTGATAGATTCGTTTCCAATCTTCGACGCCAAAAATCGCTGTTTGTCTTGAGGTTGTGGCCATAAATGTTCCTAGTTCAAGTATTTAGCGAAACAATAAACTGGGTAGTTAAACGTAGGATGCCGAGCGTTGTTGTTGATTAAAAAATATACTCAACTGTTGCGCTGTAGTGCTAGGTACTACTGCTATACCTAGCTGTATTAAAATACCGTTTTGTTGTGGGAATATCTGTACTCCGCTGACAAAAACTCTAGGATCGCCGCCGCATACACGCTGTATTTCTGTATATATTGCTGCTTGTGTTTCCGTAGTTTGATTTTCAAACAAGTAATTCCAAATCACAGTTCCGTACCCAGGACGTCCAACTAAAGACCCTTGTCGTATGTTAAAGGCATTAAGTAGGTCAATTTTGATAAGGTCAAAGTCCACGGCTGTGAATTTTTTATTTTGACCAATAGTATTAAATCCAATAAATGTAGGCATCTTGTATTTACTCTATTAAAATATCTGATTTACACTGGTTCTGGCGCTGGCCAGCAAGTTATTAGCTTGTCCTTGAACTTGATTAACTAATCCTGTGGCTTGATTAACTAATCCTGTGGCTTGTCCTTGTAGATTTTTTAACACAGCCTGCGCTTTGGCAATGTCAGCTAATGCGGCATCAGTTGCTGAGTTTATTGCACCAAAGCTAGGAATAGATATTTTAGCACTACCAAGTATTTTTGTAAATGCTGTATCAACTGTGGCACGATTTATTGTGTTGGCAAATCCAGCAGCTTTTTGTACATTTGACACAAGACTGTCGCCCTGTGCAATTAATGAATTAAATTGCCCTTGGGCCTGGGCTAACAATGCATTTGCTTGTCCTTGCACGTTGTTAATTAACGCTGTAGCTTGTCCTTGTACATTATTAAGTAACGCTGTGGCTTGTCCGGTCAACTGTCCCTGGATTTGTCCAGCTAATGCGGTAGCTGATCCTTTTAATTGACTGGCCACTCCATCAACCGTAAGAGCAGATAATTTGTCTAGCCCACTAGTTAATGTGCTGGATGCGCTTGCGGCAAATTGACTGGCTTTACCTAAGGTATCCATGGCAGTTTTTACTCCTGCTAGATCAGGAGTTATGCCGGATGTTAGTGAGCCAATACTAGGCAAGCCCGTAATTTGACTTGACAGTGCTGACAGTCCTTTTATGCTGGTCAAATTAGATGTAATACCGGTTATATCCGGCAAATCTTTTGCCCATTGTGCTGTGAGTTGTGTGCCATATTGGCTAGCATTGGTGACCAGAGATGCCACTTGACTATTCACACTATTGGTTATTGTGTTTGTTATATTAGTTAATGCCTGGTTGGTTCCGGTATAAACCGTGCCTACTACCGCCGACACTGATTGTGCAGCCGGTGTTGTAATTACACCGGCGGCCTGCAGGCTATTATAACCATCTTTCATTAACGTTGCTAGGGCATTATTTTGTGCAAAGGTCATTTTATTTTATCTATCAGTTGGTGTTGTTAAGGAAAGCATCAAGCGAATAAATTCCATTCAATCCAGTCCAGATGCCAGGTGCACCGAGTACCTCGGTCAAGGTGTTAGATGTGTTTTGCAAAAATTGTTGCCAGGTACCAGGTTTAACGTAACCGGCCATTTCTAATTGTTGGCAACTAAGTCCATATTGTCCTACTCCGGTTTCGTCAGTTATAACATCGGCTGCTTGATCCACGGTGTTGGCTACCTGTGCCATGAGTGCTAGAGTTTGGTTGGAGGTTAGTGATCCTATCGCCGGAGCAGTAAATCCTGTGCCTGCAATGGCCGCTATGTTGGCATGTGTTATGGGATTGGTGAGAGGTGTGTTAATCAAAGATGGAATATTAGCTACCGTGGGTAGGCCGTTGATGATAGCTAGGATTACAGTGTCGTCTACTCCAGCAGTGCCTCGATCCAATCTACTGAGCTCAAACTTTGCCAAGGCAGATGTGGTTCCGCTGACGCTTTGTCCAGGCTCAAATCCTACTAGCGCACCTGCGGCAACCTGACTATAAAATGTATAGTCGGCCTGGTCTTGTGTGGTCCCGGCAGGGGCCTGCATGGTAAATTCTGCGCCAGATGGAAGGGTGTAGTTAAATTGTGCCATGGTTAACCTGTTAGTTTATTAGAATCTGCATATAATAATCGTAACCGTGCAGAAATTGCATCATTTAATTTTGATGCTGCTTCCCATTGTGGGTTATTCGACACATCACCTTCTGAATTATCAGCTAACCAAGTAGTAACAGTTACTGCCATTGACATCAGTCGATCGTTGGCTTGTAGCATGCTTGCACGACTATTTGGATCCCAGGTCACAGAATTTGGATTAAGACTTGGTGCTGGGTTAGTTGATGCTGGTTGCCCTGCTTTTGCAGCGGCAGTAGTAGCAGCATCGCCTGTTTTGGTAATGGTTGTTCCGGCTGGTATTGCCGGTGTCGCTGGCGGCGGAGTAGGAGCAGGTCCTGCCAGTTTGACTGACACACTTACACCTTTATTATGATATGGATACGGTTCGTGGGTAGGAGCACGAGTTACTATGCTTTCCAATCCAGTAGGCTGTGCTATCCAACCGGTGCTGGCATTAAACTCTACCTTGGGCAGCAGATACTTGGTCAAGCCCTCGGGTGTTGCTACCGCTATCTTTGGACCACCGTTGAGTTGTATTTTACTACTATTAAAACTTAATGTGGAGCTTGACGCCCAACTGCCTAATTGACTGGTCATGGCTAGAGTTCCTGGAGTTTTTAATCCTATGCCGGCTTGACTAAACAAGGTCAACTGTCCTTTGTTTGACACAGTCATGTCTGTATCGCTTTGCATGGTTGTGCCCTTGATACTTTTCATGTTGATTTTGCCGCCGGCAAACATGTTGATATCTTCGTCGGCATGTAAATTTATAGTACCTTGTGTGCGTAAATTTACACTGTTGGTAGTGTACACATCCAAAGTACCTTCCTGACCCATCTCAATCCAGACCTGGCCATTGGCGTGGCAAATGTAAAAACAATCACCATCGTCACTCATGGTAATCTGATGCCCTTTGGCTGTACGTATTCTAACCAGATTGTCTTTGCCCGACAGGTCGCCATCGTCCATGACAAAAGTATGGCCGCCACGCCGCCCAATTATTCCAACGTCTGCTAGTTTTGCTGATCCAGACTGCGCTTGTTGTTGTATTTTTGCATCAGTAAGGCCGCCTTGATAAATGGCACGACCCGGAGTACTAATACCATAGCAATTACTAGGACTTTCTCGTTGACTTGAGCTGGCTATACTTCCTCGTATAGTATCGAGCGCCAGTCCTTGTTGAAACAATATACCTGCTACATAACTTTGTACAGGTTTAGGTTGATCAAAGAATTTAGGATTGTTTTCAATATTTGCATTTTTAACGTTAATTTCTGTAACCGGTAATTGCGTTGCTCCAGCAAAATAAGTTTCTTGACTGGCATTTTGTGCTTCATACTTTTTAACAGCACCGATAGCCGGAATCATTTGATTGGCACCTTGAGTTGGAATACATCCAACGTAGTATCCTTGTTTAGGATCTCCACCAACAAAGAAACAAAGCACACTAACTCCAATATCTGGCGGGGTAAACCACATGCCGTAACTGTTTGTATTACCGGGATATTTTCCTGCACCAGTTGAGGTGCCCGATTGCGGGGTGGCTCCGTAAAATGGTGGACAATAACTTACTGTGCGCCATAGACTTTGATCAGTAAGATTGGGCGCACCGGTTGCTGTCGTTGATCCAAACTCTTCAATATAAACTTGTAATCGACCACTGCGAGTGTTATCAACAGTATTAACCACAATGCCGATATATGGACCCATTTCCGCAGGTTGTCCGCCACGGTCAAATTTATATCCTTCGGGGCGACCTTTACTGCGTTGTACGTTTTCTGCCATTATGAATCATCCTGTGCTATTAATTGTGGTGAGGTATTTACTCCAGCAGCATTATTGTCGCCAGCTAAACCTGCAAATACATCTATGTCACCACTGGATGTTGGTGGCTCTGGTGGTGCCGCTGGTTGTGGGGTTGCTGGTTGTGTTGGCTCGTCAAATAGCCCGGCGTCTTGTGCGGCTAACATTTTAGTTTGTTCGGATCCTTCTGTGGTACCGTATTCAAACGAAGCATTTTGTTCAGCCACTGTTTGTTCAGCAGTTGTTGGTACATCAGCTTGACTTTGTGGAATACCTGTAGTCCGAGAGTCTGCCGAATTAGAAGGTTTTTTTACTGCACTGGCGGCCGACCCTACTAGTGGTCCTAATCCACCACCCACGCGACCGTTGGCAGCCGTAGTAGTTGGAGTTGTACGTTGCAACAACGTACCTCTAATATTTTGTGTAAATTTTCCTTTGACAAATTCGCTGGTAACCTCGGCGAGAATATACACATAACTTTCGTTAAGAGGTTTTCCTTGATTATTAATTTGATTGGTATTTCTGCTATTAACATCCATAATTCCTGTGCTTAGGTCATAATCAGTCGGGGTGTTAACTACAACTTCAAACAATATCTGTTGACTATCCATATTAATTGTGCCGTCGGGTAAAAATGCACTGGCATTGAAACTGCTTTTACTAGGAGCTGAAAAAGACGCCTCGCCTTGTTGGAGCCATGCTGGGTCTCCAACAATGGTTAATTTAGCTTCGGCTAAGTCTGCAGGATTGTACAGCGAGTCGGCCAAGTTAGCCGCTGGTTCATTGGTTCTTAAATCAGCACCTTGACTGGTTTGCCCACTACGCGGCTGATAGTTGTTTTTAGCATTTGTAGTATTTGCTGTATTTTGTGTTCCACCGGACAGTACATAGGTATATGCAGCATTATACTGTTGCTCATAGCTTATTACCTGTGTATTTTGTCCTGTAAACCAATAATTATATCGTTTGTGTGCGCCTTTAAATTGAGGTTGAGGGAAGTAATTACTGTTAGTTGCAGCAAGTTTAAATGGACTTACGATGTATTTTACATTATAGGCATAATCATTACGTTTAGGATCATACTTAATAGGCGTGGCCTGTACGTTAATTTTCCCCCAGGTGACATCTTTTTTGGTATTGCTGTTGGGTTTTTGCTTTTGTGTGTTCTCTTCTACAGTATCTTTTGCTTGTTTTCTTATGTAATCACTATTTCGCACCGCTTGTTCTATGACTTGTACAATTTGTTGACCTGCGGTTATTGTAATAATTCTACTATTAGGATCTATTGATTGTTTTCCGGGGAGAACTTTTTCTCCGGCGGTCTTTGCTACCTGAGGACTTGTGTTTTTAAAATCAACGCCGGGTACTGTTATTTTTGCCTGTTCAATACTAGGGTCTGTAAATTCTATACTGTAGACATCGGCCACTGTGTAAATTTTACGGGCAACCAAATTTTTTTGATATTGATTCAGCGCCTCCATTAGTCCTTTACGTATAGTTAACTTTGGACTTGGCGCGGCAGATGCCTTGGGTGGCGCTGCTGGCGTACTTGAACTACTTTCTGCAGAGCTTGCTTCATCTCGTGCCGGTGTTTTTGTTTTGGCGGCTGTTGCTGGGCCAACCTCGGCACTACCTGCTAGTGCATCTTTGACCGACATGCCACTTAATTCTACGCTGTAAGGAATGGTTCCGCGACTTGACCCGACTGCAATATTATACTGCGGTGCTGTGGCTTCAATTTCATATTCAACTAATTTGTTGGCTACTTTAAAATTAATTTTATTAATAGCCATAGGATAATATTTTTCCACATGTGCTGTACCAGCGGCGGCTATGGCACCACCTATAACTCCGCCGACGGCACCGCCAATTGCATTGGTGATACCATTTGATTGTCCGGCCTGTACCAGATTTCCATTTGCATCATATCCAAAAAATTTAATTACTAACAAATATAACTGCGATGCAAAATTTTTCTTTGCACTATCGGCACCTAAATATTGTTGTACTGCCTTGTCAAGATTAGACAGTAATGTGATTCCACTGGGCTCAACTACAGTCATTTTAATTGTGTTTACATTGTGTGCGGAATTGGAGCCTTTGCCCATTGCGGTGGATTTGAGTTCAATTTTATCAATGTAATAGTCATTACTAAAATACGGATTACGACCGGCTATTGGTGCACCACCACTTTGAAATAGTAATTGACTTCCCGAGGGAGTAAACTTTTTATTCTTAACCATGGCATTGAAGGCGTCTGGTTTCATTAGATATACCGATGCTTGATATGTATAACTAGCATATTGATCAAGCACGTTGTCTTGCGGTATAACCGGACCGTCACCAAATATGTTACTAGCGGTCTGTATTGCGGCATTTGTAGTGCTAGTCGACGGATCGGCAGCATCATCTGCACCTTTACTAGTAAGTGCATTACCAGTGGTGCCAGCGCCAACGCCGCTATTGGTTGGGGCATCCTCAAGATTTTGATTAACTTGATCTTGTGTATATACCGGTGCGGCCAATGTTTGATTTGGTTGTAGTGTTTCTGCTGTGGCTTGTGTTTGACCCATTGTGCCCGAAGTTGATTGTGGGTTGTCTGCTTCCCAGGTTGATCTCTGATCTGGGGTAGGTGGTGTTGACATATCTATTGTTTCGCCCGTAGTTGGGTTAGCATAATAGTATCCGCCAGTAGGAGAAGGTCCTACATAACGAGTTGGCGAGTTTGACATGGCCATGTTAGAATCCCAACACTGTTTTTAAGGTATCCATCGGTGGTAGATAAATCGAAGTTCCGGCCTCAAAGTCCATAGGGGGTGCTTGTAAGGTATTAGGGTTGCGTTGATAAAATACCCACCACAGGCCAGCATCACCATACAAGTCAAATGCCAGTAGGTCAGGACGATATTGGAAGGTCAAATTAATAGTAAACAATAGATCGTCGGTGCTCTTAGGTATAGGTCTATTGACCATACTGTCTAAGAAAAATTGACTATAGCCAGTTTGGTAATATGGGCTGGTAGGACCGTAGTTAGCACTCATTACCAGAATCCTCCTTTAATTAACTGTCCATTAGCAAAATTCTTAAGGCTAAATTGTTTGCTGACCTGTTGACGAGTTTGTACTGGTAACAATGTAATGTCTAGGTCTATCTTGCTAGGCACATAAGTAGGATTATTCAACAAACTCTGTAATGGCGCAGGCGTAACATTCTGTGCACCGGTTGGCAGGAAAGCGGCAGCCAGTCGTGAAACTGTAGGTGACACAGCATTTAGTGTGGTGGAGTATAAATTTTGTAAGGGTTGCAAATTTAATCCTAGATTGTTAGGAGAACCAGAACTAATATAATCTACTTCGGCTGGCAAATTATAACTAAAACTGGTAACCACACAAGGGTGATTATTAAACTGATAGTCACCTAAGCCGCTAAGGAACACCAATGGTGGTGGACTACCACGTTGTGCATCTTGTCCGTAAAACATTTTTGTTACACTACGGAAAAACTGTATCACGGCCAGCACGTAAGCGGCATCAGCTGTGCTTTGTGCCGTAAATGTTGCTTTCAAAGAAACTGCATCGGTGTAGCTATTTTTATAAAAATATCCACGATAATTGCTATGAGTTAAATCATATGTTTCGTAATTGGCCTTGTAGGAGGTAGAAATAGTTGGGGTATATGGAAATATAACTCCATTGGTGACTTTTAACGGTTGTAGTAGGCCAGCGTTTGGCGCATTGTATAGATATGTGGCTCCAGGAGCCAATCTCAAGGTCACACGCCAATCTGTATTAGCTGGCAGTTGTTGTGACAGACTCATATTGGTCTCTTGATTTTGGGCTTGTTGTACACCTGTTGTTACTTCAGCTCTAACTCGATCGCTGGCCGCGGCTGCTAACGCATCGGGGTTAGCTAATGATATTGGGGGGCCGGCAAAAGGACTACCGTACTCGCCGGCGGCTTCCACAGGGGCCGGACTTGATGTTATCTTACCGTCGATGCCGGTTGCTAACACAGATCCATCATCAAATGTTTGTAGTGTAGTCCCATCGTCGAATACCTGGGTTGATGCGCCGTAATTCGTCGGCGTTGCTTCGGTTTGGACACTGGATTTTGCTACAGACTCGCTATCACTCAACGGTTGATCTTCTGGTACTTGTGGATCTGGCGGATTATTTACTGGTTTATCCTGCGAAGTAAGGTTACTAACCCAAGCGTCGTATTCAGCCTGAGTAACTTCGATTTGCGGGCCATTGGGATTAGCAGGGTCGGGTATATATGGCATTGGTTATTGTTATCCTATTATATATTTACCGCAAAAATAAACCACCCAGATAATGATTAAAAGGTTGACATCTGTGGTTTTTGTGCTACAATAAATACATTACTAGGAGACATATCCGTGGCTACATCCTTGCCAAGAACACCAGCAAAAACGAATTATCTAAATAATCGTGACATTTTAAAACAAATACACCTAAGCAAAAATACCTACTGTACATACACAGATCCTGTGTTGGATCATCAGTATGATATTATTTTGCCCACTTTAGCCAAGATCAATCAACGTACCATTGCCGAAGCTAGACGCAATCGTGCTGATCGTTTAAAGCGCGAAGGTACGATTGTGGACCCTAAAAAGATACCAAATACTGACCTAGTATTCCGGATTACTTGCTGGGAACACATACCCATGGCACCGAAAAAGATTCCAAAAAGTGCCGCTAAAAAGAAAAAGATTGAAGATATTTTTGAGCTAGAGTTAGATGCAGAAGATGACCCATTGGCAGAATTACTTGATATTCCTGTGCTTGATGAAAAGCATGTAAGATTAAACTTTCCTCCGTTTTATCACTATCGATTGGATGAAAACAAACAGCCATTCCAAGTGGGCAAGAGCCACTGGATCGGTGCGTTTGAAACTGGAGAGTTCAGCAAGGATCATGGCAATGCCACTCGCACACTAGCAACAATGTATATGAAGCTGTGCGAACGATATGCTACTCGATCCAACTGGCGTGGATACACCTACAATGAAGAAATGCGTGGGCAAGCCTTGCTACAGTTGAGTCAAATTGGTCTACAGTTTGATGAATCAAAAAGTCAAAATCCTTTTGCCTACTACACCGCAGCCATTACCAACAGCTTTACTCGTATTTTGAATCTTGAAAAGAAAAATCAAAACATTCGTGACGACATGTTAGAACAGGCCGGCCTTAATCCATCCTGGACTAGACAGAATGCTGGTAAGAAGAATCCTAACTTTGGCGCTGTGGTTACAAATATTGACATCTCTGAGTATAACAACGAGACTTAACCAGATGGGTTGCAAAACCCATTTTTATAGTGTATAATTCTAAGATATGAGTCTATTTAAAAAAGTAGCAGTATGTACCGACATCCACTTTGGCCTAAAGTCAAATAGCCTAATCCACAATCAAGACTGTAGTGATTTTATTGATTGGTTTATTGACACAGCCCGAGCCAATGGTTGCGAAACTGGTATGTTCCTTGGCGATTGGAGTCATCAACGTGCGGCTATAAACATGCAGACCTTGCAGTATAGTTTGCGTAGCCTAGAAAAATTGTCCAAAGCATTTGATCGTTTTTATTTTATTCCAGGCAACCACGACTTGTACTATCGTGACAAACGTGATATCTATAGTACAGAATGGGCCAAACACATACCCAATATTCAAATTGTTAACGATTGGTTCCAGGACGGTGATGTTGTAATTGCTCCTTGGCTAGTAGGCGACGATCATAAACGCATACCCAAAATGAGTGCCAAATACATGTTTGGACATTTTGAACTTCCCCACTTTAAAATGAATGCCATGGTAGAAATGCCGGATCACGGTGAGATCAAGGTTGAGAGCTTTGGTGGCATTGAAAGTGTGTACTCTGGACACTTCCATTTGCGCCAACAGAAAAAGAATATTAACTATATCGGTAACTGTTTCCCTCATAACTTTGCCGATGCCGGTGATGCGGATCGAGGCATGATGGTCCTAGAGTGGGGCAAGCAAGAACAATATTTCTCTTGGCCAGGACAACCATTATATCGTGTGCTGAAGTTAAGCCAGGTTATTGATAATGCACCAAAAATGTTAGCGGCCAATATGCATGTGCGTGTGGAATTAGACATTGATATCAGCTACGAAGAAGCTAATTTTATCAAAGACACCTTTGTTAAGGATTACAATTTAAGAGAGATGGCGCTGATTCCTGTTAAAAGTTCAGCGGTAGATGCAGATATGTCGCCCGGGGAAGTTAAGTTTGAAAGCGTGGATCAGATTGTCACAGATCAACTTACTAACATCGAGAGTGAATTTTACGATCCAAAATTATTGTTAAAAATATATCAAAATTTATAATGACTCAATTTGAAAATGCCATTGCTGATCAACAGACTCTTTACAACACTGTAGGGCCGTATTACCTATCTAATTTTTGTCAACCTGGTGGAGACAAACATCTACATGATTTTTTAACATCAGTATATCAGTCTGAATATAGTACCAATTTCCGTATACTTATAGTTCAAGATTGTGAGGACACCTATGATTATGAAGATTTGCCAGGTTGTGCTATTTGTGCTTTGCAAAAATATGTTGCTCAAATTGACATTAGTAATTGCTTTATTTTGGTTATTACTGGCAACAAAAATATATCAGCAGAACTTGAGCAAGTTCAGAAATTGTACTCTAATGATTTGTGTAATATGCAGAGCTGTATTGTAGAAGATGTTGATTATGTACCAATACAAAAAATACACAATACTTTCTGCGTATTGCCTTGGATGCATTTATATGTAGGAACTGACGGAAATGTGTTACCATGTTGCGTGGCTGATCAACAACACCCTATGGGCAATATTGAAGAACGCAGCGTAAGTAATATTGTAAAATCGTCTGCATTTAATCAATTACGAAAAAATATGATGAACGGGTTGCGCAGCAAAGAGTGTAGTAGATGTTATGTTCAAGAAGATATTGGCTTGCAAAGTGCTAGACAAAGTCACAACACCCAATGGAAAAATATAAAAAAAGATAATCTTAAAAAAGATGGGTCAATAGATAAATTTGATCCCGTGTATCTCGACATTCGTTTGAATAACATCTGTAATCTTAAATGTCGTATGTGTAGCGGGTATTTTAGCAGTGCTATTGCTCAAGAAGAAGTTGTATTGTTTGGCAAAAAAGAATCAATACAATCATCTTTAAAATTACAACAAAGAAATTTGGGATTAAAAGAAATTTTAGACTATGTACCAACTGCTGAGAAAATTTACTTTGCCGGTGGCGAACCGTTGTTGACTGCAGAACATTATGAAATTTTGGATGAGCTCGTTGCAAGCAGCAACACCAATTTAGAAATTACATACAATACCAATTTCACAACGCTAAATTACCGAGGTCGTAGTGTGTTGGATCTTTGGAAACAATTTAGTAATATTACTATTGGTGCAAGCCTAGATGCTAAAGATGATGTGGCCGAATATGTTAGGCACGGAACTAATTGGAATACCATTGAGTCAAATTTAAAATTGGTCAAATCTCAATGTCCGCATGTAAATTTTACCGTAACATCAACTGTAGGATTATTAAATGTAAACAGTCTAATTGAGTTTCAACAACACTGGCACAACTCTGAAACTTTAGATATTTCAAAGTTTTCTCAAACAATCATGCTTGGTCCTGAACATTTAACTGTATCTGCATTGCCGTTAGAGCACAAACAACGACTAGAACAGATAATCAATCATCACATTACGTGGTGCAAAGAAAACAATGCCAGTAGACTTGCAAAACAGTGGCATGATGTGTTAAACTATATGTGGTCCAAAGACAATAGTCATTGTATGTTAGAATTTAAAAGATTAACACAAACAATGGACCAACATAGAAATGAATCATTGGCAACAGCAATTCCAGAATTGAAAAATTTATTATGATCCATATAAAAAATCTAACCGTTAAAAACTTTATGAGTGTAGGTAATGCTACACAGGCCATTGATTTTGACCGCAAAGACCTGACACTAGTCCTGGGTGAAAACCTGGACCTAGGTGGTGATGGATCGCGTAACGGCACAGGCAAGACTACAATTATCAATGCTCTCAGCTACAGTCTATATGGACAAGCACTCAGCAATATCCGCAAAGATAATCTTGTAAACAAGACCAATAATAAAAACATGTTGGTCAGTTTAGATTTTAGTGTAGGCGGTAAAGATTATCGGATTGAACGTGGCCGTAAACCCAATGTACTAAGGTTCTTTGTAAATAATCAAGAGCAAGTGGTCACAGACGAAGCACAAGGCGACAGTAGAGAAACGCAAGATGCTATTGAACAAACTCTAGGACTAAGTCACGACATGTTCAAGCATATCCTGGCCTTGAACACTTATACAGAACCTTTTTTAAGTCTCAAAGCTAATGATCAGCGTACTATTATTGAACAGTTATTGGGTATTACCATGCTGAGTGAACGTGCCGACAAGATCAAAGAGCATAATCGACAAACCAAAGAAGGCATTACCCAAGAAGAATTTAGAATTCGTGCTGTTCAAGAAGCTAATAAGCGCATTGAAGAACAAATTGAATCATTGAAACGTAGACAAACATTATGGATAAACAAACATGGCGAGGATATCAAGGAACTTGAAAAAGCCTTGGCGGCGTTACAAAATATACAGATTGAGGTGGAGATCCAAGCGCACACGGACCACAAGGCATGGGATCAAAAGCGCAAGGATATCAACGAATTATCAAGTCAGATCTCACGAGTCAAACTGGATATCAGTAGGGAGGAAAAGCTGGTCGCCAAAATATCTGCAGAAATTGCGACTCTCGAAAACCATGAATGTCATACGTGTGGTCAGCCCTTCCATGATAGTAAGCACCAACAGGTTATGGCGGCGAAACAGGCTGATCTGGATGCGGCACGAGCGAGCGGCGCAGAACATAGCAACCTCTTATCAGAACTACAGACTACCCACGACAGCCTGGGCCCGTTAGGCAAGCCGCCTAAGGTGTTTTACGATAAAGAGTCAGATGCGGTGCATCATCAAGCCACATTGTCTAATTTAGAAAAACAAATTGCCTCTAAACAAACAGAAGCAGATCCTTACACAGAACAGATTGAGGAAATGCAACAACAAGCCCTACAGGAGATAACATACGATGCACTTAATGAACTTACTCGACTACAAGAACATCAAGAATTCTTGCTCAAACTACTCACCAGCAAAGACAGTTTCATCCGTAAAAAGATTATTGAACAGAATCTTAGCTATCTAAATGCTAGATTAACACACTATTTGGATCGTGTGGGCTTGCCGCACACTGTGGTATTCCAGAATGACTTAACTGTCAGCATCGAAGAACTAGGACGCGAGCTGGACTTTGACAACTTGTCACGTGGCGAACGCAACAGGCTTATATTAAGTATGAGCTGGGCGTTCCGCGATGTGTTTGAAAGTTTATATCAACCAATCAATCTGTTGTTTATAGACGAAATGATTGACAACGGATTGGATACGCAAGGTGTGGAGAATGCCCTTGCTTTGCTCAAACACATGAGTCGTGAACGACACAAGAGTATTTGGTTAGTAAGCCACAGAGACGAACTTGCTGGTCGTGTGGAGAATATTCTTAAAGTAATTAAGGAAAATGGATTTACCAGTTACAACACGGATGTAGAAATTGCGTAGAATTCGAGTATTACACATCGAACCCACAGATGTTTGTCAAGCCGCATGTCCTCTATGCGCCAGAGAAACCGATTCTAATTTTAACAAAAGTGCCAAGCACCATCTACGGGTTGAGCAAATACAGCGACATTTTACAGATCGTGTGCTTGGTAATTTAGACAAAATGTTTATGTGTGGCAACTACGGTGATCCTGCTGCCGGGTATTACACTATGGATATCTATAACTATTTCAGAAAAGTTAATCCGGAAATTGTGTTGGGTATGAATACCAACGGTGCTGTGCAAAGTACATTTTTTTGGCATGCCTTGGGTAAATTATTCAACAAGCCCGAAGATTACTGTGTGTTTAGTATTGATGGATTAGAAGATAGCAATCATGTTTACCGTAAAAATGTAGACTGGAAAAAATTAATGAGCAATGTAGAAGCGTTTATTGCCGCTGGCGGTAGTGCTCACTGGGATATGCTGGTGTATAAACACAATCAGCATCAAGTAGATGCATGTGAACAACTGGCCCGTGAAATGGGCTTTACCTGGTTTAGAGCCAAAGTAAGCAAGCGTGGATTTACTGATCGTTTAGAATTTCCAATTGGCTGGCAAGATGCTGTGGTTAAACAAGGCCCAATTAAATGTCATGCTCAAGCAGAAAAAAGTGCTTACATTGATGCACAAGGAAGGCTAAGCCCATGTTGCTGGTTAGGCAGTACCCAAAAAGATTTTATTAAAGATGATTTGGCCACAGTTAAATTAACGTGGAAAACAGATACACCAAATCCGGTATGCAAAAGTACTTGCTCTAGTAACAAGAGTAAAACTAGCTTTACAAATCAATGGCAACGAGAGATTCAATTGTGTTAGCTACTTGGCATTTTCATATTGAGATTAGTAGCAAGTGTACCTTGCGTTGTCCCCGCTGTGCTCGTCAAGAAGTTCCAGATGGGTTAGTCAACACCGAATTGGATTTGGCATTCTTCAAGCGGAACTTTACGCCAGAATTTATTTTAGCCAATGTAGAAAAGATTACCTTCTGTGGAGACGACGGCGATCCTATATATGCACACGATTTAATTCCGGTTATCCAGTATATCAAAAGCGTTAAGCCTGTTGAGATTGTTATTGTTACCAACGGGTCGCATAAGAAACCAGAATGGTGGCGCAA
>SESG01031790.1_pt1 | contig 18199 bp, 17 predicted proteins | sample 3171421 | NCBI WGS metagenome assembly SESG01 (sample SAMN10866946, study PRJNA518727) | freshwater metagenome | biome: subpolar coniferous forest; feature: holomictic lake; material: water; isolation source: holomictic Lake 227, 6 m and 8 m depth | place: Canada: near Kenora, Ontario | collected... | reverse complement strand
GGCGAAAAACAGGGTGGGTGCGGCTGTGACCTGGGAGAGGGTGCGCTCCACCGCCGGCAGGGCGAACTCGGCGTAGTCCTGGGCGTCCAGCTCACCGGCCCAGGTGTCAAAGAGCTGGACGCCCTGGGCGCCGGCGCCGATGTGCAGGTTGAGGAGGCGGGCGGCGGCGTCCGCCAGCTTGTCCAGCCACTTGCGGGCCAGGACAGGGTCGTGGTGCAGGAAGGCCTTGGCCTTCGTCCAGCTCTTGCTGCCCTTCCCTTCGATGCCGTAGGCCAGCAGGGTCCAGGGGGCACCAGCGAAGCCCAGCATGGTGACCTGCTCAGGAAGCTGGGCCTTCACCTTGCGGATGGCCGCCTGCACCGGCTCGAAGATGGACTCGTCCAGGGGGCGGTTGATGTCGATCTGGTCCAGGGTCTTGCCGATGCGGGGCCCGCCCTCGGGGATGGTCACCTCGCAGCCCAGGGCGTCGAGGATCACCAGGATATCGCTGAAGATGATGGCCCCGTCGATCTGCGGGAAGCGCCGGATGGGCTGGAGCGTAACTTCCGCTGCCAGGTCCGAGTCGCTGAGCAGCTGCTCGAAGGTGGCCTTGGCCCGGATGGCCCGGTACTCCGGCAGAAAGCGCCCCGCCTGCCGCATGAACCACACCGGCGGCTTGTCGAGCGTCTCGCCATTCAAAACACGAAGCAGAGGCTGCATGGGTACTCCGATCATTCACATCAAGACAGGGCAAGGACTCTCGCAGAGGGTCGCAGAGGCAGCGGAGAGCTCAGAGAAAAGCACAAGAGGCACTTCTCTGCGACCTCCGCCATCTCTGCGCCCCTCCGCGAGCGTTTTTTCCATTTTTCAAAAGTCCTTCGCCACAGCCGCGACGGCTTGCTGGAAGTGGGCCAGTTCGGGGGCTCCGTGGGCGCCGCCGAGGAAGGCCACTTCGTAGCCGCTGGGGGGGAGGTAGACGCCTTGGCCCAGGAGGGCTTTGTGGAGGCGGTTGAAGGTGCTGATGGCCCCGCCCTGCACCGCATCGCTGCGGCGCACGCCGTCTTGGAAGAGCGGCCACAGCAGGCTGCCGTAGCGAGGGCAGCGCAGACCGGGGATGGTCTCGAAGGCCGTGGCCCAGGCGGCGGCTGTGGTCTCCAGCGCGGCGTAGAAGGCCGGGGTCAGGTGGGCCATGGTGGCCAGGCCCGCAGCCATGGCCACGGGGTTGCCCGACAGGGTGCCCGCCTGGTACACGGGCCCGTCCGGGGCCACCACGCCCATGATGTCCTTGCGGCCGCCGTAGAGGCCCACGGGCATGCCGCCGCCGATGATCTTGCCGTAGGTGGCCAGGTCCGGCGTGATGCCCAGGCGCTCGGCCGCGCCGCCCGGCGCCACGCGGAAGCCACTGATGACTTCGTCGAAGATCAGCACCACGCCGTGCTTGGTGCAGAGCTCACGGAGCCGCTGCAAAAACTCCGGACGCTGGAGCAGCAGGCCGTTGTTGGCGGGAATGGGCTCGATGATGGCTGCGGCCAGCTCGGAGCCGATCTCAGCGAAGGTGCGCTCCAGGGTCTCCAGGTCGTCCAGCGAAACCACCGACGTCAGCTCCGCAATGGCCTTGGGCACACCGGCGCTGGTGGGGGCGCCGAAGGTGATGAGGCCCGAGCCGGCCTTCACCAGCAGGCCGTCGCTGTGGCCGTGGTAGCAGCCCTCGAACTTCAGGATGCGCTCCCGGCCGGTGAAGCCCCGGGCGGCGCGCAGGGCGGACATGACGGCCTCCGTGCCCGAGGACACGAAGCGCATCTTCTCCACAAAAGGCACGAGCTGCTTGATGCGCCGGGCCAGGGCCAGCTCCCGCCGGCTGGGGGCGCCAAAGGTGAGGCCCTCGGACATGGCCTCGGTGACCGCCGCCAGGATGTCCGGGTGGGCGTGACCCAGGATCAGGGGCCCCCAGGACATGCAGAGGTCCAGGAACCGCACACCGTCCTCGTCCTCAAACCAGGCCCCCTGAGCCTTGCGAAAGAACTTCGGTGTCCCCCCCACCGCCCGGAACGCCCGCACCGGGCTCGACACCCCACCAGGGAAATGCGTCAGCGCTTCTTGGAACAGGGATTCATTGCTCATGAGATCCATCCCTTCTCCACAGCCTCGCGCCCGGCGTAGGTGACAATCATGTCGGCGCCGGCGCGACGGATGGCCAGGAGGTGCTCGTACATCAGCTGATCGCCGTTCACCCAGCCCAGGCGGTCAGCGGCTTTGACGCTGCTGAACTCGCTGGACACGTGGTAGGCACAGAGGGGGGCCAGGGTGGCCTGGCGCAGGCGGTAGATGAGATCCAGGTTGGGCAGGGCCGGCTTGACCATGAGCATGTCGGCGCCCTCCTCGATGTCCAGCAGGGCGTCCCGCAGGCCCTCCCGGGCGTTGCGCGGATCCATCTGGTAGGACTTGCGGTCCCCGAACTTGGGGCTGCTGTGGGCAGCCTCGCGGAAAGGTCCGTAGTAGGCGCCGGCGTGCTTGATGGCATAGCTGAGGATGCTGGTGCGGGTAAAGCCGTTCTGGTCCAGTAGGGCCCGGATGGCGGCCACGCGGCCATCCATCATGTCGCTGGGCGAGACGATGTCGGCCCCGGCCTCGGCGTGGCGCAGGGCCATCTCCGCCAGGATGGGCAGGGAGGGGTCGTTGAGGACCTCGCCCGCCTCGCTCACCAGGCCGCAGTGGCCGTGGCTGGTGGCGCCGCAGAGACACACATCGGTGATGACGATGAGGTCCGAGCCGAAGGCCTGCTTCAGGGCCCGCACGGTCTGGGGGATGACGCCTTCCCGGTCCTTGACGTAGGCGGCATCCGGCGTCTTGGACTCGGCGTCCGGCACCCCGAAGAGCAGCACGCTGGACAGGCCGCGCTTCAGGTCCTTTTCCACCTGGCGGACGGTGGCCTCCACGCCGGCGTTGCAGATGCCCGGCATGCTGGAGATCTCGACGCTGCCTGGCTGGGGCTGCACGAAGTGGCCCTGGATCAGGTGGCGGGGGCGGAGGTCGGTCTCGGCCACGAGGTTGCGCATGGCGGCGGTGGTGCGCAGGCGGCGGGAGCGATTCAGCATGGGGACTCCTCCTTGTTTAGGTGGTGGGCAAGCATCTGGATGAGCAGGTCGACCTTGGGCTCGCACCAGGCATCGGCCGGAGCACCTGCCCGGGCAAAGGCGGCGGCGGTGGCTCGGCCCCAGGCGAAGCGCAGGAGGCCCTGGGCCTGGGGGGCCAGCACCTCGGCCTGGAGGGGGCTGAGGGCCAGCACCGCTGAAACCCCATCCAGGGGCGGCAGGGGTTCCACCGGAGCCTCCCGGTGGGTGGTCCAAGGGTGCAGGGACCACGCGGTGTCCTGGGCCATCCCCTCCAGGTAGCCCCGGCTGCGCTCCCCGCGCACCAGCAGGAAGTCGCCGCCCTCGGGAAAGCTGGCCCGCAGGAGGTCCCACAGGGCCTCGGCCCGGGCGGTATCGGGAATCAGTAACTCCAGGTCCTGGCGACCCAGGGCATCGGCGGTGCCCTGCCCCTGCACCAGGCAGGTCAGCCCGGCTGGTAGATCCGCTGCCACAGCCCGGGCCCCGGCGGGGCTGAGGGCCAACAGCGCCTCAACCGCAGAGAAAGGCCGGGGGGGCGGGCTGCCTGTGGGCTGGAACTGGGTGCAGGGATGATAGGCAGGCCCCCAGCCGGCCCTGCGGACAGCCTCTGAGATGGGGTGTCCGGCCGGTCGGGCCAGGGCCAAGCGAAGCAGGCCAAGGGGCGTGGTCATGACAGACCGATGCCCTTCAGGACCTGGGCCAGCAGGACCTCGTCATCGCAGCCCCGGGCCTCGGCACGCAGCACAGCCTTGTCCGGGGCATAGGCCACCTGCAGCAGCAGGCTCCCATCGCCTTGGGGGGTGGCCAGGGCACCCAGGGGCTGCTGACAGCCGCCCCCGATGCCCGCCAAAACGCGCCGCTCCAGGGTCACGCAGCGGGCCGTGAGGGGGTCATGGAAGGCGGCCAGGGCCTCAACCAGGTCCAGGCGATCGGCCCGGGCTTCCGCCAGGAGGGCCCCCTGCCCCGGGGCCGAGGGCAGCTCGGCGGCGCTCAGGGGGCGCACCACCAGGCCCGCGAGGTCGAGGCCCAGGCGCTTGAGGCCCGCCGCCGCCAGCAGGGTGGCGTGCAGGGGTTCGTCCCGCAGGACCCCATCTCGCACCCGCTGCAGTCGGGTCTGCACATTGCCGCGGATCCAGGTGAAGCGGGCCTTGGGGAACAGCTGGCTGAGGACCCGCTCGCGCCGCACGGCGCTGGTGCCGATGACCAGCTCCAGGGGCGCGTCAGGCCGCAGCACCAGCCAGTCCGCCGGGTCCTCGCGGGGAGGGATGCAGGCGGCCACGATACCGGCAGGTCGCTCCAGGGAGACATCCTTGAGGCTGTGGATGAGCAGGTCCGCCTGACCCGCCCCCATGGCGTCCTCCAGTTCCTTGGTGAAGAAGCCGCCGCCGGACTGCTTGTCCAGGGGGCCCAGCAGCCACTGATCGCCAGCGGTGGTGAACTTGCGCCAGGTGACTTCGTAGCCCTGGGCCTGCAGAAAGGCCACCATGGGCTCGGCCTGGCCCACGGCCAGGGCAGAGCCTCGGGTGGCAATCGTCACGTGCTTAGTCATCATGTGACCGCCTCTCCATCTGCCGGGGACTTGGGCTGGGTCTGGACCAGGGCCCGGAAGGCCAGGGTCCGGCCCCGGGCCAGAATTTCCTTCAGTGCCTCGCGCTGGGCCTCATCCATGCCAGCCATGGTCTGCTCCAGCACCTGGGCCTCCTCCTCCAAGGCGCCCCAGGCCGAGTCCAGACGCTCCTGGGCGGAGACCAGGCGCCGCTTGCGGGCCCGCGCCGCCGCCCGATGGCGCAGGCGTCCGGCGGCGCCCACCAGGTAGGGCTCGGCTTTCAGGGCAGCCTCAGCCCGCTGGGCCCGGGCCGTGGCGGTCTGGGCCAGGAAGGCGTTGAGGTCCACCCGCTGGATCCAGGGCAGCAGCTCCAGACCCGGCTCCGAGTCCGGTGGCAGGGCCAGGTCCAGGAGACGCAGCGGGGTCCGCTGCAGGGTCTGCCAGGCGTCCAGGGTGAAGAGGGGGTCCGGGGCGGCGGTGGCCGTCACGATGGCATCGTAGCCCTCGGGGTCCCGCTGGAGACGCAGCAGGTCCACCGTGGGCAGCCCCAGTGGGTCCGCCAGCTCGTGGGCCCGGCTCCGGGTGCGGTTGGCCACCGCCACCTTGAAGCCCCGCTCGGGCAGGCGCTCCGCCAGGTAGCGGGTCATGGGTCCCACCCCCACCAGGGCCACGGCAGCCCCGGGCGCCAGGGCGTCCAGGAGGTGCTTCAGCGCCACGGTGGCGACGCTGACATTGCCATCGGCGAGCCCGAGCCGGGTGCGCAGCCGCTGGCCCTCGCGGATCACATCCTCCAGGGCAGCCTGGGCCTCATCGCTGGCGACGCCGACCTCCCGGGCCTGCACCAGAGCATCCTTCAGCTGGCCCGGGATCTCACGGTCGCCGAGGTTGGCGGACTCCAGGCCCGTGGACATGGCCAGCAGGTGGGTCCAGGCCTCCTCGCCCTCGTAGCGGCGGCAGCCCGGGCCGGGGTCGATGGCGTCCGCATCCCCCTCCCACACCAGCCACATCACCCGCTGGCAGGTGGCCAGGTAGACCAGCTCCCGGGCCCCGGAGCGGCGCTGCCACTCCCGCAGATGGGCAGGCATGCCGTCCCGCACCACATGGTGGGCCACCTGCTCCAGGTCATGGACCGGGGCATGAAAGCTGAGCAGGACGGGTTCCATATCCAGACCATGATCCGACCGACCGACCCAAGCTGGGTCACCGCTTCGTCATGCCACCAGGGATGTGGTGGTCATCACAGCTATCTTGGCGAAAACAGAGCCTCCACCGCGGCCCAGTCCCACTCTTCCACGCTGGGAACGCTGCCCTCGCGCAGGGCCTGCTGGGTCAGCCACGCATCGTAGATCACAGGGCGCACATGGCCTCGGCCACCGGCACGATGCGGGGCGCGATGCAGGGGTCGTGGCGGCCATGGGTGGAGATCTCAGCGGCCCGGCCCTCCCGGTCGATGGTCTGCTGGGCCTTGGAGATGGAGCTGGTGGGCTTCACGGCCATCCGGACCACCAGCGGGGCACCGGTGCTGATACCACCCAGGGTGCCGCCGGCGTCGTTCTTGAGTGGCCCTTCCGGCCCGAGGGGGTCATTGTTCTCACTGCCACGCAGACGAGCACTGGCAAAGCCCGCCCCCAGCTCCACGCCCTTTACCGCACCAATGGACATGCAGGCCAGGGCCAGCAGGCCGTCCAGCTTGCCGAAGGCCGGATCACCCAGCCCCACGGGCAGGCCTTCAATCCACACCTCGCACACGCCCCCCACGCTGTCGCCCTCGGCCCGGGCGGCTTCCACTGCGGCCCGCTGAGCGGCGAAGGCCGCAGGATCAGCCACGCGGAGGGGGTTGGTCTCCACGAAGGCCCAGTCCACGGCGGTCCCGGCGAGGCCGGCGATCTCCCGGTTGAAGCCCCGCACGGTGACGCCCAGCGCCGCCAGCTGCTGCTTGGCCCAAGCCCCTGCTGCCACGCGGGCCAGGGTCTCCCGGCCGCTGCTGCGGCCGCCCCCGCGGGGATCCCGCACACCGTACTTGCGGTCGTAGGTGAGGTCCGCATGGCCGGGCCGGAAGAGGTCCGAAATGGCCTTGTAGTCGCCGCTGCGCTGGTTCTCGTTGAACACCACCAGGGCGATGGGGTGGCCCGTGGTCTGGCCCTCGAAGACACCACTGAGCACCTGCACCTTGTCGCCCTCGGAGCGCGGCGTCACCAGGTCTGACTGGCCCGGGCGGCGGCGGTCCATCTCCTTCTGGATGCCTTCCAGGTCAAAGGGCAGGCCCGGCTTCACGCCGTCCAGCACCACCCCCACCGCCGCCCCATGGCTTTCGCCGAAGGTGACGATGCGGAAGGCCCGGCCAAAGGATGAAGGGGAGTCGAATAGCATGAAAAACCGCCTTCCCAACAGGTTACATTAGACGGCGCAACCCAGCCCAGGACCCAGATGATGGCGCAGAGCCCCGACCAGGACGAGTCGACCCCACGGGTGGGAATTGTTGTCCTCAATTACCACCATCCTGAGGAGACCCTCACCTGCGTCCGCAGCCTGCTGGCGCGAGAGCCCGCCAGCACCCGGGTGCTCTGGGTCGAGAATGACGCCGACGCCACCTGGGCCGCTGCCAGCGCCGTGCTGGAGGCCTCCGGCCTCGCTTTCCAGGTGCTGGCGCCGGATGCCCCCGCGCTGCCTCCCAGCGGCACGGTGGCAGTGATGCGGAGCCCTACCAACCTGGGCTTCGCCGGTGGCAACAACCTGGGACTACGTCTGCTCCACCGCCTCGGCGTGCCCTACGCCTGGGTGCTGAACAACGACACCCTCCTGGCCGAAGGCAGCAGCGGGGACTTGGTGCGCGCTGCCCAGGACCGCCCGGAAGTGGGCCTCTGGGGCACGACCATCCTGGCGGAACACCCCAAGCCCACCCCCCATACCCAGGCCTACATGGGGGGCCGCCTTCAGCTCCGGGACTTTGCCATCGCCTTTGTGAACGACCCCGCGGAACTGGAACGGGACCCGCTCACCTTCGTCAGCGGCTGCTCCCTCTTCAGCGCCACCGCCACCCTGGCGGACCTGGGCTTCATCCCCGAGGACTATTTTCTGTACTACGAGGATCCGGCCCTCACCCTGGAAGCCAGGCGGAAGGGATTGCTGGCCAGCGGCGTCCCCGGGGTGGTGGTCCATCACCTGGAATCCCTCAGCACCGGTCGGCGTAGCCCCCTCATGGAGTTCTATAACCGCCGAAACCGCTGGTGGCTCATCCAGCGCTACTTCCCGGAGCACCTTAACCGCCAGCGCAGGGGCATCTGGTACCGACTCCAGAAATGGCTGTTCCGCGGCCAGCTGAATGCCATCCGCATCGAGCTCCAGGCCTATGCGGACTTCAAGGCCGGAAAGACGGGACCCACAGACCGGGTGTTCTCCCGGCGGTCGCTGCACGAGAGCCCTTAGTCCCGCCGGGCGATGAGTACCGCCTCTTCTCCTACTTCAGGTGCGGTGCGCTGCGCCCAGGCCTCCCGGATCTGGAAGGCCATGGCTCGCCACTCCACGGCCCAGGCGGGCTCGGCCCCCATGATCACGGTGCCCTGCCGCTGCAGGTCCAGGCTCTGGCTGGCGAACAGCTCCGCATGGGCCACGGAGGAGAAGGCTTCCACGGTGGCGAAGCCGGACCGGCGCGCCAAGCTCAAGAGGGAGGTGGGGCTGAAGATGTGGATGTGCCGGGGGGGCTCCAGCCCACGCCAGTCCGCCCCGAACAGGGCCTGCCCCAGGCTGGCCATGTTGGGTGTGATCACCACCAGGCGGCCGCCCGACTTGAGCAGTCGGTGGCACTCCCGGAGGACAGCCACAGGGTCGTGGAGATGCTCCACCACATGGTTCATCAGGATGCAGTCGAAGGTGGCCGGGGGCAGGCCAAGGTCAGCCAGCGGACCCACCCGCACGGAGACGCCGTGGCGCGCCAGGGCATGCTCGGCGGCGCTGGGGTCCACGTCCTGGCCAGTCACCTGCCAGCCATCCCGGGCCAGCTGACCCAGCCTCAAGCCGTTGCCACAGCCCACTTCCAGAAGGGTCCCCGGGGGCACCCCGCCCAGGAACATGCCCAGCAGACGGTCCCGTGCAGACATGACGCCCAGCTTGCGCAGCACCCAGCGGTAGAGTCGGCGAAGTTTCCGGAGGGGATAGGACACCCGGGGGCCGGCCCGGTCCACCGGATCCTCATCGGCATGGGTGTAGTAGCGACGGTAGGCTTTGCCCATCTCCGCTTCCAGGGGCTGGGGATCCAGCCAAGCAAGGCCGCATTCCGCACACCGGCGCAGAGACCAAGCCCCCGGCACCCCGAAGAGGCGGTCCTCCAGCCCCGACCGGAACGGGTCCCCGGGCGTACCGCAGAGGAGGCAACTCGCCGACGGCGCCGTCGCCAACCCAGGGTCCGAGGTCAGGCTCATCCCCGGAGGCGGTCCAGGTACCAGGCGATGGTCTGCTCGAGGCCCGTGGCGAAGGTCTCCAGAGGCCGCCAGCCCAGCTCTGTCTGGATCCGGGTGGCGTCGATGGCGTAGCGCCGGTCGTGGCCGGCCCGGTCCTGGACGAAGGTCTTGAGGGCGCGACTGGTGCCCTCGGGGCGGCCCAGGTGCTGGTCCACCAGGTCGCAGAGCAGGTCAACGAGGGCCATGTTGGTCTGCTCATTGTCGCCGCCCACGCAGTAGGTCTCACCGGCGGTGCCCTTCAGCATCACCGTCTCCAGGGCGGCGCAGTGGTCCTCCACGTAGAGCCAGTCCCGGATGTTCATGCCGTCCCCATAGATGGGAATGGGCTCGCTCTTGGCCATGCGGGTGATGGCCAGCGGGATCAGCTTCTCGGGATGCTGCCGGGGGCCGTAGTTGTTGGAGCAGTTCGTGGTCACCACGTTCAGGCCGTAGGTGTGGTGGTAGGCCCGGACCAGGTGGTCGCTGCCGGCCTTGCTGGCGCTGTAGGGGCTGTTGGGGGCGTAGGCCATCTCCTCGTGGAACTTGCCCTCGTCGCCCAGGGAGCCGTAGACCTCGTCCGTGCTGATGTGCAGGAAGCGGCAGTCCTGCTGGCCCGCCCAGGCCTGGCGGGCCGCCTCCAGCATGGAGAAGGTGCCCACGACGTTGGTCTGGATAAAGGCTGCGGGGCCGGTGATGCTGCGGTCCACATGGCTCTCCGCCGCCAGATGGAAGACCCGGGAGACCTGGTTCTTCTCGATGAGGTGCCGGGCCAGCTCCAGGTTTTGGATGTCGCCCACCACCAGCTCGACGCCGTCGATGCCATCGATCTGGGCCCGGTCCGCAGCATAGGTCAGCTTGTCCAGCACCACGATGCGGTCGCCCGGGTGGTTGCGGTGCCAGCGGTGCACCAGGTTGCTGCCGATGAAGCCGGCGCCGCCGGTGATGAGGATGGTTTCAGTCATTGGAATTCACCGGGAAGAGGAAAGAAGAAGATCACCACGAAGACGGGAAGACCACGAAGAAAGGCAGAAGTTGAAGGTTATAACTCCGGATGATCAATCACTTCCCGGAGGGCCTGTTGCCAGTCTGGCATGAGGTCGGTGCCGAGGGACTGGCGGCGGCGGCCGTCGAGGACGGAGTAGGCGGGGCGGGTGGCGGGGGTGGGGTAGTCGGCGGTGGTGCAGGGGCTGAGGTCCACGGTCATGCCCTTGGCCTCGAAGATCGCCTGGGCGAAGCCGTGCCAGCTGGTCTCGCCCTGGCAGGTGGTGTGGACGAGGCCGTGCCAGCCCTCCTCCGCGGCCACCTTCAGCTGGCGGGCCAGGGCCCGGCAGGTGGTGGGCGCACCCCGCTGGTCAGCCACCACCCGCAGGGCGCGGCCCTGGCTGGCGGCGTTCACCATGGTGTTCAGGAAGTTCTTCCCCCAGGCGTCGTAGAGCCAGCTGGTGCGGGCGATGAGGTGGCGGGAGCAGTGCGCCGCCTGCTGCTCACCGGCCAGCTTGGTGCGACCGTAGGCCGACACCGGGTTCGTGGGATCGGCCTCGCGGTAGGGCCGGGTGCCCCTGCCATCGAAGACATAGTCCGTGCTGATCTGGACGAGCAGCGCCCCCTGGGCCTCGCAGGCCTCGGCCAGCCAGCCCACCGCCGTGGCATTGATGAGCTGAGCCAGGTCCCCCTCAGACTCGCAGCGATCCACCTGGGTGTAGGCCGCACAGTTGATGAGCACCTGCGGCTGGACCGCCTTGACCACCGAAAAGATGGCCTCCCGCTTGGTCAGGTCCAGCACGGATTCCTCCGGCAGGATCAGCTCGTGGTCCAGCCAAGTTCGGCGGACCGCATGAGCCAGCTGCCCCGAAGCACCTGCGACCAGTACCCTCATTAGACGTGCGCTCGCCGGGTAAGCTCGTCCTTGACGAAGGGGTTCTCGGGGTCGTCTTCGTGGCGGATCTCGTCGATGGGTTCGGCCTTGCCCTGCCCCATGAACAGGCGGTCCGGGCAGTTGATGACCACACCACACTCCACACTGATGCAGCGGTAGCCGTGCACCACGCCCTTGGGGATGAGCACGGAGCCCGGGTTGTTGCCACCCATGGCCACCTCGATGCGGTTGTTGTAGGTCGGGCTGTCCGGGCGGTTGTCCCACAGGGTCAGCTTGAAGTCGCCAGGGCCCAGGAAGCAGAACAGGTCCGCCTGGTCCACGTGCTCATGGGGGCCACGCAGAACGCCGGGGTTGGTCAGGCTCACATAAGTCATTTCTGGGCGAAACCAGGCCGGCAGCTCGTCGTGGCGGAAGATCTCCGAGAGCCAGCCGCGCTCATCCACGAACTTGCGGAAGGGGGTGATGACCACGCCCTCGATGGGTCCCTTTTGGAAGGCCATGCCTAGGTCCTCCCCATGGCCTGGGGGAACGGTGGCTGCTCGCCCGAGGCCAGCTCACTGGCGTGGGCCAGGCTGGGGAAGGTGCCGGCGTCGGTCCACCAGCCCTGGAAGGTGCCAGAGGTCATCTGCCCCCGCTCGATGTAGGCGTTGTTCACATCCGTGATCTCCATCTCGCCCCGGCCCGAGGGCTTCACGGTGCGGATGATGTCAAACACCGTGGCGTCGTAGAAGTAGATCCCGGTCACGGACAGGTTGGACTTGGGCGCCTTGGGCTTCTCCTCGATGCTCAGCACCTTGCCGTCCACCACCTCGGCCACGCCGTAGCGCTGGGGGTCATCGACAGGCTTGAGCAGGATGCGGGCACCCTGGCCCTGCTGGGCGAAGGCCTCCACCTCGGGGCGCAGGCTGTCATGGAAGATGTTGTCGCCCAGGATCACGCACACCGGCGAGTCCCCGGCAAAGTTCTCCGCCAGGCCCAGGGCCTGGGCAATGCCGCCGGCCTCGTCCTGCACCTTGTAGGTGAAGCGGCAGCCGAAGTCCTTGCCCGAGCCCATCAGCGCCACCACGTCGCCCATGTGCTCCGTGCCCGTGACGATGAGGATCTCCGTGATCCCCGCCTCCTTGAGCTTCCAGAGCGGATGCCAGATCATGGGGGCCAGGCCCACCGGCAGCAGGTGCTTGTTCGTCACCTTCGTCAGGGGAAACAGGCGAGAGCCCGTGCCACCGGCGAGTACGATGCCTTTGATCTGCATAAGAACCCCTCGAGAACGGCTGGCTGCTTAATGAACCCATTATCCTCCCACACTTCGACGCCGCTGCGGGATGCCCCCCTGGCGGTGGTCCTGGTGCACTATGGGGCCCCGGACGCCACCCGCCGCTGTGTGGAAGCCTTGGCCCTGCATGAGCCCTGTCCCCATGCCGTGGTGGTGGTGGACCACGGCCCCGGCGATGACCTGGCTGCCGCCCTGGTGGGCTGCCATCCCAGCCTCCGCATCCTCACGGCCCACGACAACCCGGGCTTCGGTGCCGGCTGCAACCGGGGCGCAGCCCTGGCCCTGGCGGGGGGGGCGCAGGCCCTCTGGTTCCTCAACAACGACGCAGTGGTGGAGGGTCCCCTCCTGCAGGAGCTGGTGGAGCTGGCTCGCCTGCGGCCCGAGGTGGCCTGCTGGGCCCACACCCAGTGCGACCGGGGCCGCCTTATCGGTGCGGATGCCCACCCGCAGTGGTTTGCCACACCCATTCCCCCCTATCCCGAGCCGCCCCCCGGCTGTCGCTTCCTGGGCCCCCGGGAGAGCCTCAGCGGGGCCTCCCTCTTTGTCACCAGGGAGGCCTGGACGGCCCTGGGCCCCTGGCCCGAGGCCTTCTTTCTGTACTTCGAGGACGCCGCCTACAGCCACCGGGCCCATGTGCTGGGCCGACCCCTGGCCCTGCTGGAGCGCAGTGTCCCCCACGACCGGGGTACCACGACCGGGCGGCGCTCGCCGCTGACAGTGTTCTATGGGGTCCGCAACCGCCTGTTGCTGCACCGGGACCTCCACCCAGGGGCCGGGCTCGCCCGCCTGGGCATGGCCCTGGACCTGCTCCAGAAGCGCTTCTTCCAGGGCCGCTGGGGCCTGCTCCTGCCCACCTGGCGGGGCCTCTGGGCCGCACGGGCCAACGGCCGGGGCCGGGACCCCCGCTACTAGGCCTTCAGCAGGCGCCCTTCCCCATCCACCACCAGGCCCACCAGCAGGTTCCACACCCGCTGGGGCGTGAGGCGCAGGGCGGTGGTGTCCATGATCTCCTCCCCGCCATAGGCCTGGGAAGCGGCCACATCGATGCAGGGGCCGCGCACAGACAGGGCACGCGGGCCCAGGGCGTTGATGAGCTGCTCGGGCGAGGCGCCGTTGATGGTCACCGTGGGCTGCCCCGTGCCGGCGGCGGTGTGGGCCAGACCTGTGTCCACGGCGACATTGCCCCAGGCCCGGCTCTGGATGGCGCAGGCCTCAGGGATGGTGGTCCGACCCGTGAGGTTGAGGGTGCCGGGAACTGCGGCGACCAGGCGGTTGCCCAGCTCCACCTCGTCCGGACCACCCAGCCAGATCACCTCAAAGCCCTGCTCGAGCGCGATCCGCGCCAGCCCACTCCACTGGGACACCTCAGGGAACCAGCGCTTGTTGTGGCCCCGGGTTCCGAAGGCCAGGGTCACATAACGCCCCCCCAGCCAGCCGGCCTCCTGGAGCTTGGCGAACCCACCCTGGCCGCCGAACTGCTCTGGCCGCAGGGGCATCCACTCCAGCCGAGGGCTGCCCGTCAGCTGCTCGAGCAGGGGCTCAAAGCGGCGCACGATGTGGATGGGCAAGTCCCGGTAGGTGAAGGTGTGGTGGTAGAGAAAGCTCAGGTGGTTGTTGTTGTCCCCAGCCCGGAGGGGCACGCCAGCCATCCAGGCGGCGAAGGCCAGGCGGGCCGACTGACTCAGGTTGATGAAGGCCACGGGCGGCTGGGTACGCCAGCGGCGGATGAGGGCCCAGGGGTCGGGCTTCTGCTGGCCCCCGCCCTCGATGACACTCTCGGCGATGAATTCCGGGTGCGCTTCGCTGAAAATGGCCGCGCCGATGGCGTGCCCAACAGCCACCCAGCGGATGGCCTTGCCCTGGGCCGCGGCCTCGGCATTCCAGTTGCGCTGCAGGGCATGAAAGAAGGGAATGGCGAAGATCACATCGCCCAGCTGGCGGGGAAACCGGATCCAGACCTCCGGGTGGTCCGTGGTCTGGAGCGCCGCGCGCAACCGTTCGAGTCCCTGTTGTGCGGCCACCCTGCCTCCTCCCGCCCAGTGTAATCGAAGCACCCCTTGACCACGGTACCGAGCCGCTAGGATGAAGGCTCGCCGAGGTCCCCATGCGCCGCCTGCTGCTGTTGCTGAGCCTGCCCCTGCTGGCCCGGGGGCCCGCCTTCTCCGTGCGTGAGGCCATCCAGGCCGAGTGGCGGCGCCAGCCCCCGGCCTTCACCGACGCCCAGCGCAGCGCCCTGTCACCCGCTGACCGGGCCCGCCTGGAGCGCACCCTCCAGCGCATCGGGGCGCCCGGTGCCCCGGACCTGCTACCCCCTGAGCTGGATCGGCCCACGGAGGCCCTCTGGCTCACCCGGGCCGCTGCCGCCCGGAGCCCCCAGGAGCGGTTTACAGCCCTCTTCTTCCTCAACCGCCTGAAGAGCGCCAGGGCCCTGGAAGCCCTGGCGAGCCTGACTGCAACCGAAGCCGCCACCTGGCCGAAGCACCTGCACCTGGATGCCCAGGTGGCCACGGCCCGCCTGAACGGAGGCACGCTGACGCCGGGCCTCAAGGCCTTCCTTGCCGCCCGGCAGCAGGTCGATCCCATCCGGGCCCAGGCTGCGCGCCTCAGGCTGCTGGGGGCCGGCCAGGAGCAGAGCCTGCTGCCGCCGGTGCCGGCCACACCTGGCGCCCTCCTGGCCCTGCAGGATGCCTGGAACCGCACCCCCTGGGAGCCGCGCCGAGAGCTGGCCCTGACCGGCCTCCACACCCTCGAGCCCGCCTCGCCCCTGTGGCCCCGCCTGGGCCTCCAGGCGCCCACCCCGGCCACCCTCGCCACCGCCTGCCTGGGCATCCTCTCCCGCCTAGCCGAGGGACTCCCCACCCCAGCCCCCGCCGAGGCCTTCCCGGTGGGCCAAGCCCCCTGGCCCTGTGGGGATGACCCTCTGGCCCAGTGGTACGGCCTGCAAGGGCTTGCCAAAGCCCGAACGCCCCTGCCGCACCTGCAGGCCGCCCTCACCCAGGAGCCGCCGCTTGGGCTCAAGGACCTCGTGCTCCAGGGTGCCCTGCTGGCAGCCCTGCGGCACCAGGCGCCCACGGCTGCAGACGCCCTCCGGACCCGCCTTCTTGCGGGCTCCAACGCCATCGCGCGGGCCGCTGCCCTGGAGGATCTGGCCACTGCCCCGGCCGACCTGAAGGCCCTCACGGCGCGCGTCTGGACCGACGACCAGTTCGAGTCCCAGCAGGCCCTCATCCAGAGCTATGCCCGCTGGCAGCTGACCCCGGCGGAGCAGCTCGCCCAGCTACAACCCTGGCTCCAGCACCCGGACTGGGCCTGCCGCCTGGAGGCCCGCCGCGCCCTGGTCAAGCTCGACCCCGCCACCCCCTGGCCCACGGCCCCCGAGCCGGGGCCCATGGATCGCGCCATCCTCGCCGAGGCCATCCGACTGGCAGAGCGGGGCCGCCCCATGCGCCTGCGCATCACCTTCAGCGGCCAGCGGCAGGTCACCCTGAAGCTGGACCCCACCGTGGCCCCCATGAATGTGGCCAACCTGGTATTGCTGGTGCGCAAGGGCTACTTCAACGGTCGTCGGGTGCCTCGCGTGGTGCCGGATTTCGTGGTGCAGCTGGGCTCCCCCGTGGACACCATGGACGGCGGTCCCGGCTACACGGTGCGCTGCGAGAACAGCCTCGACTGGTACGGTCCGGGCAGCGTCGGCATGGCCCTGTCGGGCAAGGACACTGGTGGTAGCCAGCTCTTCATCACCACCAACGCCACCCCCCACCTCACCGGGCGCTACACCCGGGTGGGCCAGGTGGAGGCGCCGGACCGGGCCTTGAAGATCCTCGACGGGATGGAGCTGGGAGCCCGGATCGTCCGCATTCAGGTGCTGCCGGGATGAAGCGTCGGGCCGCCCTCCTGGGCCTCCTGGCCCTCAGGCTCAGCGCCCAGGCCCCCCTCCTCCAGGACGGAGCCGGGACCCTGCGCCGGGACCGCCTGGACTGGACCCTCGGCCAGGAGCCTCTCGAACCCTCCAGCCTGCCCTCCTTCGAGGTGGGCTGGGGCGGCGCTGGCGCCCAGGGCCTGCGGACCCCGCTCATGGGCGGCGAGGGGCTTGGCACGAGCACGGTCGGCTGGGGCCTGGGCGTCCAGGGTCGCTGGACCAGGGAAGGCCTCGCCATCGCCGCCACGGCCCTGGCCCTGCGGGATGGGAACCGGACCCTGGGTGTGCTCCAGCGGGGCGCAGTGGCCTACCGCTGGGACTCCGGCTGGCGCCTGGCCTTGGAACAGACACCTCTGGCCTGGGGCGCTGGGCTCCTCGGCGGGGAGCTGCTGGGCGATGGGGGCCAGCCCTTCCCCCGCCTCTCCCTGGCCACAGCCCCCATGGGCCTGGCCCTGGGCCGCTGGCGCCTGGAGGCCTTCCGGGGCCGCCTGGAGGGCCCTGCCCCGGTTCCGGACACCCTGCCCCAGCTGACCCAGCGCCAGGCCGCCGCTGTGGCAGGCCAGGACCTCAGCCGCCCATGGCTGGACGGAGGGCTGGTGGTGGCCACCTTTGCCGAGCGACTGGAGCTGACCTTCGGGACCCTTTCCCTTGGCGGGGGCAAGGCTGCCCTGGGCGGCCCAGCGCCCACCTCCGCAACGCAGACGGCCCGCCTCACCCAGGCCCGCTTCCGCTGGCCAGGGGTGGAATGGGCGTCCCTGGTCTTCAGCCGCAGTGGCTCGGAGGGCGCCGATCGCACCTTGGCGAGCCTTCAGCTGGCCCGGGAGCGCTGGGACGCCACCCTGGAGTGGGCCGGTGCCGCCCGACCAGCCACCGGTCCCCTGGCCCTGCCCCAGCACCTGGCGGGGTTCTCCAGCGGGGGCGACAGCCTGGGCCCCGCCTTCGGACCCTGGACCGCCACCCGCAGCGCCGCCTGGGGCCTTCCCCTGCCCTGGGAGGGGCGGGGCCGACTGCTCCTGGTGCACGCCTCCAGCCCCCTGCCCGCCCCGGCACCGGAGGCCACCTGGCTCCTCCAGGGCGAGGCCCGCTGGCGCACAGGCCTCGGTCGTCTGGGGGCCACCCTCGCCACCCGCCGGGACACCCAGGCCGGAATGAACCGCTGGGGCTGGGCCTGCACCTGCTTCCAGGCCTTCCGCGTCTTCTGACGAGCGCTCGGACGCTGCGCTATCCTGACCCTTCGAGGTCCCCATGCCCCTGCCTGCCATCCCTGCCTTCCGCCCTGAGTGGGGTCGCCACTCCCGGTTCGGCCTGGTGCTCGGCCTGCTGCTCAGCCTGGGTGGCTGCGAGAGCCCCCAGGCCGTCCCTTCCAAGCCTCAGGAGCCTTTCGTGCCCGGCCTGGCCCTCCGACCCACCGCCGTGGTGCTGGCCCGGGGCGGCAGTCAGGCCTTCCAGGCGGAGATCAACTATGCGCCTGATGTCCAGTACCTGCGCCAGCCTGTGCTCTGGCGGGTGGTGGAACCCGGCGGCGGCACCCTCACCCCTGCGGGCCTCTACACCGCCCCGGCCACCCCCGGGACCTACCACGTGCAGGCCCACCGGGAGGACTTCCCGGCCATCACAGCCGTGGCCACTGTGACGGTGAAGTAATGGATCTCTACGGCGCGCTCCGGCCGCTGATCTTCAGCCTGGACCCCGAGACTGCCCACAACCTGGCCTTCCTGCTGGGCGAGGGCGCCTGCCTCCTGCCCGTGCTGCCCGAAGCCCAGGTCCATGCCTCCTTGCGGTGTCAGGCCTTGGGGCTCGACTTCCCCACTCCGCTGGGACTGGCAGCGGGTCTGGACAAGGGCGCAACCCTGCTGCCGCTCTGGAAGGCCCTGGGCTTTGGCCATGTGGAGATCGGCACCGTCACGCCCCGGCCCCAGCCGGGCAACCCCAAGCCCCGCTTGTTTCGGTTCCCGGAAGCTGGCCTGATCCTCAACCGCATGGGCTTCAACAGCGAGGGCGCCGAGGTGGTGGCAGCGCGTCTGCAGCGCCGACCGGCCGGCCTGATCGTGGGCGGCAAC
>SESG01035133.1_pt1 | contig 18221 bp, 17 predicted proteins | sample 3171421 | NCBI WGS metagenome assembly SESG01 (sample SAMN10866946, study PRJNA518727) | freshwater metagenome | biome: subpolar coniferous forest; feature: holomictic lake; material: water; isolation source: holomictic Lake 227, 6 m and 8 m depth | place: Canada: near Kenora, Ontario | collected... | reverse complement strand
TTTCCATAAATCATGAAACGCTGCGCTCAATTATTTCAAGGAAGATAGGCTGCGAGCGCACGCTTGCTGTGATATATAAAATAATAGCGTCCGGCGGTTCTGTGGGGCTGCCCATAGGGAACCTTACCAGCCAGCTTTTCGCCAACGCGTATTTAAACGAGCTGGACCGTTTTGTGAAGCAGGGGCTGGGACGCAGGCGGTATCTGCGCTATATGGACGATTTTCTGATCTTCGGGGACTGTAAAAGCGAATTGGCCGATATAAAAATCAAGATCGCCGGGTTCCTGGAGGACAGGCTTCAGCTGAAGCTGAAAGAAACGAAGTCCGTTATCCATCACGCCGTGAACGGGGTTAGTTTTCTGGGCTTCCGCCTGTTCCCCTGCCACCGCAGGCTTACAGGCGCGAATGTGGCCAAGTTCGTGAAGCATTTTAAGGCGCTCCGGGCGGGCCGGCGCGGCGGAACGGTGGGTTTTAAGGAAATGAATGCTTCGGTGCGCGCGTGGGTGGCGCACGCGGAGCACGGCAACACCTGGAACCTGCGCGCGAAAATCCTTTCCGGCGTGCCGCTGTAAGAATGTCAATAGTATCAGGTTACTTCCCTGGCTTGAAGCCGGGGATTTTTTTAGGGGATGGGGTGGAGAGCGGCGCCATCAGCATCCTTATGGCGTCAAAGACGCTCTTAAACTGCGCGTCGTATTTCTGTTCCAGTTCCTCCAGCTTTCGCGCGAGGTCCTTGTGTGAATTTAATAATTGCCGTAATTTTACAAAAGCCCTCATTATCTGGATGTTCACCTGCCTGGCGCGCCGGCTCTTGAGAACGCTAGACAGCATTGCAACGCCCTGCTCGGTAAAAACATACGGCAATTGCGAGGAGTATTTTATAACAGTGAGGTGGTCACAGATTGTGACCACCTCCTTTTTCTCGGTTTCACTCAGACAGAACATGAAATCTTCCGGGAAACTTTCCAGATTTCTTTTTACAGCCTGATTTAAAACCTTTGTGCTGACCTCATACAGCCCGGCAAGATCCCGATCAATCATTACCCGCTGTCCGCGAATTACAAGTATTTTTTGTTCTATCATTTCCAAAGGAATTATATCTCCCATATCCCCTCCTTTAATCCCATTCTTATAAACAGCCTACCAGACCACCCCGACAGCGTCCTGTCGTGGCTGTATCTAAATAAAGCTCATAAGCGCGTAAGTTTTATCGGAGGGGCTGTCTGGGGTTTGGGGTTGCAGGACCGTACCGGAACCCGACTTGGGCATGCAGTCTGGGAGTGGTGAGGTCCGGAAGGGCCGCCGTGCTGGCGGACCCTGATCCTGCAACTTCAAACCCCAGACAGGCCACAACAGCGCTGGATTACGGCCATTTGTGTTTGGGGTAGCGGCGGGATAATTGGGGGCGCAGTTTGGGGTAGCTGACCGCCCAGAAACTTTTAAGGTCCTTTGTCACCTGCACAGGCCGCATCGACGGCGCCAGTATGTGAACCACCAGCGCCACCCGCCCCGCCGCTATCTTCGGCGTCTCTTTCAATGTGAACAGGTCCTGTATCTTTGCCTCAAGGAAAGGTTCCCCGCCTTTCGGATAACGGATCTTCGCCTTGCGGCCGCCAGGCATCTCCAGCCGCGCCGGCGCGTATTGCTCTATCAGCCTATTTTTTTCCCAACCGAACCAGTTTTGAAGCACGGGCAGGACTGGCCGGGCTTTGGCTTCCGCCACGCTCCTGGCTCCGCCGCAAATCTCCGCGATGACCAGCTTTATATCCTCTTCGCCCAGCGGCTCAAACCCCAGGTCCGGGCAGGCTTTGGACAGGAAAGCCACGCGCGCCAGCCATTCTTCCGCTTCCTCGTTCCAATTCAGCAGTTTATGACGCCCGCTGGTAAACTCCGCGGCTATCAGGTCAGAGGATGTTTTACCGCGCGCGGCGCCGGTGATCTCGCTGCGGATGACGATATCACGGTATAGCGTGAGGGTTTCGGTAACGGGTGTGAGCATATCCTTATCCAACGCTGGCCGGGAAATGGTTGTGATTTCCCCGGGGAAGGCTTCGCGCAGCCATTCTTCTTTTATCTCAGTGGCGAATGAAAGTGTTATGTCAGCTCCGGTGCGGTTGGCACTTTCCAGCGCTTCGCCGGCGCATATTAAAGACGCGCCGGCGGCGGCGCTGCCGGGTTTAAGGCGCGCGCATTTCCCCCCCGCCAATTGATACCGGCCTTTTTCAGAGGAAACCAGCGCGGCTACGCGATCCGGAAAAGCGCGCAGGAAGCATTGCGCCGCGCATGTCAGTGCGCGGGTTCCGCCCGGCTGTGCCGTGCCGGCAAGTCGTTTTGCTATCCTCCATGCGTCACGCGCCGCTCCGGATTTAACCCCGGCGCGCTCGCAGGTGTAAGTGTCGAAATCCGCCCCGGCGCAAAATTCAAGCGCCTCTGCCACCGCGGCCAGGTCGGAATGAAGGTCAGTCCCGTAACTCATGTCCGGTTTTCCCCCCTCCAGCCACAGCCCGCGGCCTTGAGCGGCGGCCGCAGCGAGAGCGCACTCATAAAGGCAGTTTTTAAGTTTGGCCTCGGCCAGCATGCGGGAATACCTTGGGTGAAGAGGGTAATCAGCCATAACGCGCCCGTCCGTGGTGAGGGCGCCGCTTTTGTCGGTCGCACCCAGTTCGCGCAGCAGGGTTTCGGCGCGGTAGGCGTCCTGCGGAGCCGGCGGGTCCAGCCATTTTAGCGCGGTGAAACCGGAGAAACCGCATGCTTTTATAGTTAACAGGGCTTCGCTGATATCAAGGCGGAGTATTTCAGGTTCCAGCTTCACCGGGCGGTGATTGTTTTCCCGCTCTGTCCACAAGCGCGCGCAAATTCCGGGCTGGGTCCTGCCGGCGCGTCCCGCGCGCTGGATTGCCGATGGGGCCGCGATGTTTTCGGTGAACAGCGTGTTTATGCCGCGTGCGCCGTCAAAGCGGGCTATTCTGGCCAGGCCGCTGTCGATCACCGCGGTAACGCCGTCTATGGTCAGCGAGGTTTCGGCTATATTGGTGGTGACTATTATTTTGCGCCGGTTAGAAGGAGCAAGTGCGGTGTCCTGCTCGCGCGTCGGCAGTTCGCCGTGAAGGGGCGTAATGGAGAATTCGTTCAGAGCGGGTATGCCGGCCAGCGCGGCGCATGTTCTGCCTATCTCAAAAGCGCCGGGCATGAACACAAGGGCATGGCCGCCGCTGATGACCGGCAGCAGGCGCGCGCAGGTTTTAGACGCAGCCTCCCACGGGGGAAGCTTGGCGATATCTTCGCCGCAGTAAATTGTTTTCACAGGGAAAACGCTGCCTTCGGCTGTAACGATATCGCATGGCGTCAGGTAGGCGGCCAGTGGTTTTTCTTCCAGCGTGGCTGACATTACTACTATAAGCAGATCCGGCCTTGGTCCCTTTTGCAGCGCCAGGCAGGCCGCCAGGGTGAGGTCGCCGTGAATATGACGCTCGTGAAACTCATCCAGTATTATCACCGAGTATTTTTTGAGATGGGGATCCGATACAAGTTCCCGCAGCAGGATGCCTTCGGTTTCAAAGATTATCCGGGTCTTGGGTCCCGTCCTGTCTTCGAAACGCACGCGGTAACCGACTTCGGCGCCGGCTGCCCCGCCTCTTTCGCTGGCGACGCGGTCCGCCAGCATCCTGGCGGCCAGGCGGCGCGGCTGGAGCACGGCGATCCGGCCTTTGAAAAGTCCGCTGTCCAGCAGCAACTGAGGAACTTTGGTGGACTTGCCCGAACCGGGCGGGGAAGAAATTATCAGCCGCCGCCCATGCTTTACCGCGCGCAGGATCCGGTCGGCGTTCTGTAATATAGGGAGTTGGGGCATAGGGAAGATGGTTAGCAATTTAGAGGCAAGGCGGCTTAGAAGTGCAAAAATTTTTTTACGCGGTTTGTAATTTAAAATTTATTTACATTTGGAGCGCTGGATCCCTACGCTCCGCTCTGAGGTTTTTCACGGCGGAATTTCTTTTCAAATTTGGACGCGTTTTCCACGCGCGAAACGGTAGCCGTGTCACCGGTCACCGTAAAATGCACTTCCCGGTCGCATAGGAAAAATTCCAGTTCCGCGCCATCCTTCATCTGGGTGGCGTCCCGCATATTGCGCGGATCATTCCGGAGGGTGCCCGCGATCAAACCGCGGAGATCGGGCCCGTCCGACAGGCGTTTTAGCCCGATATCTTTAAGAGCTCGCGCCGAGAACTTCACTTTTAATTCAGGGAAATCGTTACCGGGTACCCAGCCGGATAAAGGATCTTTAGCGGAATCGCTGAAGGGAAGATATGGCTTGATATCAAGAACCGGCGTACCGTTTATCAGGTCTATCCCGGAAAGGTGCAGTGTGTCGCCCTTCACCAGTTCAAGTTTTGCCAGCGAAAGTGCTAAAGGATTGGGGCGATGCGGAGACCGCGAGGCGAAAACGCCGATCTTCCCCCCCCGCAGACGCGGAGGGTGGATCTTGGGATGAAAGGTTTTATTGGTATTCAGATGAAACCAAGAAATAAGCCACACATGGCTGAATTCCGCCAGGCCGGCAAGCGAATGTTCCGGAAAATATTGCGGATAAATACGGAGCCTGGCTGTTGATCCCGGAACAAAGCAAGGCTGTCGAGGCGTTCCGAATTTTTCCTGAAAACAGGATTCCAATACGCCAATCACCCGCAGTTCCGGCAGACCGGAGTCTTTTTCTCTGATTAACCTGAAAACTTCAGGTGAAGTTTTCCGCCCGTATAACGGGCGCCCTTCGGGAGGAATACATCCCGTCGGGCCTGGCGCGCATAGCGCTTGGCCCTCCGCCCGCTTTGAGGGGAATCCTGTAGAATAATTTTGTTCCCCTGATTTCTCTATGGGAATCATTCTGGACTGCAGGATTCGGGTTAATGATGTCATGCTATTTGGGCTTTACCGCCAGGACTATCATGCGGACGGCTTTATCCGTTAGTTTGTCGCCGCTGAAGCTGCCCCAGAACTTTAGTGGTTTTAAGCCGGCTTTTCGCAGGGCTGCGCTCATGCTGCTTTTTGAATAGAGGCGAGAGAAGAAATTTCTTGTCTGAGTTTTGCCTTTTCTTATAATAGTCCAGGAGTTGAGAGTTCCGTCTTTAGTCAGCGCGGCATCTTCCAGGTGATAGGCGCCGTTCTCCAGCCTCATCCAGCTCCTGGCCCGGAAGTTCTTGCGGACGTAATCGCCGTGTACTATATCTATGATCAAAGTCCCCCCCGGTTTCAGCGCCCGCGCCGCGCCTTTCAGGGTTTTTATATCGTCGGAAAAACGCTGAAAATACCCAAAACTCGTGAACAGATTAATGACCGCGTCAAATTCGCTTTTAAATTTCAGGCTGCGCATATCCCCGCGGAGCAGAGTCAGTTTTACTCCGGCCTTTTTCGCTTTGATCGCGGCTGCCTTAAGGTAATCGGTGGAGTAGTCGTAGCCGGTGACATCCAGGCCTTTTTTCGCGAGCAATATTGCATGGCGGGCCGGGCCGCAGCAAAGATCAAGCAACTTGTCGCCTTTTTTGAGATTGAGGTGCCTTAGAAGGAATTTTACTTCCATCGGCGCTTTGGATAGCGCCGCGGGTGAAGCCGGGTTGTAGAAGGAATTCTTAAAAAAGCCTTTATGCCATTCGTGCGGAACTTTCATATGTGACAGAGGAGAACCGGGGAAATAATAGAAGACCAGAGGTTGTTAGGAACTTGTTTATGTTATCCTTTCAGCATGTTTTTGTATATGCCGGGTTCCGAACCATCTATTGCCGTCGCCCCTACCGTTTTTTTAAAAAAATCCGAGGGTCCGGCCCAGCCTACTATAGCGTAACCATAGCCGGCTTCACGCATGGCTTCCAGTGTCCGTATCAGCAGGCCCTTCCCGAGGCCGGTTTTCCTCAGGGTCTCATCCACACCTATCGGTCCGAAAAAGCCCCTTGCGGTAGAGTCATAGCAGGCAAAACCGGCAATTTTTGAGTCCTTAACCGCCACAAAACAGGAACAGGGCGAGTTTGAAAAAGCCGCGTCGCATTCCGAGGCCCAGCCTTTGGAAAACTTTTCACTCACCCAGTTCAGAATATGGTGTTTTTCCGGGGCGATGGCGCGTTTTATCTCTATTCCGTTGCGCGAAAGGTTTCCCAAAATCTCCAGCGAACCCGGGAGCGCGTAAAGCTTGACAAGAAGATCCGGCATTATTGGCCTTCCTGGTCCGGTGGTTTCTCCTGGTCGCCAGCGTCTATGGGGGGCTTGGGTTTTAATTTTTGCCGCGGCCCGGAGGGCGGGGGCGGTTCTTGAGGCGGAGTTCCGGTCGCCGAGCGGGCTGGTTTTTTCTTGGCTTTAATTTCCTTGATTATAGGGTTGGCTTTTTTATCGAATCTATAGGTGGGGATGCTGTCCACTTGTTTGAATATGTATTCCGAATCGGGTTTCGGGGGCGATTTTTTGGTTTTTTTGGTGACCTTCTTCTTCGGCTGCTTTTTTAGAGGGGCTTGCTTAGCCGGGGCGGCGGTTTCTGTGGAGGCCTCGGTTGAGTCTTTGGAGTCCTGGGCTGAAACCAGTAATGTCGCCGGGATTAATGTTAGAAGAGAGATAAATAATGTTTTTTTAAGTTTGTTCATAATATTTCTCCTGTTTTATCAGACCGATAATCCTTTGACATTGTTTTCCGCGGCTTTTACGCCCGCCTCTATGAGGCAGGCCATCGTCACGGGCCCGACGCCTCCGGGCACCGGTGTCATCGCCCTCACCTTGTCCTTCAACCCCTCAAAATCGGCGTCGCCGCACAGTCTGCCATTTTCATCAATGTTTGTTCCGACATCTATTATTGTGGCTTCCGGGGCCACCATCTCCGCTTTAAGCCAACGGGCTTTTCCCGCCGCGCTGACTACGATGTCGGAGGTTTTGAAGATAGCCGCGATATCAGGGGTTTTGGTGTGGCAAGTCGTAACCGTGGCGTTCATGCTTGTCAGCATATGTGAAAGTGGCCGGCCGACCACTGCCGAGCGGCCAACCACAGCTATTCTTTTCCCCGCGACATCAATATTGTGGTGGAGCAGCAACCGTATGACAGCTAAGGCCGTGCATGGCACAAAAAATCCGGCGCGCTCAATATCTCGCGTTTTTGAAATGAAAAGGCGTCCCATATTCACTGAAGAAAGTCCGTCCACATCCTTGGCGGCCGGGATGGCGTCCCACATCGCGGGGACCTCAAATCCGTCCGGAAGAGGCCGCTCGATCATGACGGCGTCTATAGCAGGATCGTTTTTAAGGAGAGCCAGAATATTCAGAAATCCGGGCAGCCCTTCTTTTGGGTCCGGCTTTATAACGCGGATCCTCACGCCCAACTTCTCGCAGGCCGCCATCTTCCTTTTAACATAGATGCCGGACGGGGAATCGTCGAAGTAATTGATGATTGCAAGGACGGGCGGGCGCCCGGCTACGGCCGCTACCCCCGCGATGCGCTCGGGCAGAGAGGCAAGTATCTTTTGGGAGAGCGTTTTTCCTTCGAGCAATTTTTCCATAAGTATATGGTATTAAATCACGGGTGAAATATCAAAAATAAAAAACCGGCCGTTTTGGGCGGTCGGTTTTTTATATCTTTGAAGAGAAAGAATTATTTCTTCTTTTTCTTGGCCGCAGCTTTGCCTTTGGCATTCACCATTTTAGCGCGGGCGACATCGCCGGCTTTGTCGAGGTAATAAAGGAAGCCAGCTTCCTTTTTAACGCCGACTTTGGTGACTTTCTGGGGCTTGCCGCCCTTTTTGCCGCCGCGAGCCATCTTGGCGCGGGAAACATCTCCGCCCTTGTCTATGTAATAAAGGAAGCCATCTTCCCGTTTAACGCCAACTTTCTGTACTTTTTCACCCATTTTAAAGCCCTCCTGAAGTGTGTGAATATGTTTAAATTCTACACTATATCGTCGTGGAATGCAATAACTAATTATTTTTAAAGATTCTCGGAAAAAAACTGAGCAACCTTGTTTTTGTAAACCTCTCCGCCGACTTCGGCGCATTTGCCGTGCGAGGCGCCGGTTATGACCCACATCTGTTTTTTCTCAGACTTGCACATCCCAAACAGAGTCTCGGCGTCGTGGAGCGGAACAATGTCGTCGTTGTCGCCGTTTATGAACATTACCGGCGCCGTAATCTTGGCGATGTTGTGGGCGGGGCTGAAAGGTTCGGGGTTGGCTCCAAGTTTCATTTTTACGAAGGCCAGAGTCAGGGGAACCAGCGGATAATAGGGGACTTTAGTGCGCATCCAACTCCAATTGGCGACCACCCGCTGGTAGGAGAGGAAAGTGTTTTCAGCCATCAGACATCTCAGTTCCGGATGTTTTGCAGCCGCGAAAATAGCCACCGATCCGCCCATGGATGAACCGAATACGGCGGCGTGTTCCATCGCGCGCGGGCGGTGTGTTTTCAGGAAATCGTAGGCGGCGTCAAAGTCGCGCGTCTCAAGATATCCGAGGCTCGAGATGGTCCCTTTGCTTTCGCCCGAAGCCCGGAAATCAAAGTAGAAAAGGTTGAATCCTTTTTCCGCCAGAAAATGGGTGTCGCGCAGCAGGTCTCCCCGGTTCACGCCCCAGCCGTGACAGAGGATGATGGTCTTGTCCGTTTCACCGCCCACAGCAGGGATAAACCAGCCTCTCAGGGTCAATTCGTCTGCCGTGGTGAAGTCTATGGTCTCGTAGGCCAATTTATATTGGTCCGGGTGCTGGGTTACCGGAGTGCGCCGCCGGGGCGGCTGGATAATAGAATAACTTTTAAAGTATGAGATGATAACAGCGCTGACAGCCAGACCGAGCGCTGAGAATAGAGACCAATTTAATATTTCAATTGCGTTCATGTTTTTACCACTCCATTCTTGATATTCTGTTCGCGGCTTGTCGTATTCTTTTTTCCGGGGCTGTCAGCGAGAATCTGACATAACCCTCACCCAGAGGACCGAAGCCGGAGCCCGGCGTGATAAGTACGGAGGCCTCGTCCAATACGCGGTAGACGCAATCCAGCGATTTTACCCGCGCCGGCGGCTTTGCCCATACGAAAAATGTGGCGCCCGGCTGGAAGACGGTCCAGCCGGCTTTTTTGAGCGCGCCGATAAAGAAGTCAGCGCGCGCCTGGAAAATTTTACATATCGGGGCAACCAGAGCGTCGTGGTTTTTAAGGCAGAAAACCGCTGTTTCCTGAATCGCGTTGAACTGACCGGAATCCAGGTTCTCCTTAAGCTTGGTCAGGGCTCCCACGACTTCGGGATTGCCTATCATCCAGGCCAGGCGCCAGCCGGTCATGCAGTAGGTTTTTGAGAGCGAGTAAAATTCCACTGCCACGTCTTTCGCCCCCGGCACCTGGAGTATGCTGGCGCTGGGCTTGCCGAAAAATATTTCAGAGTAGGCTGCGTCCTGGGCTATCCAGAACCCGTGCCGTTTGGCCGCGGCCACGGCGCTGGAGTAAAACTTCAGGTCAGCTACCGCGCCGGTGGGGTTATTCGGGTAGTTTAGAAAGAGAAGCTTTGAGCCCTTAAAAAAAGATTTTGGAAGAGTGTCAAAATCCGGCAGAAAACCGTTAGCCCCGTTCAAAGGCAGCCTTTTTATTTTCGCCTCGGACAGCAGGACGCCGGTCTTATAGGCAGGATAGCAGGGGTCGGGCATGATTACCGTGTCGCCGCGGTCTATAAGGGCTAAAGGGAGATGCGCTAGACCTTCTTTTGAACCGATAAGTGTCAGTATCTCGGTTTCAGGGTTTAGCGTTATCCCGTGGCGTTTCTTGTGCCACCCGGCTATCGCCTGTCGAAGGCGCAGAGTTCCGCGGCCCTGTGGGTAACTATGATTTGCCGGCTTGAGAACCTCTTTTGCCGCAAATCTGGCTATGGCCGCTGGCGTTGGAATATCCGGGTCGCCTACCGCGAGGGAGATAACATCTTTCCCTTGATTCACAGCAATCTGCCGTTTCTTATCCAGGTCGCGGAACAGGTAGGGAGGGAATTCACCCGGTTTTTTTCCTAAGGCGGGTTTTTTCATATGTTTTTAAGGCCAAGAAGATCGAAATAGTCATAAAGGCCGGGTTTCTGATCTTTAAGCCAGAGCGCTGCTCGAACGGCTCCTTCAGCGAAGACATCTCTTGAGTGCGCGCGGTGGGTCAACTCCACCCGCTCATGCGGTCCGGCGTAGAGGACGGTGTGCTCCCCGACGATGTCGCCTGCGCGCACGCTTACGACCGGAACCTCGCCTTGGAAAACTTCTTTTATCCGCGATTGGTATTTAAGAGCGGTTCCGGAGGGCGCGTCTTTTTTAAATTTGTGGTGGGTTTCGCTGATGCGCACGTCAAAGCCCGGCAGCTTGTCCGCCATCAGGCGGGCCACGGCGATAGTGAGATTCACCGCCGGGCTCATGTTGGGAGAGAGGAATACGGGCGCGGATCGCGAACATTTTTTTATAAGAGCCAGTTGGCCGGCGTCAAAACCGGTGGTGCCTATGACCAGCGGTTTTTTATATCTCGCGCATAGCGCCGCGTGGGCGACGCCGGCCGCGGGGGTTGTAAAATCTATTACAGCATCGCAGGCTTTAAGGGCGGATTCTATGGCGCGCTTTATATCCGCGCCGGCGGAGCCTTTCAAATCTAAAGCGCCGGCTAAAGCGCAGTGCCGACTGCGCCGGATTTTTTCAACTATCTTGACTCCCATCCTTCCGGCGGAGCCAAGCACTAAGACGGCGGTTTTTGAAGCGCTCATATATGTAATTATATTCATTTAACCGCCGGAAGACAAACAGCGATAAGGGTTCGGGGGTCAGGGTTCAGGGTAGGGGGAGCCATTATGATCCCCACCCCCCCAGTTCCGGCCCCCTTTGCCTTGCCCCGGTTGAAATAATTTTGCTATCGTTTAATATAATGATTTACATATTAGCCGGCGTCATAGCCGCCCTTCTGGGTTTTATCGGCCATCTGCTTAAGAAGCTCTACGCTCTGAAGCTTGATAAGCCTAACTCCGAGACGGAAAAACTGGACTTCTCCCTCAAGAATACCTGGAACAAATTTGACGAATTGCTTACCAGCCTTCTTACCATCCATGAGATTGGAATAGTCAACGCCGGCTCCATAAAGAAAGAGGAGTTTTTTCAGACGGTGGTGGAAAGCGCCTGCGAGCTGATACATTCCGTCAGAGGCTCGCTGATGGTCTTTGATGAGCATACAAAAGAACTCAAGATTGTGGCCTCAAAGAATATTTCCAAGGAAGTGATAGCGGCTACCCGCCTTAAACCGGGTCAGGGCATAGGCGGCCGCGCGTTCGAGACCGGTGAGACCATATTCGTCACCGACCCTGAACAGAACGTTCAATACAAGGATTTTATCGGTTTGGAGGAGCAGAAAGAGCCGTTTATTGCCATTCCTCTGAAGGTTAAGGATAAGGCGTTTGGCGTTCTGAATCTCCATCTGCCCAGAGAGAAGGAATTATTTACCGATTATGATCTGAAGTTTCTGACGCTTCTTGCCGGCGAGGCGGCGATAACTCTGGAGAATATCAAGCTTTATGAAAGCATTGAAAATTTTTATCTAGAGATGGTGCAGACTCTGGCACGCGTTATTGACGCTAAAGACGCTTACACGGGCGACCACGCCGGCCGCGCCCGCCACAAAGCCAGGGCTCTCGCCGAAGAGCTGCACATGCCCGAACAGATGATAAAATACGTGGAGTACGCCGCCCTACTCCATGACATAGGTAAAATAGGAATAGATGGCGCGATACTTTCAAAGCCCGGCCGCCTGACCGAGGCGGAGTACCTGGAGATTAAAAAACATCCTGCTATCGGTTACCAAATCCTTTCCCCTATTCATTTTCTGGGCCCGGTGGCGCAAATGGTCCTCTACCATCAGGAATGGTATAACGGAATGGGTTATCCGGAAGGTTTAAAGGGTGAAGAAATACCGCTGGGCGCCAGGATCGTGGCCACCATAGACGCCTGGGACGCCATGATGAGCGACCGGCCTTATCACAAAGCGCTTAATCACGATATAGGCGTTTCAGAGATGACTAAGGGCGCCGGTAAACAGTTTGACCCCAAGGTGGTGGACGCATTCCTAAAGCTTGAGAATAGGGAATGGGAGGAACCACGCTTACCATTGTCCCCACCCCTTTAGGAAATCTTGAAGACATAACATTACGCGCGCTCAAAGCGCTACGCGCGGCCGATCTGGTGTTGTGTGAAGACACCCGACGCACGGCCAAATTGATGGCCCGTTACGCTATTGTTAAAAAACTAGTCCGCTATAACGAACATGATGAGCGGTCTATAGCGGAAGCCGCGGGTTTTTTACGCCAGGGAAAACATGTCGCGCTTGTTTCCGACGGCGGCACGCCCTGTATTTCCGATCCCGGCAGAAAGCTTGTTGCCCTTGCCCGCGCCGAGGGAGTCGCTATCACCTCCCTTCCGGGACCTTCCGCCGTGGTTACAGCGGCCGCCGGGTCGGGTTTCCCCGCGGATTCTTTTATTTTCCTGGGGTTTCTTCCGCGCCCGCGAAGCAAGATAGTAAAAGCGCTTAAAAAAGCTTTTGAACTTGAAAAGACGGTTATTCTTTACGAGTCGCCCTTCAGAATAAAGAAATTTATAGACCTCGTCTGCGAAGAGTTTGGTCCGGACGCTGAAATCGTAATAGCCCGCGAACTGACTAAAATCTATGAAGAGTGGCTTAAAGGGACTGCCGCAGAGCTGCGGGATAAGCTGTCCGGGATTAAAGAGGTTAAGGGCGAAATAGTGGTCATGCTGCGGCTGCCTTCTTTTATAGAGGAAGACAGTAAAAAGGGCGGATCCGGGGCCATGACGGTCATGTTTGTCTGCATGGGTAATACCTGCCGAAGCGTGATGGCCCAATATTACGCGGCCCAGGCGGCCGCCGAACGGGATCTTGACTTAAAATTTACATCCAGCGGCCTGTCCGCGGAGGGCGCCATGCCCGCACCTCCAATTGTGAAAGAGCTGCTGATAAAAGAGGGCGCCCAGGAATTTACTCATACACCGGTCCGGATTACCGCTAAGCATGTGAAAGAGGCCGGACTGATACTCGCTATGACACACGCGCATAAAGCGGCTATTCTTGATAAATTCCCCGCCGCTTTTGACAAGACTTACACGCTTCGGGAATACGCCGGTTTGGGGCATGGCGACATTGACGACCCATACGACCGGGACGAAAAAGTCTATTTTGAGACTTTCCACCTGATAAAGAAGTCGGTGGATATTATATTGGAGAAACTAAAGAAGTAGAAGAGTTTATAAGGGCGACAGGTGGTGGATGTAGTGGTAAGGATTAAGTTGTAAGGGCTAAAAATCTGGCGCTTAACACTTAATCCTTAATCCCTAATTCTTACGCTCAGGAGAAACCAATGTACGAAGAAATTAAAAAGAACGATCCGCAACTTTACAAAGCCGTTAAAGGCGAGGTTCTCAGGCAGCAAAACAATCTGGAGCTTATCGCTTCAGAGAATTATACTTCCAAGGCCGTGCTTGAGGCTCTCGGGTCGGTGCTGACCAATAAATATGCTGAAGGTTACCCCGGAAAGCGGTATTACGGCGGCTGCGAGTATGTGGACATCGCTGAAAAACTTGCTATAGACCGCGCCAAACAACTTTTCGGAGCCGAGCATGCGAATGTTCAGCCCCATTCCGGCACGCAGGCAAATATAACGGCCTATCTCTCCCTTATCAACCCCGGCGACACCGTTATGGGCCTCAATCTTTCCCACGGCGGACACCTGTCCCACGGGCACCCCCTTAATTTCTCCGGCCGCTATTTTAAGATAGTTACCATGAATGTTCACAAGGACACCGAATTGCTTGACTACGATGAGGCTGCCAAACTTATAGAGAAAGAGCGCCCCAAGCTTATCATGGCCGGGGCCTCCAACTATTCCAGGATATGGGACTGGAAGCGCTTAAAAAAGATGGCCGACGATTGGAAAGCTTTCCTGGTCACTGACATCGCGCATTATGCCGGTCTCATCGCGGCCGGGGTATACCCCTCCCCGGTGGAATACGCCGACGTTGTAACCACAACCACGCATAAAACCCTTCGCGGGCCCCGCGGCGGGCTGATACTCTCCAAGGCTCCGTACGCGAGAGTAATAGACCGCACTAATTTCCCCGGCAATCAGGGCGGCCCCCTGATGCACTCCATTGCCGGCAAAGCCATTTGCTTCAAAGAGGCGCTGTCCCCCGCGTTCAGGGAGTATCAGAAACAGGTGGTTAAAAACGCGAGAAAGCTGGCCCGGGAGCTGCAGGCCCGCGGTTACCGGATAGTGGCCGGCGGTACCGATTGCCATCTGATGAGCGTGGATCTGCGCGCCAAGAACGTGACCGGCAAAGAAGCCGAGATTGCCTTGGATAAGGCCGGTATGACCGTAAACAAGAACACTATTCCCTACGACCCCCAGCCGCCTATGGTTACCAGCGGTATCCGGATCGGCACCCCGGCGATCACGACACGCGGCATGAAAAACAAAGATATGTCCGCCATCGCCAACTTCCTTGATGACGCCATAAAACACAAGAATGACGATAAAGCTCTTAAAGGAATAGCCGAGCAGGTAAAGGGGCTATGTTCCAAATTCCCGATGTATCCGGGTTTTGAGAACTAATCTGCAGAAAAGGCCGTGTTTTAAGGCTTTAATTATTATAAAATCTTAATATGTCGGGGAAGTAAGCTTTTAGCCCTTTACCTGAGCGGAGTTATTCGGTCGTTCTAAGGAGATATGATGATCAGTAAGCCGGTGGCCGCGGTAGCTGTGATCGGGGGAAGCGGGCTTTACGCGATGCAGGAGCTTAAGGGGATCAGGGAAATAAAGGTTAAAACCCCGTTCGGCAATCCCTCTGACGCCGTGATATGTGGAACCCTTTCCGGCATCCCGGTGGCTTTTCTGCCCCGGCACGGCCGCAAACACGCTATTCTGCCAGGTGAAATCAATCATCGCGCCAACATGTGGGCGCTCAAATCTCTAGGTGTAAAGACCATAATTTCGGTCAGCGCCGTGGGGTCCCTGAAGGCTGAGCTAGCTCCCGCCCATTTTGTGTTCCCGGACCAATTCATGGATGAGACCAAGGGCCGCGTTTCCACCTTCTTCGGCCGCGGCATAGTCGGGCACGTTCCCATGGCTGAGCCCTTCTGCATGGCATTATCTGAAATTATGCATAAAGAGTCCGTGAAGCTGGGCATCAAGTCCCATTTCGGCGGGACTTACGTCTGCATGGAGGGGCCGGGATTTTCCACTAAAGCCGAATCCTATTTTCACAGGAAGATGGGTTTCTCCATCATAGGGATGACCGTGGCCACCGAAGCTAAGCTCGCCCGTGAAGCCGGCTTTCATTATTCCCCTGTCTCTTTGGTTACCGATTATGACTGCTGGAAAGAGGGTGAAGAGGTGGATCAGGAAAAAGTGACGGCCACCCTTAAAAAAAACATTGAAAACATCAGGCGGCTGCTGGTGAAGGTTATCCCCATGACCGGGAAGGCCGGCTGCCATAATCATTGCCCGGATTTCATAAAAGCTTCCGTGCTTACGCATAAGGAGAATTTCCCCCCAAAACTCTATAAAGCGCTTAAACCTCTTATAGGCTGAACTTATGAAGAAAGAAGCCCAAAATCGCAGTAGAAAGGCCCGGATAAACTCCGTCCGCAAGAAACTTATAGAGGCGGCTAAGAACGCTCAGAAGAACTCATACTCGCCGTATTCACGCTATCCGGTGGGAGCCGCCGTTTTGGCCGAATCCGGCAGGATATATTCCGGATGCAATGTCGAGAACGCCTCGTTCGGTCTGGCCTGCTGCGCGGAGCGCGTGGCCATTTTTAAAGCCGTGAGCCATGGCGAAAAAAAATTATGCGCCGTGTGCGTGACGGCGAAGTCGGCCAAACCCTGCGGTGCCTGCCGGCAGGTTATAATCGAGTTCGCTCTAAAGGACGCGGAAATTATATGCGTGGATTGGGAGCCGCTTGAAAAGAAGGAAAAGATTACCTATACCCGGGCTTCCAGGCTCTTGCCAAAGCCATTCAATCCTTCGGAAGCGGGGCTGTAGCGAAGTCGTAAGTGGTAAGGATTAAGGCATAAGCGGTGTGGAGTATATAGGGAAGCCGTAATAGTTAAAAACTTAATCCTTAGTGCTTAATCCTTAAAACGTTTTTAACATGGAGGAATCAATGGATGTTAAGACTCTCAGCAAGATAACCAAGTGGATGGAATCCACTGACCTGGAAGAGATAACCTGGAAGAACGGCGGTGAAAAGATCAGCCTCAAAGTTAACAATTCCCCCGAGTCCCACAGCAAATTTTCCTCCACCATAGAGCCGGTGGCGTCTCCCTCAATCGGAATCTTCCGTTTTGCGCGCCCCGGCAAGGCGCATAGCCTCAAAGAGGGTATGCCTGTGAAGAAAGGCGCTGAATTGGGCGTGGTGGAAGTGGCGAAAGACTTCAAGCCGGTCATCTCTCCGATAGGCGGGTGTCTTAAAATTATTTCCGTTGAAGATGGAAAGATCGTTGAATACGGACAGCCATTGTTCTTCATCGAACCCAGGTAAAAAGAAAGGGTGCGCGGTAGAGGGGTTGGGATATAGTTTAAAACTCCTTGTTTCTGCCTTCCCCTGCACTCCACATTATGTCTCAAAAATCCGCCGTTATAAAATGTCAGAAATGCGGACACGTGTCCAACATTATAAGCGATACTTGTATCCTGTGCGGCTCCAGGCTTGAGAAGATCTGCGGCGACTGTGGTTTTTCAAACGAGGTGGAAAAGAACTACTGCGACCAGTGCGGCGTGCTGCTGACGCTTAAAGCCATGCGCCCCGTTGAGGCCGGCGATAATATGGTCAGGCCCGCCCCCCCTCACGACAAAACAGTCGCCCCAAAGGCAAATCCCAAATTTCAATTCGAAATGCAGCCGATACAGGATACGGTGGCCGAAAAAGAGGCTTCTTTCAGGAACCGCCCGCCGTCCAATAATCCTGCAGCCCCGGTTTTGGCTCCTACCGCGCCGCAAGTTCCGGTCATTGCCGGACCGCCCAAGACCGACAAGCTCCAACTGACCTCCAGAATTTCATTTTCTTCCAGAAAAATTTATGGCGCGCTTATGATCGCCGGGTTGTTGGCGGTTCTGAGTTTTTTACTGTGGCTGATAGCGGCGCCTCATATGTCCAAATTTTCGCTCAAGATGGCCGCCAATAATTATCTTAAAAAGCTTTCTACCGGCCGGTATGAAGAAGCTTACGCGATGCTTTCCACTAATTCCAAGTCGGCCTGCTCAATGAAGGATTACGTTGATTACAGCAAACAGTATTACGATAATGTCCCGGCCTGGAAGTTTAGCGATGTGGCGGTGTTTGTTATGGAGGCGGAGGCCGCCATGGTGCGCTATCAGCTGCGGGTGGGCACAGAACCCTGGCGCACCGACTATATCTCCTTTGTTAAAGAGCATAATAACTGGACGCGGCCATATATCTGGATGCTCTTTGACCCCATAGATACGGCCATTGCCAAACAAAATTATCCCCAGGCGCTGTTCCTGGCCCAGAAGTTATACCTCACCGACCCGATGGACCCGCGCAGTTTCGGCTACCTGTGCGCGTCCGAGTTCTTTATGGGGCTTTACGACGAAGCGGTCGATTCCTGCAGGAAGACAGTTGTTTCTGCCGCCACTTATCCGGTGGGATTTACCGCCGAGGAACTTTTCTGGTTCAAATTTTATCACGCCGACAGCCTGCGTTTCGTGAGGAAGCTTGAGTTGGCGCTGGACGCGTACGCTGAACTGCTTAAATCCGGGATTGGATCCGCGAGGGACCAGTGCAACCTTTTGCTGAGCCGGGCCGATACTTACGTGAAACTTAAAAAATATGACTCAGCTCTGGACGATATGCTTAAGGCCGACAGCGTGTGTACGGATGAGCCGAACCGCGCCGAGGTGGTCAGGCGCATGAGATTTATGAACGGCGAAGCGCGCGCGGACGCCATACTCTTCGCCCAGCAGACAAGATCCAGAGCCGATTTGCCGCCCTTCGGTGAATTAAGGCGTAAAGCGCTGGATTCCACAGCCGCACGGCTCGGCCCCAAAAACATGCGGTATATGCCGAAGGATAATTGGGTGGCCGCGCATCTGTCCGGCCCGGAATACCGCGTGGTGCTTTGGCAGGAAGGGTTAAATCCCAGTACGCGGCAAAAAGATGTTAAAAGCGTGTATGCGTTCATGG
>SESG01013713.1_pt1 | contig 18254 bp, 18 predicted proteins | sample 3171421 | NCBI WGS metagenome assembly SESG01 (sample SAMN10866946, study PRJNA518727) | freshwater metagenome | biome: subpolar coniferous forest; feature: holomictic lake; material: water; isolation source: holomictic Lake 227, 6 m and 8 m depth | place: Canada: near Kenora, Ontario | collected... | reverse complement strand
GAGGGGCGCGTTTATAGGGCCACGCCCTCGGGGGTGTCAAGAGCCTTGACCCTCTCGCGGCCCCCCTCCGTCGGGCGTGTAGACCGCCTTGAAGAAGTCCCGGATGTACACCCAGGCCGACCAGAGCGAGAAGCCCAGCGAGAGGTAGAGGAGCCAGGTCCCCACCACGTTGGCGTCCACGTCCACCTCGAAGGCCAGGAAGTCCACCCGATACTGGTAGTGGATGAGGAGGAAGGCGATGGCGGCGATCTGGATGCTCGTCTTGTACTTCCCCTCCTGCCCGGCGGCGATGACGATCCCCTCCCCCATCGCCATGGTGCGCAGCCCGGTGATCATGAACTCCCGGGCCAGGATCAGGATCACGAGCCAGGCCGGCACCCGTCCCAGGTGCACCAGCATGACGAGCACCGACATCACGATGAGCTTGTCGGCGAGCGGGTCGAGGAACTTGCCCACCAGCGTCACCTGCCCGGTGCGGCGCGCCACCCAGCCGTCCAGGAAGTCGGTGGCGCCGGTCACGGCGAAGAGGCCGCCGGCGATGAAGCTGTTCACCCGCCCCTCGTAGTAGGTGAAGGCCAGGATCACCGGGATCATGGCGATGCGCACCATGGTGATGGCGTTGGGCGCGGTGAGCAGGTCCTTCCGGAGCGTGTTCGCCAATCGTTCCTCAGCCGTCCCGCCGCTGGCTGCCGGCGCCGCCGCCGGCGTTCAGGCTCTTCAACCTCTGGTAGATGCCGAGCACCCGCTGCACGTACTCCTGGGTCTCGGGGATCCGGGGCACGCCGCCGGCCCGCTTCACCGCCTCGGGGCCGGCGTTGTAGGCGGCCAGCGTCAGCCGGAGGTCGCCCTTGTACTGGTTCGCGAGGATGCGCAGGTAGCGGGCGCCGCCCTGGATGTTCTCCTCGGGGCTCCATCGATCGCGCACGTACATGTCGCGCGCCGTGTCGGGCATGAGCTGCATGAGACCCACCGCTCCCTTCTCGGAGACCGCGTCCTGGCGGAAGCCCGACTCCACCGCCATGACCGCGTGGAGGAGCTCGGTGTCGAGATGGTAGCGCTGCGCCGCGGCCTTCACGTGCTCCCGGTAGGCGGTGGGGGCGAGCAGGATGGCCCGGGCCTCGGCGGCGGCCTGGCCGGTTCCGACCGCGCGCCGCTCCCCCGGCGAGGAGGACTGGCTCCGCATCGTCTGCACCTTGCCCGAGCAGAGGTGCCGGGAGACGTTCCCGAAGATCCAGGTCCCCTCCGAGTCCCGGCAGGCGAACATGTCCCCCTGGGCCCGCCCGGGCGAAGGGGCGAGCGCGAGCACCCCCAGGAGGAGCGTGGCGGCGGCGTGGGACATGGACCCCCCGGAGGTTACCGCCCGGAGGGTACCCGGGACAACTTCTCACGCCTCGTGCTAGGGATCGCGCCATGACCACGTCCACGCGCGAGCACGTCGACTTCCTGGTCCTGGGCGGCGGGGTGGCAGGCCTCTCCTTCGCCCTCGAGGCCGCCCCCCGCGGCCGCGTGCTGGTCCTCACCAAGCGGAACCGGCAGGAAGGCAACACCCAGTACGCGCAAGGGGGCGTGGCCGCGGTCCTCGGGGCCGACGACGCCTTCCCGCTCCACGTGGAGGACACGCTCGTGGCCGGCGCGGGGCTCTGCCACCGGGATGCGGTCGAGGTGACGGTGACCGAGGCCCCGGAGCGGATCCGCTGGCTCCAGTCGCTGGGGGTCGAGTTCGACCGGGAGGGGCCCGACCGGCTCCACCTCACCCGCGAGGGGGGACACTCCCGGCGCCGGGTGGCCCACGCCAAGGACACCACCGGGATGGAGATCGAGAAGCGCATGCTGGCCGCCTGCGTGGCGGCGGGCATCCGCATCGAGGAGGACCAGGTCGCCATCGACCTCATCACCAGCGAGCGGTCCGGCGCGCCGGGGCCGAACCGGGCGCTCGGGGCCTACGTCCTCGACCGGGAGACCGGGCGCATCCGCACCGTCACCGCGACGGTCACGGTGCTGGCCACCGGGGGTGCGGGGAAGGTCTACCTCTACACCTCCAACCCGGACGTCGCGACCGGCGACGGGGTGGCCATGGCCTACCGGGCCGGCGCCTCGGTCGCCAACATGGAGTTCTTCCAGTTCCACCCCACCTGCCTCTTCCACCCGGACGCGAAGAGCTTCCTCATCTCCGAGGCGCTGCGCGGCGAGGGCGGGATCCTGCGCAACAAGGCGGGCGAGGCCTTCATGGTCCGCTACGACCCGCGCAAGGAGCTGGCCCCGCGCGACATCGTGGCCCGTTCCATCGACGCCGAGGTGAAGCGGCGCGGCGACGACTGCGCCTTCCTCGACATGACGCACCTGCCGAAGAGCTTCCTGCTCGACCACTTCCCGCACATCTACCAGACGTGCAAGGAGTTCGGCATCGACATGGCCGTCCAGCCCATCCCGGTGGTCCCGGCCGCGCACTACCAGTGCGGAGGGGTGGTCACCGACCTGCACGGGCGCACCGGCGTGCCGAACCTGCTGGCGGTGGGCGAGGTGGCCTGCACCGGCCTGCACGGCGCCAACCGGCTGGCCTCCAACTCGGTGCTGGAGGGGCTGGTCTTCGGCCGGCGGGCGGCGCTGGCCGCCATCGAGCTGCTCGCCAGCGGGCAGCCTCCGCCTCCGGTCCCCGACTGGAACTCCGGCGACGCGCTCACGCCCGACGAGGGCGTGGTGGTGGCGCACAACTGGGACGAGCTGCGCCGGCTCATGTGGAACTACGTGGGCATCGTGCGCTCGGTGAAGCGGCTGGAGCGGGCCGCGGCCCGGCTGCGCATCCTCCGCTCCGAGATCCGGGAGTACTACTGGCGCTACCAGGTCACGCCCGACCTGGTGGAGCTGCGCAACCTGGCCGACGTGGCGCTGCTCATCGTGCAGTGCGCGCTGCGTCGGGGCGAGTCGCGCGGGCTCCACTTCCTCCTCGACCATCCCACGACGGACGACCGGTTCCTGAAGGACACGGTGATCCACCGGGGGGAGATCGAGGAGCCGGCGCCCCACGTCTGACGGCTCGGGGCGGCGGCGCCCCGGCCGCTACCGGGGGCCGGGACCGTAGTCGAGCTCGAGCGACCCCAGCGCGCCGGCGATGCGGAGCTTGAGCGGGAGATCGGCGGCCGGCGTCGGCCCCGGGAAGCGCGGGAAGCGCACCCGGTAGACCGTGTCGAACTCGCTGACGTACGGGTAGAGCACGGCCATGGTCGGGTCCTTCTTCACCATGGAGATCTTGGCCGCCACGGCCTGCTCGCCGTTATTCACTGTGAGTGAAACGCGCCAGGTGCTCTTGTCGCTGGCGAGGTCGTTGGCGCGCCGGTCGTCGCTGAAGAAGGCGAGCAGGAACTCCTCCCCCTCGGCCGCCTCGGCCCTCTCCTTCTCCAGGGCGGCCTGCTTCTCGGCCGGGAGCATCCCCCGCCACTCGGCCATGCGCTCCACCCGCGCCGTCCGCACCGCCGGCGACTGGTAGGTGGCGGTGGCGAAGGCCACGTCGTCGAGCACGTCGTAGAGCTTGGCCTTGCGGGTGGCGCGATCGCGCGTCTCGGCCCAGGCGCCCTCCTTCGTGGAGGGGTTGGGCGACGGGGTGATGTAGGTGCAGGCGGCCAGCAGGAGGGGCGCCGCGAGGAGGAGCCGTCTCATGCCTTCCCCGGCCCGAGGAAGTCCTCGCGGGTGAAGAGCGACTCGACCGGGATGCCCAGCGCCTCCAGGTTCTCCCGGCCCCCCTCCATCCGGTCCACCAGCGCGAAGCATCCCGCCACCACGAGCCCCTCGGAGCGGCACCGCTCGATGGCCTTGGCGGCGCTGCCGCCGGTGGTGATGACGTCCTCCAGCACCGCCACGCGGCTGCCGTCCGGGATGGTCTTGCGCCCCTCGATCCACTGGCCGGTGCCGTGCCCCTTCGGCTCCTTGCGCACGATGAAGGCGTCCACCGGCTCGCCGGCGAGGAAGCTCGCGAAGGCCACCGCGCTCGCCAGCGGATCGGCGCCCAGCGTGAGTCCGCCGGCCCCGCGCACGAGCGGTGGGAGGCGCCGGATGCGGTCGAAGAGCAGCCGCCCCACCAGCACGTGCCCCTCGGCCGTGAGCGCGGTGCGCTTGCAGTCCACGTAGAAGTCGCTCTCCTTGCCGGAGGCGAGCACCACCTTGCGCCGCTCGAAGGAGAGCTGGCGGAGCAGCTCCAGCAGGCGTGCGCGGTCCTCGACGAGGCTCATCGTCTCTCCTTTTCCAGCATGGGCTGGAGGCGAACCAGGTAGCGAAGCTGCTCGAGCACGAGCCGCCGCCCCTCGGCCGGAAGCGTACCCCAGGCCGCGTAGGCGGCTGCGACCTCCCGGTTCAGCTCGTAGGCGCGGACGGCCAGGGCGCGGGTGAATCCGGCGGGATCGGCGGCGAGGGTCGGGCGCGGAGCCGGGGGTGCGGGCGCGGGCTTCGCGGCCGGCGCGGGAACGGGCGCGGGTGCCGCTGCCGGCTTCCCGAGCGCCTTCCGCCGGGCGGCGAGGACCGGCACGGCCCAGGGAAGTTGCTGCCCCACCCGGTCGGCGATGGCGTCGAGATCGGCCGCGGTCCAGGGCTCGGCGAAGAGGGCGCGGTGGAGCGCCAGCGCCCAGGCGTCCTCGTCCCGCAAGGGATCGTGGATGCGGGCCAGGACGCGCTCCCGCTGCAGCATCCGGAGCGCCTCCATCCGCCGGAACCCGGCCACCACCTGGAAGCGCGCACCCTCCCCGGCTCCGGGCAGCGGACGGAGGTCCACCGGGGTGAGCTGCCCGAGCCGGCCGATGGCCGAGGCCAGGCCGGAGACGTCGCCGGTCTCCCGCAGCCGGAAGGTCGCGTCGGGCGCGATCTCCTCGATGGCGACGTGCTCCACGCTATCCCTCGCGAAGCCGGATGCGGCGCCGGAGCGCGGCGAGTCCGTCCCCCGACGTCGGCGTCGGCGCCTCGCCGGAGGTGTCGAGCGCTCCCTGGAAGGAGGCCCCGTCCTGGATCACGACCCGCGGCGCGCGGATGTCGGCGCGGACCACCGAGCCGGCCTCGAGCCGGACGGTGCCCGCCACCGCGACCCGTCCCTCCAGGGTCCCCTGGACGACGAGGTCGCCCGCGCCCCGGACCTCGCCGTGGACGGCGGCACCCGGTGCCACCACGGTGGGCGGGACGGCGTCCTGGGGGCTCTGTGGCTCGTGGTTCGTGGCGGGACTCCCTGGGCGGGCAGGATAGGAGGCGCCCGTCGCCCCGGTCAATGGGTTCCGGCGCGCTCGGAGATCCAGGCCACCGCGTCGCCGATGGGGCCGGCCCGATCCCGCTCGTTGAAGATCTCGTGCTCGAGGCCGACGTACTCCTTCAGGGTCTTGTCCGGCGACGCCAGCGCGGCGAAGAACTCGGCCGAGGCCGCACCGTCGGCGATCCGGTCCCCGGTGCCGAGCTGGAGGAGGAGCGGCCGGTCGAAGCGGGCCATGTCGCGCTTCAGATCCGCCTGCGCCCGCCCCGACTCGGTGAACCAGCGGGGCGTGGCCTTGCGGAGGTAGAGCGGGTCCCGGTCGGTCCAGGCCTGCATCTCCGGGTCGCTCGTGAGCGTGGCCAGGTCGAGCGCGGCGTCCACCGGCAGATGGGGGATGATCTTCCCCACCAGCAGCGCCGTCCAGATCTTCACCTTGGGTGGATCGATGGCCAGGCGGAAGTACGGGTTGGAGAGCACCATCCCGTCCACCGATCGCCCCCCGCGCAGCGCCCAGTGGGCCGCGATGTGCCCTCCCTGGCTGTGGGCGACCACGAAGATCTTTCGCCCCGCCGATCCGGCGCGCACCGCGGCGGCGAAGGCGTCGAGGTCGGAGAGGTAGTCCTCGAACCGCTCCACGAACCAGCGCTTGCCCCCCGAGCGGCCGTGGCCGCGGAAGTCGAGGAGCGCCACGTCGTGGCCGGCGCGCACCAGCGCGTCGGTGATCCCGGCGTAGCGCCCCAGGTGGTCCCCCGCGCCGTGCAGGACCATGACGGTCGAGCGCGGGTCGGCCGGCGTGTAGCGCTCCCAGTGAAGATCGAGCCCACCGGGGACGCCCAGACGCCCCTCGGAGTGGTGGGCCAGCTCGGGTCCGGGAAAGGTCGGAACGGCCACGTTCACCTCCTCGCCGGACGGACGTCGCCGCCCGGCAGCTCGCGGAGCTTCCGCTCGATGGCGGCCCGCTGGTCCGGCTGGTCGGTGTCGGCCCCGCCGTCGATGGCCCCGAGCGCCCGGCGCCAGGCCCGGGCAGCGTCGGCCTCCCGGTGCGACCGCCGGTAGGCGTCGCCCAGGTGCTCCAGGATGGTGGGCTCGGCGCCCGCCAGCCCCTCGGCCTTCTCCAGCGTGGCCACGGCGGCCACCAGGTCGCCGCGCTGGTACTGGATCCATCCCAGCGAGTCGAGGAACGACCCGTTGTCCGGGTCGATCTCGAGCGCGCGCCGCACCAGGGTCTCGGCCTCGTCGAGGTCCTCCCCCTTCTCGGAGAGGGTGTAGCCCACGAAGTTCATCGCGTCGGCGTTGTCGGGCGAGGCCTCCATGGCCCGGCGCATCGTGGCGATGGCGCCGGCCCGGTCCCCGGCGCGCTCCTGGGCCACGCCGAGCGCGAAGAGCAGCCGCTCGCTGCGGGGCTGCGACCGGAGTTCCCTCTCGATGAAGGTCACCGCCTCGGCCGAGCGCCCGGCCTTCTCCAGCACGTACCCCCTGGCGCTCACGAGCCGGACGTCGCCGGGGCGCGCGGCGAGCGCCCGGTCGAGGAGCGCGAGCGCGGCCGGCACCTTCCCGGACTGGGCCAGCACGGAGGCCCGGGCGGCGAGCGCCGAGAGGTCCATCTCCACGTTGCCGGTGGCCACCGCGCCGAGGGCCGCGGCCGATTCCTCGAGGCGCCGTTCCTCCCGCAGCGCCAGGCCCCGGACGTAGAGGAGCCGACCGTCGGCCGAGTTGCGCAACCCCCGATCGACCACCGCGATCGCCTCGGACGGGCGGCGTGCATCGAGCCACGCGAAGCCCACGCGCACGCGCACGTCCACGTCGTCGGTGGAGACGTGGACCGCCTGGTCGAAGAGGGCCCGGGCCGCATCCGTGTTCCCGGTGCGGAGCTGCAACCGGCCGAGCGCCACGAGCGCCTCGACGTCGTCGGAATCCTGCCGGAGGAGCCCCTGCCAGGCCTTCCGCGCCTCGTCGAACCGGCGGCGAGACTCCTCGAGGTCGGCCAGGCGGCGCCAGGCCTCCACGTCCCGCCGCTCGATCGAGACCGCGCGGGCGAACAGGGCGGCCGCGCCGTCGAGGTCCTTGCGATCCTGGAGCGCCCGGCCCAGGTCGCGGAGCGCGGCGGCACCGTCGGCGGGTCGGAGGCGGGCCAGGTCCCCGAGCACGGCCTCGGCGCCCGGACCGTCGCCGGCGTCGAGCCGCGACTGGGCGAGCAGCCGCCAGGCCTCCGGTTCGACGTCGCCGCTCCCCGGAGGGGCGCCAGCGGCGAGGGCCGTCTGCACGGCGATGGATGCGCGGTATGCGCGCTCGGCGTCGGCCAGGCGATGCGAGATCGCGGCGGTCTTCCCCAGGATGAGCCAGGCTGCGGCGGCGGACGGTTCGTCGGGGGCGAGCGCGATCGCCTTGAGCCCCTCCTCCTCGGCGCCGGGCAGGTCGCCGGTGCGGGCCCGGGCCTCGGCCAGCGCCACGCGGAGGACGGGCGCCCGGGGATCGGCCTCCACCGCGGCACGGTAGGCCTCCAGCGCGGCGCGCCAGTCGCTCTGCTGCTCGGCGAGCCGGCCGCGCAGGTAGGAGGCGTAGGCTCGTGCCGACGCCGGCTCGGCCCACGCCGGCGACGCGGCAAGCGCGACCAGGGCCGCGAGGAGGGAGAGGCGGGACAAGCGTCGCCCCCTACGTTCTCCGGCGCGGGGCGGCCGAGGCCGTGGCCACCGCCTGGGTGGCCGCGGCGGCGAGCGCTCCATCGGGGATCGGCGACGCCAGCACCAGATCGCAACCCATGGCACGCAGCCGCTGCACGAACTCGGCCCGCGCCGCGGCCACGATGGGAACCGGGCCGAGCGCGACGTCGCCCCGCAGCCCGGCCAGCGTGTTCCCGCCGTCGGCCGGGGGATCGACGAGGAGCACGACGTCGGGGGCGAATCGGGCGGCGGCGAGGCCGGCCGAGAATCCGGGGTTCGCGGGCTGGGTGACGAGCCCCGCCTCCTGGAGCTGCCGGACCACGTGGTCCACCGCGGCTCCGGGCTCCCCGACCACGAGCGCGCGCCGCCGCGAGTCCACCGCGTCGGCGAGATCCTCGGGCAGCGGCATCCCGTGGTGGGACATGAAGGCGGCGAGTTCCTCGCGCGCGATCCGGCGGTGCCCGCCGGGCGTCCGGTGCGCCTGGAGCTTGCGGGCCTTGATCCAGTTGACCACGGTCGGCAGGGAGACGCCGAGCACGTGGGCCGCCTCGAATGTGGTGTAGAACCTGCGCATCGGGGAGGTGCGGAGCATACACCACTCCGTGATAAGGAGAATCCATGGCCCCTCCGGCGACGTACCTCCTGGGCGCGGTGCAGATGACCTCGACGGCGGACCGGTCCCGGAACCTGTCCACCGCCATCCGGCTCCTGAACGAGGCCGCCGACCTGGGCGCCCGGCTGGTGGGTCTGCCCGAGAACTTCGCCTTCATGGGGCGCGACGAGGAGCGCATCGCCACGGCCGAGACGCTGGACGGGCCCACCCTGGCCGCCATCCGCGACGTGGCCCGCGACCGGAAGATCTGGGTCGTCGCCGGATCGATCGCCGAGAAGGTGGACGACCCCGGGAAGACCGCCAACACGAGCGTCCTCGTGGCCGATGACGGCTCCATCGCCGCGGCCTACCGGAAGATCCACCTCTTCGACGTGAACATCCCGGACGGGGCCCGCTACGCCGAGAGCGAGACCGTGGCCCCGGGGAGCGAGGCGGTGCTCGCCACCACCCCGCTCGGGCGGGTGGGGCTCACCATCTGCTACGACCTCCGCTTCCCGGAGCTGTACCGGAAGCTGTCCGGGCTGGGCGCCGAGGTGATCTTCGTGCCCGCCGCCTTCACGCTCTTCACCGGCAAGGACCACTGGGAGGTCCTGCTCCGCGCGCGGGCCATCGAGAACCTCTGCTACGTGGTGGCCCCGGCGCAGGTGGGGCGCCACTCGGCCAACCGGCTCACCTACGGCAACGCCATGGTGGTGGACGCCTGGGGAACCGTGCTGGCCCGCTGCCCGGACGGCGAGGGGGTGTGCGTGGCCCGCTTCGACCGGCCCCGGATGGAGAAGGCGCGGCAGGAGCTGCCCGCGCTCACGCACCGCCGGCTCTGAGGAGCGGGCGCGCCGCCTACGAGGTGCGCTTGCGGAATCGGGCCGCGGCCAGCCCGAAGATGGTCATCCCGAAGAACGTGAGCGCCACCAGCTGCGGCCAGAGGTCGGCGAAACCCCCTCCCTTGAGCAGGTTGGAGCGGGCGATCTCCTGGAAGTAGCGCAGCGGGTTGGCGTAGGTCATCCACTGCATCCAGCGCGGCATCGAATCGACCGGCGTCATGATCCCGGAGAGCAGCATGGCCGGCAGCGTGAAGAGGAAGCCGCCCAGGAACGCCTGCTGCTGGTTCGCGGAGATGGTGGAGATGAGCAGCCCCACGCCCAGCGTGGAGAGCAGGTAGAGCAGCGTCGCCACCGCCATCACCGCCAGGTTTCCCCGCAGCGGGACCCCGAAGACCCAGGTGCCCACGGTGATGAGGAGCAGCACGTCGAAGAATCCGATGAAGACGAAGGGGGTCATCTTGGCGGCGAGCAGCACCGAGGCCGGGACGGGCGTGACCGCCACCTGCTCCAGCGTCCCCTGCTCCCGCTCGCGGGCCAGCCCCATGGCGGTGACCAGGGTGGTGACGACGACGAGCAGCATGGCCGCGATGCCCGGCACGATGTAGGGCGGGCTCTTCAGGCCGGGGTTGTAGTAGAGCCGGGGCACGATCTCGATGCGGGCCGGAGGGGGCACGCCGGCGGCCCGGGCGCGCTCGCTCCCGCGCCGCAGGGCGTCCTCCCCGAAGTAGCGGGAGACCGCGCCGGCCGCCACGTTGGACCGGTTGGGGTCGGTCCCGTCGAGGATCATCTGGACCTGGGCGGGGCGCCCGGCCACCACGTCGGAGCCGAAGCGGGGCGGGATGACCAGCACCGCAGCCGCCTCGCCGGTCTCGAGCGCGGCGGCGCCCTGCTCGGCGCTGTCCGCTCCCCCGGCGAAGCGCAGCGTGCCGTCGGCGAGCACCCGGCGCAGGTGGGTGCGGCTCTCCAGGCTGCGGTCCTGGTCGGCGACCACGGTGGGCACCCGATCGACGTCGAAGTCCACCGCGAAGCCCAGGACCAGCGTCTGCAGGAACGGCGCGAAGATCAGCATGAACATGACGCGCCGGTCCCGGAGCGTCTGGAGGACCTCCTTGCGCACCACCGCGACGTACTGGATCCATGCCCGGGCCGGGCGCCGCTCCGCGCTCACGCGATCCTCCTCTTGAAGCGGACCGTGGCGAGCGCCACGATCACCACGGCGAAGACCAGCATGGCGAGGAGGTCGGGCCAGACCTGCGCGAACCCGTTCCCCTTGAGCAGGATCTGCCGGAGCGCGTCCACCATGTACCGGGCGGGCACGATCCGCGAGAGCAGGCGGAGGATCGCCGGCATGTTGTCGATGGGGACGAGCATGCCGGAGAGGAGCAGGCTCGGGAGCAGGGAGGAGAGGCTGCCGGCCTGGGTGGCCACCAGCTGGTTCTTCGCCAGCACCGAGATGAGGAGCCCCTGGCCCAGCATCCCGGCCAGGAACAGCGTCCCGGCCAGGATGACGAGGAGCGGGCTTCCCATGATGGGCACGTCGAATACGTTGGTCCCGACCCCCAGGACGAGGAGCAGCTGGATGAGCCCGACCACCAGGTAGGGCAGGAGCTTGCCCAGCACGATCTCGAGCCGGCTCACCGGCGAGGCGAAGAGCTGCTCCATGGAGCCCCGCTCCCACTCGCCGGCCACGGTGAGCGCGGTGAGCAGGACCGCGCTGATGGCCATGAGGTAGGCCGCCAGCCCGGGCACGATGAAGACCGCCGAGCGGGCCTCCGGGTTGTAGCGGGACGACACCTTCACTTGAAGTGGAGGGGCGGCGGAGATGCCGGGGCCCACCGACACCCGTCGGCTCTCGGAGAGGGCGATGGCGTCCGCCTTGTTGAGGACCTGGCCGGCGGTGACCGGGTCGGCGGCGTCGAGGAGGAGCTGGGCCCGCGCCGGTCCGCCGCGCGCCAGGTCCTTCTCGAAGCCCTGGGGGATGACCAGGATGGCCTGCGCCCGGTGGCGGCGGAAGGCGGTGTCGGCGGCGTCGGCGTCGGCCCCGCCCACCGGCTCGAACTCGTGGTTCTCGGTGAAGGCCAGCGCCAGCCGGCGCGAGGCCTCGGTGCGGTCCTGGTCGGAGACGGCGAGCGGGATCCGATCGACGTCGAAGCTCACCCCGTAGCCGAAGAGGAGCAGCATCACCACCGGCATGGCGAGCGCGAGCAGCAGGGTCCGGGGGTCGCGCCGGATGTGGAGGATCTCCTTCCAGGCGATGGCGCCCACGCGGGCGAGGAACCGCCCGGCCGGGCTTCCGGCCATCCTCACGGCGCCACCTCCTGAACCGAAGGCGCCCCGGCGCCGCGCCCCACCACCGCCAGGAACACGTCCTCGAGCGTGGGCTCGGCCACCTCCACCGAGACTCCCTCCCCACCGCTCGCCTCCAGGGCCGCCCGCACGTCGGGCGCGGTCCAGGCGGCCGGATCGACGCGCAGGTGGAGCCCGGCGCCGAAGGGCTCGGCGGCCCGGACCCCGGGCCGGTCGCGGAGGGCCGTCATCCCGGCCGTCAGGTTCCGCCCGCGGACCAGCAGGACCCGGTCGGGGACCCAGGTCCGCTTCAGCTCGGCCGGGGTGTCGAGGGCCACCAGCCGGCCGTCCACCATCAGGCCGATGCGGCGGCAGTACTCGGCCTCGTCGAGGTAGTGGGTGGTGACGAAGACCGTGGTCCCTCCCCGGGACAGGTCGCGGATGAGGCGCCAGAAGGAGCGGCGGGCCTCGGGATCGACGCCGGCGGTGGGCTCGTCGAGGAAGACGATGGACGGACGGTGAAGGACCGCGCTCCCCAGCGCGAGCCGCTGGCGGATGCCGCCGGGCAGCGCGCCGGTGATGGCCTTGCGGTGCTCGGAGAGGCCGGTGAGCTCGAGGACCTCGTCGGAGCGACGCTGCAGGTCCTTCCCCCAGAGCCCGTAGGCGCCCCCGAAGAAGCGCAGGTTCTCCTCCACCGGGAGGTCGAGGTAGAGCGAGAACTTCTGCGACATGTAGCCGATGGCCGCCTTCACGCCCTCCGGGTCGGTGGCCACGTCGTGGCCGGCCACCGTGGCCCGGCCGCTGGTGGGGGCGAGCAGGCCGATGAGCATGCGGATGGTGGTGGACTTGCCGGCGCCGTTCGCGCCCAGGTAGCCGAAGATCTCCCCCTTCTCCACGTGGAAGGAGACGTCGTCCACCGCCAGGAACTCCCCGAAGCGGCGGGAGAGGTGCTCGGCCTCGATGGAGGGGGCCGGGTTCACGCTGCGTGCTCCCCCTGCAGGCGGGACAGGAACAGGTCCTCGAAGCTCGGGGCCACCGGGCGAAGCTCCGCGCCCAGCGGTGCGAGCGCCGCGGCGACGCCCTCCCGCCCCCCGGCGGCCAGGTCCACGCGCAGGCGGGAGCCGGCCGGGGAGACGGACCGGACCGAGGGCAACGTCTCGAGCGCCGCCTCCACCCGCTCTCGGTCCCCCCCGGCGATCTCGTAGGCCTCCTCGTCGAACCCGGCGAGCAGCGCCCCCGGCTCGCCCTCGAGCAGCAGCCGCCCCCGGTAGGCGAGCCCCACCCGGTCGCAGCGCTCGGCCTCGTCCATGTACGGCGTGGAGACCAGCACCGCCATCCCGCCCTGCACGAACTCGTGGAGGAGCGCCCAGAGCTCGCGGCGCGAGACCGGATCCACGCCGTTGGTGGGCTCGTCGAGGAGCAGCACGCGGGGCTCGTGGAGCAGCGCCGCGGCCAGCGCCAGCTTCTTGTACATGCCGCCGGAGAGCTGGTCGGCGCGCCGGTCGGTGAAGCGGTCGAGCCGCGTGATGGCCAGCAGCCGCTCGGCCCGGCGGCGGAAGACGTCGCGCGGGAGCACGTAGAGGCGGGAGTAGAAGGTCAGGTTCTCCATCACCGTGAGATCCCGGTAGAGGCTGTACTGCTGGGGGAGCAGCCCGAGCGCCTCGCGGACCGCGCCGCCGGAGCGCGGGTCCATGTCGAGGACCCGGGCCTCCCCGGCGTCGAGGTCGAGCAGACCGGCCAGGGCGCGGATGGCGGTGGTCTTGCCCGCGCCGTCGGGGCCGACGAGCCCGTAGAGCTCCCCGGCCCGGACCGAGAAGGACATGCCGGCGAGCGCCTCGACCGTGCCGAAGCGCTTCTCCATCCGGCGCGCCTCGAGGGCGGCTGCCACCCCTCACTCCCCCCGGGCCAGCGTCACCTGCACCGGCATCCCGGGGCGGAGCAGCCCCTCCGGGTTCCGGAGCCGGACCTCCACCGGGTAGACGAGACGGTCGCGGTCGGAGCGGGTCTGGATGTTACGCGGAGTGAACTCGGCCTTGGAGGAGACCGAGGCCACCGTCCCCTCGAACCTGCGATCGGGGAAGGCGTCGGCGACGACCGTGGCCTTGCCGCCCGGGCGGGCCGCGCCGATCTCGGCGTTGGGCAGGTAGAAGGTGGCCTTGACCTCGGAGATGTCCACGAGCCGGGCCAGCGGCTGCCCCGCCGGGACGAGCTCCCCCACCTCGTGGGGCAGGTCGTCGAGCATGGCGTCGCGCGGAGCGCGCAGGACGCACTCGTCGGCGAGCAGCCGGTTGCGCCGCGCCGCCTCCTCGGCCGCCTTCACGGTGGCCTGGCTGGAGGTGGACTGGGCCCCGGTGGCCTGCACGGTGAGCGAGGCCGCGAGCGCCTGCTGCGCGCTGGCCCGGGCCTGGGCCTCGGCGGCCGCGGTCTGTGCGGCCAGCTGATCGGCGCTGCCGCGCGCCCTGTCCCGGGCGGAGGCGGAGACGTCCTCGGGCAGCGACTCGAGACGGGCCGCCTCGCGCTTCGCCACGTCCCGCTGGGACGCGAGCGCCGACGCCTGCGCCTTCGCCGCCGCCTCGGCGGCCGCCGCCGCGTCCTGACCGCGCCGGGAGGCGTCCACGTTGGTCCCGGCCGCCGACGCCTGGGCCCGGGCCGACGCCAGCCGCGCCTCGGCCTCGGCGAGCACGGCCGACTGATCGGAGCAGTCGAGCTCCACGAGCACGTCGCCGGCCTTCACCGGGCGCCCCTTCACGGCCACGAGCTTCAGGACCCGGGCGGTGATGCGCGCCGAGACGTCCACCGTGGTGCCCTCGATCTCCCCCGAGCCCCCCGGCGGGGCGTTGCGCGCCCGAGCCTGGACCCAGAGCCGGACGCCCAGGAGGGCGACCAGCAAGACCACGACGATGCTGACCACGGCTACGATCCGACGCATGCGGCTGCTCCTCGCCCGCGCGACATGCGGGCCCGCCGTCACCCGTGCGAGGAGCGTGCCGGCCCCGAGGCTTCGCCCAGCGCGGAAATGGGGCCCGTGGCGAGCCATCCTGACCCCACCTGTAAGGAATTCCGACGGCTCGTTCGGGGCGTCGTACAGGGGAGCCCGCCCGGAGCGCGCAAACCGGCCCCCGCCGGCCGGCACCGGAATTGCTGCCGGGGAGGGTATGACCGCGATCGCCGCCGCCCTCGCCCTCCTCGTCGCCGCTCCTCCGATCGAGGCGCCGCCCCCCGACACGAGCCGCCTCCAGGGGATGCGCCCCCTCGCCCGGATGACCATGTCCGACGCGCTCGCCGAACTCGACCGGCAGAACCCCTCCCTGGAGGAGGCGCGGAGCCGGGCCAAGGCGGCGCTCGGGGTCGTGCGGCAGGTGACCTCGCCGCTGCTCCCCACGCTCCAGGTGGGCGGGGGGTACTTCCACAACAACGCCTCCGTGATCATCACCGCCCCCATGGACGGAGGCGTCCGGCAGGTCTACATCCAGCCGCTCGACGCCTGGCAGGCCTCGGCCGGGCTCCGGGTGCCGCTCGTCGTCCCGGAGGCCTGGTTCCAGGTCTCGGCGGCGCGGGACCAGGCGCTCGCCGCCGCCGAGGCGAGCGACGCCACCCGGCTCACGCTCCGCATGGCGCTCGTGCAGGCGGCCTGGACCGCCTGGGCCGGGGACGAGATCGTGGCCGCATCGGAACGGGCGGTCGTATCGGCCCGCTCCCAGGCCGAGAGCGCGAAGCGGACGCTGCGGGCCGGCACCGGCACGCCGCTCGCGATCCTGCAGGCCGAGACCTCCGCCACCCGCCGCGAGAGCGATCTGCTCGCCGCCCGCTCGGAGCGATCGCGCGCGCGCATCGCGGTGGGCGTGCTGCTCGGCCGCCCCGACCCGGTGGAGATCGAGATGCCGCCGTCCCAGCCCGCCGGCTCCTACGACATCGATGCGCTCTCCCGCGAGGCCACCGAGGCCCGCCCCGAGCTGCGCGCCCAGGCCGCGGTGGTGCGCTCCTACGAGAAGCAGAAGAGCGCCGCGCTCTGGCGGATCGCCCCGCAGATCTCCGCCTCGGGCGGCGCGCAGGGGCAGACGGTGCCCTTCCCCACCGGGGACCAGGGCGGCTGGCGCGTCTCCGTGGACCTCACCTGGACTCTCTACGACGGCGGCTACCGGTACGGAAAGGCCGACCAGGCCGACGCCCAGGCCTCCGAGGCCCGCGCCTCCGAGACCGGCGTCCGGCTCCAGATCCTCCAGGAGGTGCAGAACGCCGCCCGCGACGTCGAGGTGGCGCGCCAGCGGCTGGCGCTCGCACGGCAGGAGCGGGACACCGCATCCTCCGCGGCCGCCTCGGCCCGGCGCGGGTTCGGCGAGGGGGTCACCTCCAGCCTCGACGTGCTCTCCGCCAACGACATGCTCTACATGTCCGAGATCGGGGTGGCGCAGGCGAGCGCCCGGCTGGGCGGCTCGATCGCGGCGCTCGACCGGGCGGTGGGACGCTCCCCGTGAGGTTCGCGGGGCTCCGCGTGCGCTCGATCGCCGCCCGGCGTATCCTCCGGCGCGAGCGAGAGAACGACGGAATGCCCAGCCCGCCCCACGGATTCGCCGAGATCCAGCGCCAGGAGGTGAACCGGCTCTTCGGGCGCGTGGTCGGGGTCCGGCTGCTCTTCGTCCCGGTGATGATGACCGTGGCCGTGGCGCTCGCCTGGACCGACCCCCGGCCGTGGCGCACCTGGCTCGTGGGGCTCACGGCCGTCCTCGCCTTCGCCTTCTTCGCCGTGGAGGCGGTGCGGGCCCGCCGGGTGGGCATCGAGCGGCTCTCGCTCCGGCTCAACCTGGCCGTGGCGGCGGTGGGAACGGCCTGCATGGCGCTCGGGACCGGCGGTCTCGGCAGTCCGCTCGTGTTCGTCCTGCCGGTCCTGGCCGTCACCTTCGGCGTCTTCCTCGACCCGCCGGCCATCTTCGTGGCGACGGGGATCCAGGTGGTGGCGGCGGCCGCCTTCGCGGGGCTGGCACTCGCCGGCGGATCGCCGGTGGCGCTGCCGGTCCTGGGCGGGGCCTCCCGGCTGTCGGTGCTCGTGGACTGGGGGGTGCTCACCTTCCTCCTCGTGGGAAGCGCCGGCCTGGGACGGGTCGTCCGCAAGACCTTCGACGGCATGGTGCGACGCGCACTCTCCGCCCAGGAGGAGTCGCTGCAGGCCTGGCAGGAACGGGAGGCCGAGCTCTCGGCGCTGTCGGCCGAGATCGCCCACGAGCTGAAGAACCCGCTCGCCAGCGTGAAGGGGCTGGCGGCCCTGCTCGCGCCGGGGATGGCCGACCCGCGCTCGGCGGAGCGGCTCTCGGTGCTCCGCCGGGAGGTGGACCGGCTCCAGTCGATCCTGGACGAGTTCCTCAACTTCTCCCGTCCGCTCGTCCCGCTGACGCTCGGCAGCGCCGACATCGGGGCCATCGCCCGCGAGGTGGCGATGCTCCACGAGGGGATGGCGCGGGACCTGGGCGTGGTCGTCGAGGTCCGGGGCTCCGGGCGCGCCCGCTGCGATCCACGGAAAGTGAAGCAGGTGCTCATCAACCTGGTGCAGAACGCGCTCGACGTGAGCCCGCCCGGACAGATCGTGGCCATCGAGGTGCAGGACGGCGCGGAGACGGCGCGTCTCTCGGTCCTCGACCGGGGGCCGGGGCTCGACCCGGCGGTGGAGGCGCGGGTCTTCGAGCCCGGCGTCACCACCAAGGCGGGCGGATCGGGGCTGGGGCTCACCGTGTCCCGGGCCATCGCGCGCCAGCACGGGGGCGAGCTGCGCCTCGCCCCGCGCGACGGGGGCGGACTGCGGGCCGAGCTCACCCTCCCCTCCGGCGCGGTGGAGGCCGCCGCGTGAGCGAGCGTGCCGCCGCGGAACCCCGCCCGAGGGCGCTGGTCGTAGACGACGACGCCGGCGTCAGGTACACTCTCCGTGAAATCCTGGAATCGGAGGGGCTGGACGTCACCGAGGCCGCCGACGGGATGCAGGCGCTGGAGCGTCTCGCCGAGGCCGCCCCCGACCTCGTGCTCACCGACCTGCGCATGCCCCGCATGGACGGGATGGAGCTCCTGCGCCGCATCGGCACCGGTCCCGGCGCCCCCCGGGTGGTGATGGTGACCGCCCACGGCTCGGAGCGGCAGGCGGTCGAGGCCATCAAGGCCGGCGCCTGGGACTACTTCCGCAAGCCCTTCGAGCCGGAGGAGCTGCTCGCGGTGGTAAGGCGCGCCACCGAGGCGGCGCGGCTGCGCGCCCAGAACGAGCGGCTCACCGGCGAGCTCGCCCTCTCCCGGACGATGATCTTCGACTCGCCGGCCATGAGCCGGCTGGCGGCGCTGGTGGCCCGGGTGGGGCCGCGGGACGTGGCGGTGCTGCTCACCGGGGAGAGCGGCACGGGCAAGGAGCGGGTCGCCGAGGCGCTCGTGCAGGCCTCCCGCCGCGCCGCACGCCCGTTCGTCCGCTTCAACTGCGCCTCGCTGGTGGCCGACCTGGCCGAGGCCGAGCTCTTCGGACACGTGCGCGGCGCCTTCACCGGCGCGGTGCGGACCCGCGTGGGGCTCTTCGGCGAGGCCGACGGGGGCACGATCCTGCTCGACGAGGTGGGGGAGCTGCCGCTCGCCCTGCAGGCGAAGCTCCTCCGGGTGCTCCAGGAGGGGGAGATCCGCCCGGTCGG
>SESG01030351.1_pt1 | contig 18260 bp, 8 predicted proteins | sample 3171421 | NCBI WGS metagenome assembly SESG01 (sample SAMN10866946, study PRJNA518727) | freshwater metagenome | biome: subpolar coniferous forest; feature: holomictic lake; material: water; isolation source: holomictic Lake 227, 6 m and 8 m depth | place: Canada: near Kenora, Ontario | collected... | reverse complement strand
AATGGCAGAACATGGGAAAACGAAGTTGTAGTCTGGAATGATTCGCTCAATACTTGTGGTAATCCTTGCCCGGTTGTAGACCAGGAGACTGGACGAATATGGTTGTGGATGACGTGGAATGATGGCAAAGATCATGAAAGTGACATCATCCGCCATACCTCGAAGAGTTCGCGATTTCCCTTCCTGTGTTATTCTGACGACGACGGACTCAATTGGTCGAAACCGTTTGAATGCGGTGCATCATGCAAAGAACCGGCTTGGGGATGGTATGCTACTGGGCCGGGCGTTGGGATACAAATAATGAATGGAAAGTACAGCGGACGATTGGTTATACCTGCCAATCACAGCTATGACGATCCGGAGAGTAAAATCCGGCAGGATCCGCATGGATACGGGGCTCATGTGCTCATCTCCGAGGATCATGGAAAGACATGGCATAGGTCATCACCCATCCGTCCAGGTTGCAATGAAAGTCAGGTTGTTGAACTTTCAGACGGAAGCTTGCTGATGAACATGCGCTCTTACAACGGTAAAAATTGCCGTGCAGTTTCCTTCAGTATGGATGGAGGAGATACATGGAGTCCTGTTACGCATGATTACCAGTTGGTTGAGTCGGTCTGTCAGGCAAGCATTATCCATTACGGCAAGTACAAAAGGAGGCCAATTTTCCTGTTCTCAAATCCCGCTGTCCCGGTAGGAAGGACTCACATAACCTTGAAAATGAGCTCCGATGACTGCCGGACCTGGTATGCATCCAAATTGATTTTTGCCGGACCATCTGCGTACTCATGCCTGGTCAAATTACCGGACAATCAAGTCGGATTGCTTGTTGAAAAGGGAATAAAAAGTGCCTACGAAACAATCAGTTTCATCAAGATAAACAGAAAAGAACTTTTCAAATGAGGAACTATCCAGATATTAAATTGCCTGACAGGGATAATTCGACTTTAAAAGGATTACTGAAAAGTGGTATGAATTATTGACCTTTTCGCTAATCGTAGTCGTTTTCTAATATTGTTTCGCCAACGTAATTCTGAGAATATGACAACCAAAATCTCAACTTTGCTGATAGTCCAGCTGATCTTCTGTTCAGTTGTAAATAGTGCCGCTCAAAAATTGGATTCAGCTCCTTTAACGATTGATTCCACCCGGAAAGTCGCTGCAGAAAGAGTGTCCGGCGCCATTCAGGACAACAAACAGTTGCTCTATTTTACCTCCACCTCTTTGCTGAAAGATGACCGTCACCTGATCTTTCTGGGTGATTCTTCAGGGCATACCAACATCTTCGAAAGAGACATGCAAACTGGCAGAGAAAGCCAGTTGAGCCATAACAACGAAGGTTTTTTGAAGTCGTATGTTTATTTTGACGGCACCCCTTACCGGGGTTTCGGGAAAGCCAGTGTCAGCGTGGATGTCAAAAATTCTCTGGTCTATTTCATTCAGGGAAGGGACATTATGGTGGTTGATACGCTGGGACATCAGCGGGTGATTGCCAGTTACCCTGAAGGTCAGATGACGGCATTTACCCATGTTTCGGCGGATGGCACCAGGATTTGCGTTCCCACTACCGATGCCAGGGCTTTGGACGGGGATAAAATACTGAAGGGAAAGCCTGATTATAACATCGATCAAAGGGTGCGGGAAGAAAATCTCTCTTCGTGGTTAAGGGTCTATGATACCAAAACCGGGAAGGAGATTTTGTGCGAGCGTGTTCCCGGTGTCTGGATCACCCATGTGCAATTTTCACCGGTTGACCGGAACCTTATCCTGTACAACAATGAATGGCCTTCTGATTGCGGCATCCGCCGGATATGGCTATGGGACGGAAAAACCCACCATCGCATGCGTGATGAGGGAGAAGGCAGAAAGAAGGAGGACTGGACTTGTCACGAAATGTGGCAGCGCGACGGGAAAGCCATTATTTACCATGGAGAATATAAAAATGGTCCTGCCTACGTTGGGCGGATTAATCCCGACGGAAGTGGAAGAGTGGAAATACCGCTGCCCACCGGCTGGAAAAGGTATGGCCATTTTACCGTAGGTGAAACGGGTATGCTGGTTTGTGATGGGTATTATACGGAACCGGATGACCTGAAAATTCCAAATGCGCCAGGGAGCGGACTTTGGATTTGTTTTCTCAAGGCAGACTGGACCCACCGAAAGATTCAATGGGTTCCTTTGTGCAGAAATGGTTCGTCGTGGCGGTCTCAGGATGAGCATCCGCATCCCATTTTTAACCATCATTCCACGGCCATCTATTTCACTTCCGACAAGGAAGGGAAAAGAGCGGTTTACCAGGTGGAGGTACCCAAACTACGATGATTCGTGGTTTAGGCAATTTGTGGTGGACAATTACCTCTTGTTGACCTGATCATTCAATACCATTTTGCTTTCGGGTGCTCCCAGGTAGCTCGGTTTTAATCCGCCTGTATCAATCATAATTTTTTGCAAAACAATGCCTGGTTCCAGTACCCTGAATCGCAAAATATGCAAACCTGGCTGATCAATGTGATGCCTGGTCGAAGTTTGATTGATGCTTTTGGCCTGCCAGTTTTCCATCTGTTGTGAAGTATAGGTTGCATTCAGGTTGACCATCTGTTCCGGCTCATCACCGAAAGCAACACCATACCGAAGACCTTTGTTGGCATTGAAATTCAAGCTTGGCGACACCAATACATAAACATTAAAGTCGCCCGTCGATTTGAAATTGACGGCATATTCCAGCGTGACATGATCTGTTTCCAACGGATATTGGTTCTGGGGGAAGGTGGTCACCCCGGATTCGGTTTTCCCCAAACCTGGAATGATTTCCCAGTGGATTTTTTCGGAGCCGTTTGTATGCTGAAAGTTTTTTGCTTCAATCGACACGTAGCCATTTGCCTCTTCAAAAACCAATTCTGAATTTGAAACTTTCGGTTCGTTAACGATTTTTATTTCAGGCATTTTCCGTTTTTCGGGCTGTTGCCAATAGGTATAGCCAATTCGAACCTGATCCATCATGTGGTCCCATTTGCCTCCGGAAATCTGCTTGTTGAAGTGATTCGTAAGCAGGGAATCGCGGTCGTAACATTGTTTGGCAAGGTCTGCCCAATAATTGGCTTTGGGATCACCAGCAGCAGCCAGTTGGCGGTTTTTTGCGACAGCGAAATACATTTCATACAAATTGGAGCACCCGTTGATAGGGAACAAAACCAACTGGTCGAAGGCGTCTTTGTAATTATTGGGGAGCAGGTTGTACATGCGCATGGCATCCACCATCAAATCCCGGTAATCGTTTCTGACCCGCTCGAATTCGTTATAGTTTTCTAAACTGTACGTTTTGGCATCCAGTAATTCCGGTGTAACTCTTCGATTGTATTTGGAATATAAATCGACCATGTGGGCAATTTCTTTGGCACTTTCATTTCCAAAAAGTTCTGCACACCATTTTTCCGTATGCTGCATCAGGTTTTGAGCATTAAACAGGGTGGGATCCCAGGCCATATCCAGGAAAAAGCTGATGGGATACTCCATTGGTTTCAAATCCCCGACGTTGACGATCCAAATCCGGTCGACACCATGATTGTAGCTCAGATTCATCTGTTCCCAAATCCGCTGAACCTGACTCACGTTGAGCCATTTGTAATTTCGTGGACCTCCAACATAATCGAAATGGTAGTACATGCCATATCCGCCTGCATGAGCAGGTGCATTCAGGTCAGGAAGCTTACGCACATTTCCCCAGTTATCGTCGCAGAGCAGCAATGTTACGTCGTCGGGAACCTTCATTCCTTTGTCGTAGTAATTCTGTACCTCTTTGTACAACGCCCAAAGTTGTGGCGTTTCCGAAGCCTTTTTACCTGATACCTTACTGATAATTTTCCTTTGATCCTTGACAATTTTTTCCAGCAGGGCAATATTCGTTCCTTCGCTCATGGCTTTATCTCCATCCCCCCGCATTCCGACAGAAACAACTGTTTCATAATCCTTCATCCGTTCCATTCCTTTGGTCCAGAAGTCGGTAAGTGCTTTTGCATTTTTGCTGTAGTCCCAGGGACCTGAGCCGTAGCGGCGCCATTCGTCATGTGCCCTGCCAAGCGGTTCATGGTGAGAGGTGCCGATAACAATCCCAAGTTCATTCGCGAGTTTGCCGTTTTCCGCATCATCATCAAAAAATGCGTTCCCCCACATCGCAGGCCACAAGTAATTTCCCCGCAGACGCAAAATTAGTTCAAATACATGACTGTAAAACTGATGGTTGAAGCCGCCGAACTTCTCCTTAGACCAACCCGAAAGGGCAGGAGCTTCATCATTCAGGAAGATGCCTCGGTACTTCACTTTCGGACTTTCAGTGACATGCCGGCCTGCTTTTACATAGGCGGTTTCACGCTTCACTACAGGCACATCAGCCCACCAGTACCAGGGAGAAACGCCCAATTCACGGCTGAAATTGAGCAAGCCATAGATGGTTCCGCGTTTGTCGCTGCCGGCAATGACCAGCGCTTTATCGACACCGGGGAATGGATTCAGCACCACCTCTACCAAGGTTGCTTCCCACTTATCCCTGATCACAGTCGCGTCAATTTTTCCATTTTTTGCCAGTTCATCAATAAGCGAACTGTGACCGAGGGTACCTATCAGGAGAATTTGCTTGGAAAGGGGAATCTTACCGACGACTATCCCGGGTTGAGGCAATCCAAGGAGTTGCATATCGTTCTTGAAATATTCGGCAACGGTTAGGATTCCCGGAAGTTCATTCTCGCTGATAATCAAGGGTGCCGTCTGATTGTTTTCTGAAAAGACAAAACAATCAGCTGTTTTCGAAGAGGTCACTAGTTTTACTGACGTCTGGGCAATGCCCGTCATGAAACAAATTACCAATATATTGATAAAGAGAATTTTGGCTGAAGTAATAGAAGTCCCTGATAGCGTATTGATTATTCGATTGTATCCATTATTAAGATTCATAAATTGCGTTTTCATGCTGTAATTAGTTTTTTGAGGTCAAAATTGCAGTAGTTGTGGCTGGTCCTCCCGGCTACTAATTTTTAACCGCGCTTAGTTGCTCCGAATCTCCACCCTGAATTCTGCCAATCCCGTCGATTTTGCAGTTACATGTATGGTGCCTTTTTTACCCTTTTCCGATTTCACAATCGCCAGGACCATTCCATTGAAAGCTTGTCGAATGTGTGAAGGGAAAGCGGTCATGTCCATCGAATTGCCATTGTCGGTAGCCACAATCTGGCCAGGACCTTCAATACTGAATTCGATGGCATTATTTGCCATAGGAACCATCAGTCCATCCTTGTCAATTATTTTTACTGTAATGAAAGACAAGTCTTTCCCATTGGCTATAATTTCAGAACGATCAGCAGTTGCCTGGAGTTTTATGGGCTCACCTGTTGTTTTGATGACCTCTTCCGCCCATATTTCTCCATCCTTATAGGCCACAGCTTTTAATTCGCCCGGTTCGTAAATCACATCGTCCCAGCGAAGCCGATATTCGTATTCCCCTTTTTTCTTCTTGCCCAGCGATTGGCCATTCAGGAACAGTTCCGCTTCATCACCGGAGGTGAAAATATGAACCGGGGTTACCTGGCCAATGCGTTCAGGCCAGTTCCAGTGGGGCAATATGTGAACCATTCGAACTTTGGGAAGCCAATGCGATTGATACAGGTAAAATCTGTCTTTTTTGAATCCCGCCAGATCAATGATACCGGAATAGGAGCTGCGTGCTTCGTAGTAGGGTGTAGGTTCTCCGATGTAATCAAAGCCGTTCCAAACGAACTCTCCGGCAACAAAGGGGTGTTTTTCGATAGAGCCAAAAACCTTGTCGGCAGTCGAACCAAAGTCGACCGCATGTAACTCATAAGCGCTTACCTGACAGATTTTCGAATCTCCGCCCCGGCCATCACGTACCGGAGAGCTTAGCTCCTTTGAAACAGGAAACAGATATATACCGCGACTACTGAAAGCAGATGCCGTTTCGGCGCTAAGAATTACTTTGTCCGGAAATTTTAGATGGAAAACATCGTATTGCGGTGCCGTGCGGATGCGTTCTGTTCCTTCAAATTCGGGATCCTGTCGAATGCCTTCGCCCTGGTAGTTCAAGCCAATGATGTCGGTCACGTTAGGCATCGCCATATCAGGCTTGGCATAGTTCATGGCACAGATAGTCGGGCGTGTGGAATCTTCTTCTTTCATTATGTCTGACAATCTTTTCCCAATTGCTGCACCTTCGCCGGCGGTATATTGTTCGCCGACTTCGTTCCCAAAACTCCAAATCATGACCGATGGGCAGTTTCTGTCCCTGCGTACAAATGCGCGGGTATCCGGCTCCGACCAATCCGGAAAAATCAAGTGAAAATCGTGAGGTGTTTTCTTCAGTTCCCACGAATCGAATATCTCGTCGATCACGAGAAAACCCATTCGATCGGTCAATTCCAATAACCCGGGAGCAGGCGGATTGTGGGATGTCCGGATGGAATTACAACCCATTTCGCGTAATATTTCAAGTTGGCGACCGGCTGCCCGGTCATTGAATGCTGCCCCCAAAGCGCCTAAGTCGTGGTGCTGGTTGACACCTTTCATTGGAATATGTTCTCCATTGACCAATATTCCCTTGTCAGGATTAAATTCCAAAGTACGGATTCCAAAACGTGTTTCGTAGGTGTCAATTGGTTTTCCAGTAACTGACAAGGTAGTTACTGCCAGATAAAGGTTTGGCTGTTGTGTGGGTGGCGGTCCCCAGAGTTTGGGATTCTTGAGTACAACCGAACCATCTACTTTGGTTTCTGCGCCGGCACTGACTTTTGAATTCAGTGTTGAGAAAACAGCAACAGCATTGCCTGCTTTATTGCCCTTGGTATCCAGCGAATAAAGGGAAGTTGAAACTTCGATTGCTGCATCGGTTTTTGAATCGTTGTCGATGGAAACGGAGAAATCGATTGTTGCTGAAGTTTTAGAGATGTTTTTCGTGGTAACGACGGATCCCCATTGAGCCACGTGGACAGGTCCGGTCTTTGTTAGCCATACATTCCGATAGATTCCGCCCCCCGGATACCAACGCGATGAATTGTTCGGATTGTCCAACCTGATGGCAATCTGGTTGACTCCTCCGGGTACAACAAAGGGTGTGATATCCAGCTGCCATGAATTGTAGCCATAGGGCCATCCGCCAGCCAGTTGGCCGTTCACCCAAACGATGGCGTACGACATGGCTCCTTCGATTTCCAGAAAAATTGATTTGCCCGCATCGGATGCCGGAATATCCAGTTTCTTTCGGTACCAGGCAACGCCATTGCTTGGAAGACGACCCATGCCACCACCAACCTCTGGATTACGGCCTTTCTGGAATGGTCCCTGAATGGCCCAGTCATGCGGGAGGTTCACTTTCTCCCAAGCATTGTCATTAAATGTGCTTTGCACGAACGGAAAATCACCTCCCGGATTCCCCGGAGGACGAGTATGTCGCTTGGCAGGATCCTTGATCATGCTATTTGCGGTAGGTAAAATCCATGATTTTAGAACTTCCCCTGTCGTTTGCATCTTAATGGCTTCGGTTGGTCTGGCATCAGCGACCTTGTACCCGTTGTTTTCGGTAATACTCGGACGGACATCGTAAACGAGTTGGTCGGCCTTGTCAGCCGAGTCGTATTTATAAAAGCTCCAGCCTTCATTCAAGGAAATGTGCTGTCTGGGAGCACTTCCCTGATCGGTTTTGCCGGTTTGCGCCAAAATGGATGTGTTAAATACCAGACAAGCGAATCCTGCCCAAAAGAAAAAGTTTTTATTTTTCATATTTAGCGTTGTTGGTAATTCGAATAATTGTCAGTTTAGCCAATATTTTTTGTCTGTTATTCTGTCGTGAAGGGTGATGCAGGCAAGCCTTCCATGTTGAAAAGATTTGCCCCATTCGGGTTGTCTGCCCATGCATAACGCACGATTGCCGGAGCTGAAATGGTTTCATTCCAGACGATGATTTTATTTCCTTTGACTTCCGCTTTGGCCCATGAGAATTTCTTGTCGGCGCCGGCAATGGCGAAATAGGTCAATTCCTTGCCGTCATTCGTCGTCAATCCACTCCCGCAGTTGGTAAAGGTAAGTTCAATTTTATTGCCAGTAATTTTCATCGATTGGTAGATGGGACCTGATGAAACTATTTTTTTGTTGCCATAGGCCAGTTTTTCGGCGGCCAATGCCAGCCGTTGACCAACCTCTTTTTTCCTGAGCGGATGAATATCGTTCCATTCTCCCAGACCGATGGTGACTGCCATGGCCGTATTAGGAACTGATAGTGTTTTCAATTGTTGATTGCGCAGGGTTGCCCATCCTCCTTCAGATGGCTCTGTTTTGGTTTCCATGAAATCGGGTAGCTGGACAAAAAGAAACGGGAGTTTTCCTTGTCCCCAGAGTTTTCTCCATTCGCCAATCAAGGTAGAAAGTGCGGTTTGGTATTCAATTGCCCTTTCGGCATTCGATTCTCCCTGGTACCAGATCATTCCTTTGAGGGTGTAGCTGACGATGGGTGAAAGCATGGCATTGTAAAGTCCAAGTGGCTTTCCGGGGAAAAAGGTGGTTGATGGACTTGGACCGGATTTTGCCCCGATGTTGTATTTCCAGGTTCCTTTCAGGTCGAAGATCTTGCCATCCACGTCAAGCTGGTAGGGTTTTTCCCGGATAAAAGAACCATTGGACGACTGGCTAACTACCCTGATTGTGACGTAGTTTTTACCTGCTTTCAGAATCCCCGGAGCGATGGTGTACCGGCGTGGAGGATACTGGTAACTGGTTGTTCCTGTGAATTTTCCGTTGATAAAAACCGAATCGCTGTCAACGATGCGTCCCAGCTCCAGAAGGGCTTGTTTTCCTTCACAATCTTCCGGTAGTTCAATTTCTTTCCTGAACCACACGACTCCGTTTTTAAAATCCATTCCTGCTTCAGCGAAGGAGGAAGGCAGCCGGTAGTCCTGCCATGATGTAACGTCGGTACTTTGGTCAGTCCATGATGTATTTTTTCTTCCAAGGTCATTTTTTCCAAGGTCATTGAACCATTTCCATTGTGCAGTCTGTTCGGAATGGAGCAAATTTTTCATGTATGTGGTGTCTGACAGCTGTTTGGCAATATCGTATTGTTGCGGAAAGGCTTTCAGCGAAGCCTCGCTGATCCATCCTTCCACGCTGGAGCCGCCTGCAGCGCACAAAATGATCCCGACGGGAACCTTGTATCTCGCATTTATATCACGGGCAAAGAAGTAGCCCACTGCCGAAAAGGACAGCACATTCTGTGGATTGGCCTCCTCCCATTTTCCTCCTTTGATGTCTTGCTGTGGGTTGGTGAAATTCCATTTAACGGGAACCAGGAATTGGCGGATCAAGGGATTTGCAGATTTTGCGATCTCGTTCCCATAAAGCACGGCGACCCGACGCATGGGCAGTTCCATGTTCGACTGCCCCGAGCAGAGCCAGACATCTCCAAAAAGAATATCCTTCAGGATAATTTGGTTGCTACCGGTCAATTTCATTTCGAAGGGCCCGCCTGCTTTTTGCGTCGGAAGGGTAAATTGCCATTTTCCATCTTTGCCTGTTATGGTATGAAAGGAATGGTGGTTTAACTCCAATGTCACCTGTTCCCCAATAGAAGCCCAGCCCCAAATTTTTACAGGAGTATTCCTCTGGAGGATCATCCCATCCTGTATAAGTTGTGGAAGTCTCAGCTGGCCAAAAGCGGACATGGAAAAGAAAAAAAGAAGCCCACAAAGTAAATGAACGATGTGATATGATTTTTTTATAAGTTTTGACTTTTCCGTGATGAATGTCCTTGTCATTTTTATTTTTTTATAAAATTACCTTGAATAAGTTAATGGATATGTATCGCAATTGTATATCCCTTTCTGAATATCAACACGATTCCAAATCCCTTTCAAGTCATGTTTCCCTTTTCATTTTCCTTAGCCACTCTATTCTTAGGATGAAGATTAATCTTTACCATCCATGGTTTGAATGGAGCCGTCAGTATTGTATTTCAATTCAGTCATTTTCACGCTTCGCATCCAGGTTTTCCCTCCGGAAGGTTTGCTGTCGTGGTAGAATAAATACCATTTCCCTTTCAACTCGACAATGGAGTGATGTGATGTCCAGCCAATTACCGGAGTGAGGATGATTCCCTGATAGGTGAAAGGTCCGTATGGATTGTCACCTGTTGCATAACACAAATTGTGCGTATCGCCTGTTGAATAGGAGAAATAATATTTGCCATTGTATTTGTGCATCCAGGAAGCCTCAAAGAAGCGTTTGTCGTGATCGCCCGATTTGAAAGGTTGGCCATCCGCCCCAATAATTTGTATGTTTTTGGCACTTTCAGCAAACTGAAGCATGTCGCTGCTCATCATGGCAACCTGCGGACAAAGGGCCGGCTTTTCGGCGGCAGGTTGATCGCCGCATTCAATGGCTTTTCCATTGCGGTACCGTTGCAACTGTCCTCCCCAGATTCCTCCAAAATACATGTAGCTTTTCCCGTCGGTATCTGTAAAGACAGCCGGGTCGATGCTGAAACTGCCTATGATCGGGTTGACTTCCGGTTTAAAAGGTCCTTCAGGTTTATTGCTCACCGCAACACCAATTCTGAAAATATCAGTTTTGTCTTTCGCCGGAAAATAAAGGTAATATTTGCCATTTTTGAAGGCCGCGTCGGGGGCCCACATTTGTCTTCCGGCCCATGGAACCTGCTTGATGTCCAATGCCACTCCGTGATCAGTAACTTTGCCTTCAGCACTCTCCATCGAAAATACATGGTAATCACGCATGTCAAAGTGGTCGCCATTGTCATTCTCGGGAATTCCGGCTTCAATATCATGAGATGGATAAATGTAGATTTTTCCGTTGAAGACATGGGCGGAAGGATCAGCAATGTACAGGTCATTCACCAGATACCTTGATTTCACTTTTATTTGAGCATTCACGTTGGAAATAGCAACTCCCATAAGAATAATGGCCATGAGAATGAGCCGTTTCATAAAATTCATTTTCATATTTCAAATTATTGAATTTCAGATTGTAAGCTTTTAATCACAGTGGTGTTTGCCTCACCTTTTGTGGGCTATGCCTTTGCTCCTTCATCTGTATATTATTTGTTTTTCAATGGCCGGATGGAACAACCAAACATCAATTTGCCTGTGTTCAGGAAAATGAATCGTTGTCGTTGCAATTTATTGATAAGGTTCAAGGTTGATTCAGGCTAATTTTTTTTGCAATTCTGCAATTGGTCAACGAAATATCGCCAATGTCAAGTTGGCTTACTATGAGATGCCAATCAGGCATTCTATAATAGGAGCCTCTGACTGCCGGATAATTTCAGGTAGGGAAAAAATTTCAAATTAAAGGCAGTTTTGGAAAAAATACCAACTTCTCTGCATGATATTTGGAGCTGAGAAGTTGGTATCTGTTTTTCTATTTAATAGTAAAGGAGATTCTATTAATAACCTGGATTTTGATAAGCGGCTTTTTCTGCATCAGTCATTTCCATACCATCGAGCTGTCCTTGTGGAATTGGGCGCAGATAGTATTTCTTATCGATGGTGCGTGTGACTACGACAGGAATATGATCTCCTGTTGATGATCCGGCGTTACCGCAAATCTCGTAAGTGCCGGCGATCTCTGCCCATTTTTGCGTGCGAACCAAGTCGAACCAGCGCTGAGCTTCACCAAATAATTCGCGTGAACGTTCTGCCAAAACATAGTTGACATCGATGCTTGCAGGGGTGGCAGCTATCATGGCGGCACTATTGTCTGCGACCAAAGCAGCATTCCCATTGTTCGACCAGTACCATTTTCCGGCACGTGCCCGAAGAACATTAAGCAATCCTCTGGCAGTTCCATCGTTGGCATAAGTTCCTGAAAACGATTGTGTTGGTGCGCCTTTTACAGCTGCCTCTGCAGCTACTAAAAATAACTCAGAGAATTTGGCGATGGGGAATGGGCGGGTATTGCCTGCATTCTGTTGTCCCAATCCGGTTCCATTGTCGGTACGGTATGGACCAATCTTCCAGAGAGAAGGATAAGCAAGTCTGCTGATGCCTCTTGGAGGGATGACCCAGTCGGCTCTTCCCGGCATTACACCTGCATTGACATTGCTATTTCCTAAACCGGTACCATAAACAACTGTGCCCGGATCAGAGTCCAGGAAGGTAAGGACAGGATCACCGTTGACGATTGGCAAAAAGTTGGCATTGTACATGGTTGTAATTGTACTTCCGGCTTGTTTCCAGTTGCCACGAAATACGGTACCAAAAGTGCCATCGTAACGTGAATCATTGGTCTTGTCGGCAAATGTGTTGGTGATTGCACCGATAGGGGTTGCGATACCACACCATGGACGACCTTCTGCCTGAACAACATAGCGCTGAACGGTATTAAAGCCAACAAAGGAAGAAGCACTTGTCGAACTCTTGATGTTGGTATAGTTCCAGGTAGTCAGCCAGTTTGCAAAGTAATCACCTGAGGCGCCAGTGCTATAGGAAAGACTTTGTTGGTTGTATAATTCGCTGGCCTCTGTGTGGTCAGGGTACAACAGAACTTCCTTGTTGCGGTCTTTTGATCCCACATTGACGTCGTAATAGTAAGACTGTAAACCGAAAGGTCCGGGATTCACAATGGCGGCAGTTGCTACCGTATATGCCTGTGCATAATACCATGCGGCATTGTGTCCGTCAGGATCTGTCCGGTCGCTTGTAGGATACGTTGGAATGGCGTTTGGATTTTCCAGCCACCATGCGTAGGTGAGATAAGCTTTTGCCAAATAAAGGCTGGCAACAGTTTTGGTTACAGTTCCTGTTAAGCGGGCAGTTGAGGGCAAATCCTTAATGGCTGTAATCAGATCAGGGAAAATGGCCTTGGTATATACCTGAGGTACCGTGTTGCGTTTGGAAGTTCTAACCGTTGAGGTATTGAACTTCAAATCACCGCCACCCAAATCAAGAGGCACACCGCCAAATGTTTGTACGAGCATGAAGTAATCCCATGCACGGAAAAATCTGGCTTCTGCAATCAGGGCAGGTGAAATGGTACCTACTGCAATGGCATTTTCAATGATACCGCTGGCGGTGTTGATGTTTGGAAATACACTCCATAGTCCACCGGCAGGATTTTGCTGCGAAGTAATCGCCCCAACACCTGAAAGATCCAGATTCTTGGCATCCGCATTTACATTCTGACCCCAGGTTCCTTCATCGGTACCGGCCTGGCAACTTGCATAGTAGTAACCATTTGGCTGAAGAAAGCGCAGATGGGCATACATTGAGGTTAATCCCCCCATTACACCTTTTTCTGACTTGAAATAGTCTGGAGTATAAATACCACGGGGAGTTTCTTCCAGAATATTAGAGCACGCCATCAGGAACAAGGTCATCAGGACTGTTCCCATTGAAGCTTTTATATGTATACGTTTCATCGTTATCTTTTTTAAAATGTTAAACTGATACCAATTATGTAGTTACGGGTTGTAGGCGTGTTCGTGCCGATCGTCAGCAGACGTCTCAGGTTGCTGGACATAGTCACTGCCGAATTTTCGTTACCGTAGGAGTTGGTTTCGGGATCCATGCCAGTTTCCTTGGTATAAGGTGAGAACAATACAAATGGGTTCTGTATGGTTGCATAAAGCCGAAGTTTGTCAACGTGGGCACTTTTGACCCATTTTTGGGTGAAGTTATAACCCATTGATATCGTGCGGATCTTCACATAGGATGCGTCGAAATAGGAGAGTGAATTCTCATACTTTGGCTGATCGCCTCCAATTCCACCTGGTTTCGGATACTTGGCACCTGTATTATCGACTGTCCAATAGTCTACATTGACATTGCCCCTGCGTCCGGTCAAAATATTGAGGTAGCCATTTGATCCATAAGGGGTAGAGATGAGTAGTCCACCACTCTTGAAGGCACCAACAACGGTCAGGTCAAATCCTTTGTAATTGACATGGGTATTGAAACCTCCCATGAATTTTGCTTCCATGCTCATAATTTGCCTGTCGGCTGCTCCGATAATTCTTGTAGGTGTGCCATCTGCATTGTAATCGCCGGTATATTTTACTTTTACCATACCGACATTACCTCCCGGTTCATATTTTTGCAGATTGGCATCTCCTGCCTGCCAGAGTCCAACGGCTTCGTAGTCATATATTACGTCTATCGGATGACCTACAAACCACCAGTTGTTTTCGTCCTTTGTTGCTCCTGAAGCAAGTTTGGTCAGTTCGTTGTGGTTGGTATATATGTTGACACCTGCATCCCATGTAAATCCATTGAGGTTGTTCAGAATCAAGCCGTTCAGCGAAAATTCCAAACCTTTGTTCTGTGATTCACCGATGTTGGCCATGTAACTGTTCACACCCGAAGTACTCGGCAGACTTACATTCAACAAAAGATTTTCGGTTTTCGTTTGATAGTACTCGATAGTACCCGTCAGGCGATTTTTAAGAATGCCGAAGTCTACCGCATAGTTCATTTGTTTGGAGATCTCCCATCCTAAATTAGGATTAGGCAATGCAGAAACATAATAGGCTGTGGCATAAGTTGTACCAAAGTTATATGGTCTGGTGCTTAAAAGTCCAAGAGTAGAATAAGGGTTGATTGCCTGGTTGGAGGTTACTCCATAGCCCACGCGTAACTTCAAAACATCGATGACGGAAATATCTTTCATAAACGATTCCTTGTTGATATTCCATCCAACGGATATGGCAGGATAGGAAACCCACTTGTGCCCTTCGGCCAATCTGGAAGAACCATCCGAACGATAACTGGCCATGACCATGTAACGGTTGTCGTAAGAGTAATTCACGCGGCCCATATAGGATACCAACCCGCTTTTGGAATAGCCCTGGTTATTAGGGTCAATCGTTATTTCGCCGGCAGCTCTTCCCAGATTGTAGAATTGGAAAGCATCGTTGGGAATATCCTTGGCCGAAATGTATGAACTGTTGTACATGTTATTCTCTGCAGAGTACATGGCCAATGCGCTGAATTGGTGTTTTCCGGCAAAAATGCGGTCGTAGGTTATTAGGTTTTCGACGGCCCAATTGGTGGAAAGTGAGTTCCCGATGGAGGCTGTTGAAGGGTTGGTTGGTGTCGCACTGAATACTCCTTCACCCGTGTAACTTCCACTGCTGCTCTGACGGTAGTTCAAGCCAAGGTTGATGCGATACTTCAAGCCATCAACATGAGGAATCTTTACCTCGCCGTATACAGTGTTGTAAGAACCATATGCTTTGGATTCGTCTTTGTATTTATCTCCCAGATTATTGATGGTTTCTTTTGAATAATCCCAAAATTCATCCACCGGCATTCTGATCGTTCTTTTCCATGTTCCATCTGCGTTGAGCGGATTGGCGAGAGGCGAAAGTGTGATGGCATTGCCAATTCCCAAACTTCCTCCATTATTGGTAATTGCAAAACTGTTGGTTGTAGAAAATCCAACACGGATATAATTGCCTATTTCCTGATCAAGGGAAGCACGCATATTCATACGCTGGTATCCTTGTCCCGGTGTTACGGCCTGGTCATTGTAGTAGCCAAGTCCGAACTTGTAGTTGCTCGTTTTTGTACCGCCTGAAATACCTAAATCATGGCTGGTTACGATACCAGTTTTTAAATAGGAATCCTGCCAGTCAGTATTCGTATCAGCAGTTTCATCCGCGCCGTTGGTTGGGTATACACCAGCAATTTTTCGGAGTTGAAGAAATTGCGGACCGTCCATCATCTGGTATTTGGAGAAAACTTGTTTCGCACCATAATAACCATCATAGGTAAACTGAGCCTTTGCTCCCTTTGCACCTTTGTTGGTAGTTACCAAAATAACGCCGTTGGCACCGCGCGAACCGTAAATGGCCGTTGAAGAGGCATCCTTCAGGATATCTAAACTCTTGATGTCAGAAGGGCTGATGTCGCCGATAGATCCTGAAAATGGGATACCATCGAGCACCACCAGGGGGTCGTTGCTTGCATTCAGCGAACGTGTACCACGAATACGAATCTGCATGGAAGCTCCCGGTTTGGATGAGGTTTGTTCCATGTCAACCCCTGCTACTCGTCCTTGCATCGCTTGCGTGATATTGGCAGACGGCACTTCACGCACAAGTTCGCCTTTCACTGTCGCGACCGAACCTGTGACGGATTCTTTCCGTTGTGTTCCATATCCAACTACCACTACCTCATCTACCTGCAAATTGTCAGGCAGAAGTTGAATGGTGATCTCCTTTTGATTGGCTACTAGAATTTCCCGGGTTTTATACCCAATTGAGGAGAAAGACAGTGTTGATTTTGAATCAGCATCAATCTGAAACTTCCCATTGGCATCAGTCACAACGCCGGTCGTTGTTCCTTTGATGACCACATTTGCTCCAGGCATAGGGGATTTGCCCTCGTCGGTTACTGTACCTTTTACCCGAACGGATTGGGCATAGGTCAAAAACGACAATAGCAAGATAGGTAGCATCATAATTGCAACCCGCACTAATCTGTTTTTTTTCATTGATTTAGTTTTAATTAATTAAGAAAATAAGTTGAGTTATTACCGGGATTTTTTCCGATAATGATCTGACTCTGGTTAACCATACCTACCAAATGATTTTTCCTTTTTTTATTCATACGTATATAGCAGTATTAATTTGTTGATTATTAGAACGTACGTATGGAACCCTCTGAATAATTTACATGCTATTTTGTGAACGATTGTGCATGAGGGTTTCATATATAAACATCATTGTTAAATTAATGAATTTCAGTTCGTTAGTTAGCAACTCATAAAATCATTTACATTACTTTTTGTGGGCTTGGCCCATTCTCGTTCATGCGTAAATAATTTGTTTTCTAAAGGTCACATGGGATAGCTGCATCATCCTTTTCAATTGGGGTGAAAACAATTCCGCCGGCTAATTCATGTTTAGTTTTAGTGATCGCTTTAATCACTCATTGGTATCTGGGCAAACCAATTTGAAACTCGCAGGAATCTATTTCTTATCAATGGACCTACCTCGAAAAAAACAACCAATCAAAAGTTGGGGCGTCACTTTTCAGTTTACTTTTTATTGACAAGTCTTTGTAAGGTAAAAAGACAAGGAAACACATTTTTCATAAAATTTCAGGTTCCTCAGTAAATGAGTGTAGCAAAGGTAGGAAGAGCCACTGATGCAGACTTTCGATAATAGATATTTGATTGTTGATTTTGGATAAATAACGACGTAACAGGTGAAATCCATGCGTCGAAAAACGGGTTCCTTTTCTTAACTCTCAATCATGTTAGACTGTTGAAAATCAGTTTTCTAATCAGGCAAGATAACTTTTCCTCGCACTAAACAGGCTTTCCACTGCACAATATACCTACTTTCTGTCAAGCAGGGTATTTACCACCCATGCCATTCATCGTTGAAATAGGTCATTCCAAAACCTCGGATGGTGATTTACCGAAATGTTTTCTGAAAACCGTGCTGAAATAGCCAACACTTGCAAAGCCGCAGAGTTCGCTTACTTCAGTAACCGTGTAATTCCCCGACTGCAACAATTCAACCGCGTGATTAAGCCTGATGGTTTTAATGAAATCGGTAGGTGACTGATCCGTCAGTGACTTGATCTTTTTATACAACAATGACGAACTCACATTCATGGCTGAAGCGAATTCATCCTTGTCGAATTCTGTTTTGCTTAGGTTGGCCCTGGCGACCATCAGCATCTTCTTCACGAATTTATCGTTGAGTACGTTGGGCAGAATTGTTTCGTTCGAATCGACTTTGATCAGCCTCAAAGCTTTTTCCCTGACCGCCTCCCGATTGCGAATAATCGATTTGATCCGCTGGATCAAAAGATTCATGTCGAAAGGTTTGGTTAAATAATCGTCCGCACCCAGTCCCAAGCCATGCAACTGATCTGTATTTTCAGACAGGGCAGTCAGCAAAACAAGGGGAATATGAGAAGTTTCGTAATTTGATTTCATGATTTTGCACAATTCAAAACCGTTCATGTTTGGCATCATGATATCAGAAACGACTAAATCCGGAATGTGCTTTGTAATAAACTCCCAGGCCTTTACTCCATCTACCGCTGTAAATACCTTAAAATCATTGCTGAGGGCTGTCTTCATAAAATTCAAGAGATCATCATTGTCCTCCACAATCAGCACTTTCATTTCCTTGGAAGATTGAAATTCAGCTTCAGATTCTGTAGTTTTAGAAACGTCCGTCAACCTGTTTGAAATTGTATCTGAATCATGAAATGCTAATGTTTCAACCGCTTTCC
>SESG01012209.1_pt1 | contig 18273 bp, 13 predicted proteins | sample 3171421 | NCBI WGS metagenome assembly SESG01 (sample SAMN10866946, study PRJNA518727) | freshwater metagenome | biome: subpolar coniferous forest; feature: holomictic lake; material: water; isolation source: holomictic Lake 227, 6 m and 8 m depth | place: Canada: near Kenora, Ontario | collected... | reverse complement strand
GACAGACAGACATACAGATACACATCCCCCCTTACCGGAAATAAATCCCGACAAAATCTCCCTGCATCAACCCTCGTCCGCAGCGGCGCGGCGCAGCCATTTATGCCGCTTAACTTGAAAAAGTGCCGCGGCAAATTGCCGCTTCTGCTCCTGGCTGCGTTGCTGACCGGGTCTTTGGTGTACGCCGGCTCGCTGATAAGCTCACAATATATCCTGTCCCTCAGCGCGGTAACCAACAGCGTCGAGAACGCCGGTTCGCCCGGGTATAAGATCCAAGCCGGCACTATCGGGCAGAGCATGCCCGGCAGCGCGCAAAGTCCCAGCTATCAGAATGCGGGCGGATTCGCGGCCCCCGTAGTTGCAATGGCCAACCCGCCAGCCCAGAACCTGGGCGACGCCTATGTGTACCCCAATCCGTTCAAACCTAACAGCCCCGGCAGCTTTCAGGCCGATAAGCTAACCTTTAAACATCTGCCAGCCGAAGCCACAATAAGAATCTTCGCGATAACCGGTCGGCAGGTGGCCGAACTGCATAAGACCGACAGCACGGTGGATTACTACGAATGGCCGGGCGTCAACAGCGACGGCCGCAAGCTGGCCAGCGGCGTATATATCTTTTATATGACCTCGCCCGGCGGCGGCAAATCAAAAGGTAAATTCGCGGTTATAAGATAGGCTAAAGTTTTATGACATTAAAAAGAACCATAAAGGCAGGCGTGCTGGCAGCCTTGATGCTGCCGGGCTGGCTGGCCGCTGTCTACGGCGGAAGCGTGGAGGGCACCAGCGCGTTCCAGTTCCTGCAGTTGGGTGTAGGCGCCAGGCCGTCTGCCATGGGCGATACATTCGCCGGCGTGGCTGACGATGTAAGCGCTATTTATTGGAATCCGGCAGGCCTGGCCGGTCTTGAGCGCGCAGAATTATCCATGACGCACGCTCTATGGCTTGAAAATATAACCTATTCAAACTTGGCGTATGGTCAGCCGGCGCTTGGCGGAACGATAGGCGCGGCGTTCAATATCCTTAATACCGGTTCGATACAGAAAGCTGACTACCTGGGCAACCGGCTTGCAGAAGATTACAGCATGACGGACACGATGGGCATTATTTCCTACGCCCGCGCTTTAGGGAACCTCGCGCTGGGTGCCAATTTAAAATATATCTCGTCGCGTCTGGAAGATGAAAGCGCGCATTCATACGCGGCCGATATAGGCGCGCTATACAGCGGGTTGCGGCCATGGGGCAAGGCGCTTAGCCTGGGCGTGTCGGTTCAGAATATGGGAACGAAGGCTAAATACGTAAGTGAAGCGGATTCCCTGCCTGTTATAATCCGCGCCGGCGGCTCTCTGAAGGTGTTTAATAATTTACTGGTGGCTTCAGACATTAATTACATCGAAAAAGAGATCACGATTCACGCCGGCGCTGAATACACACGCGCGCTGGGCGCCTTCGTTCTGGCGGTACGTGCCGGGTATAAGAACGATACCGTAAAGGAACTGGGTGTGCTGTCGGGGCTTACGGCTGGTATGGGTATAAAGCGGAACGATTATCAGCTGGACTACGCGTGGAATTCGTTCACTGATCTGGGTATAACCCACAGATTGTCGCTGGGCATGAAATTCGGCGGGCCATCGGCCGGCAAAGAGGCTGAGCCCGTTTACTATATTAAGTAAGGGCTGAACTTTTTTCATCGTTCTGGTGAAACCTTCGTCTCCCCGGCGGCCTGCCCCACCGTGAAACTGGGGGGGGCGCCAATCGTCTCCCCGGCGAAAGCCGGGGTCCAGCATCAAGAATATCTGGATTCCGGCTTTCGCCGGAAAGACGGAGCCGGAAAGACGACTTGGTTTTACGAGCTTTTGGGAGATTAAGGAATAGAGGAATATATATATGAAAAACAATATGAAGACAATGATATTAAAGGCTGCGCGGGCCGGGCTGTTAATAATCCTGGCAGCATTGGTCACGCCGGCTTGGGCGGCTGTCCCTGAACTGATAAATTTTCAGGGGAAACTTACCGACGCGAGCGGCAAAGCGGTTACGAACGCCGTGCCTATGGTGTTCAGACTTTATACAAGCGCAAGCGGCGTTATATCTTCGTGGACTGAAACCCAAATCGTAACCCCGGACAGTTACGGCATCTATAGCGTGCAGCTGGGCGAGGTTACACCGTTAAATGTAGACTTCTCGGTCGGCTATTGGCTTGGCGTTACAGTCGGCACCGATAGCGAGATGCTGCCCCGCTACAGGATGGTTCCCTCGGTTTACGCTTTGTATGCTTTAAACAGTTCAACCGCGGCTACAGCCACAAATCTCACAGGTTTAACCGCGACGATCGCTAACTTGAACAGTATCACAGGCACCCTTGGCACGGCTGCATTTACGGCGACGGGCGCTTATGCCACCGCCGCGCAGGGCACCAAAGCAGACGCCGCTTTGCCATCGGCAGATTTTACCGATGCCGCCGTCACCGGGAAGCTGATCACAGGCTACACATCCGGCGCGGGGACGATTACCTCAACCGACACGATCCTTACGGCTATTAATAAGTTAGACGGAAACATGGTGGGTAAAGGCAACGGCACGGTAACCGGTGTAACCGGCACCGCGCCTGTCGTTTCCAGCGGCGGGACGGCCCCTGTAATCTCAATGCCGGCCGCAACCAGTTTAAACGCCGGATATGCCACAGCGGCGCATATATCAGCTATTGAAGCCAACACGTCAAAGGTGACAAACGCCACGCACACTGGCGACGCCACCGGGGCCACGGCGCTTACTGTAAAGGGAATAAACGGCGTGGCGCTGTCCGGCCTTGCCACCGGCATCTTAAAGAACACCACAACAACAGGCGCGCCAAGTATCGCGGTAGCCGGGATTGATTACCTCGCGCCCGCCGGTAATGGTACGGCATTACAATTCGGTTCAGGTGTCCTGAAGTCCACCTTCACCGCCGTGCCTGACGCTGCCAACTACGCGCTGTATCTGTCTTCGGGCCTCTACCTGGCGGACGGGGGCGTTAGATGGGCGGACGGCACCGTCAGCACTAGCGCAGTCGCGGCTGGCGGCGGCGCGGATATTTACTGGACAGGCACCGCTGTAAATCTTGTGGCGGCTGATGGGCGCGCGGCATTGGGGCTTGGTAATGTAGATAACACGTCCGATTTGGACAAACCCATATCTACGACCACGCTGACGGCGCTGGGTCTGAAGGCAGACCTTAAGTCCGCGGTACGTTCCGTGGCGGCCAGCACACCGCTTGATTCAACCGACTTCGGTAAAACCATAACCGTCACCGCCGCCGCGACAATCACCTTGCCGGCAGAGAGCGGCGCGGATATAGGCGCCACGATCACTATTGTTAAAGCGGGTGCGGGCGCGGTTATAATAGCGGCGGGTACCGGCTACACTATAGCGGACTCAGCAGCGGGCGGCACGATATATAACAATGTGGCGGCTGAAACCTATGCCACCATAACATTACGGCTGATTAGCGGTACAGAGTGGGCAATACTGGGCGGCAACGGTAGTTGGACCGTTACTATTTAAGGAGATAATATGTTAAAAACAAGTAAAAGCGCGCTATTGCCTATGATTTTGTTCACCTGCCTGGTCGGCGGCGCTTATGCTGCTGATGGCACAACGCATATCCTTGGCGCTAAAAAGGTTGCGCTGGACGCCAGCACTGAAACGGTGATGGCCGGTTATTACTCGACCACTACGCTATCAGCCGTGGACCCGGATTTGAAAGCGGAGAATATCGCGGTCAGCACCACTATATTCGGCATAACCGGGACATACGCAGGCGCAGGCGGCGGTTCAAGCCATGAGTTACCCGACACCGGTCAAACAACCAGCTTTGCCACCACATTTACCGATGATGCTGGTATTGTGTCTGGAGCTCAGCTAAGTTATTCATCAAGTACTATCAATGGTGATGCTGTAACAATTGACAATAGGACAGGCCTTATGTGGGCGCAAGACGGCAGTGCCGCAGGGTGTAATAGCGGAACCGGTACCGACTGGGAAACTGCCGGGGCATATTGTCAAGGCTTACAAGGCGCATCAAGTTTTGCCGGCTATTCAGACTGGCGTCTGCCCAATATCAGAGAGCTGATGAGCATCGTGAATTATGAGAACCAGCGTCCTGCCATAGACCCCACATATTTTCCGAATACTGTGAGTGATTATTACTGGTCCAGCACCACTTATGTGCCGGATTCCGGCCTCGCGTGGATCGTGCGCTTCTACAATGGCGCCGTGGACGCCGGCTATAAGGGCGGCAACAACTACGTCCGTTGCGTCCGCGCCGGCCCGTGATCTTATATTCGGTAATTTGGGGGTTCCAAGGGGGCCGCCCCCTTGGAAGAAGTCACTAGGCTATGCCCATCAGGCTAACTATGGCTCAATATGAACACCTTCCGATATATAAAAAAGCGATGGACATGGCTGTGTATGTGGAAACAATCGTCAGGGGGTTTCCAAGATACCATAAATATACCATAGGTTCTGAAATAAGGGCTTTAGCCCATAAGATTCTTATTCTGGTTGTGCGGGCTAATGTGGAGCAGGATAAGCGAGGATCGCTGACAGAGATCAGGGAATCGCTTGAAGAACTGAAAATACTGACCAGGATAGCGAAGGAATTAAAGGTATTTTCCAACTTCAATTCATTTGAGTGTTTGATAAAAATGGTGATCGAAATCTCAGGACAGAACGATGGTTGGCTGAGGAGCCAGAATCCCCGTCCGCCTAAGGCGGACAGGGAGCGAGCTCATATTCACGGGGCGCCCCAGCCACCCGGGATGTAATCCGGGTATGTTATTCAGGAATACCCTTCCGGCCTGCATGGAGGATTGGTTGACCGGTGGTCCCCCGTTTTGTTAAAAAACGGCGGGAAAGTGCGGGGGCTAATGTGCCGAATTCCGACAACGCGTGGAACGTGAACTTCAACAATGGCAACGTGAACAACGACAATAAGAACAACAACAACTACGTCCGTTGCGTCCGCGCCGGCGCGTGAAAAACAAAGACGACTTGTTTTCATTCTCCAATATCCACAGATGTTATCTTAAATGCCGCGAAAGAAAAAGGAATACCATCAACGCGCTGCGCTTTGAGATTAATCTGGAGGAGAATCTGGTCCGCCTGGAGAGGGAGCTGAAAACAAGGTCGTATCAGCCAGCCCGTTCTGTCTGTTTTGTGGTTAAAAAGCCTAAATTCAGGGAGATTTTTGCCGCCGATTTCAAAGACCGGATTATCCATCATGTTTTAGTGGATTATCTTGAGAAAATATTTGAGCCGAAATTTATCTTTGACTCCTACGCGTGCAGAAAAGGGAAGGGAACTCATAAAGGTGTGGAGCGGTGTCAGACATTGACGCGCCAGGTTACGGCAAACGGCACCAGGCGCGCGTTTTATCTGCAGATGGATATCAGGAATTATTTTGTCAGCATAGATAAAGCCATACTTTTAAACCTGATAAAGCGCGGGACCTCCCACCCGGATGCTTTGTGGCTTGCGGAGACGATAATAAACAACGACTGCACCCGGAATTATATTTTCAGGGGTGCCGCGGGGCTGCTTAAAATGCTGCCGCCGCATAAAACGCTGTTTAACGCCGTCGCCAAACGCGGTCTGCCTATAGGAAACCTTACAAGCCAGTTTTTCGCCAATGTTTATTTAAACGAGCTGGACCAGTTTGTTAAGCGCGAGTTAAAGGTTAAGCGCTATATCCGTTATGTCGATGATTTTATTCTTTTTTCCGAAAACAGCGGGGAGCTGGCTTTATGGCGCGAAAAAATAGCGGATTTTGTCGGTAAAAATCTGGAATTGACGATACACCCGCAAAAACAGCATATCGCGCCGGTCTCAAACGGGATAGATTTTCTGGGTTATATTGTGCGGCCCGGCTATATGCTGGTTCGCAAAAGGGTTGTAAATAATTTCAAGCGCGAATTGAAGCGGGTCGGAAAAATAGCGGTAAAAGGCAACACGATAGAATTTAACCCGACGGTGGTGGCAAAAGCCAACAGCAGCCTTAATTCCTACCAGGCGCATTTTAACTACGCCCATTCTTACAAACTAAAAAGCGCCATGGCCGGGAAGCACGGGTTTATGGGCGAATTTAACCGTGTGGCTAAACTGGTTACGCCGCGTTATTTCCCAAACCTGGCGGCTCAATATGTATTTTTTAAAAGCGTTCTTTCCGGGATTGAGTTTTATTTTGAAGAAAGCGGGCAGCAATGTTTCAGGGAAAGGCCGGTCATAATGTTTTTTCCGGTGGGCCGGGTTTACGCTTTTTACGGCCCTGACGCGGCGGTTGCCTCGGAAGTTTTGGGGCTGAAACTTATCAGCAGCGGAACAGGAAATGTTTCACCGGGTATCCGTAAGCGGCTGGGCAATATGTGCGCATTCCTGCCCAGGTTCCTGGAGAAAAAATACGCGGCTAAAGCTGTTGCTAAAGGGTATAGCGTTTATGTAGTTACTGAAACAAAAGCCATAAAATTTGATCACAAGCTTCAGTCAAGAATTGTGACTAAACATGTTTTCAGGGTGCTTTTGCTTTTTTACGGTCAATTTTTGTATAGTAATTTATAGTACAAGGGGAGTGGGGCTGGCGTGAAAGCCAGAATTGTACGCTTTTTTCAGGCTGAGCTAACATATGTTTTGAATAGAAGTTGTTGCCGTTCGGGCGGGGGCAAAATGCCGGATCCCGCGCCGGGCGCGACCTATACACGTTTAGGGGGGAAATCATGACGTCATCAGGGCAGTTGAACAATAAGAACAATAAGCCCGATTCCGACTATAAATCGCTGCCGGAGTCTTATGGCAATACCGAGGCGGCCCTGCTGCCGCGCGATCCCAACTGGATGTTTATCTATTGGGAAATAACCGACAATTCCAAAGCCGATATAGCCCGCGAACACGGACACGATGTTTTTGAAAAGGCACGCCATGTGATCCGCGTCTACGACGTCAGTCAGGGCGCCGGAGATGGGCAGAAGTATTTTGACATCCCGGCGATGCTCGACGCCAGGAGCTGGTATATCAACGTCCAGGATGGCGGCCGGACTTACTGCTGCGAGGTTGGCCTTGTCCTGCCGGACGGCCGGTTTATCGGCATAGTGAAAACCAATACCGTAAATCTTCCGACCAGCCGGGTTTCAGAAGTCATGGATGAGAAGTGGATGTCGGTCTCCACCGAGTTTGACAAGCTCCTGCAGATCTCAGGAGTTGAGTACACGGGTAAAAGTTCAGGCGAGGTCGCCAAATCTCTGGCGCAGCGCTGGGAAATGCTTCGCTCGGTATTCTCCAGAGCCTCATCCTGGGGCGTCAGCTCCATGTCCTCTCAGACGCTGGTCAGGCCGGCAGCCGCTGAGAAAAAATTCTGGCTGGTGGCCGACTGCGAATTGATCCTTTACGGGGCCACGGAACCGGACGCTTCTGTTACCGTCGCCGGGCGCAAGGTCACGCTGAATCAGGACGGTACTTTCTCCATGCGCTTCGCGCTGCCTGACGGAAATATGGACCTGCCGGTTAAGGCTGTGTCGAAAGACGAGTCCGATTCCCGTCAGATTTCAATCGTGGTTACCAGAAAGACTTCGTAATAGTAAACGAATACTACAACCGGATCGATAATCAGCTCGTCAGCTGTAAAATTGATTTGATTAACTGACTGGTCGTTTAAAGATCGAACAATCTTAGCAGTTCCACAAAAGGACCGATGGAAAATAAAGAAAAAGGTTACCTTGCACTGGTTTTGCACGCGCACTTACCCTTCATCCGCCATCCGGAATATGAGGATTTTCTGGAGGAAGACTGGTATTTTGAGGCGATGTGCGAAACCTATATCCCGCTCCTTGACGTCTACGAGCGGCTAACCTCCGAGAATACGGATTTCCGCGTCACAATGTCGCTGACCCCGCCTCTTTGCAATATGATGACGGACGACCTTTTGCGCGAACGCTTCCGCCGCTATTTTAACCAGCGCCTTGAACTCGCGGAAAAGGAAGTTATCCGCAACCGCAACACCCAGTTTTATGAAGTCGCTAAAATGTATGAGCGCAAATTTAAGCGCATTCGCGAACTCTACGAGGATTACTACCACGGCAATATCCTGGAAGGCTTCAAAAAATTTCAGGACATGGGCAAACTTGAGATCATCACCTGCGGCGCCACCCACGGCTTCCTGCCGCTTGAGGTTCGTAAAGAAGCCGTTTACGCTCAGGTAAAGATAGCGGCTGATGATTACAAACTTCGTTTCGGCCGCGGCCCCAGGGGTATGTGGCTGGCGGAGTGCGCTTATAACCCGGGCGACGAAGTCTATTTAAAAGCTAACGGCATCCGGTATTTTTTTCTGGAGACGCACGGCATAATATACGGCAGTCCCAGGCCCCGCTACGGCGTGTACGCCCCGGTCTATTGCCCTTCCGGCGTCGCAGCTTTCAGCCGCGATATGGAATCCGCGCACCAGGTGTGGAGCGCCGAGATGGGGTATCCAGGCGACCACCGGTACCGAGAATTTTATCGCGATCTTGGCTATGACCTGGAATACGACTATGTGAAGCCGTATCTGCACCAGGACGGCGTCAGGCGCAATATCGGCATGAAATACTACAAGATCACCGGCAAAGTAGGCTTAAACGAGAAGGCCGCTTATAATCCCGCCGAAGCGCGAGAGATGGCCGCCAGTCACGCCGGTAATTTCATGTTTAACCGCGAGCGCCAGGTGGAGCACCTGAATCATTTTCTCGGCAGAAAGCCGGTTGTCGTATCAATGTATGACGCCGAGCTTTATGGTCATTGGTGGTACGAGGGTCCCGATTTCCTTGAGTACCTGTTCAAAAAACTTCATTACGACCAGAATACGGTCAAGATGATCACGCCGAGCGAATATCTGGAAAGGCACCCCGACAACCAGATGATACAGCCGTCCATGTCCTCATGGGGGGACAAAGGCTACAATGAAGTCTGGCTCAATGCTTCCAACGACTGGATGTACCGGCATCTGCATAAAGGAGTGGAGCGTATGGTAAATATGGCCAACCGCTTCCCGAACGCCGATGGTATCCTTAAACGCGCGCTTAATCAGTGCGCCAGAGAGGTTGTGCTGGGTATGTCCTCGGATTGGGCTTTCCTGATGACCGTTGGCACGGCCAAGACTTATTCCACCAAGCGTTTTATAGAGCACACCAACCGCTTTATAGGGCTCTATGAGCAGATAATGGGAAATCGGATCGAGGAAAAATATCTTGCTGATATCGAGTGGCGTGATAATATCTTCAGCCATATCGATTACAAGGTGTTTTCTACCGGCGCCCAGGAAAGGGCGGCGCGGGGATAGTAACCTCGGTTGCGGTATACAAAAGCAGAGCGGGAAGGTTTTTAAACCTTCCCGCTTTTTTATGTTTTATTTCCCGCTATAGTTGCAAGTTCGTCTAACCTGGAAGAAAACCGGTCTATTATGATGTCGGAATTATCGTATAGGTCCCTGATCTCGCGCGCGTAGGGGGCCCATTGCGCGGGTGAGGCCGCGGCCCCGGCGAATAACTCCGAAAGGCCGTTCTGAAGGTGAAAAAAAGCGTCGTGCAGACCCAGATTGCGCACTATGTGCAGCAGTTTCAGCAGCCGCGCCAGATTCTCCGGTGAGGGAGAGGCTAGCGTTTCTTCCAGAGCGTACAGGACGCAGTCGGCGGCTTTTAGCGGCGGCACCACGAAGCGTATCACCAGTTGATGCCGCTTCAGATTTTGCGATTGGGCGTAGATCTTCTCCAGCAGCTCAGGGTCGTGGGAAAGTGAAAGTTCGTCAAAAAGTATTTCAAAGACCTCAGCCGCGTATATTTCAACCTCATACTTTATCTCGCTGAATTCCGAAAGGCCGATCTTGGGATTCTTGTCGAACATGTACAGGTAGTCGTGTACTATCTTTGATAGCAACCCCCGGTTCTTATTGCGGACCGAGCGTACGAAACCCTTGATGACGGCTGATTTGTCCTCGGGAGGGAAATCTTCAAACGAAACACACGTAGCCTTTAATGACGCGGTGCCGGTCCGCAGCGCGTCGAAGGATGGGCTGCGCGCAAGGCGGCGAAACTCGTCCAGGTTTTCCGGCGCGGAAAACCATACGACAGGCAGTTCAGAATCATGCCGAACGTATAGGAAGGATGTTGCCCGGCTCTCGATAGTTAGAGTGTTTTCCTCCATCAGTTCGCCTGTGACGGTTTCAAGCTCTCCTGATATTGAGGTCTCCTCTTTGAAAATCCTGAAGTGGGTATGGCCCGGACCGGTAAGGGGCAGCCCGAAAAGCAGCTTTTCCACCAGCCGGAAGGCCGCCAGCGATTTCATGGCCGGCAGCGGGCCCCGCGCCTGGGTTTCATACACCTTTCGCCCATTTTCGCAATTGGCATAATTTGAAGGCGCCAGCTCCAGAATGGCGGCAAACCCCTTTTCTATGTTCTTAAATCCCAATTCATCCAGAGTCATGGCGGCTTTGGCCGCGTACTTCAGGTTCTGCACCGCTTCTATCCTGGAAATATCGGAGAAAAACCAGCCGCAGCTGGTGAACATGAAATTAATATCTTTCTGAAGCTCAAGGAGCTTAAGCGCGCGGATTTTATCTTCATGGGATAGCGTTTTTAAAGCATGTGCGGCTATAAAGGCTTCCGCGCCAGTCCTTGACGGGAGCGAGAAAAGGGTGACATAATCGTTCCTCGCCCGCCAGATGTCCTTGAGCAGGTCCTGGGCTTGCGCCGCGTAAACTTCGTCCGCCGCGTCTCTGAGCCAGTTCAAGGCGGCCCTGAGCGGCATGCGCCAGTTGGTCTGGCCGGCGCCCTCCTGCCCGCAGTCGCAACCCCCTTTCCAGCGGCGTATTCCGTGGGCGCAGCTCCAGGCAGTGCCGTCTCCGTCCGGGCCTTTTTTGATCTCAGCTTCGTGAGTCGCCGGATGCGAATCCAGATATGAAGAGAAATTCGTCACTTCTATGCCGTGTTTATGTATCTCGTGGCGGAAAGCGTGCGCCAGGGTAAGGTCGGCAAATTTGTGGTGGTGGCCGAAGGTCTCTCCGTCTATGGCTATGCTGAGGAGCTGGTCATGTTCGGCCCCGTGTTTGAAGTTTTCGGCCAGGCGTGAGGCGAAGCTTTCGGAATTTTTTAACGCGCCCTCGAAAGCCACGGCTTTTGAAAGCGGGCCGTCGTAAAAGAAAAGAGTGAGGCTGCGGTTCTTTATTTTTTCTCCGGTCGGCGTGCGGTCGAACCAGGCGTATGGTCGCCTGTTCTCGAACTGTCCGGCTTCTATATCTGTCCATGTTTCCGAGTCCAGAGGCCGTATTTTTTCGGCCTGGTACGGAGATAATATAGCGTAGCGCAGGCCCTGGTCTATGAGCAGGCGCAGGGTGCCCTCGTCGGCGGCGGTTTCCGGCAGCCACATGGCTTCGGCCTTAAAACCGAAGCGCCGCTCAAAGTCAGCCAGTCCCCAGAGGACTTGCGTCAGCCGGTCGTTGAACGACGCCAGCGGGAGTATGCTGTGATTATAGGCCTGGGCTATGGCGTTGGAATGACCGGTCTTCGTCCTTGTTTTTGCGCCGGTTTGTACGATCTTAGCGTAATAAGCCGGATATCGCTTTTCCATCCAGGTCAGGAGCGTGGGACCGAAATCAAAATTGAGATATTCGTAGTTGTTGACCAGTTCAACGGCGCGGCCCATAGAATCGTTTATGCGCGCGTAAGCGTTGGGTATATAGCACTCGCGGGCTATGCGCTCGTTCCAGTCGTTGTAGGGGAAGGCAGAATTCTGCGGAGGAATGTCGCCCGTCCAGGGGTTCTCGCGGGGAGGCTGATAAAAATGAGCGTGGATTGTAAGATACTTTTTTGCTTTAGCTGCTTTTTCCATAGGATAATTATACTAAGTCAGCGGGACAGGATAGCGCGGCAGTGCGGCAGTAATACTCACTGCTCCCCGTAGTACTGTTTCCCTGTCGTACTGTCTTGCTGCCGCGCTGCCTTGCTGTCGTACTACCGCACTGTGTTAATCCAGATAAGTTCTTTTTCATATGAGGCAACCGAAGGATATTTGAGATGGCTGAGTGCCTTCTTGGCGAGGAGCGCCTGTAGAAATGGGTTTTTGGCCGCGCCAAAGGCCAGTGATGAAAGTTCCCCCAGTAGTAAACGGAAATTTTCAAAACTTGATAATGTTTTTTTCTCTCCAAGGCTTGAATAATCATGCTCGTCGCAGTTCAGAGTTAAACGGAGCGGTATTGGCTCTCCGGTAAGTATGTCCGCAAGGAATACGGTTTCCTTTACGGGAGAGGGGGGCAAAGGAGTGACGGGCGCCTGACTGTATTTTTCTCCGAAAGGCAGGGCGAATGGGAAATAGCGCGCGCGCAGAGAATTCAGCAGGTCAACTTCTGTTTCAGAAGTTTCCCTGGGTGGCGTTTCCACGCCGAAGGCGCAGGCGGTGACAGCCCTCACGGCTTCAAAAGGGAGATGCTCCTTGGTGGCGCTTGAGAAATAATAAAAACCATCCGTTTTAAATTCAATCTTTGAGAGGACGGACGCAGGTGGCGGACTTTTGAGTTCCTTTTGCGACAGCAGCAGCGTTTCAAAACCGAAAGCTGAAGCCCGGAAGTTGAAAGCGGAAGCTTTGCCCAATTCAGCGTTCTCAAGCAGAAAGCCGGGGGTTTTTTTAAAAGCGGCGGCCGCGTCAGCGCGGTCGATACACCGTTCCACGGCCAGGAAATCAGCCGTTTTTTCCGGGGAATAAGAGATATCTTTATGTAGGACGCAATATAAGTCGGTCATAACTTCGCTGCCCCTGTTAGCTTTTGAGATTCTTAGACGACATAATGTCCAGTATTATCCTGTCAACCTTATCCATGCCCATCTTTGAGATGCGGGCCATATTTTTTATGGTCTCCTCGGCTGTGGCGCCGATGAAGCCTTCGAGCTCCGTTATGCCTTCGCCGTTTATTGCCATATAGGCTGCGCGGATGGCGGAATCGGCCGAGGAAGCCACCTTGAGAGCGCAGCCGCTTTTAGCGCCGTCGCAAAGCATGCCGCCGATATCGCTGATCACTGTGTTTACCGCCCTCGTTGCGGCTTTAAGATCAGCGCCCTTTTGCTGATAGACCACTGCCACCGAGGCGCCTACGCCTGCGGCTACAGCGCAGCCGCAGATGGGAGCCAATTCGCCCGTGAAGACCTTTATATAGGAATTCACCAGGTGAGAAAGGGCTATGCTCCGTAAAACTTTAGTCTCTTTTATTTTAAAAGCCTTGCCTACCAGGTAAGGGACCAATATGGCGACAACGCCCTGGTTGCCGGATTCTCCGCTGGACATTACTTTTACCGTGGCCCCGGCCATTCGCGCGTCGGTGGCGGCGGAGGAGGTGAGCTTGGCTACGGATAGGATATCCCTTTTTAAATAGCCTTTTTTTATAAGGTCGGAGATATAGTAGCCGACTTTTTTCAGCTTGAGGCCTTCTTTAGCGGCCTTGAGGTTAAGTTCTATGCCTGTTTTTATGTAAGCCAGATCTTTGGCATCCGCTCGTTCCGCTTCTTTGAAGAGGTGTTTGAAATCCGATTTTTTGAGGAGGTTTTTGTAGGAGGCGTGATTTTTGCCGGGCTTGACCGGGTTGCTTTTAAACAGGGTCTTGCCGTCTTTCCTTAGCAGTATGACATTGCTGTGGCCTCCCGCGACCACGCATACGGCGCTATGGCGCGCGGTCTTAAGGCGGGTCTCTATATAAATTCCGCGCCGGGTATAATCCACTGCCAGTCTTATCTTTCCGTTTTTTATCAGAGATTTGGCGTTTTTAAGCAGAGTTGGTGAAATCTTTTTAAAAATTTCCGTTTTAAGACCGGGATCTCTTATGAGAGCGCCGAGCGAGGCTGCCAGCAGGTTGCCTTTTGCTCCGCGGGTGTTTGGGATTGCCACAGCCAGGCCGTTCTTGTAGGTGCCGGGATCTGTTTTTATTTCCGCCGTAAGTATCTTTTCATTTCCGAGCAGTTTTGCGGCGCTCGCGGCGCAGAACGCCACGGCCACAGGCTCGGTGCAGCCCATAGCCGGGTAGACTTCATGTTTCAGGACTTCTTTAAGTAAGGTGGTCATAGGATAAGGGTATAGGTGTTAGGGTTCAGGGTGATATTAGAATGCTAACTGCTTTTTTCTGCTCCAGATTGTAAGCGCTATTGTGGAAATGAGGGCGCAACCGGCTCCGACCAGGAAAGGCGCCGCGGGAGAAAATCTGGTCCAAAGGAAGCCGGCCATGGTGCTGGCGAAGAAGGTGAGAAAGCCCAGAGAGCCCTGAAAATACCCCATGGCGGTGGCGCGGTTATCATCCGCGCTAAGGTGCGAGATGACGGCTTTGGCTATACCCTCGTTGAACGCGCCGTAGAAACCGTAAAGAGCGAACAGCGCCCAGATCATCCAACTTTTCCCGGCTGTAGCGAAACCAATATAAACTGCGGCGAAGACCAGGAAGCCGAAAACCATGGTTTTGATCTTGCCCAATTTATCCGACAGCCAGCCTGCCGGCGCGGCCAGAAGGGCGTAGACAAGATTGTAAGCCGTGTAAGCCAGGATAACATTGATGGTGGTAAAGCCGACGCTTTTAGCTTTCATTATCAGAAATACATCGCTGGAATTGCCGAGGGCGAAGATGGCGTACAGGCCGACGAAGGTTTTAAAATCTGAGGACATAGGGGTAGGGGATGGGGTAGAGGGTTTAGGGTTTAGGGTGGAGTTATTCGGAATGCCTTGACCCTGAACCCTGTACCCTGAACCCTCAACCCTGCTTTTTGATTCCTTTACAAAATAGATCAGGACGAAAACGCCCAGCACAGCCGGAATAAAGGCTATCGTGAAAATGAAGCGGTAGTCGGGCGCGGATGGCGGCATCATGGTGAGCATTAACAGGGCTGCCAGAGGGCCGAGGGCCGCGCCCATTGTGTCCATCGCCCGGTGGAAACCGAATGCCTTTCCCCAGTGTTGCTTCTCTGTGGAGTTGGCTATCATCGCATCGCGAGCCGAGGTGCGCAGGCCCTTGCCTACGCGATCTATAAATCTGGAGAAGAGTACAAAATGCCAGGTATAGGCAAGGGCGAGTACCGGCTTTGAGATAGCCGAGAGGCTGTATCCCGCCACGACAAATGGTTTGCGTTGTCCGACCTTGTCCGACCACATGCCGCCGGCGATCTTCAGGAAGCTGGCGGTTGATTCCGCTACTCCTTCTATAAAGCCCACGGTGCTCATCGGCGCGCCAAGTATAGAGGTGAGGAAAATCGGGACTATCGGATAGAGCATCTCGCTGGAGATATCGGTGAGGCCGCTTACAATGCCCAGAAAAGTCACATTTCTGGTCAACCCGGTTTTCATGTCCTTTAAAAAAGTCATTTTTTGTCCGCTTCCCGCCCGCTTCCTGGGCAATCCTGCAGGCTAATTTGCTCCCTTATTTATCCAATGAGAACTACTCTGAACTGCAGGATTGAGGTTAATTATACAAATTCTTTATTTCGGCCGGGGTCAGTTCCCGCCATTGGCCGGGAGTCAGACCGTCCAGTGTCAGCGTGCCTATGGCGCGCCGCGCCAGACGCAGTACCGGAAAGCCCACGCAGGCCAGCATCCGGCGTACCTGGCGGTTGCGTCCCTCCTTTAGTTCGATTTCGACCCAGGAGGTAGGAACGGTTTTGCGAAACCTGATAGGGGGGGTTCTCGGGGGTAGGGACGGCTCTGGTACGGCAGTGGCCTTGCACGGCAGGGTGGGTCCGTCGTTGAGGACCAGGCCTTTGCTCAGTTGTTCCAGGGCTTCAGGGGTGATGATTCGTTCTACCTGCGCCAGGTAGATCTTTGGTGTTTTATGCTTAGGTTCGGCTATACGGCTCTGGAAAATCCCGTCGTCGGTGAGGAAGAGTAGGCCTTCGCTGTCGGCGTCCAGGCGTCCGGCTGCGTAGACGCCTTTGGGAAAGCCGAAATCCGAAAGGGATTTGTGTCCGTGCGCGGGAGTGAATTGTGAAAGTACGCCGTAAGGTTTATAGAAGATTATGTAATTCATAAAGTTATTACTATATGCTGTAAGCCATAGGCCATAAGCCATAAGCAGATTTATTACCTTATACCACATGCGTTTACTTATTCATTGTAAAATCCCTCTGCCTAAAGCCTAAAGCGTATGGCTTATCGCATGGTCAGCCCCTGAGGCCGACCGCAATATATGTTATTATATTTTATATGCCCTATACCTTTATAGACAGGCAGGCCGATTTTGACGCCCTTGTCGCAAAATTGAGCTCCCATAAATACCTTTCAATAGATACGGAATCAAACAGTATGTATGTTCATAAAGAGCAGCTCTGTCTGGTGCAGCTGGCCAGCGAGCATTTAAACGCCGTGGTTGATTCCATTGCCGTAGATATCAAGGGACTTGCGCCGATTTTCGTCAATAAACACATAGAGAAGATTTTTCATTCGGCTGAGTCCGATATCAGAACCCTCAAGGTGGCTATGCCGTGCAAGTTTGAGAATATATTTGATGTCATGCTTGCCGCTAAATACCTTGGCATCAAGCGTTGCGGCCTTGATAATATGGTTAAAGAACATATAGGTATCGAGCTGAATAAAAAATTTCAGAAAGCCGATTGGGGCCGGCGGCCGCTGATGAAAGAAATGCTGGATTATGCCATAGGTGACGTGCTTTATCTCCACAAGCTCCGCACCATGTTCGCCGAGGAACTCAATAAGAAGGGGAAACTTGAAGAGATCAAAAGCGAATTCGCTGAGGTCGCGGTTCTTGAGCCGTCACGAAGCGTTTTTGACCCTAACGGATTTTTCCGTATCAGAGAGGCCCGCCAGCTTAATGGCCGCGGGCTGGCTGTTCTCAGAGAACTTTATATTTGCCGGGAAGCTGCGGCAAAAGAGCGGAACCGGCCGCCTTTTAAAATTATAAGCGAAGACCTTATGTTCCGTCTGGCTACGGCGCCCAAAGAGGCACTTGAGAATCTTTCAATTTTTAAAGGAATGTCCACTTACGTGCTGGCCAATCACGGACCCTGGATAAAGGACGCCATTCAGTTGGGCTTGAAGGCCCCGGAAGTACAGTTTCCGAAACGAGCCGCCGCCCCCGCTCCCGATAAACATCAGCATTTTGAAGGTATAAGAGAACGTTTTAAAACGCTTAAGGCCTGGCGGTTGGAGACGGCTAACAGGCGCAATATGCTGCCCGAAGCCGTGCTTGGCAACGATGTCCTGGAGAAGACGGCTTTGATAAATCCAAAGACGCCGGAGCAGTTGAAGGATGTCAAGGGTTTCGGGCCGGAGAAATTTGTCCTTTACGCCGACGAGATGGTGAAGGCCCTGCACCATCACAAAAAAACGACTTAAGGCGTAAGTTCTAAGGATTAAGTTTAAATCATTTCCCTCTTATAACTTATATCTTACAACTTAATCCTTAATTTTTTAGCCTAATATTTTCCTTATCAAATCCGTTCTATTTATCTGTTTCAAAGCTTTCATTATAAGCGGCCGGTTTTCCGGCTTGAAGTACTGGAGCAGCGCCCTGTGCAGGCGCCGTTCCGTTTCTTTTTTCGCGGAGTAGACCGGTTCCATCGTGAAAGGGTCCAGCCCTGTGTAGTACATTGAAGAGGCTATATCCATGGGCGCGGGAAGGAAATCGTTTATCTGCAGCGGGCGGTAGCGGTGAGCCTTTAGAAAAACCGCCAGTTCCGCCGCGTCTTCGAGCGTGGCCCCTGGGTGGGCTGAGATAAAGTAGGGCACCAGATACTGCTCCTTTCCCGCCTTTGAGGAGGCTGCTAAAAATTGTTCGGCGAATTTAAGAAACACGCCGCTTGCGGGTTTGCGCATCTTGGACAGCACTTCGGGCCGGCTATGTTCCGGCGCTACTTTTAACTGTCCGCTGGTGTGGAAAACGGCTATTTCGTTTATATATTCGCCGCACTGGAGCGCCAGGTCCATTCTTATACCGGAAGCTACGAAAGCTTTTTTCAGGCCTTTTATTCTCCTGACTTCGCGCAGCAGATCAAGGAGCGGTTTGTGATCGGTGTTTAGGTTGGAGCAGATAGACGGATGCAGGCAGGAGGGCCGTTTGCATTTTTCACAGATGTTTTTATCCAAGCCGCCCATGCTGTACATATTGGCTGACGGAGCGCCCAAGTCGGAGATAAAGCGGGTGGAATCTTTTTCGCTCACCAGTTTTGCGGCTTCTTTAACGATGGACGCGCAGCTGCGGGACTGAATGAATTTTCCCTGGTGGAGGCCAAGTGAGCAGAAGGC
>SESG01012608.1_pt1 | contig 18303 bp, 26 predicted proteins | sample 3171421 | NCBI WGS metagenome assembly SESG01 (sample SAMN10866946, study PRJNA518727) | freshwater metagenome | biome: subpolar coniferous forest; feature: holomictic lake; material: water; isolation source: holomictic Lake 227, 6 m and 8 m depth | place: Canada: near Kenora, Ontario | collected... | reverse complement strand
TTTGGATCTGCCCCTTTTTCGAGTAAAAGCTTAGTTAGTGTAGTGTTTCCTAGACACACAGACAAAAATAATGGTGTAGAATCTTCTATATTATGGCTTTCTAGTAATGCACCATTTGCTATTAATAATTTAATTGCTGCTATATCTTGCCTTACTACCATTCTGTGTAATAGTGTATTACCAGAGGGTAGTGATGGTTGTTCTATATTAGCACCTAACTTTAATAATAATAAAAATTTTTCGTTATTATTTTGTTCTACCGTTTTTTGTAACAGTACGTTTAGATGAACAAGAGAAAAATTTATAGGCCTTGGGATTTCAAATTGCTTGTGTAATGTATTTGTACGGTGTAAACATTCTAATATAATGTCAAGTAATTCTGGCGAACCATATTGACTAGCAAAATAAAACGTCGTGGTTTTTGTTTCAATAGATACACTTTCATAGTCGTTAATTATGGGTTCTTTTATTACTAAGTCACAAAGTAATAATCGCCGATCTTTAGTAAATAAACTTTTCACTATTTCTTGTTGGTTATTGCTAATTGCTTCTGAAAGTTGCTTTATAGTTGTCTTTGGTAAATATATTTCTTCTGTATCATAAAGTTCTGGGTGTTGTTCTAGGAATTCCATAATGTCAGTTTTTTTATCTAAATTAGGAGTGAGTTGCTTGTTTGCGAGCGGTAATCCTGTTTTGGGACTTGTATCGTGTTCTTTAAACCACTCTTCAATAGCTTCACGTTCATAAGTTTGACCATCTGCTGTAAAAACAGGTTCCATCATAATTTTTTTTGTAATAACACAAAGATATTTTTGATAATTATCAAAAGCAAACATAATTAATTCTCCCTTTTTCATTAAGGATAAAGCTTCTAATGTTGTAATTTAACATATAAAAGTTAGCACGGTTTATTTATTAACGTCAACGGTATATTCTGTGTGTCTGGTGCGGTCGACGCAAAATCTAGTGTAGTCTCAGACATGCTGAAATTTACAGGTTTTTTGCACAATATAACGGAAGTTACGGTTAGTGTGTTTTTTGCTCAATAATTTATTAAAGAACATCAAACCCTATCTTATAGTTTTATAGATTATAAATTTAAGTTATCATAATTGTTTTAGTAATTCCATTATTATTTGTGTTATACCTTCGTCATAATTTATCAAAGTCTATAAGAAATTAAAATGAGTTATAGTCAAATTTTATGTACAGAACTATTAGCTATGGCTATAAATGGCTTATAAGGTATTATTCTTTGGTAACACTAAACGAGCCTTAAATATTACCGCTTTACTCAGAAGTGCTGCTATTGGCTGTATAACTAATAGCACCAAAAAAGTCAATAAACATATAACTAAAACTACCGCAGTTACGCTAAACTTTTAATCTTGCCTTTAGCTTTCCGTCTTATATTTCCATTGCCAGTGCAAAATTTGCACACTATCAACATTTGTAGTTACCGCCTAGCACGGCTAAACTTTTCCAAAAGGATATACATCAAAAATGTGGATAAACTTTAAAACTAAACGTATTGCAATTAATGCTATTACTTAATTAGCAGTTGTGTTAATTAACTGCTTTAAGGCATAATAGCTCAAATTATAATTAATTTATTTTGTTTAAAGATTAACAAGGCCAATTCACAGAGGTAATTGAAATATGAAATTTTATGAACAATATATGAAAATTATAGGGCCTATAGGTAATGTGATGTTTTATTTGCAAGCATATAAAATCTTCATCTGCAAATCTTCAGAATCGGTTTCTGCTCCAGCATTTTTTCTAAGTATTATCGGACTTAGTAGTTGGTTGTTATATGGAATATTATTAAAGAACAAACCTTTAATTATAGCTAATGGATTTGGGGTGGTTGGGGCTGTTCTTACATTTGTGGCTATATTGTTTTATGGAAGTTTTTCAAATTAAGTTTAATTAGAGGTAACAATGTCGACTAGCAAAATTAAGTGGTATCACGTAACTAAAGGCTATGGTTTTATTACCCTAGACGATGACGGAGCAGATGTATTTTTGTATGTCTCACAGCTAGAAAAACTAAATATCTTTCCAAATAACAGGTGGGATGTTGAGGGTATGAGTTTAAAGTATGACATCAAATTAGACTCTAAAGGTAGACGAATAGCGGACAATATTAGCGTTATGGAGGAAATTTAACTGTAAATTGTTGCTTTTAAACTTTTACAGTTAACGGCGTGCCCAGCGTTTTACCAATGTCATTATACCCACAATTACTATCCTCGCATTTGCTTTACCCTTTGCACTAGCTCCTCTACTTCCTGCACTATACTTGTAGCTTCATTTATCTTTGCTCCCGTTAGGATAGTCTCAGACACTTGCTTTAACTCGTGCCCAGTAAGCTCACCTTGCGCAACTGCCTTTAACACTAAATTATATTTATCGTTAGCAGTCTGTGCAGTATCTATGTCTTTAATTTTAAGCTTCCTGTGCTCAGTCCAGCCAAAACAATTCCTCATCTTAGCTCCCCACCAGCTATAGTTAAAACCCGGCAACATAGCGTTAGTTTGTGCGTATTCTTCCCAATACACCTCAGCCTTTAGTGTTGCCAATTCGTATGCTTCCTCAAACTCAGGATAACTATTAACCCAGTTAAAAAAAGTAGAACGTACTATTTTTGCTGCAACACAAAAAGCAGCAATAGATTTACCGCTGCCAAATATTTCATCTATTAACGGTATGTGCATTGACGGATTATACTTTGGTGGCTTTGTTTGAAATCTTTCCTTTTTTATGCTCATATTTTAATCCTTTAACATATTAATTTAAGTTTTCCTTCTAGCTGGTGACATCCAATTTCTACAACTTTAACTGTGTTCCGATTGTCCAGCCTTTAAGTTAACCCCTCTTGTTAAGTATAATGTGTTTGGTCTAAATATCGGAACTAATCCTGCAGTTATTCACAGTTTTTGTGGGTAATTTATGTATATATCGATAGCAACAACGGTTTTAACCAATAAATATTGATGTTTTTACTGTTGTGCAAATTTTGACCAAACAAGTTACCTTTATGTTTATTTAATAGCTTTCTAACGGGTTTTGGTTTTTATCAATCGCTGGAGCATCTGACACCCACATTAGTGGATGTTGGTTTTTGTCAAATGATGGAGCTTCTGACAAGCATCTTGCAGTAGCAGCCTTAACCGTATTAATCCCTTTAAACTTAAATTTTTTGTGCTCTGAGTAATTAAATCTGTCTCTCATTATCGCCAACCAAAGCGAATAATTAAAATTAGGAGCGCCCATATTATCTACAGCCATTTTTTCCCAGTAAGCTTGTGCATCTACCATCCCCGTCTCATAAGCATCTAAAAACTCTGGGTACTTCTCTAACCAATCATTAAAAGTTCTAGCTGCTATTTTAACCTCAGCGCAAAACATAGCCCTGCTGTTGCCTTGAGATAGCATTTTAAGCAGCAAAGCAGTGTGCGCGGCAGCATCGTATTTTGTAGGGGTGATTTGATATCTTTCCTTTTTTACACTCATATTAAATCCTTTTAAATTTTTACATTATTGATAATTGTATCATACCATGTAATTTAGTTAAATTGTGCTTTGGTGTTATGATTGCCCTGTAAAACTGATAAATAGCGCTTGATTAGCTTGGACGGTTCTGTGTATACTGCAGGGTGTTTCTTAATAGATGCTATGATCTAATTTTATAGTTCTGTTAAATGCAAGATCTTCTCCAGTATTGGAGGCACTTTGGTGCGACCCCTCTATTCCTTGTGGAGGGGTTTTTGCAGCCAAGCTGTGCCCCGCAACCACTAACAACAAGTTAAGCTGCCAACCAAAATAACAATGCTTTAAAAAAGGATTTACCCAAGCTGTTGCGCGCAACACGGAACGACAACTGTTTTGGTTCATCAAAATGCTGCACCCATAGTTTATATACCTCCACAACCAAAAAATAAAGTTTTTGTTTGAGCGTCATGTTTTGCATGTTTTTCATTCTTTTTATTTAAAGCTGCTTAAAATGCAACAGTTAGATTGATAAATCTATCAAATATAACCTTTAACAGGGCAATCTATGAAAAACATGCAAAACATGACGGTCTAAAAAGATCTTTTTTTTCTGGTACTAACAAAACATTTTTTTATACCCCTCCGTATAACCATTATCTTTTGCTGAAATTAAAGCGACAAAACCTGTCGTTCTTCTTTCAACAAAAACACCATAGCTTTTAAGTCGTTTTTTGAAATTAATCTTACTAACAGGTCTGTACCCATCTTCTTCGCAAAATATTTTGTAATCGGTATAAAGGTCTTTTATTGTCTTGGGGGTTGAAGTTAAAAGGTCAGGTTTATATTCTCGTTCTTGAAGAAATAGTTTCACGCTATCTGATTCAATTTTATATTTTTCAAGTGCTTGTTGTGCAGCAGCGCAGTCCGTAAATCGTTTATTTTGTAATAATCTATTAAGCCCATCTAGCACCCAATTTAAAACCCCTGACAGCTCAGTAAAGATAATTTTGTGTGCTAATTGTTTGTCTTGCTCATGTTCAGGTATTGTAACGTCAAATGTTATAATTATAAAACGCCTAAAATAGGCTACAGTTTGCTCAACGTCTTTGGGTAATTCGTTACAATTGAAAATTAGTTTTGCATAATCTGTAATTATCAAAGGTTGCCCATATGGCAACCTAGCTTCCACTGGTTCACCGCTAACTAATTGTTTAAAAATTGATGTTTCCAGCTTACCATTAATTTCTGACGCGTAATTAACCAATTTATTAGCAAGCATTGCCCTGTAATACCCATTATCATTTGTAAGGCTTTGCAAAGAATATTCTGAAGTGTTTTGTGATCCAAATAATGCTCGCACTACTTCGTAAAATACGCTTTTTCCATTGGCGCCACTTCCATACAACAATAAAGTTTTTTCTAGTTTTAAAGTACTACAAGGTACAAACACGTATCCTAAGTATTCAGCTAATATCATTTGTTTAGATTTGTCAGCCTCATCTGGCAATACTCTATTTAAATATTGCATGAACAAAGGTGCTTTAGCTGTTGGGTTGTAATTGAAAGGTAACTTGTATGTAAGAAAGTCGTTTCGATCGTAAGGTTGTAGTTCTGCCCCATCTATAGTAACAGCCAAAGTGCCATTGTTTAGATTTACATAAACTTTTTCTTTAGATTTTTCTGGTTTAGGGAAAACTGCTGCAGTAATAAACTGCTTAAACAATTGTTCTCTAAAATCATGCCTCCTTGCTTTTATTGCTTGGATTCCCATTTTTTCAGCGGCTAAACCTAAGAAATTTTTTAATTCTTCCACTTCAAGTAGAAACCAAAATGAGCCGTCATATGAATAAAAGAAATCTAAATTGCGGCATAAACCACACGATTTAAACATAGCTATGTATAAAATCTGTTCAATAACAACCACTTGCTTATCCTTAAGTGATATTTTTCCCCTGTCGTTGCACTCTGCCCCTGATTCCATCGCCAGTTTATCGATATCGATACATTCAACCTGCTTTAGCAGCTCTTTTAAAACTTTGTTTTGTAGGGTTGGTTTAAATTTTAATTCACCTTCCAAAATTAGATGTTTTGTTATTTTTTTTATTTCTTCATCTGAAGAATTTAACAGGCCAAGATTTTCACAATATCCATACAAAGCTTTTGTAGCTTCGTCAGTTAAATTAAAAAAGTTAGCTATTCTTTTTATTTTTTCTTTATTTTTTTGTTGCGTTTCTTCTTGCTGTCCGTCCTTTTGTTGGTCGTCCTCTGATTTGTTTTCTGTTGCTTGGGCAGAACTAATAGCGTCGGGGTTGCCAGTTTTTTGAAATTCTTCTGTATTTGATAAATGACTGTAATTATCAGAGTTTGTATTGTTTGTCTCTATTGCTGATTCAGCCGTAGAACAGAAAACGTCTGAATTTATTTTGTTGTCGACTTTACAATTATCGATTGTTCCATTATTATTGGACATAGAAGTCCTCCTTTTGTTGTTAAAAGTTGTACTTTAGTACCGTAGCTCCAGCAGAATTACAGTACAGTTTATTTTAAAACCCATGATGATTTTACACATCATGGGCTTACCAAAAATTAAATTAAAACACATTAACTCATTCTTATCCAGCGATTACTTTAACATCACATCTTTTTGATTAGAAGACGAAACAAAAAACATACAACTATCACATGTATTATTATACCATTCTAAATAAGCTACATCACCAGTCCCAATGTCTTCGCGCGAGAAACCACTATATTTCCCACAAACTATACAGTGGCAACACCTTATTTTGCTTGCGATCACATCTATACTTCTTGTTCATCAAAGCTAGGATCTAGCTCTTTTATCTGTTTTAGTAATGAGCAGTAATAGTCGTAGCTAAGGTTACTAAAACCATCTGCATACCATTTTAGTTTTTTTAACAATCTGTTGTTCAATTTATTTTTCATTTTGTCATCCATGCTCAATTACTCCCTACAAATTCCCTATAAAATTCTTTCTTCACGTTAAAATATTCTTCAAAAAACGAGCTATCTCTTGATTTGTTTGGATTGCTACCGCGCTCATTTAACACCTCGTTTGTGGGTTTTTTTTGAATTGTCAGCGGTTAAATGCTCGTTAACGATTTCATCGATGGTTTCAGACAAATTTTTAGCATTAAGAGCAACATAAATTCTAAGTTTTTTATGTGCTTCAGGCGCCAAAGTGATAGTTAACCGCCTTGAACCTGTTTTTTTTGTGCTTCCTTTCTTCACTCTAACTCCTTGTAATTAAACAAATAAATCATTTCACAAAATGAGTGTAAAATGCCTTGCTGCCCACTACAAGATACGTTTGGTATCGGGCAACTACTATAAAATTAACAAATCCACAGGTAATTTAACTGTTTTTTCCAGCAATTTTATTGAAAAGTTTTGCCCGCTACCAATTTTGGGCAACAAGACAACTGCCCGTTACTAATGTGGGGATATAAATATAAGGTAATTTTTAAATGGTGTTAGTCTTTTTGATTCGTGATTGGCGGTTTTCCAGTGTGTATATGTAGTTGCGTATAGTTTTTTCTGCATAATGACACGGCACACCTTTTACAAGTCTTTGGTGCGAACGTTCTCTTTTTAATTCTAAAGAAATTTTTTTGGCCGCCTCAGAAACAGACTTCCACCACCCATTAAAAAACTTCTCTCTGATCTGCTTTTTTATTGTTTTGCTTGGGATGTGTCTAGTTTCTACATTTTGTCTTGCGATTTCACTTTTGTTTTTTGTTTTCGTTGTTACAAAACTTGCAGCTAAATCTGCTAATTTTGAAAGTGGTTCTGGAATTTCTAAATTTTTATCTTTAGCCCATTGTACTATATCTATCAACCGCACTTTTATAAGATGTGGTTTGTCTATACCTTGAAGTTGTGGCCCAAAACATGAGATTGCTATTTCAAGATGTTCATAAAAAAGTTTTCTTTGTGGCTCATTACCTAAAAATATATTGCCTGTTATTGGTTCATAATAAATATTTCTTGGTTCTATGTTTCCTAATAAAGCTATAGCTTGCCAAAGCTCTATCACTCCCATTTTGCACCAATATTTGAAATCTGGCTGTTTAGACTTTGACATTATTTTACCTTTTAATTTTAAATTTATTAATGTTAACGGTTTTACTATATAAATACTATCAACCCAAAACGAAAACAAAAGGCTTGACTTTTGCACACCATAATGTATTACTGTTGTAATAATTTTTAAAAACATCAATATCAATATTTTTGGAGAAAAATGTGGAAGTTTTAACTGTTACCAATCAAAAAGGAGGGGTAGGCAAATCAACCATATCAACAAATTTATCTTATGGTTTAGCTACCCGAGGTAAAAAAACTTTACTGATTGATTTAGATCCTCAAGCACATTCTAGTATAATATTTGGCAGTACAGAGCCTGTTAACTCAGTTAGCGATTTATTCCTACATAAAGATATCAATATAAAAACAACCATATTGGAAGCTAAAATTGAACAAGTTACCATTAATAATTTATTTATTATACCTTCTAATATAAGATTAGCTGTAGTAGCTGAACAAATTATCTCTAAGATACATAAAGAAAAAATATTAGATAATCATTTAAAAAAGATTAATAAGGCGTTTGAGTTTATAATAATAGATTGTCCCCCAACATTAGGGGTTTTATCAATTAATGGTATTTATGTTGCTACTAAAATACTTATACCTACTTTATATAGCAGATACGCATTAGAGGGGATTGCTGACTTGTTTAAAACAATTAAAGAGGTCAAAGAATCTACACAGTTTGAGTATATGATTATAAAAAATGCATATGATTCTAGAAATAAACAGACTAATCAATTTGTTGAGGCTCAACTTGCACCATACAAAGATAATATTGCTAACACAGTAATTAGAAGAACAGAAGCTGTAAATAAAGCTCAAATTAATGGTGAGCCTATATTTAGTTTTGACAGCAAAAGCAATGGTTCTGAAGACTTTAAAAAATTAACAGATGAGATTTTAAGCGTCACTATCAAAAGGTAACAGGCTATATATGGGGAAAAAAATTAAATCTACCGCAACTACCAAACTTTCCAAAATTACTCCAGATCAATTGTTTAAGAGTAAAAACAGTATAGATGGTATAGAAGAGTTAGGAATAATAACACCAAAAAGAACTAATAAATGTACAAAAACTTTTAGACTAAACCAAGATGATATAGACAATTTAAAGAAAATTACAACTGCTGTAAATAATAAAAGTCGAAGACAGTTAAGCGAAAATAAGGTTGTACAAGCTTTGTTTAAGATTGGCACTAAAATACCAGCAAAAACTCTTATAAAAGCATTTGGAGAAATGTTTATAGATTAGATGTGCAACTTGCAATATATTTGTATTGCTATAATGCAACAAATATTATCAACTAAACTTTAATTATAGGCGGTATAAATGACAGATTTCACTAACAATCCACATGATAGAATATTTAGAACTAGCTTAAGTAATGTCGAGGTAGCTAAAGATTTCTTAAAAACTCACTTACCAAGATATATTTTAAATTCAATTAAGTTGAATAGTCTTAGTATATGCCCTAATTCCTACATAACAGCGGATTTAGCAGAGAGCCTGTCAGACATTTTATACCAAGTAAAAACTATAACAACTGGCGTTGATTGTTATTTATATACGCTTATAGAACACCAGTCTGATCCAACTTGGGATATGCCAATTAGAATTATGCAATACCAACTGGCCATTATAAATAATCACTTAAAGCAGTATCCAAAGACAAGGAAGTTGCCTATTGTAGTACCTTTGCTAGTATATAATGGCAAAAGAAGCCCATATCCTTATGATTTAGATATAATTGATTTATTCTCTGATAAAGAATTAGCTAAAAGAACATTTGGTAAACCTGCGGCTTTAATAGATGTAACTGACATGTCAGATGAAATAATAAAAAAACATAATATTATTGGATTGTTAGAGTTTGTTCAAAAACATGTTCGAGATAGGAAGTTTTTAACAGAATCTATTAAAATTTTAGTTCAGATTATTAATACATTAGATAACTATGTCAAAAACAACAAATTTAATGACGTTGTGTGGTTTAAAGATTATATAGCTGGTAATTTACACTACTTATATTATTTTGGTAATATAGTTAATGATATTGATTTTTCCAAAGAACTAGAACAAATTGAGTTTATTAAAAAGGAGAATGTTATGGGCGCATTAGCACGTAAAATTGAAGCTGACGGTATACAAAAAGGCAAAACAGAAAAAGCCAAAGCAACTGCATTGGTATTGTTGCAGGAAGGCATAGAGCACTCTGTTATAACTAAGAGTACTGGATTATCAGAAGAAGAATTAGTAAAACTAAAGACTGAAACCAATAATTGATAGTGCAGTTAATAATAGAACGTCTACTTATGATATATTGGTATTATTGCCAATGTATATTGTAATTTTCAGCAAATAACTATTGACTATATAACTGTCTATTGGTAATGTAAAAAAATCGCTATGTAAAAGTAGCGTGGCTAGCAGCTATCAACCTGCCAGCCACCACGGAAGCAATAATGCCCCGTGGCACAGTTAACTAAACAGGAGCTAACCATGCAAAACCATAATACTACATTATGTAATTATTTTACATGTCTAAATAAACACATAGCAGCCGTTAAAGATTTCGACTTAATCACCAAACAATATCTGGCTAGTGCGGAGGTTGTCAATATCCTATTCGATAAAGATACCAGCACTACTAGGCAATTGTTTGAATTTGACGTTAGCTATAGCACAGCTCAAAAAATACTAGTCGTTTTGAATCAAATATCTGCTTGCCCTAAATCGTATTTAGAGCAATTAGATAGCTATTCTTTAATTTTGATCGAGCTCATAAAGTTTATCAAGAATAGGAATAATTAATAATGGTCAGTAACAATTCTGTGCTGCATTTTCTTAAAACTTCTATAATGCAGCACTCTTTTATAATATGTACGGAGGATTACATGCAAAACAGTACTATTAAAATTCATGCTTTTGCTGGGGCTTTAAGTCAGCATATTTGCGCTGTTAATAATTTTACCCATTATGGTAGGAAGTGGCTTAAGGCCAATACTACTGAGAACTGTGAGGCGGTAGCTGATACCATTACACCTAACAAAACAGTGACTGCGGTTATGGCTGTTAAAGATTTTAGCGTTAAGCACATGTCATACCTAAAGAATTTGCTAACCGTCTTAACTTCAACTAATCACAGCTCATCTAATCAAGGACTCCAGGACCATCAAAAAATCCTCACGGTCATTAAAGAGTTTGTCGGCTTTGGTAAAAACTGTACAGTGCAACTAAATACTTTGACTGTGGCTTTAGATGATTTACTTAAGGTAGTAGGAACAGTGTAACTGGTGTAGGTATTTGTAGAGCTATACCGTACAAAACCAATAATAAAAGTGTAGCTCTACTTTTTATAATGGAGGCAATATGAATATTACTAAGAACTTTGTAGATAAACTGAAACTGCCACTTAAAGGTATGGCGCAAAAAAAACACTTTGATGACACCATGAAGGGCTTTGGCGTTAGAATTACCAGCAATGGTGTAAAATCCTTCTTTATTGAGAAAAAGCATAACCATAGAGCTTACAGGCTTACTTTAGGCCAATATCCAGCAATAACAATTGATACGGCTCGCCAATTAGCGCAAGAAGCTTTAACTAAGGTATTGGCAGGAGCAGATCCAACCATAGTAAAGCAACCAGTAATAACACCTACGCTGCAAGAAATATTTGTTGATCTAATGAAAGCAAGAAAGAATTTATCTGCAAATACTATTAAATACTATAAAAGAATCATAGCTAACGATTTAAGTTGCTGGAGCAACAAACCAATAGCTGCCATTAGTAGGGAAATGATATCAAAGAAACATGCTGAACTGGGTGTTGCAAGTCAAACAAGCTCTAATTTAGTTATGCGAGTGTTGAGAGCCGTATTTACTTTCGCAGCTGGTAATTACTTTGATGATGACGGAAAGCCTTTAATAATGGATAATCCAGTTAAAGTTTTGTCTCATACTAAAGCATGGTATAGCGAATCTAGGCGTAGCACTATAATTACACCAGCTCAACTGTCAGCTTGGTATAAGGCTGTAATGATACTAGACAAAGAGCAATCAGCCAAATCAACAGTAATAAAGGATTACCTGCTATTGCTATTGTTTACTGGCCTTAGAAAGCAAGAAGCAGCAACTTTAAAGTGGTCTCAAGTAGATTTTAATAATGACACCATTACAATTTATATTACCAAAAATAAAGAGCAGCACGTAATACCAATATCTAGTTACGTAAAGAATTTACTGCAAAATCGTTATAATGCTGCAAACATACGCTCTAAAAATGCGTTTGTGTTTACTGGTGAGAGTAAAAAAGGACATATAACTAATGTGCAAAAGTATATAAGTAAACTTTCTAATAATAGCGGTGTTGCTTTTACACTACATGACCTCAGAAGAACTTTTATTACTATTGCTGAATCGCTAGACAATATTTCTGCTTATACTCTTAAAAGGCTGTTAAACCATAAAAGCAATAATGATGTAACTGGTGGGTACATTATCCTAGACATTGAGCGTTTGCGATCGCCAATGCAAAGAATAGCGGATAGGATTTTAGACCTAGTTGGTTCTGATTATGCTGGCAATAGTATATTAGCGACCAAAACCACAATGCTTGCCGTATAAAGAGCTGTGCCTTATAACCTTTTGTTCAGGTTGAGATTTAGGCTTTGCTTTACTTATTACTATATTGGTGTTTAACCCAAGACGATTTAAGAAATCTAGCAACCTTTCTACTCTAAAACGATAGTATCTGCCATGTTGTAGTTTGGATATTTCAGGCTGGTCACACCCCAAAAGCTTAGCTGCTTGTTGCTGTGTTAATCTTCTTTCCTTGATTTCTTGGTTTATTTGAATGGTCAGTTGAGATTTTAATAATTCTCTTTCAGGATTAGGCAAGCCTAAATCTTGAAATACATTACCTGAGCCTACTTCATGTTTTATTTCTGTTTCATTTTTCACAAACTAATTTCTCCGCTTGTTTCAGTCTCTCTTTAATAAGGTTGATATCCCTTAATGGCGTTTTAATACCTTTCTTAGATTTCTTCTGAAACACATGTAGCACATATACGTTATTGCTTAGCTTTGCTGTGTATATCGCTCTATACGTATCACCAAAATAATCTTCGACAATCTCAAAGACACTGCTTCCTATACCTCTTAATAGTTTAGCATTAGATGGTGTTATGCCTTTTTGAACTTCATCTAAAGCATATCCAAAGCAACGTCTTAATTCTTTAGTAAAGCCCGTTAATATCTTCTTGGTATCACCCATCCATATTATCGGCTTTGGTATTGTTTGATTCATTGTTATGATTATGGCAGAACTGCCATAGCAAGTCAAACCCATAAAGGTAGGTATATTATTACTAGTAATATACCCCTAATGACAACTAACAACGAGGCTGAGCCTGTAAAACAAGTGGTTTTTGTATGGCTGCAATTATAATGTGAGAGCAGTATTTATTTATAATGCGGCTACAGTGCGACTTTACGCCAGAATTTATGCTGTTAAAGGATATTAATTTAGTTGACAATCATTATTACAAGAATGGTAGTGTTTTATCGGAGCGCAATAATAACTACGGTTACATATTGCAGCTCCACTATTTATGCTAACTATAAAAATTATATGTAAAGTAATATATGGCAACTGGCACTATAAAATGGCTTAACATTAAGCAGAACTTTGGTTTTATAAAGCCAGACGGCAGCACAGATAATCTTGTTTTACATATTTCTGAATTAGAAAAGAATGAGATTATGCTTATAGATAAAACTGCATTAGATGGTTTAAGGGTTAGCTTTGATGTTAGTGTAAATGAAAACAACAGACCTGCTGCTATCAATGTAAAATTTATTACAGACAAAGCCAACCAGATAAAAACTGGCTACATTAAGTGGTTTAATATTCACAATGGCTACGGAGTTATACGTTCTAAAGATGATGGGAATATATTTTTGCATATATCAGAATTAAAAAAAGCTAACATTAACATTGCCGTTAAAGAAAATTTGATTGGTGCATTTGTTAGTTATGAACTGCACACTGATATTAGAAACAGAAAGTCTGCCGTTAACATTTCTTTCTTAGGTAAACGTTAAAGTTCTTAATCTTGATTTAATATATAATACACTATACCACATAGTTCCCCAGCCTGTTAAACTTATCGTTGCTCTACGTGCATTACGCGGCGTTAAAGGGCCATTAAAACGTACTGTTCCACCATCTATTAATGGTAGTGTCATTCTTGCTCACCAGCCACATTATATCCTGCCAATATCTCCCTTAAGGCCACTATAGGCGCTTTATCATTGTTCCATGGTACTTTAGCTTCTACCGAGCCTTTGGCTAACTGGTGAGCTCTGTTGGCAGCTAACATGATTAATTTAAACGGACTTTGGGCATGGGGCGCAAGTTCATCAAGAGTAATTAGCGACATAGATTTCCTTTCACTAGAACAAGGTTTTATTGTTAGAATCAAGCTGCACTAGAAGATTGTCCTTTACTTTTGACTTTATATCTACCTTTATATAAATGTTTCACTTTTTGAGTCAACAACATTTTTATAAAAGACTGATAGGGCACATCTTGTTTATTTGCTAGTATTTTAATCTCGTTCAACAAGGCTTCTGGCAATCTTAAAGATATAGTTTCTGTAGATAATTTTAAATTTGGAAAACTTGCAGTTTTAGCCATACTCCAATCTATATAATTGGTGCTATCATGACTTTGCCAAAAATCCGATTCCTCTTGAATGTTTTTAAAATTAGGAATTGGCTTTATCTCTTTCTTTAGCTTTTTCATATTCTTTGCGCTCCTTTTTATTCATGCTTCTAGCCGATATAACTCTTATCAGATCTTCTCTAACCGTAAATGCTATGAATAAGCACTTATTAGAATCAGTTATCCCTAATGCCTTAAATCTTTTTTCTAAGGAGGAATGAGTTATATCCTCATATACTATCGGTTCATTAAGAAAAAATTGTTCACATTCCCAATTATTTACTCCATGCTTAACAAGATTTTTATTTTGGTTGTTATCATCCCAATCAAAGCCAATACAATTTTTAAATATAATAATAGACATATACTATATGTATATCATATAAATATACAGTATAGCAATAACTCTAAGAAAGTGTTCTAAGAATTCGCCATATTTATATACAATTTATTAGCTAGGTAAGCAGTGTCATTTTGATTTTTCAAAAATCAAAAATAGATTCTTATAGAATTAGGGCTAATATTAAACTTGTAATTAATGATAGCGAATAACGATTTGTAAATCATAAAAGTTAAGTTATCTTTGACACCAAATATTTCAAAACAACCACTTTTTCACTGCAAACCCGCACTATACCCGCATTACAAAATCCTCAAAAGTTGTTACGTCACCGCTTGTTTACAATTACCCTATAAATTCCAGCATGTTTTACTATAATGGTTATTTTAGGTGGAGTTAGTCTTTTTAATTTAAAGTTAAAAAGACCTGATTATGCGCTACTATATTATGTGCTTACCGACGATTATTGCAATTTATGTTCAGATATTTTTTTGTTGACCCACTCTTTTAAAGTTTGACAATCATTGGCAGTTAACATTTGTTGGACTTCTTTAAATTCTTGAGCGGTAAATGTTACACGTTTTACTATTTCTGCTTTTCTTGCCTTCATCTTGGTTTTGGATTTAATTATTTTCTTTTTTAAAACTTTAACTGGTGTCTTTGCTTTAATTTTAACTGTAGGCTTTACTGTAAGTTTTTTAGCTTTAAGTTTAGATTTTGTTTTAATTTTGGTTACCATTATATTATGTCCTTTAAATATTGTTTTTAATTATTAAGGATTATTACATAAATAACAAGAAATTAAAAATTGGTTGACTCTACATCATATAATTACTTGACCGTTGTTGTAGCTATGTTGTAACGTGAATATAAGTCCTTCAAGGAAGCTCTAATAAAATTAGGGAGAACAAAAACAAATGTAAAACACGATTTTGTAAGGAGATTGATAATGCCAATTCCAGAAATCCCTAATAGATTTTTATGCCCTATTACTCTTGATATTATGTTTGATCCAGTTTTAGCCGCGGATGGACGTAATTATGAAAGATCTGCAATTGAAAGATGGCTTAGAGAACATAACAATACTAGTCCTTTTACTAGAGAAATTATAAATAATAGACTTACGCAAAATATGGATTTAAGAGCTGAGATATTAGAGTTCTTAGACCTTAATACTCATTACATTCATGAAGCTATAGCAACTTTAACTACACAAAATAATCACGCGCCTTTTATTAAAGCTTTGATAAAAAGAAATAAAGATAATTTAAATAGAAAAGATGAAACAGGGCAAACTCCACTTCATGTTGCTGTAATAAATAGAAAAACAGACGTAATAGATACAGATGGTAATATAAACATAATTCAGCTTTTATTAAGAGAAGGTGCTAATTACAAAATTAGAAACAATCAACATCAAACACCCAAAAAACTTGCAAAAGAACTGGGTATGTGGGATATGGTAGATTTGCTTGAAAAGCAAGTTAACGATATGGAACAAAAAAGACAAAAAGAATATGTTAAGATAGATACTTTGTATTTTTTCCAAAATGCGCAACATGGATTTTATTTAGATTCAGGGGGACAAGGAGCGGGTGGTCCAGGAGTACCAGGAAATCCTGCTAGTAATGTTTATTGTCGTCCTGATCTTGTTGGTGGTGGGTGGCAGCATTGGAAAATTACTGCCCCATCTCCCTAAAATGCAGCTAGATCGCACAACAATGCAATTGTAGATAATAAATAGACATCTGGAATACATTAGTGTTTTAGTCGCTCATGGTAATCCCGATTATTTATAGCTATCGAAACATTGTGAAACATTAATCAATGTGTGCTTTTTCTTATGTTTAGATATACAGATTACTACTGTACGAAAGTTTTAAAAAATTTGGATTGAATATATCGTATAAAATTTTAAAGTTGCTATTTCTTTTATATTTTTAAAAATATATTTTTTTGCTTTACAGCGTTCTTTAAAATTTAACTTGTTATAAATAAAGCTATAATCATCTAAATCTTGTCTTAATTTGAACAATAAATTTTCAATTCGCAAACGACCGTTTACAAGAAGGTTTGAGTTGGGATTACGGCTCTAGCAAAAACAGTATATTTTCATTAGATCATCTAATTCTTGAAAAGCTTTCTTAAAACCGAATTATTGATATTTTGCTATAACATGAGTTTTAAGATTACGCCATAATACAAAAAATTTAATTTATACTTCTGTACCGCTTTTATTTAATGATTTAACGTTAACTGCAATATTTCTTCCTTGTAAGTCTTGGCTAATACCAAACTCTACAAGAAATCCATTTAAACGTTCCTTGCTTTTTAGGTTAACATCCAATTCAGAACCGCTAAAGAATATATCAGTGTTACTAGAATCCGAAGTAATGAAGCCAAAATTTTTCTCCCAATTAAACCATTTAATATGCCCTGTTTTCATTTTATTACTCTCGTTATTTATAAACCAAGAGTATTTCTTGTTGTATGAGTTAAAGAATAAGTTAATTGTTCACGTTGTTTAACTCTAATATTAAATAAAGCAGTAAGAGCAATACTATCATCAATATTATTTTGTTGCCAACAAACCATCGTATCACCGACCTTTTTGTTCTTAGCGTGTTCTTGTATATAAGATTCCAATGTTTTGCAATCTAGCGCCCAAATCTCTTTTCTTGAACCGCGACTCCAAGCAAAAGATTGCCCTAGACAATAGTTTCTTCCAGTCCAATCTCCTTTAACTTTAATGGTTTTCCACAAATCACGTCCTATTCTAGGAAGGTGTGTTTCATTAAATGTAGGACATGGACTAAACGAACGATCAGTTCTACTATATTCGTTAATTACATGAGCTGGGAGAGTTAATTGGGCCTCTCCTACTCGCTGATACCAATTCGTTTTACGCTCGTCTTCGCTCCATAAATGCCAATTATCTATATAATTCTGTAGAGCATCAATTAAATTTTGCCATGAGATATATCTTGTTTTTTCATAAATACTAGCACCAGAAATTATAGCTTCTATCCCTTCATTATTTACTTTTGTTAACTGTTCAATTACCGCTTCTGTTGGCATATATTTTAATAGCATATTCCACATATGATAATCTAACGCCCAGATTGCATATTGAAACGCTGTTGCTTGTTTGAATTCCTTTCCAGCACAATCTGTAAATGCACCAGGAACTAGAGCGAAGTCGCGGTTTATTTTTAGCATAGATTCAGCTTCGTCTTGTTCCCCTAAACCAACATGCTTTAGAAATTTAATTAAATCTGAAGAACTAACTTTAAATATAAATTTTGGCAAAGAAGAAAATCTTAATTCTCTAAAATCTTTTTCTAATCGTTCAATTTGTAAAGATTGTTCTGCAACTAATTGCCACATTTTTTCCTGTTTAGATTGTTTTATTTGTCTTGCTTTTGCTTCTATTAAAATAGCTACTTTAGGTGCTTTGTTGCTTCTTGCTATATCTGCTGGAGTTTGATCTTGATAATTTCTACTTTTATAGTAAGCTCCAGCTTCTAACAATAAAAGTATTGCTTCTTCTTTTTTAAAATTAGCAGCCAAATGAAGCGGTGTATTACCGTCAATGTCTAAAGAATCTATTTGCACTTTAGCATTTAA
>SESG01017352.1_pt1 | contig 18312 bp, 14 predicted proteins | sample 3171421 | NCBI WGS metagenome assembly SESG01 (sample SAMN10866946, study PRJNA518727) | freshwater metagenome | biome: subpolar coniferous forest; feature: holomictic lake; material: water; isolation source: holomictic Lake 227, 6 m and 8 m depth | place: Canada: near Kenora, Ontario | collected... | reverse complement strand
TCCATGATGGTGACGCTCTCAGGGCTGATTTCTTTGTTCACATCCAGCGTCTGCATCGTTGCCAGCAACCGGTCGTAGAGCGCCTGGATTCGCTGCGAATTGCCCTTTAGCCGTTGGTATTCCGCCGTCTTCCCCTGGATTTCGAGCGTCTTAGCATCCCATTGCTGCACATCCTTCTCCAGATTCTGGATTTCGAGCGCCATCACCGCCTTCTTGTTCGCCAACTCGATCGCCAGCGCCGCCTTCTTGCTCTGCACCTGCTCCTCGCCCTGCTGCCGGAAAATCTGCAACAATTGCTCCCGCCGGGTGATCTCTTCGCTCATCGCAACCATTTTCGGATGATTCGTCCGGAGGTAACGGCCGAGCTCCTGTTGATCTGCTTGCAAGAGCAACAACTGCTGCTTCGCCTTGAGGTAATCGGCGTCCATTCGCTCGGCACCGCCCGCCGAGGACTGGTCTGCCGTGCCATTCGCCAGGGACAAGGCACTGTTCGTCCCCGGCGGGCGGTTCAGGCTTTGATCCAGCGTGAGCAACTGCAAGAGATTGTATTCGGATTTCAGCCCGGCCAGGCGCTGGTTGAGCGTGGCCAGATAATTGCCGGCGCTGTTGCCCTGATCCTGGGAGAGCACCACGCTATTGGTGCTCTGGAACGTCACCATCTCATCATCGGCCTGGCGCCGGTCTTTTTCCAGCCGCACCACCTCTTCCGTCAAACCCGCCACCGTGATGTCGGAAGTCTGCGTGCGCATCTCCTTCTTCAGGACCACGTACTCCTCCATGCACGACTGCAAAAAGGCCTGCGCGTATTCCGGGTCGGTGCCGGTGGCTTGCAGTACGAAAATGGTTGTCTTGGGCAGGACCGTCACTTTCAGCACTACCGGTTGCGCTTTCAATTCCGGTTTCTGCGCTGTGACCCGCGCGTGCGCCCGGTTAATGACCACCCCGCTTTGCATCAGGGCGGTCTGCGTTCCCAGGAAATTGCTCAGTTCCTCGGTATAGACGGACCCCTCGGCGATGTTCAACTTGATGCTGACGATCATCCGCCCCATGGAGGCGAAGACCGGGTTGCCGGACCGGGTGACGGCGCCTTGAATGGCCAATCCCACAATGGCGCCCAGGACCAGGACCCACCATTTCCGGCCCAACAAGCTCCGGTAGCGGCTCAGCCGCGCATGAAAATGCGCCCGTGAGACAGACCGATCAGCCCGGGAGTAGTCAGCTTGGTCAGGCATGGGTTACAGAATGGCTCTCAGAAATTAATCAGCCGCGAGGGGACGATAATGAAATCGTCCGGCTGTAGGACCATGTCCTTTTCGGTCTTCCCGTTTTCGAGAATATCAACCATGTTCAACTCAAAGTTTTGTTTGGCCGTGCTGCCCGCGGCGCCGCTGCGGACCACCTTCACCCGCTTCTTGTTCGCAAAATCGCCAAAGCCGCCCGCGCGCAGGATGGCCTTGCCCGCCGTCAGGTTCTCGTTGACCGAGATATCGATTGGCCCCTGGTTGCGCACCTGGCCCCAAACATAGATCCGGCCCAATAGCTTGTTCACCACGTCGAGCGCGATAATAACGGTGGCCCGATGATAGTAATCCTTCTCCAGCCTGGTCTTTAACTCGTCGGCGAGCTGCTTGCACGTCTTGTCCGTCGCCGCCACCCGCCCCACGTAGGGCACATCCAGTTCACCCGAATCCGCCACGATCAGGCTTCTCGGCGCATCCCGGTCCTCCAGGATCTGGAGGCTGATTCGGTCCCCCACCCGAAGCTTATATTTGTCGTCGGGCACATAGCCGCTCAGGCTGGCCGGCGCCGCCGCCGCATTGGTCCCGCCCGTGCTACCCGCTTTCTGCTCTCCGTCCGGTGGTCCGGGATTCTTGCGGTCGGCGGTCTGCCCCTCCACTTTCCCCCGGCTTTCCGCTTTCTCGCCCGCCTGGGCCAAGGCTCCAACGCTTACCAACGCAGGCTTGCCCGCTGGCGGCGTCTGGGCCACGGTCGCCAGGCCTGCCAGCGCCAAAAGGGCGAAACAAACTTGTTTCAGGCAGTTCTTCAACATCTCAGTGCGCACTGTTTATAGCCGTTCTCAATGCCAATGCCAAATCTCTTTGGGCTAGAACGTGTAATTCAAATTCAAGCTAACAACATTCACGGTATAATTCCGGCCCGCCAAATTTGAGTCGCGCCAGTAAAGCTGGTAGCCGAGACTGCTCGAAAGCTTGGCCGTGATCGGCCGGCTCAGGCTGATCCCCGGGCCATATTGGTTATACGTTTCGGTCGAGCCGGCGAAGCCAGTGAGCTGGGTGCCATTTTCGTAGCTGAATGAGGTGCCAAGCGTCATCTTCCGCACGATCTGCCAGTTGGCCTGCCAGCGCGCAAAATACCGCTCAACCGTGCCTCCGGAAAAAGCGACGCTGATGTTCCGCCCGCCGCTCAGGGAGTAGGCCACATACTGGTTGACCTGGTGCGCGACATCGGCCTGGGCATACAGTCCGCTGAAATCACCGCTGGTGGTTGTCGTCCCGCCCGAGTCAGGGGAGTACACGGTGTAGCCGGCGTGGGCGACAAAATGAATATATTCGCTTACCGGCGTGGCGTAAAAGCCCCCCACATTCCATTGTTTGGCATTGTTATAAGGCGTGGTCGTGGTGGCCGTCGTGTAGTTGATGAGCGATCCCCCCAGCTCCACCCCCGCCAGCATGCCCGGTTTCAGGGCATAACCCGCCGAGCTGGAAAAAACCTCGGAGTACCCGCTCGGTTGGCCGCTGGAGCCTTGACCGCCACCGCCGTTCAGCGTGTCGTAGTTCACATGGTCGTAGCCGACCTTTACGATCGTCTTATTCATATCCCAAGTGGTCGCTACTCCCAGCGCGTTTTGGAACTGCGCGTAATTGCCCGAGCCGGCAACGGTGGGATCCTGGTACGAATTCTCCGTGATCGAGAACCGGTCGTGCAAGTTGATCCAGAACTCCCCGACGTAGAGATCGAATGACAGCTCGGAACCCGGCGTGATGAAGGCTCGATCCAGCTCGGAGTGTTTAACGTAGGCCGAATAACCCCCGCCCAGCGTCAGGTTGATGCTGTTCATGTCCGAAACGGGCCACCGCATCCGCGTGTTCATCTGTGGGCGAAAGATAAAATCACCTTCCGGATTGGACCCCGTGTTCTGCACATTGCTGTTGTATTCAATTCCCAGGCCGGTGCCAAAATTCCAGGCCGTCGGGCCCAGTTTCAGATTATAATACCCGATGGACGTAGCCGCCCGGCGCCGCGCTTCCGCTGCCTCGGCGCTGGCAATCGACATTCGGACCGCCTCCTGCCCCCGCGACGAACTCAGCTTCCCCGCCAGCAGCACCAACACCACCGCCGCGCATGGACCGCCGCGCTTAGGCCAATTCAACAACTGTGATTTCACACTTCGGATTTCGTTCGCTTTCCGCATCCCGCTCCTACCATATCCTACGCCACCTTCCGTACTTTGGCATCCACCCTTCGCTTTGTGAAGCTGATTTGCACGGAGAAATCACGAAGCAGCGCCAGACAGGGTCAAAGAGGGGGATGAGTGCCATGTGGATTGCAACCGGTAAAGCATGTGTCGCCTGAAGGCGGCAGTTCTGGCCCGCCAAAGGGGGCATACCTTGGTGCCGCCGCCCGCGCGTGAGGCGGTGGCAGTTTCTATCGCACAGTCATGGAAGATTCCAGAGTCAAGCGTAAAGTGTCGGAAACTGACCCGCAAGTATAGCAATCGCAATAGGTTCAGAGTTCTGAGCAAACGATCAGGCCGAAAAAGGTGTCTTCGTAAGCCTTCGGATTCCAATTAGTTGCGAGTTGGGCGATTTAAAATAATTTCTTGTGGGTTTTTCGGTACAGAAGTAACTGAAGGATTTTGCGGGCGAGGGAATCCAGGGTTTGATATGGGAGCGCCGGGGCCCCCAAGGTCGGTGGAAGCTCACCCCGGAGTTGCGCGGTAAGATAGTGCTCATCGTTTTGCGAGAGCGGATCTGGAAGCTGGAGCGATTCAGCAGCGATTGCTGGAAACCTGGCCGGAGGCGGTGAGCGTGCCGAGCATCCAACAAGTCTTGGCGGAAAACGGGCTGGGCCAACCGCGCCCCAAGGGCGTCGGAGACACCGCCGCCCAAGGTGAGCTTCTATCCTTCGAGCCGGAGCCGCAGTTGAGGCTGCCTTTGGCCGGTCCGGTCGGTCAATCCAGGGAGCAAGTCGGTGGCGGCAGCGCGCGGGCAACGCCAAGCGGAACGGGAAACGGCGGCGCTGCCGGAGGCCAGGTCGGAGCCGCAGGCCTGGGAAGAAGATGGCGGCGAGACTCCTATTCGCCGGCGCAGCGAGTCTATTTGGATCGGTTGGAACAAGGTGCATACAAGGCGTATGCTGGTGGGGGCTGTTTGCGCCGTTGGTGGCGCGATATAATTTTGTTCCGACGTTGAACCGAATCATCACGATGGCGACGCATGAAGGCTACCGCCTGGAGGAGTTGGGGTTGACGTTGTTCTATTGGGATGTGTTTGGGTTTCGGTCGCTGGAGGGCTTTAAGTGCGCTTATCCGGATGAGTTCGGAGTATTACTGGGGCGCACGCAGAGTTCGAGCCTTTTCACGCTGCGGCGGTTCCTGCGCAAGGTGAAAAAGCTGGGCCAAGGCGAAGCCTTGATCGAGGGGTTGGCCCTGGGTTAATTGCCGTCCGGCCTGGCGGCGTGGGGAGTGATGTATATCGATGGCCATTTCCTGCCGTATTATGGGCTGTATCGGATCAGCAAGGGGTGGCACGGCGTGCGCCAGATATCGATGAAAGGCAGCTACCATTTTCTGGTGGTGGACGAGCGCTTCGCCCCCTGGCTGTTCTTGATCCGCTCCGCGGCGGAGGATCTGCTGCAAAAGATACCGGAGTTGATCGAGCAGGCGAGATGGATCGGGGCGCAAGCGGGAGTCAGTCAGGAGCGGCTGGACCCGTTGATCGTGGTCTTCGATCGGGAGGGCTACCGCGCGGAGCTCTACCGCTACTTGGACGGCAAAGATCTGGGAGAGGGCAAACGGCGGGCGCTGTTCATCAGTTGGGCTAAATATTCGGATAAATGGGTGAACGATCTGGCGGAGGATCAATTCAACCGGGTGGCGCCGGTGACTTATGAGATCTGGAAGGCCGAAGTGATCCCCTACCTGGAGACCACCCGCACGATGAGCCAGTACGGGAAGATTCGGGCGGTGGTGATCCAAAATGGCCGGGACAAAAAGCGAGCGGCCATTTACACCAACGGCACCGCCGAGGAAATCGGGGCGGAGCGGGTCGTGCAATTGATTTGTCGGCGCTGGGGAGAGGAGAATGCCATTAAGGAACTGTTGCACAAACATCTGATTAACTACACGCCGGGTTATGTTCTGGAGGAATTGGAAGAGCAGCCCCTGGTGGACAATCCAGAGGACAAGAGGCTCGGTTTCTGATGGTCGGCCTAAGAGCGGTAACGTTACTGAGACGACGGAAACCGGCCAAGGGCGGGATGGAGGCGCAGTCCAGCGCCTGGTTCTCCAACTAGCCACGCTTGCCACCGGGTGCCTGACTGCGTGGGCAAGGGCATAGTGTATGGAGTTCCGGCTTTAGCCGGTGAGACGGGGTTTCGCCATGAATCTCCAAGTGTTTTAGCCGCGTTTAAGGGACAACGCGCTGCCGGCTAAAGCCGGGATTCCATACACCGCATCAAGCCCGCGTTTGTTATCGAACCGGGGTCGGCGCTCACTCATTCCCTCCGGCAATATTGCGTTCGCCGCCGTTGAATAGATACTGGTTAAGGACGGCTGAACACCGCCGCCGCAGTCGTCGCTCCGGGAGAGGGGCTGAACCGTGTCTTGCCGCCGAAACATGTCGCTCAAATCCGAGCGGCATCGGACAAGAATGTCCACGATCCAACTGCCCAGGGTGGTGGGCTTGGAAGAAACCAAGATGCGCCCGGTTGCGGTGAGGAGCATTTTAGGAGTTGATAAACGACTGGTCGTTGCAGAATTACTGTTCGGCGATACAAATCTTATGAGTAAGCGGTTCACGATTAGCATGGGGGTTTGCGTAGCGATCTTCATCCTCCTGAACGCGGTGCGGCTTTTGACCGGGCTAGCGGCTAGCGTGGGTGTTTCAGGTTGGCGGACCACTGGAGCCCCTTTTCCTGTGAACGTCGAGAGTTTTCAGTGCCCCACTGCCGGCCCAGTCGTAACGGTCATCAAGGACCAGTCGTGGATTTGGGCCAGCAACGTGGGGTTTTGGCTACTGCTGAGCTACGGATTTTCGCGCTGGGTTGACCGAAAAGGCGCAGACTAATAGCCGGATAATTTGTTTTGCTCCCTGGCGTGCGAAACAAGCTAATGCGTTTAACCGATCCCGCCGAAGCGGCGGTATTGGGCGAAATCATCGTGCGGCAGGTGCGACCCGAGGAACAAGCCCGCTGGGACCAATTGGTCAGCGAGCAGCACTATTTAGAAAATGCCAATCTGGTGGGCGAGCGATTGTGTTATGGGGTCGAATATCGGGGACAATGGCTGGCGCTGCTGGGTTGGTCCTCGGCGGCTTATCATGTGCGTGCCCGGGATACTTGGATTGGTTGGAACGATAATCAGCGACGCGGACGCCTGCATTGGGTAGACCGTTTGGGTGACCACCAGTTTGAATTCCGAGCCGGCCAGTGCCGCTCGCTTGCTCGAACTAGCCCGCCAGTATTGGAGCGTTGAAAACGGCCGGTATTACCGCCTGGACCTGAGTGCCGCCGAAGACCGGTGCCGGGTGCGCCACCCGGTGGCTGCGATCGTGCTGGGCATCCTGCGCCACGCCGTACAAGGAGAGTATCGGGATTGGGCTCGCCGCCAGCGCCGGGCGCGGGAGAGCACTTGTCCGGCCTGCAATGAGAAGATGAGCCGCCGCCCTGACTTGGTCATCCGCTTCGTCACCGGCGAGGTTTCCAGACTTTAGAGCAGCCCTGTCACAGCGGTGTCTCGGCAAGAGAGTGCTGGCAAAGGGCCTGTCGGTCTGGCACTTTACCAGGAGCCAGATGAATAGGCCGCCGAACCAGTCGATGGAGACGAACCGCCGTTCCGCTCGACACGGAGTGGAGAGGCGGATGTCCCGCGCACGCTCAGGCGTCTGCCTCACCAGCGGTTGCACATCATTCTCGTTGGCAACCATTGCATCGCAAGTTGCATTCTTATGAGCTCATTTGACCCATATTTGCCGCCGACCCAGCTGCAGCTCCCGGACGGTGCCATCCTGCGCATCGGGACGATCCGTTGTGACGACCATATTCACCAAGCGGTGTATTTGGGCTACACGCCGGCTGGTGCGGCCAAGCCCACGATGGAGCTGGAGTTGCCGCCAAAGTCAGTAGAGGTTGTAATTTGCCAGTTGCAGGACCACGCCAATCAGGCTCGGTTCATCAACGGCGTGGATGTGCTGGAGTATCCTAAGCCTTATCCAGCGAGGCCATCGGGTCCACGGGGGCGACCCCGAAAGCGCGACCCCAGGAAGAATGGAACGGGCCGACTCGCTGCACCGAATGGCGGCCCGGCGACGATTGTTGACAAATCGAGTGCCGCCGAGGGGCCGCCATCGGAGAGCAAAACGTTAAGCGAGCGGAGCGAGCCAAACTGAAGTCCCGTAGGGACGATATGATAAGCCCAGGGCAAGCGCAGCACCGCCCTGGGTTCCGGGCGCAAAATGATTCCCTCTTTTTTCTCTGCCGGCTTGGCGCGCCAAGCCGGCAGAGAAAAAAGAGGTTGGGTGTGGTGTCTCTTTACCTAGGGCGGCGGCCTCGGCGGCCTTGCCCTTGGCTATTATCAGGCCGCCCCTCCGGGGCTCCGGAACGGCGAACCAGACACTTGAGTCCACAGCCGCCCTCGCTTCTGTTTGCGAGGACGCTGGGACAATCGACACTCGTGGGATTCGTCGGCGCTCCGTGTCCGGCGGCTGCGGCTCAGCTTGGTGTTCGCCATAACTCGGCTGCCACTGACATCAGCGTGCCCACCGGGGCACAGATGGTCAACCGAGCCGATCACGCACACGCTCCGCTCGCATGTTGCGCGGCATTGTCTGCGTGTGCGTAGGGGTTTCATTCGGTTTGCGCTTACTTTTGCACTGAGCGCCGCATTGTGTTTATTTCCGTTTAGCTCCCTTTTTCCTCAGGGGGCGCTGGCCTTTTGGATTTCGCCTTTGGCAGCATTTGGGCGGGCAGTTCCCTTGGCGTGATTCACCGCCGCATTTTTGGGAGGTTACGTTCGACACGTCACGCCAAGTGGTCGAGTTACGTCGCCGGTGCCAGGTCGAGACGGTGACTCTTGGTTGCATCGTCGGTTTTCGTTTGGGGGTAGAGCCCGGCCCGGAGGGCAAAGCCACCAGTCGCCCGGTTCCAACCGAGCTCACTCGTAAATTTCATAGACCGTGTTATCGAGGATGAACTGCACGTTCCGTCCCAGCGCCAGCCAGGGCAGCACCTTGGGAGACTTCGCGACCAGGTCAAAGTATTCGGCGGAACCGAACTGGATGCGCAGGCGTTTGGCATTGGGCTGCTTCTGAACGGCGGAGTCGATCCATTGCTGGTCGTTCTGGAAGAAGCTCTTGCCGGCGACGAACTGCGCCTGCTGCATGTATTGAACGAGCCGCTCTTTGCTGCGGTCCACGGGTGAGGCGCTGGCGGAGGCGCTGGGTGCGCGGGCAAGCCCGAGCGACCGGCGCGCTTCGAGGGTGCTGCCACCCATGGCGGACGGCGCCGCATCCGCAGATTTGAGGAGCTGGCCTTGGCGGGCGCTGGCCACGGCCTGTTCCCCGACGCGGTTCATAGAGTACCGGCGGCGAAATGCCTCCGCCTCCTGACGCGCGCCGCCATCGCTATTAAACCCCTGCATGGAGCGCAGGCGCACCGGGACATCCCGATGGCTTTCGTCCTCCAGGATCAGGTAGGCGGTGTAAGGCGTCACGATGCTGTAATTGCGGGCCAGTTCGGTCACCTCGTCGCGCAGCTCGGCGTTTTCGCCGTGCAGCCGGATTTCATCGAGCAGGTAGCCGACGCGCCGGGTGGCCCAGAGGCGGGGGATGAATTCGTTGGCGGCTCCCTCGTCCGGGAAACTCACTTCATAGGTGAACTTCTTTGCCGTGCCGTTGACGGTGCCCTCGACGATTACCGCGGCATCGCCCTTGCCGGAGTAGCGGCCGGCCAGCACCAGTTGCTCGCCTTTGAACAGGTCGGGCAGGGTGGAGGGATAAAGCCTGGTCGTGCGAATGTCCCCCGTGAATCGCAGCGTCGGGTTGGCCAGGACGGGCTCTTTGATCTTGGAGAAGAAGTTGGAGACTTTCACCTCCAGGTCTTCCTCCGGCAGGACATACTGGCTGACGGCCCGGGTGTCCTCGGTAATCCGGTCCAGCAGATGGGTGTTCACGTCCGTGCCGATGCCGAAACAAAAGATGCGCGTGCGGCCGGTATTCTCCTTCTTCACATTGGCCACGATCTGGTCCTCGTCGGTGGTGCCGATGGTGGGCCGGCCATCGGTGAGGAAGATCACCACGAAGGGGCGGTCCTCGCCGCCGGGCCGCAGCGCCAGGGCCTTGCGCAGCGCGTCGTCGATGGCTGTGCCGCCGATGGGCTTGAGGTCCTTGATGAAATCGCCGGCCTTGGAGCAGTTTGATTTGGAGGCCGGAACGAGCTTGTCGAAGAGCGGCTCGACCTCGGTGGAGAAGCGGATAATCTCGAAGCGGTCCGCGTCATTGAGGTTTTCGACGCAGAACTGCAGGGCTTTCCTGGCCTGCTCCAGCTTCTTGCCCGCCATGGAGCCGGAGGTGTCGAGCACGAAGGCGATGTCTTTCATGACGACCTGCTTTTCCTTCACATCCACACCCGGCGAGGCGAGCAGCAGGAAATAACCGTCCTCGCCGCTCGGACGGTGGGTCAGCAGGTTGACGCCGATCTCGTCTTTCTCCGGGGCGAAATAGAGCGCGAAGTCCGTGTCCGGCTGAACATCGGTGGCCTCATAGCCGGCCGTAGCGCGGTTCGCGCTGGGGCGCTTCACTTCGACGGAGTGGCTGGGGGAGTAGATGGATTTGAGCGGGCGTTTGCTCTCCAGGTCCACTTTCACACTGACGCTGCGGATCGGCTTGGCGGAGAACTTCTCCGTGTTGAGCGGCAGCACGTAGCTGATCAGCCCGTCATCTGCCTTGAGGAGCTCGGTGTAGGACAGAGTGATGCGCTTTTTGCTCTTCGGCTCAATCGGGAAGATGCGCACTTTGAAGATGTCGCGTCCGGCATATTCGAGCAGGGCGGGGTCCTTGAGCTTGCGGACGATGTCCTCATAAATCCGCCGCGCCGTGTCGGCAGACAGCAGTTCGGCTTCGACCTGCTTGCCGTCGATCTCCATCGTGAACTTGTCGATGTGCGCGCCTTTGGGGATCGGGAACACAAAGGTGCCCTCGAGCCGCGCCGCATTCGGGTTGTAGAACTCCTGCTCCACGGCCGTCACGGCAACCTGGTCGGTGATGCGGGTGTGGACTTTGACGTAATTCACGTCCAGCGGGGCGAAGGGGTGCGGATGATGTGGTGGAAATGGCCGCGGCGGGCTGAAGGGCGGCGGGATGGGCCCCGGCAGCCAGTGCGTGTCTTCAACGATTATCAAGCCCGCCCCGGGGCACGGGAGGGAGGCTGCCCCGAGCAGGGCGAACAGAACCGATAAGAATGTCCAACGTTTCATAAGGAGTTAGACGGAGTTCGCTGGAAAGTGCTCCTCTGAAAAAGGTGGAGGGAGATGTCTGGCCAGGACTTGCATGCCGGGGCGGTCCGGACATGCAGGGCAGGGTGTCTCCTGGGCACGAAGCCACCGAGCCGGCAATGCGGATGACAGATTCCCCGCCAAAGGCGCCGGCTTCGCCCAGCGTCACCATTGGGAACGAAGTTGCGCCGGGGAGATACCTTCCTCGCGCAGGCGGCGCAGGCTCAGCGCGTCGTGGCGTTTGGCCAGGCGAACTCCGCTATCGTCCGTCATCAACGGGCAGTGACAGAATTGGGGAGCCGGCACACCGAGCGCGCGATACAGCAGCAGTTGCCGGGCTGTGGATTGGAGCAAATCGGCGCCGCGCACGACCTCGGTAATTCGCATCGCCGCGTCGTCCACCACGACGGAAAGCTGGTAAGCTGGAGCCCCATCGTGCCGCCAGACGACGAAATCGCCAAAGTCCTTACCCGCCACGAACTGCTGCGGCCCATAATGGCCGTCGGTGAATGCGATTACCTCGCCATCCGGCACACGGAAACGCCAGTTCCTTTTAGCGGGCAAGGGGGTAGGGACGGCGGACGAGGCGCTCGTGAGATCAGGACCAAACGCGTCCGCCTCACTGGTGGGCGAAAACTTCTCGCGGCAGGTCCCTGGATACACTGGCTCATCTTCGCCCTGGTGTGGTGCGGACAGCGCGCGCCGCACGTCCGACCGCGAGCAAGCGCAGGGGTAGATGAACCCGCCGGTCAGGAGTCTCCGCATGGCGTCCAGGTAGAACTCGCGCCGCTCGCTCTGGTTGTAGGGGCCGAAAGGTCCGCCGCAATCCGGCCCTTCCCGCCATTCAAACCCAAACCAAAGCAGGTCTTCGAGCATGGCGCCGACAAACTCCAGTTTGAAGCGCTTGGCATCAAGGTCCTCGTTGCGCAAGACGAGCACGCCGCCGCTGGCCTGGGCGCGCTGTTGCGCAATCCAAAAGGTGCGTGAGTGGCCGAGGTGCAAGTAGCCCGTCGGCGACGGCGCGAGGCGCCCGCGATAGGTCCCCTTCACTTCATCGCGTCAAAGGTCTTCTGTAGTATTTGCCAATCCTGAAGGCCCTTGACCTTGGCGCTGGCCTTCTCGCTGAGACCGGCTTCCTTGGCATTCTTGGTCGGTTTGACCGACTTGTAGAAGATGCCGAAGTGACCCGGAAAGGGCTCATTCGCCAGCTTATAGGCCGCCGCCTCGCAGGTGACATCATGGTCTGCCGGCACCAGGTTGAAGACGCCGCCCTTGCGCGGGTTCGAGGCGTCAAACGCTCCCTCGTAGAACTCCACGCATTCGCTCAAGCACTCGATAAAGCTGAAGCCGTCGTGATCGGCGGCCGCTTCCATCATCTGCAGCACGTGATTGGGGTTGGTGCTCGTGGTCCGGGCGACGAAGGTCGCGCCGGCGGAAATAGCCTGCTTCATCGGGTTGATCGGGTAGTCCACCGCGCCCCAAATGTCGGTCTTGCTCTTGAAACCGAGCGGGGACGTGGGCGACGTCTGTTTCTTGGTCAGGCCATAGACCCAGTTGTCCATCGCCACGCAGGTCAGCTTGATGTTCTTGCGGGCGGTGTGGGTGAAGTGGTTGCCACCGATGGAGAAGAGGTCGCCGTCGCCGCCGAACACGAACACATGCAGGTCGGGCCGCGAGAGCGAGATCCCGCTGGCGAAGGGGAGTGAACGACCGTGAATATAGTGCGCGCCGTAGGCTTGCACGAAATACGGAAACCGGCTCGAGCAGCCGATGCCGGAGATGGTGGTGAACTTTTCCTGCCACAGCTTGCGCCTCTCGATCAGTTTGAAGTACAGGGCGAGCACGGAGAAGTCACCGCAGCCGGGGCACCAGGTCGGATGATCGGCGGCGATTTCCTTCTTGGTCAGCGGCTTGCGTTCGGTGGCGAGTGGAGAAATAACCACACTGGCTGGGGGGATAGGAAGTTCTGTTGCGGGAGTACTCATAATCTTAAAGCGTTGATGGGTGAGTAGTGATCAGTGCTGCATTATTGTTTGCGGAGGCCGGCGGCCATGTCGGCCTGGGCATGTTCGAGGATTTCTCGGACCTTCCAGGTCAGGCCGTCGGCCTTGTTGATGCCGCGAATCTTCGGCTCGCAATAGCGCGCGCGCAGCAACCCGGCGAGCTGGCCATAGCCATAAAGCCCCTCATCGTTCAACTCCACCACGCGGATGGCGTTGAACCCGGAAAAGATATGGTCCAGTCCCGGCGGGAGCGGATTGAGGTACTTGATGTGCAGAGCGGAGACGCTGTTGCCCGCCGCCCGGGCGCGGTCCACGGCTTCCCGGATCGGGCCCTGGGTCGAACCCCAGCCGACCAGCAGCAAGTTGCCCTCCGGCGGACCGTACACTTTGGGGGTCGGCAGCGTGGCTGCCAGCGCCTGCAGCTTCTTCCGGCGCTTGCCCGTCATCTGCGTGTGCAGCTTCGGAGAGGCGCTGGGATGGCCGAACTCGTCATGTTCGAGACCGCCGGCAATGGGATACCGGCCGCTCATGATTCGCGTGCCGGGGACCACCCGCGGGGTTACCCCATCCGGGGAGGATAGGTCGTAGGGTTTGTAGTCGGCCACGGGCGTCAGATCCGGTGAAATGTCCTGGCATATTTGCTCCAGTTTCGGCTCCGTAAAGGCTTCGATGCGCGAGGCGATCGCCTGGTCGCTGAGCACGAACACCGGCACATTGTATTTGCGCGCGATGTTGACTGCCTCGATAGCCGTATAGAAGCAATCCTCGACGTCCGCCGGGGCAATCACGACGCGCGGCGCATCTCCATGGCTGCCAAAACAGGCCAGATTTAGGTCCGATTGCTCGACCTGCGTCGGCAGGCCGGTGGAGGGGCCGCCGCGCTGGATATTAACCACCACCAGCGGCACTTCCGCCATCACCGCCCAGCCGAGGGCTTCCATCTTGAGCGAAATGCCCGGCCCGCTGGAGCCGGTGACGGCCACGCGGCCGGCAAAACTGGCGCCGTTGGCCATCGAAATGGCCGCAATCTCGTCTTCGCATTGGATAAACGTGCCCCCATACTTCGGCAGTTCGCGGCGCAGGATTTCCATCACGTCCGACCAAGGGGTAATAGGGTAAGCGGCGCCGAAGCGAACGCCCGCGGCAATCAGCCCGTAGGCGATGGCCTCATTGCCATTCATTACCACCTGGTGGCCATCTTTGCCCTGGCTCTCCACGAATTCAAATGTCTGCAGCACGTTGCCCAGCGAGTGGTTATACCCGGCCTGGAACGCGGCCAGCGCGTTGTTTAGCACACTGGCATCTTTGCCGCCAAACCGCTCGCCGATGAGCGCTTCCAGCTTCGCTACGTCCAGGTCGAAGATCCGCCCTACCAGACCGAGGGCGAAAATGTTCTTCCCTTTGTCCTTGGCCGTGCCGCCAATCGCCTCAATGGTCAAACTGGAAATCGGAACACCAACGTGATGATACTGCTGCTGCCACTCTGGCTTAGGTTCTACGTGGTCGGAGTCATAAAGCACGATCCCCCCTTTCTTCAGCGAGCTAAGGTGCTCTTCGTAGGAATGCTGATAAAAGGCCAGCAGCACATCGGCTTCGTCCCCCGCGCTCAGCACCTCGCCCGAGCCGATGCGCACCTGGAAAATCGACGGCCCGCCCGAGATGGTGGAAGGGATCGTCATGAAGGTCATGACCTCCTGCGCGCTGCGGCCGGCCAGCCGCGCCAGGAAACCGCCAATCGCCTGAATGCCGTCCTGGGAATTGCCCGCGATGCGGATCACGGCCTCCGCAATCCTGGATACTTTGGTTGCTACTGGTTCACTCATAAAAGATATTAATTAAAGTCTAGCTGCCCGTCGCAAGGTTAGAGACTGACACCAAATCAGCGCCCATAACCGTTGTTATAAAATACTATCATTCTGACCCCGCGTGTCAAACCCTAACCTGACTATGTACTCGCTGGCGGCGTCTCACCGCAATGCCGCCAGCGCGTCCCCAAAATCCTCGGGCCGCGGCGCGTCAAAGCTCAGGCGCTGGGCCGTTCGGGGGTGGATAAACGCCAATCGGCGGGCATGCAACATCTGGCGCGACGCTGTGTAGCCGGTCAGCTCCGTCAGGCGCTGGTTTTGCCGGTTCCCGTAGGTGGCGTCGCCCACCACCGGGAAGCCGAGGAATTGAAAATGCACCCGGATCTGGTGTGTGCGGCCGGTGTGCAGGACCGCATCGACCAGCGTCGCCCCGCGCAGGCGCTCCAACACGTGGTAGCCCGTCCGCGATTCGCGCCCGAGATTGTCGTCCACCGCCATGCGCTTGCGATGGGAGGGATGCCGGGCAATGGCGGCGTGGATTTCGCCCCGGTCGCGCGGCAGCTCCCCACAGAGGATCGCGTGGTAGATCTTCTCCACCTTGCGGGTGGCGAACTGGGCGGACAGCGCCAAATGGGTCTCGTCATTCTTCGCCACGACCAGGCAGCCGCTGGTTTCCTTGTCGAGGCGGTGGACGATGCCCGGGCGCGCGACACCGCCGATGCCGCTCAACTGCCCCGCGCAATGGTGCAGCAAAGCGTTGACGAGCGTATGTTCTTCGTGGCCGGCCGCCGGATGCACCACCAGCCCCGGCGGTTTGTTCAGCACCAGCAGGTCCTCGTCTTCGTATAAGATTTCGAGCGCCATTGCCTCCGGCTGGGCTTCGGCGGGGCGGGCCTCAGGCCAATGCACTTCGACTTGTTCCCCCGCGCGCGGCGTATGCGTCGGCTTGACGGAGCGGCCGTCCACTCGAATGTGGCCCTGGTCAATCAGCCGCTGAATCGCGCCGCGCGAGACGGTCGGGAACTTGCCGCGCAAAAACGCGTCCAACCGCTCCGACGGCAGCGTCTGTTGGATCGTCAGAAGTTCGGTGCGGGAAGACATTTTATCAGTCATCGCGGCTTCGCTCTGCCTCACTAGTTCCCTCATGGCGATGGCGACGGTTCAGCCGGCTTGGCTTTGTGGTCGCTCTGCCAGGTGATCAGGAAAACCAACCCCACCCCGGTGCAGATGGCGCTATCGGCCACATTGAAAGCAGGAAAACCAATCTCCGTCCCTCCCCTCTGCTGCAGGTAAAAGTAGATGAAATCTATCACATGCCCAACCCGCAGCCGGTCAATGAGGTTCCCGACGATCCCGCCGAAGATCAGTCCGAAGGCGATCTGGCTGAGCAAAGTGCGCGAGTCGAAATGATGGCGGCTCAGGAACAAAATGAGCAACGCCAGCAGCGCCACACCCGCCAGGAGCTTATTATTGCCGCGCAACAGGCTCCAAGCCGCGCCGGTGTTCCACCAATGCACGAACTTAAAGAAACCCTCAATTACTACCCGCTCCTGCCCAGTCTGCGGGAGAAACCGGAGCACGAGTAGCTTGGTGAACTGATCGAGCGCGATCACCAGCAGCGCGATTAGCGCAATGCGGCGATTGGGCGTCCGGAGTTGCAAATTCAACGGGCTCATGCCAGAGATGGACCTCGATTTAACCGGAGGCCCTGCAAAAGACAATCGAAAACAATTGAAATGTCTGTTGACTTGAGCCGTTGGTTTGCTATTCTCAATCCTCTTTTGATTAGGATTTGAGATGAAAACGCATTTGCCGAAAGTTAATTTGGATCAACGTAAGTGGCACGTGATCGACGCCAAGGGCGCCGTTCTGGGCCGTCTGGCGGCGCAGGTCGCCGATGTTTTGCGAGGGAAGAACAAACCTATTTATACCCCTCACCTCGATGCCGGCGACTTTGTCGTTGTCATCAACGCCGAAAAGGTTGTCCTCACCGGCAAAAAGGAGACCCAGAAGAAGTTCATGAGCTATTCGGGCTGGAAAGGTGGAGAAAGATACCGGTCAGTCGAGGAGGTCCGCGCCCGGCAACCCGAGAAGCTCATCACTCACGCCGTGCGGGGCATGGTTCCCAAGAATCGCCTCGGCCGGGTGCTGATGACCAAACTGAAAGTGTTCAAAGGCGACCAACACCCGCATGCTGCCCAGCAGCCCCAGCCGCTGGCTCTCGCCAAGTAAAACGATCAACCATCGACCCTCAACCATTAACCTCCTTCAGGCATGTCCGACATAAAAATCCCCGAAGTCAAAGCTCCGCAGCACCTCGGTACTGGCCGCCGTAAGTCCGCCGTCGCCCGGGTTCGCCTTGCCATCGGCACCGGCAAGATCGTCGTCAACGGCCGGCCGTTCGAGAACTATTTCCCGACGGAATCCCTGCGCGGTGTCGTCGTTCAACCGTTGACCGTGACCGGCTCGACCGGCAAGTTCGACGCGCAAATCACCCTTTCTGGCGGCGGTCCGACCGGCCAGGCCGGTGCGGCACGGCACGGCATCGCCCGCGCCCTGCTCACGGTGGACGCCAACTTGCGGCCCGTGTTGAAAGCTGAAGGGCTGCTGACCCGCGACCCGCGCATGAAAGAGCGCAAGAAGTACGGCCAGCCGGGCGCGCGCAAACGCTTCCAATACAGCAAACGTTAATCACGCTGGAAGTTTCCCCGCCCCGCTGGTTTAATCCGGCGGGGTTTTTTGTTAGGGAGTCTGCGGTCGGTGGTCGGGGATCCTTGGCTGCCGCGGCTCTGCCTGCTCGTTGCTGAATACGGATTACGGAACATTAGACTATGAAGAGAGTTGCAATCGTTGGTGCCTCCGGCTATTCCGGCGAAGAACTGGTTCGCCTGCTATTGTCGCATCCGCACGTGGAACTCGTTGCCGTCACCTCCCGCCAATACGCCGGCCAGACGCTCGCGCAGGTCTTCCCGAAGTTCGCCCATCATCCGCGTGTCAGAATGCTCCGCTTCAGCGAGCCTAAGGTCGAGTTGTTGGCCAAACAGGCCCAGATCGTGTTCCTGGCCCTGCCGCACGGCGTCGCCGCTGAATTCGCCGTCCCCCTCCTCCAGCTTGGCTGTCAGGTCATTGACCTGAGCGCGGATTTCCGCGTCAAGAGCGCCGCGGTCTATAAGGACTTTTACGCGCACGACCATCCCGCGCCGGAGTTGCTCGCCCAGGCGGTTTATGGTTTGCCGGAAGTCTATCGTGACCAAATTAAAAAGGCATCGCTGATCGCCTCACCGGGCTGTTACCCAACCAGCATCCTCTTGCCGGCGGTGCCATTGCTCAAAGCAGGCTTGGTGCAGCCAGCCGGCATCATCGCCGACTCGCTGAGCGGCGTCAGCGGCGCGGGTCGAAAAGCCGAACTCGACTACCTCTTCGTCGAGTGCAATGAGAGTGTCCGGCCCTACGGTATTCCCAAGCACCGGCACCTGTCTGAAATCGAACAGGAGCTGTCGCTCGCCGCCGGCACGCAGGTGACAATCCAGTTCACCCCGCATTTGATCCCGGTCAATCGCGGCATCCTCACCACGCTCTACCTGGCGCCGGCCGGTTCAGCCCTCAAACCGCACGCCTCAGCGCTTGACCAACTGACTGCTTGCTACCAGGCAGCCTATGCCAATGAGCCGTTCGTGCGCCTGCTGGAGGGTAAAGCCTTGCCGGATACAAAGAATGTCGTTGGCACCAATGTGATCGAAATCGCGTGGCGCCATGACCCGCGCACCGACCGGTT
>SESG01016680.1_pt1 | contig 18319 bp, 14 predicted proteins | sample 3171421 | NCBI WGS metagenome assembly SESG01 (sample SAMN10866946, study PRJNA518727) | freshwater metagenome | biome: subpolar coniferous forest; feature: holomictic lake; material: water; isolation source: holomictic Lake 227, 6 m and 8 m depth | place: Canada: near Kenora, Ontario | collected... | reverse complement strand
TTCATCAGTATTGCCGATGAGTGCCACTGCTGCAAATTCCCATTCTGCTTCGGTGGGAAGGCGATAACGCGGAAGAACAATTCCGTCCGACATGCTGGTTCTTCTGGTTGCGCCGTCTTTCCCCAAATTCTTTAAAGGGTTTTTACCATCAGTCCCATTGTAAAGGCCATTCAGGTAACTATCCGATGTAAATACGTTTTGTCCGCTCTGCTTGGTGTCTTCTGCGAGAATACGATCGTTGATCAGAATTCTTTCGTTGACACGGTCAGTTCTCCATTTGCAATAATTGTTGGCCTGGTTCCAGCTTACCCCAACAACGGGATATTCGGAATAGGCAGCATGACGCAAGTAATTTTCCAGGAAAGGTTCATTATATGCCATTTCATTTCTCCAGACAAGGGTGTCGGGAAGTGCGGAGCGGTATACTTCTGGATTTTGCGGATAGGCTCTTTGGAGCCAGTACAGGTATTCCCGCCAGTCCACATTTCGAACCTCCGATTCATCCATGAAAAAGGAATGAACCGTAACCCGGCGTATGGCATTGTTACTTTCAAACATCACATCCTGCTCAACCCGACCCATTGGGAATGTCCCGCCCTGAATGTAAACAAGGCCCGGACCAGTTTCCTGATTGTAATTGGCCTTGTATTCAAATCCCCCGTTTTTTGGGTCATTGTAAGCCCAGCCGGTTGTAGAGGAACCGTTTTTCTTTTTCGGTAACAGATTACACGAAGCAACCAGAAGGCTGATAATTAGTAATATAACCGTTGAGAATTTCATGTATTTTCAGAAATTAAATTCTTGTTCTAATTATGCTCCGGATATCGGTCAGGCCTAATATCAATGCATCGTGCGAATCCGGACTTAAACGCAATCTTCAGCAAAGATATTGCAAAAAAATGAAAACTTTATTCATTTTTCTTCCATCGACTTCACTATAAACATCGATTTTCCTAATTTTGTTCAACCTTTACGAAAAAAAATTTCATCTGCAACGTAGTTTTTCCCTTTCGATTCTTAAACCAGGCCCATTTATCCTGAAATAATCCGCAAAGCCATAATGTTCAATCGTCTCATTTATATTTGTTTACTGCTTTTTAGTTTCTTTCTGAAGGCAGATGGCAACAGTAATGCGCCCATTGAAAAAAAATCTCTTTTTGGCGAAGGGAAATGGATGAAAATTGAAACTGCCTCGACAGGTGTTCATAAAATTAATTTTTCGTGGCTTCAAAGTATAGGTTTTCTTCATCCTGAAAATGTAAAAATATTCGGTAGCAGGAACGAATCGATGTCCAGATCAAATTCCGTTTCTGACTTAAATGGTCCGAAACAGATTCCAACCTTGCGATTCTCAGAAACCAATGGAAGCGAATCGTTGCTTTTTTTTGTACAGGGACCTGTCAGCTGCAAACCGGATACTGCTACGGGTCTGTATCATAGGGTTAGAAATCAGTCGGCCCATGGTAAATCATGGTTCTACCTGACCGACAATATTGGAAGTGATCTCCGGTTGGCCCTAACCCAGCAACCTGCAGGGAATGCTGATTTCCGAATAACCGATTATGATGAACTTGAAATCTTGGAAGAGGAAAATATTAACTTGATTGAATCCGGAAATAGCTGGTTTACTGCACTTATTCAGGGAGGAAATGTTCTGAGAAAGACGATTTCAATTCTTGATCGTAATGAGAAGGAAGCAGTAACTATCAAGGTGTTCGCGGCAGGAAGAAGTTCATTGCCAACAGGGATGGAACTCACTGTCAACGGAAGTGTACTGGGAAACCTGGCTTTTAAACCGGTACAGCCGTTTGGTGATGCGGATTTTGCCTCGGCCGACTCGTTCAAAACAACACAAGTATTATCTGGTACCGATGTCAATTTTGCGCTTAAGTACAATGGAGCCACCGGTGACCAAAGCTGGTTCGATTATGCCACGCTGCAGGTCAGGAGAAGCTTGCAGTACAGGGGAAGTCCGCTTTCTTTCAGGGATAACAGATCCAGGATGAATGGAAAGGTGGTCGAGTTTCAGGTGAGCGGAGCCATTCCTGGATTGCAGTTATGGGAGGTTACCAATCCGCTTTCACCTGTTCAACGATCGTTTCAATTCAGCAACGGACAGCTTACTTTCCGGGCAACAAGCGACAGTTTGAGGAATTACCTGCTTTTTGATCCTTTATCCCAATATCCGGGCTTAAAAAAAGTAGAAGAGATTCAAAATGCCGGCATCATGGGTCTCAACTCTCCCGCATTTCTGATCCTGACGCCTGCCCGGTTCCTGGATCAGGCGAATCGACTGGCTGATTTCCACTGGACGGAGGATGGATTAATTACCGCGGTTGTGACTGTAGAATCTGTTTTCAATGAACTTTCGGGTGGATACCCCGATATAGCTGCACTCCGTAATTACGTCAGATATCTTTATCAACAGAAATCCGGATCGGGTGGCTCTACTTTAAAATATCTCCTGCTTTTCGGGAAAGGAACGTGCGATCCGGTGCATGAACCCGACATAAACAATCCCAATTGGATACCATCTTATCAGTCGGAAAACTCACTTAGCAGGATTAATTCTTTTGTGACCGACGATTTTTTCGGTTGGATGGATCTGAATGCCAACGAACAAAATGGAAATGTTGATCTGGGGATCGGAAGGATCCCGGCCATCACTGTGGAAGAGGCTACCAGGGCCGTGGATAAAATAGTTCATTACCATGAAACCCCGACTCTGGGCGAGTGGCGCAACAATATTGCTTTCATCGGTGATGACGAAGACAACAATATCCATGTAAATGACTCTGAAATACTTGCTTCACTCGTAAACGAAATAAATCCCGAATTCAAAACTTCCAAAATTTATCTGGATGCTTTTCCACAGGTACTTTCTCCGGACGAGCGCTATCCCGAAGTAAATGAGGCCATCAGGCGTTCGGTTCAGGCAGGGAGTCTGATCGTCAACTACATCGGTCATGCAAGTGAAGACGGACTGGCCCACGAAAGGGTGCTGACGATCCTCGATATTGACGGATGGACGAACAAGAACCGGTTGCCGTTGTTTGTGACTGCTACCTGTGATTTCAGCCGTTGGGACATGACCATGAAGAGATCCGCCGGTGAACACCTCCTTTTTAATGGAACAGGAGGCGCTATTGCTTTATTGTCAGCTACAAGGATTGTTTATTCGGCGTCCAATTTCGAAATTAACAAAAGTTTTTTCAACCATATTTTTGAAAGAGCCAGTCAGGGAAATCCGATTCGCCTCGGCGATGCGATACGTCAGGTAAAAAATGAAAACAGCGGGTCTGTGAACACCTTGAAGTTTTGTCTGATGGGAGACCCTGCTTTGTACCTGAATCGCCCGAAGTATCAATGCAGGAATTTAGTGGTCAACAACCAGCCGGTTGAACTGTTCGGAGGGACTCTCTCACCAATGAGTCTGGTTACTGTTGGCGGAGAGATTCAGGACAATTTGGGAAAGAAAATGGTTCAGTTCAATGGAACACTGTCTGCAACAGTCTATGATCAGCCTACCGGGAAAATTACACTTGGCAACGGTGGTCTGCCCCCATTCTCCTATTCTTTGCAGGATAACCTATTGTTTAGTGGCAATGTACAGGTGAAAAATGGTGTTTTTAATTACTCCTTTATGGTGCCGAAAGATGTCAGTTTCAACAAAAATGCCGGATTGATTCGTTATTATTTTACCAACGGTACCGTAGATGGAAATGGCTCCTTTGCAAATATCCATTTCAACGGGTCCGGAACAATTCCGCAGTCAGACAACAAAGGTCCGGATATCAGACTCTACCTCGAAAATGAAAGATTTCAGGATGGAGGATCTGTTTCCCCCAATCCCCTGATGATGGTTTTCCTGTCAGACGAAAACGGCATCAACACTTCCGGCAGTGGAATCGGACACGATATCACCCTGGAAATGGATGGATTGGCAACTGATCCGGTTATTCTCAATGATTTTTACAAGGCAGACCAGGGAAGCTGGAAGTCAGGTACCCTGCAATATCCACTTTCAACCCTTTCGGAAGGTCAGCATACCTGCCAACTGAAAGCATGGGACAATGCAGGCAACTCGTCTTCGGTGATGATTCATTTTGAAGTGAGCAACGCCCTGATATTCAGCGATATTTATAATTATCCAAACCCCTTCGAGGATCAAACCAGGTTGGTTATTACGCACAACCAATACGATGAATTACTGGATGTCAAACTGGAAATCGTGGATTTAACAGGAAAATTGATTCATACCTCCCGACAGTCGCTTGCATCGAGCGGTTACCTGATCAGCGATTTGTACTGGAATCCACGTCAGTCGGATCCTGTTCCGGCATTTGGTGTTTATATTTACAGAATTACCCTGACAGACCCTGATGGTCATCATGCCTTCAGGTCCGGAAGATTGGTCTGGTCAAAATAGAATGACCAATGGAAACAAAGTGACTAAAGTGTTTGTAGCTTCTTTACGTTAATGTACCTTTACCCTAACTTTAAATATCTTAGACATTTGAAGTCTGATTGATAAGGTAATGTTATCTTTTTTCTCTGGGCCTTGGCCGGCTTTGGACGACAATACCGGTAGATTTCTTGAGACTAGGGAATCAGAATCCAGGACATTTAAATGATATTTTCACTTAATTCAATGGAGTCACTTACAAAAATAGGAGTATGAGTTATAGAATTGGTCAGGGTTACGACGTACATCAACTTGCAGTTGGTGAAGAGCTGTGGCTTGGCGGAATTTTGATTCCCCACGAAAAAGGAACAGTCGCTCATTCCGATGGCGATGTCCTGCTGCATGCCATATGTGATGCCCTTTTGGGGGCTGCCGGACTCAGGGATATCGGCTATCATTTTCCTGATACGGATATGGCCTACAAAAATATAGACAGCAAAAAATTGCTGTCTGATGTTTATGAACTTGTCGCAAAAAAAAGGTATTCGCTTGTCAATCTGGATGCAACGATATCGGCCCAACAACCAAAATTAAAAGATTGGATTCCGCAGATGGAGGAGATTATTGCCGGGATTCTGAAATGTTCAGAAGATCTGATCAATATCAAGGCTACCACCACCGAAAAATTAGGCTTTGAAGGCAGGGAAGAGGGCATTTCGGTTCAGGCAGTTGTTCTTATCCAAAAGCAAGGTTAAATTATTAATAACAAGTGCTTCCGGTCGTTCCAAAACTCATCAGCCATAAAATTTTTCCAAATAGTTCTGTAACTTCACATTGTTTTTTGATACCAATGGATTGTAACAGATCTTTCAAATAAATATTTCGGTTATTGACATTTGAATTTTTTAAAAATTGAAATTATGAGCAAAACAGCCTGGATTGTAATAGGAGTTATTTTTCTTTTTCTTTTCCTTGGAATCAACTGGGGAATATCGACAGGCAACAAAATGGTTGCCATGGACGAAGAGGTTCAATCGTCCTGGTCACAGGTCGAGAACGTTTACCAGCGGCGTGCAGATCTTATCCCGAATCTGGTGAATACGGTGAAAGGTTATGCAGCCCACGAAAGTGAGACTTTAACTGCAGTGGTTGAGGCAAGGGCCAAAGCAACTTCGGTTAATATTGATCCCACCAAATTAAATGCTGAATCCATCCAGCAGTTTCAACAAGCTCAGAGTGGGTTATCCTCCGCTTTGGGAAGATTGATGGTGGTGGTTGAAAAATACCCGGACCTCAAGGCCAATGAGAACTTCCTGGCACTACAGACGCAATTGGAAGGCACAGAGAACAGAATCACTGTGGAACGTCAGAAATTCAACCAAAGTGCACAGGCATTCAATACTTACATTCGCCTTTTCCCTCAGACTATCATTGCTTCCATGCGGAATTTCGAGAAGAAGGCCTATTTTGAGGCAGAAAAAGGTGCAGAAAAAGCGCCGAAGGTTGACTTCGCAAAATGATTTAATTTCCTGAAGACAGATGAGTAAAAATAAATTTCTCTCCCTTGAAGAGGAGGCCATGGTGGTGAAGGCCATTCAGGAGGCCGAGCACCAGACCGGCGGGGAGGTTCGTGTTCATGTCGAGTCTGTCTGCCGGGGCAATGTAATGGATAGAGCAGCATGGTTGTTTAAATCGCTTAAAATGCATGAAACAGCCCTGAGGAATGGTGTTTTAATCTATCTTTCTACCACGGATCGCAAATTTGCCATTATCGGGGATGCCGGCATCAATGCGGTGGTTCCAAAAGGATTCTGGGACGATGTCAAAGAACAGATGATCGCTCATTTTTCCAAGGGAGAAATGGCAACGGGATTTGTTGTCGGTATTGCGAAAGTCGGAGAGAAGCTGAAAGAATTTTTCCCCTATCAGGATGACGATATCAACGAGCTTCCTGATGAAATATCATACGGAAAATAACCATGATTAAAATAAGATCAACATCAATCATTCCTCGGTTTCTGCTGCTTTGTGCCATTATTCTGGCTGGGTTCACGCTTCGAGCGGCAGACGAATTTCCGGCACGGCCGGAACCGCCGCGCCTTGTGAATGATTTAGCCGGAATACTTTCTTCACAGCAGGCAGCATCCCTGGAAAACAAACTGGATGCCTTCAACCGAAAAACCTCCACCCAGATTGCCATCGTGATTGTCAAGGACATCTATGGCTATGACACAGGTGATTACACCTTCAAATTGGCGGAGAAATGGGGGGTAGGGCAAAAAGGGAAAAACAATGGGATACTTATTCTGGTAAAACCAAAAACCGATAACGGAGAGAAGGGCAAAATTTATATTGCCGTAGGATATGGACTTGAGGGTGCAGTGCCTGACATTACTTCCAAAAGGACTATTATCAATGCCGAAATGTTGCCCAGTTTCAAATTGAATGATTACTATACCGGACTCGATCGCGCTACGAGTGTGCTGATGTCGCTTACATCCGGGGAGTTTACTGCCGATGAATACAACAACCAGAGATCAAAACCTCCTGTACTACCTGGATTCGTGATTCTTGTATTGATCTTTGTCGTCATCATGATCTTTAACCGTAACCCTAACCGAACAGTAGGTTCCAGTGGCGGAGTTGGTAACGTGCTGGGCTCCTTGTGGCTGCTTAGCATGTTTGGTGGACGCGGAGGCGGTGGTTCATGGAACGATTTTTCAGGTGGTGGAGGCGGCGATTCAGGGGGCTTCGGCGGCTTTGGAGGTGGGAGCTTCGGCGGTGGCGGTGCCGGTGGAGAATGGTGAAAATCAAGATATTGAAAATGCTCCGGTTTGGGGCATTTTTTTTATTTTATAGTGAAATCGATGAAATTAATTTTCAAAAATAGGATTAAATTTTCGTCTTTGTCAATTTTTTGAGGTAACTTGATGGAAGGTTATTTCTGTCCAGCGTGGATGGAGGGATGGATTAATTTATGCCATGCAATTACAGCTAATTCAGCAAAAAATAGTTGAAATAAGAGGTCGGAAAGTGATGATTGACTTCGATCTTGCCAGTCTTTATGAGGTTGAGACAAGAGTTTTGAAGCAAGCTGTCAAACGAAATAGGGAGCGTTTTCCGGAAGACTTCATGATTGAACTGACCAGAGATGAATACCAGTTTCTAAGGTCACAAACTGTGATCTTAGAAACTGGAAGAGGGAAATTCAGTAAGTATTTGTCCTATGCTTTTACGGAACAAGGTGTTGCGATGTTGTCCAGTGTATTAAAAAGCCCAAAAGCCATTCAGATCAATATAATGATTATGAGGGCGTTTGTATTGGTGCGGCAAAGTGCACTGACCCATGTGGAGTTAACAATGAAATTGCAGGAGCTGGAAGGTAGGTACCACAAGCAGTTTAAAGATGTATACGATGCCATCAATTTCCTTTTGCAAAAAGAGAGCCGCAAAACGGCTCAGAGCCAAAGGAATCGGATCGGTTTCAAATCCTGAAGCAACGCTTAAATATTACAAGTTAGAATGATTTATTGAGGCAAATCTGTTTAATTAATTTCTGCGAATCAGGAGAATTTTTTCGTTATCAATAAAAAAAGCCGCAATTAGCGGCTTTTTTCTATCTGAGAGAGCAGATTAATTTTCTTCTTCCTGAGGAGTTGCAATGTCTTTGTCGACAAGAATCCTGCCGCAATATTCGCAAACAATGATTTTTTTGCGTGAAGCGATATCCATCTGGCGTTGTGGCGGTATCTTGTTGAAGCAACCACCGCAGGCATCACGCTGAACAGTAACAACAGACAATCCATTGCGTGCATTTTTCCTGATCTTGTTGAAGGCAGTCAGCAACCGCTCTTCGATCATGGTGGCTATCTTCGCTGTTTTCGCCTTGAGCAAATCCTCCTCAACAGCTGTTTCAGCTGTGATCTCCTCCAATTCTTTTTTCTTGCGTATCAGATCTTCCTCGCGTTCTTTCAGCAACAGATTGGAGGCATCAAGTAATTCACCTTTGCTTTTGACATCAATGGAATATTCTTTGATTCTCTTTTCGGCCAACTCAATTTCGAGCGTCTGGAACTCCATCTCTTTGGAAATTGAATCGAACTCGCGGTTGTTGCGAACATTCTCCTGCTGCTCCTTGTACCTGTCGATCTTGGCTTTGGAATCCTTGATCTCGGTTTTTTTATTGGAGACGGCCGTATTGAGGGTTTTGATCTCATCCTGGAGGTTCGATAGCCTGGTTTTTAAACCGACGATCTCATCCTCAAGATCCTGAACCTCTAAAGGTAACTCGCCGCGCAGCGTGTTGATTTTATCGATTTCTGAAACAACGGTTTGTAATTCATAAAGCATTTTCAACTTTTCCTGAACTGAAACCTCTTTGCCTTCGGTTGTTTTGTTAATTTCTAACGACATATCCGGAATATTATAATTATAATTTTGCGTTTACAGGTAAGAAACCGGGTTGGTTTTTACATCCGACAAACGGAGTGCAAATGTAGGGAATTTTTTTAAAACTATCTCTTTTAAAACCTCTTTAGTAAATTGTTCACTCTCATAATGGCCAATGTCGGCAAGAATAATCCTTTTGTCTGCTTCAAAAAAATCGTGGTACTTAAAATCTGCGGAAATAAAGAGGTCTGCACCTTCTGTCATCGCCTTGGAAACCAAGAAACTGCCTGATCCCCCGCAAACGGCAATTTTGCTGAATTTGCGGTCAAGCAACCTGGTATGCTTGATCATTTTGCAGCCGAAAAGTTCTTTCACGGCAGACAGGAAATCAACTTCGTCGGATGGAACTTCCAGATCGCCGATCATTCCTGCACCAAAGGCGTGAAATTCATTTTCAATGGGTACCAGGTCATAGGCAACCTCTTCGTAGGGATGTGATGCCAATAGTGCAGAGATCACTTTGGAGGTCAGGTGACGGGGAACAATGGTTTCCAACCTGACTTCCTTTTCAGTATGCAATTCTCCTTTTGAACCAACAAAAGGATGGCTCTGCTCATTTCCCCTGAAAGTACCCTGTCCGGACGCACTGTAACTGCACTGATCGTAATTGCCAATCACACCTGCTCCTGCTGAAAAAAGAGCCGATCGTACAATTTCGACTTGATCTTCAGGTACATAAGTGACGAGCTTTAACAACTGATTTCTAACCGGAGAGAGGATGCGAATATTTTTAAGTCCAAGTTTTTCGCAGATCTTCGAATTCACCCCGCCGATGATGCTGTCCAGGTTGGTGTGTGCCGAATAAATGGCAATGTTGTTTTGGATCGCTTTGATCAGGCACCTTTCAACTTCATTGGAGCCGGTAATTCGCTTGATGCCCTTGAAAATAAGCGGATGATGACTGATAATCAATCCGCAATTGAACGAAATCGCTTCATCAATGACTTCTTCCGTGACATCCAGGGCGATCAGGGCTGACGAGATTTCACGGTTTTTGTCACCAACGGTCAGACCCGCATTATCGTAGGATTCCTGGTAATGGACAGGTGCAATATTTTCGAGATGCTGGATGATGTTTTGGAGAAGCATTGGGTCTTTTTGATTTCGTTGGCAGAACGAACAATGGATGAGTACAATTGAATTGAAGTCTTACTTTTTCGACCATTGACAACAGTTGCTGACAATGATTAATTTCTATAGAATCTCTTTGATCTCGATCAGATACTTTTTAATTTCCTGAAGCTTTTGCACGATTTCGTAATTGTGTTCTACTCCATCCTTGTTTTCTTTGATTTTAGCTTTTGCACCTTTCAAGGTCAAACCCCGCTCCTTGACGAGATGGTTGATCATAGCAATATGGTCTATGTCCTCCTGGGTGTAAAAGCGATTGCCCTTTTTGTTTTTAAATGGCTTGATCGTATCGAATTCTTTTTCCCAGAAACGAAGGGCAGATGGTGCAAGGTTGAACTTCTCGGCGACTTCACTGATCGAGAAATAGAGTTTTTCTGATTTTGGTGCTTTGTATCCCACGGTTTTGGTTTTAAATGTTAGTCGAAACTTTGACCCATGTTGGTTGAAATTGAGATCATCTTCTCGTATTCATTCGGATTAAGATCCTGGAAGTAATAGTTTTGCGGATTCACTTTCTGCCCGTTCTTCATCACTTCGTAGTGCAGGTGAGGAGCAGTTGAAGCACCTGAACTGCCTATGAAGCCAAGTACATCACCCCTGTTGACTTGCTGACCTACCTTGACATTGGATCTGAGCAGGTGTCCATAAAGTGTTTCATAACCATAGCCGTGATCGATGACCACGATATTTCCATATCCGCCATCCCGTCCAATCTCTTTTACGATTCCGTTACCTGTCGCGAAGACATCTGTCCCGGTAGGTGCCGTAAAATCCATCCCGTAGTGAAATCTGGGAATCCGGTAGATCGGATGCATGCGCATGCCCCAGCCGGATGCCGTTCGTTTCAGGTCTTTGTTGGAAACGGGCATGATCGCAGGAATGCTCAAGAGCATTTTTTCTTTGCCCAAAGCCATTTTTACAACTTCATCGTATGATTTTGATTGTACATAGACTTGTTTGGTCAGAATATCTAGTTTTTTGGCAACGGATACAATTAATTCTGAATTGTCCATGCTCTCCAGTTTGGTGTAGCGGTTTGCACCACCGAAACCTGCCATTCTGATGGAGGAAGGAATGGGATTGGCCTCGAAAATAACCCGGTAAATGTTGTCGTCACGCATCTGGATATCTTCCAGTGCTTTGGAGATCTTTTCGATGTCCTTGTTCATCAGGTTATATTGAGAAAGCAGTTGCTGGTTCTCTCTTTTCAATCTTTTGGTGACAGGAGTCTCAAAAAACTGAAGGAACAGGAAGAAGAAAATAATCCCTGATGCAATTCCGGTAGATAAATACCCTAAGATTTTTTTGACCAGAGAAATCAAATTTCTTTCGATCTTATCAAAACTTAAAGTATCCGGATTAAATCTATAATTGGTTATACCCATTCTAAATGATTTATTTTGAACACAGGTAGGCCAAAATTAATGAAATAATCTAATTTTGCAACGATTTTAACCCTCTCTGTTGCTTCAAAGGAGGGCAAATTTAGTTTATTTAAAGGCATTTGGAGACTTTTGAACGGAAGTTGGATGCCATTTAAATGTTTTTAACATTATTCAATTATGGATTCGAAACAGATACGGGAAGCTTTTTTGGAATTTTTTGCCTCAAAATCACACCAGATTGTACCTTCTGCACCCATGGTGGTCAAGAACGACCCTACCCTGATGTTTACCAATGCAGGGATGAATCAGTTCAAGGATATTTTCCTTGGCAATGCCCCGGTCAAAAGCCCGCGGATTGCTGATACCCAGAAATGCCTGCGGGTATCAGGCAAGCACAATGACCTGGAGGAGGTTGGTCATGACACCTACCACCATACCATGTTCGAAATGCTTGGCAACTGGTCGTTCGGTGATTATTTCAAGACTGAGGCCATCGACTGGGCATGGGAGCTGCTGGTCGGCAAGTTCAATATTCCGGTCGACCGACTTTATGCCACCGTATTTGAAGGAGATACCAAAGATGGTGTTCCTGTAGATTCAGAAGCGCTTGCCCTTTGGAAAAAATACTTGCCTGAGGAGCAGATACTTTTTGGAAACAAGAAGGATAATTTCTGGGAGATGGGCGACAGCGGCCCTTGCGGCCCATGTTCTGAAATCCACGTGGATATTCGCAACGACGATGAGCGAGTTAAAATACCCGGAAGGGCTTTGGTAAACGAAAGTCATCCGCAGGTGATTGAAATATGGAACCTGGTGTTTATTCAGTTTAACCGCAAAGCCAATGGCCAACTGGAAGAACTTCCTGCCAGGCATGTCGATACAGGAATGGGTTTTGAAAGGCTTTGCATGGTTCTTCAAAAGAAACAATCGAACTACGACACCGACGTATTTCAGCCGGTCATCACTGAAATAGCTCTCCTGGCCGGGAAAAAATATGGCGAAAATGAAAAGTCAGACATCGCCATGCGGGTTATTGCTGACCATATCCGTGCGATTGCATTTGCGATCACCGACGGGCAGTTGCCATCGAACAACAAAGCAGGTTATGTGATCCGCCGTATTTTGCGCAGGGCTGTTCGCTATGGCTATACTTTTCTGGGTTTCAGGAAACCATTCATGCACCAGTTGATCAATGTGCTGGCCGATCAGATGGGGACAGCCTTCCCGGAACTGAACAAACAGCGTGACCTGGTGACTAAGGTGATCCGTGAAGAGGAAGACTCCTTCCTTCGTACCCTGGAGACAGGTATCCGCATGCTGGAAAACATCATGGAAGTGGCCAGAAAGAAAAACATCAGCGAAATAAGCGGCAACGTTGCCTTCGAATTATACGACACCTATGGATTTCCGCTCGATTTAACTGAACTGATCTTGCGGGAGGAGTTATTTACTGTCAACCGCGACGAGTTTGAAAAGGCCATGGAGGAGCAGAAAAACCGTTCCCGGAATGCTACCCAGCTTGAAACCGGCGACTGGATTGAAGTTCGTCCGTCCGTTGAAAGTGAATTCGTCGGGTATGATACCACCAAAACGGAACTGAAAATAGCCCGTTACAGGAAGGTAAAGGATAAAAAAGGAGAATACGTTCAGCTGGTTTTTGACACCACTCCTTTTTATGCAGAATCAGGCGGTCAGATCGGGGATACCGGATGGATCTATTCAGGCGGGTCAAAATCTGAAATTTTCGATACGGTCAAAGAGAATGGCTTAACAGTTCATTTGACCAAAGTGCTTCCCACGGATCCATCTGCTACCTTCACCGGTGAGGTGGATGCAGCTAAACGCGGATTAATTGCCAACAACCATACTGCCACCCACCTGCTGGATCATGCTTTGAGGGAAGTTCTTGGAACTCATATCGAGCAAAAGGGATCCCTGGTTACACCCGAATCACTCAGATTTGACTTTTCGCATTTCCAGAAAGTTTCTGAAGAGGAGATTGAAAGGGTGGAAAAAAGGGTGAATGAACTGATCAGGCAAAATGCCTCCAGGGATGAACGTCGGGAAATGCCCATGGCGGAAGCCGAAAAGCTGGGTGCAATTGCCCTTTTTGGAGAAAAATATGGAGACAAGGTTCGGGTGATCAAATTTGGTGACTCGATAGAGCTTTGCGGAGGAATTCACGTTGGTGCCACTGGTGAAATCGGCCAGTTTGTGATCATTTCTGAAGGTTCTATCTCCGCTGGTGTCAGAAGAATAGAGGCCATCACCGCCGGAAATGCAGAAGATTACCTGAGGACTAAAATGAAGACAGCCAAGGAAATTGGTTCAATGCTGAACAATCCGTCTGATTTGAAAGGAGCGGTTGAACAGTTGCTTCAAAAAGTCAGTACGCTGAATAACCAGATAGATGCCTACAAAAAAGAGGCTACCTCCGGACTCAAAAAAGATCTTCTTGGGCAGGTAGTAAAAATCAATGGGGTCAACTTCCTGGCAAGTAAATTGCCAGTAGATGATGCCGGGATGATCAAGGATCTGGCTTTCCAGTTGAAGGGTGAAGTAGATAACCTGTTCCTGGTTTTTGCCGCGGAAATTGAGGGGAAAGCCTCTATACATGTTATGATTGCTGACAATTTGGTGAAAGAAAAGGGCTTGCATGCAGGAAATATTGTGCGTGATCTTGCCAAACTGGTCGACGGGGGTGGCGGCGGACAACCTTTCTATGCCAGTGCAGGCGGAAAGAATCCAAAAGGCATCGACGAACTTCTTGCGAAGGCAAAAGAGTATATTTAAAAAATAGGTCACGCAAAGCGCGCAAAGTAACGCAAAGATAAAATCAAATTCTTTGCGTTACTTTGCGCGCTTTGCGTGACAAAAAATAGATATCAAGCTGATTGAATACTGCATTAAATACCACTAACAACCGGAAACTATCTATCGATCAGTTTCGCGGGTTTGCCATTTTTGGAATGATCATGGTCAACTACCTGAATCATTTCGAGGTGATTCCGGAGACCTTTAAACATCCCCATTACGGGATGACATTTGCCAATGCCATTGCGCCTTATTTCCTGATTGCCGTTGGAATGGGGTTCCGCATTTCGTTTGGAAAAATGGTTTCCAGAACAGGCCTGTGGCCGGCCGTGATTCATTCCCTGAAAAGATACCTGATTCTGATTTTCCTGGGTTTTGTGCTTTGCGGACCTGATTTGAAGACTGACATCTGGGACGCCCTTGTCGATATTGGTTTTTCAGGATTACTGGCTCTTCCTTTCATGCTGCAAACCAAAACAATCAGAACTGTTGCTGCTTTCGGATTTCTCGGACTTTACCAGTTTCTCTTCATCTACGCAGGATATGGCGAATGGACCATGGCCAACAGTATCGACGGCGGGCCGTTGGGTCCGCTAAGTTGGGTCTCCATCCTTTTGTTTGGGACTGTCTTGTATGATTACCTGGATGAATGTACCTCCAAAGATTTTGTCAGAAATACCTTCATTTTCGGAATCATGTTGGTGATTGCCGGGTATCTGCTTTCTCTTCTCCAGCCTCAGGAATACTGGCAATTTTCACAGCGAAGCATGAGCGTCGCCTATCCTATTTTTGCATCTGGACTCGGTTTCCTGACTTATCTTTTTTTCTATTTGCTGAATGATGTGAAGAAAATTGAGATTCCCCACCTGACTATTTTGGGAATCAATCCTTTGCTTCTTTATATTGTTCAGAACATTTTGATCGATTTGCACGGGAACATCCTTCCTTCCAACGCGCCTTTGTGGAAAGCACTTTCCGGATTTGTCTTCATCTATTCTCTTTGCTACCTCGTTGCACATTACTTGTGGAGAAACAAGATGGTGGTAAAAATTTAATATTGAACTCCGAGCTTAGTTAAATTAGTAAATCTGATCAAAATGCACCCCGAGACCACCTGACCAGATGGTGAGTTAAAATATACCATTCCCCAGGTATTTAAGTTTTGTGTCCTTCTTTGATTTTTTTTGCAAGAGTCAATAGAGTCTTTGATCCGATAGGCAAAAGTTACGAGCATAGGAATTATCTTGAAAAATCCACTTTTCCATTCGAAAGGTTCATTCTAAATAGGTGATTGTGGAGCAAAATTCTTTAAGTAAATCATTTCTGAAGATAGATTAGCTGTTGCCAAATATCTTTAATATCTATTTTTAGACTAAAAATAGAACGATGGAGGTAAAACGCACATTCGATATTCTTGAGCATTGTCTCAAAAATCTTTCCCGTGAGGATGCCGTAGCCGGCAAGCAGGGAAACCAGTGGGTCAAATACAGTACAGAAGAATTCGCCCGAAAAGCAGAACTTTTGGCCTATGGATTGCTTTGCCTGGGGATTCAAAAAGGGGATAGGGTCTCCACCGTGAGTGGCAACAGACCGGAGTGGAGTTTTGTCGACATGGCTCTTGCAATGACCGGCGCAGTTCATGTTCCGGTATATCCAACTATCAGTGAGGATGAATACAGTTACATTTTCAAGCATGCAGAAATTCGATTCCTGTTTATTTCTGATGAGAAATTGTACAATAAATTGTCTCCGGTGGAGGTGGAGGTGGCGAGTTTAGAGAAGGTTTTTACCTTCAACGATATTCCGGGTGCGGATAATTTGTCTGTGCTCCTTGATTTGGGCTTGAAAAATGAGGAGGCCCTTCGTTCCAAACTGTCAGAGATCAAAAACAGTATCAAGGAGGAAGACATGGTGACCATGATCTATACAAGTGGTACCACCGGTATACCCAAAGGAGTAATGCTCACTCACCGGAATCTGGTCTCTAATTTTGAAGCCTGTTCCCACCATTTCGACCTGGGTCTTGGACACAGATCCATTTCATTTTTGCCTTTGTGCCACATTTTCGAACGCACCGTAAATTACGTATTTATGTACCGGGGCATCGGTATTTACTATGTTGAAAGTCTACCTCAGATTGTCCAATCCATTAAGGAGGTTAAACCACATATTTTCACGGCAGTCCCCCGTCTGATGGAGAGCGTTTATGACGGCATCATGGCTAAAGGAAAATTATTGACCGGAATTAAGTACAAGCTTTTCTTTTGGGCCGTGGAGCAGGGGAAAGATTTTGACTTCAATAAAAAATTCAGCCTGCAAAAAAGAATCAAGCTGGCCATTGCGGATAAGTTGATCTACTCCAAATGGAGGGAAGGACTGGGCGGTAACATCAAACTGATCGTGTCGGGAGGAGCCTTGCTCCAATCCAGGATCGCCCGTGTCTTCAGCGCTGCCGGACTGACAGTGCTAGAGGGTTACGGATTGACCGAGACATCACCTGTTATTGCAGTAAGCAATGCCGTTACGGGTGAGATAAAAATCGGAACCAACGGACCCGTTATCCGGGGCGTTGAGGTGAAAATAGCCGAGGATGGCGAAATTCTTGCCAGAGGACCAAACCTGATGCTTGGTTATTACAAGGAACCCGGACTGACCCATGAGGTAATCGATGCCGATGGTTGGTTTCATACAGGGGATGTTGGAATGCTCGATGAAGGGAAATACCTTAAAATTACCGATCGGAAAAAAGAGATCTTCAAGCTTTCAGGAGGAAAATACATTGCACCCCAATTGATTGAGAACAAACTGAAAGAATCAGTATTCATTGAGCAGGCTTGTGTAATAGGCAATCATGAAAAATTTGCAAGTGCCCTGATCGCTCCTAATTTTGTGTACTTGCATGAATGTTGCAATGAACACCAGATTCTGTTTACTGACAATGCCGACCTTATTTCACAGCCAAAAGTCTTGGCCATGATCCAGGCGGAGGTGAAAGAGATCAATAAAACCCTTGGCCAGCATGAAGAGATCAAACGGTTCAGATTGGTTTCCGACACCTGGACTGCCCAATCGGGTGAACTCTCACAGACCCTAAAATTAAAGCGAAAAGTAATTGAACAAAAATACAGCGACGTAATCGAAGAAATTTTTGCCTCATCACGGGAAGATTGATTTTAAAAACTCTATTTTTGCCCGTAGAGAGCTGAAATTTTACTTTTCGAATTTAATAGTTGATCCTTCCATGGATAAAATATTGATTACGGGTGCGACCGGCAATGTCGGACTTGCTACGGTCAGATATCTGCTAAGCCAGAAAGAGCAGGATAATAGGATTGTGGCTGCAGTCAGAGGAATTGAAAGAGCTGAAAAATTGGAAGGTATCAGCAATGCCAAGCTGGTGAATTTTGAATTCGATGAGCCTAAAACTTATTCAGAGGCATTGAAAGGGGTCAATAAGTTGTTGTTGATCAGGCCGAATCAGGTTTCTGATGTCTCCAAACATATTTTCCCGTTTCTCGATCAGGTGGAGAAATCTGAGGTCAGGCATCTTGTATTTGTCTCCATCGTGGGTGCTCAGCGCAACAGGATTTTTGCCAACCACCGGATTGAAACGCATCTGAAAAAGATGAGTATTCCCCATACCATTATTCGTCCCTCCCTTTACATGCAAAATCTGATCACCTTGCATGGACAGGACATCAAAAATAATGACCGGCTATATATTCCCGCAGGAGCAGGGATGGTCAATTATATTGATGCTCGTGATGTGGCGAGAGTGGCGGGAGAACTGCTTACCTCTTCCGGCCATGACGGCAAGGAGTACGAAATTACCGGTCAGGAACCATTGGATTTTTATAAGATTGCTTCTCTGTTTTCCAGGGAGTTAGGCCGGGAAATTAAATATGCACGTCCAATCACCATTCAATTTATCCGGCAGAAAATGCGTGAAAAAAAGGGAATGCCATTTATTGTGACGCTCACTTTATTGTATGAAGCCGCCAGAAATGGTAAAATGAGTCATGTATCCAACGTTTTCAAGGAGTTAACCGGTGCCGAGCCACGCAAACTGGAAGATTTCATCCATGAATACAGACATTTTTGGGAGAAGTGAATCAATTTTAAATCAAAATAAGTG
>SESG01018128.1_pt1 | contig 18320 bp, 40 predicted proteins | sample 3171421 | NCBI WGS metagenome assembly SESG01 (sample SAMN10866946, study PRJNA518727) | freshwater metagenome | biome: subpolar coniferous forest; feature: holomictic lake; material: water; isolation source: holomictic Lake 227, 6 m and 8 m depth | place: Canada: near Kenora, Ontario | collected... | reverse complement strand
TTACTATTCAATTAAACTTTGAATGTGAAAACCAAACCCAAGAGATTAGTTTAGGTATTGATGCGGGATACTCCAACATTGGGTTTAGCTGCATCACACAAAATCATGAATTAGCAAGCGGTACAATTATTCTCGACAAAAAAACAAGTGAGCGTCTCGCAGAAAGAAAAAGGTATCGTGTAAACCGTAGAAACAAATTATGGTACAGAGAACCGAGATTCAATAACAGAACAAAAAAGGCAGGTTGGCTTCCTCCTAGTGTGCAGCGCAGGTATAATACGCATTTGAAGATAATTAATCTAATGAAGTCTTTATTGCCAATCAATAGTGTTACTATCGAAGTAGCGAACTTCGATATTCAAAAAATTGAGAATGAAGCTATTGAAGGTGCAGGATACCAACAGGGAGATATGTTTGGCTATCAGAACACGAGAAGTTATCTAATGGCAAGAGAAAAAAGTATTTGTCAATTATGCGGTAAGTTTTTTGAGAAAGGCAACCCTTCGCATATTCATCATATTATAGAACGTGCAAACGGCGGGACAGACAGGGCAAAGAATCTAGCTATATTACATGAAAAGTGCCATGATAAGCTGCACAAGAAAAAATGGAAATTAAAGCCGAATAAAACCTATAAGCCTAATGCTTTTATGTTAATTATTCAAAATAGGTTTTGGCAAGATGTCCCTAATCTGAATGTATCTTACGGCTATAAAACATTTGTAAAAAGGAATGAATTGGGATTGCAGAAAACTCATAACACAGATGCTTTTGTTATCGCAGGCGGCGAGAATCAAACGAGATGTAAGCCGATGGAGATAAAGCAGAAACATCAACACAATAGGGTCTTGCAGGTTAGCAGAAAGGGGTTCGCTCCTTCAATCAGAAGGCGGAGATATAAAATACAGCCAAATGATTTAATTTGGATTAATGGTAAAAAAAAGATTTCGGCAGGTATACAGAGTAGGGGCAAAGAGGTGTTGATTAAAAATTCAAGAAAAGTATATTCTATTAAAAAAGTTGAAAAGATATACAATTTTGGCACATTTGCATATAGTTAAAAATACAATTGATTATGCCAAAAGATAAAAATGATTTCATTGGGATAAAGTTGTACAAGTACCTGTTTTTAGGTATCGAAAAGCCTGTTACAATGGAGGCTAGGAGCAGAAGCGAAGCAAGGGCTTTATTGGATATAGTGATGCCGAAATTACCTGTTGAATACCATGATGCTAAAATAGTAGGAGAGTCGGTGATAGTTCCATTAAAGGGCGTGTCATCAAAAAGCGTCGGCGGTAAAAAATATATTTGGGTCGGTGAAGATAAAACGGCTAACGGTTGGATGGAAGAAAATGAATACAAAGAGATAATTAAAAAATATAAAAAGTGAGCTTTGGATATTTTCCCATGTGGGCTCTTTAATTTTATTTGCTATGAATGAGGAAAGATTTAATACATACGATAAAAAACATTGTTGGCAGTATGATATTAGGTTAAAGAATCTGAATGAAGATTTGGATATGTGTGGGTTGACAAAAGAATACACTGACAAATTAAGGGTGTCTGATTTTGAGTATAAAAATATAACCGATAAGTTGGAGCAAAAAGCCTTAAAGCAGTTTATTGAGCGGCACGAGTGGTTGGGCAATTTATCTCAATATACTACCCATTGGTTCGGTTGTTATCACAAGGGAATGATTGCGGGTGTGATATTGTTTAATATGCCAAACGCATTTTCTAAAACACTTGGAGAAGATACGAAAGAACTAGAGCGATTAATAAGTAGGGGGGCTTGTATATCTTGGTCTCCTAAGAATTTAGCTAGCTCTTTTTTAATGTGGTGTATCAAATGGATGGTAGATAATACTCAGTGGAGGCTATTTACTGCCTATTCAGACCCTACAGCAAAAGAACTTGGGACAATATATCAAGCCTGTAATTTTTATTACATGGGGCAAAGCTCGGGAGCTACAATTCGGTATATAAATCCGTATACGGGAAAGATTGTGTCGGATAGGTATTTTAGGCAAAAAACGGCGTATAGGAAATTTGCAAAAGAATTAAATATTGAATGGCAAAAAGAGTGGTCGCACAGCACGGGGATGAATTGGGATAAAATGCCTGCTGACACTCAAAAAAAATTAAGGGATTATTCAAAATACAAGCAGACCGTTTCTAAAAAAATACCAATATTGCCAAAGCACAAGTATGCTTACGTATTAGGTAGAACAAAAAGAGAAACAATGGGTTTAAAAAAAATATATGAACGACGTAATAAATTACATCCTTATCCAAAAGAAAGAGGAAAATAAATTTCGTCAGATTAAAGGAGCGTGTTATGATTGCGTTTTTTTTTGGTAAAAATTAAAAATATAAAAAGTGACAACTAAATTTAAACTGAGCCAATCTCTTATAAAGGCTTATTTCGATTATCATGTCGGGAAGTTCTGCGGACTACTTTTAGAGCAGCGGTATATCCTGAGAAATCCGAAGGCTCAGTCTGAGCCGTCCGATGCCATGAATGCGGGCATCTACTTTGAGTATTTATGCACAGGCTCTCTTCCTAAAAGTGGCATTGTTCCTACTCCCGAAAAAACAGCAAAGGGATTTTATACTGCACCATTTGACAGGGCTCAGAAGGCGGCGGTATTGTATCAGAAAATGATACGCCATTACGGAATAAAAATATTGAAAACAGGGTTGACTTTATCCACCGATGATTTGGATGGGACATTGGATATTTTAGCGGAATGTAACGGCGAAAAAGTAATCATCGATTTAAAATACTCGGGGCTCATTGATGACAAATGGAATGAGTTTGGATTCGATACTGAGTCGCTGAATCTGAAAGATACACTTTGCATACAGCCTGTACATTACAAGCTGCTTGCTAAATTATGTTTAGGTGTAGAGGACATCCCGTTTTATTTTTGGGTGTTTGATGCAACAAAGGAAGGGTATGCGAAAGTAATACGGTTGGATGTGGGTGAAGATAAAGCTCAGTCGCATTTGGTGATGTTGGATAATGTTCGTGAGAAGATTGAAACAACTATGCACAATGGATTTAAGCCAATTGCATCGATGAAGAATTGTAACAAGTGTCCACTGTTTGATGAGTGCCCTAGCAGAGCGGAATTTCCACTTATAGAAGTGGTGACTTATTAACCGAAACGAATTTTATGGAAATTAAATTGACAGAATGGAAACTGACTCATAAGGAGCACCGAAACAAGGCAAGGAATGCTATATCTGTTTATATCAGACCGACAGATGCTGATTTTTTTATCTTCTCTTTTTTTGAGTGCGGTGAATTTTTTACTAGGGAAGCAGACGAGATTTCTATTATGCACGATGAATACAATTTTCACAAAAGTTGCGAGAAGATTATTTTGGAGAAAGATTTTAAAAATATAAAACTAAAAAACAAGTGATACACTTAACCCCAAAAGAAAGAGCAGAAGTTATGGTATTCCATTTCTATTCCATCGTATCAGGAATTGCGATATTGGCTGTGCCGTCTGATTTATGCAGGGCACGAGAAAGAGACTCTCATTTTAGAACGGCGAGTCTTTGCGCAATTCAATCTGTTGAAAACATAATATCTGTGCTGAATGGGAATGCTATATTCAATATGTACATTATTGAATTTTGGGAGGAAGTAAAAAGTGAATTGCAGGAGCTTTTAACCAACAATTAAATGATTTAAACTGAAAACAATTTTATGACAGAAATTATAGGGGTAGATAAGAGGATTCTTTTTAAAACTGATGACGATAAAATAACCAACATATTTATTGTTGCAAAAGATAGTTTTGGGATAACATCATATCAGATTAAATTTTCAATAAAAGTTAGTGCAGATTATGATGCGTGGTATTTAATAAGTTGAATAAATCCACTAAAGGTTTTTGGTGGTAATGCAGGAACTTTCATTGAGTGTTATGAATGGATTATGTGTCATGAATATGAAATTATAAATTTTGTTATATCAAAAACGGCATCAGATTTTTTTAATATGGCAAAAAGTGCAAAATCTGTGAGGTCGGTTTCTGATTTTTATTAAAAAATTATAACCAACCAATTAAATAACCATATACCAATTTAAAAAATAATATGCAAAATTCAGAATACATTGTAATCAAAAGGTCGGATATTCTGCAACTCAGAAAAAACGCAGAAATAAATAAAGGCAAAGCGGTAGAGGTTGATAATACTCCAAAGTATTACACCAATTGCGGAACAATCGTTATGTGTGATTTCGTGCTGAACAACTCGTATTCCCTAGAGTCATTTTTAAAGAAAAATATTAAAAAGTAATGGAAACAATTGTATCTGTAAAAGTTGATATTGAAATTAAAACACAAAACAGCGCCGCTCAGTTAGGGTATAAAAATCTGTTTGACGCTGCTGTATACCTGATAACAAAACTGACCCATGACGAACGGTTAAAAATAATTGAGCAATTGAAACATGAGAAATGATAGCAATCGCTATAAAGAATGTAACGAAATTAACAAGCATAAAAAAATAATATGCCGATATTAAATTATTCAACTAAAATAGACAGCAATAAAACCCTGTCGGAAATACAAAGGATTCTGCAAAATGCAGGTGCTAAAAAGATGATAATTGATAACGATGGGACTAATCCAATATCGCTGACATTCTGTATTCAATGGAATGGGTTTATGACAGCCTTTTGTTTACCGTGTAATTTTGAAGGTGTCCTGAAAGCAATGGAGAAGAATAAGAAAGTGCCCCGTTCAATGTGTAACAGAGAGCAGGCAGTTCGTGTTGGATGGAGGATATTGAAAGATTGGGTATCTGCGCAGGGAGCAATTGTGGAAGCGGAGGTTGCAACGCTAGCAGAGGTCTTTTTGCCTTATGCAGTGACAAAGGATGGCGATACTCTTTACAAGCATATCGATAAAAGCGACAATAACAGAAAACTACTTTTAAATAATTAGTATGGAAATCATTTTGTGTTCTGCTATATGGTATAAGGAGCAGCCGACAGCGATTTTTCTCCCCGTGAATGTTACCGTTGGCGTTGTGGTATGCGGTCATAGGCATCCGCATTGTATCCATACTTTCATAGCACTCACGGGTAAGCGAAGTGTGACTCCTGAATGCGGGGAATACGTGCAGGGGTTTCTGACCAACAAAAACAGATTTGTTGACAGGTACGAAGGATTGGAAATTGCGTTAGCGGCAAATCAGATAAAAGACATTAAAGATGTTCGTGGGACAAGATTACATTCAGAAGATTTATACTAAAAATAAAAAATAAGAAAAATGAAAATTACTTACCAAGAAATAATCAAAGCGTTTGATACGCCGACACAATTAAAAATTGATACGCTTAGGAAAGAAAATATTGCGCACGAAAGAGCTGTGCTGCGTAATGTAAAATTGATAAACAGATTGAATCAGAAGTTGAATAAGGAACAGGATGTCATCGCAAATAAATTAGACAGAAAAAATCCCGATTGGAGAAAAATATTAGTCAGGGGTGTAAAAAATTAAGATGAAACAGGTAACAGAAAAACAAAAAGCTCAGGAACTAGTCAGTTTATTCCGTAGTAAGATATATGAAGGAGTAATTACTAACGCAGATGTAAATCCTCAGCGAGAAAAAGCCCGAGATGAAAAAGCTAAGTCTGTAGCAATACTTCACTGCGACCAATTGCTCAATGAAATAGATGAGCGGTTTCAGGGTTTTTTGGATTGGGATGTAAAGGCTTATTACGAAAGAGTTAAAAAACAAATTGAATTATTATGAAACAAAGAATAGTGTTCACTCATGTTGTTTTGCAATGGGAAAGTACCTATGGAAATTTACATTCAAAAGAATACGAAATTTCGAGTTTTTATATAAGCGATTTTTTATTAAAGCCAACAGCCATTTGGAAAATAAAACACCACCCACCAATAGATATAAAACAATTAATAAAATAATAGTATATGCACGACCCAAAAGCAGTAGCCTTTGAAATTCATTTAGGCTCAAAGAAAAAGAAAAACGGTAGTTACAGAAGTCCGCTAATAACCATTTGGCATAATGACCCCGAAACCGATGGCACTGATGATAGTTGTGGATGGTTTATAAGATTAAGGCACGCTGACAAAAATGTGTATGAGAAAATAGTAAAAGAATTTGAATCAGAGTGGGATAGAACTTTCACATCAGAAGATAGTAGCTATACTTATAACTGCGGATGGTTTAATCCCGAAGGTGAAAACATATTGTCCGTTCAAGGTATTGTTTTCAATATGTATTTGTATGCAGCAAAAATTGTTTTCAACCCTGATGATAAAATAGACCCGTCTAAAGCATGGAAAATAGCTTGGAAGTTTATGGATAAGCATCGTTCACAAATAACATACTTTGCAGAGAATAATAGAGACGGCATGAGGGATATTATTGTCAGGAAATTTCAAAGAGGGTGCAATGTAGAATACACCGCAGAAAAAAGAACAGAGTTCATCAGAGAGTGCGCCAACATAATTTATACAGACATTCTTAGGAAGAATAGAAAGTGGTATCAGCACCCAAGATGGCACATACACCATTGGAGTATCCAATTTCATCCACTGCAAAACTTAAAAAGAAGGTATTGGGATAAGTGTTGCAAGTGCGGCAAGCGTGGCTTTAAAAGTTCTGCGATAAGTGATTGGCACGGAACGAAATTATGGCATCAGGAATGCGATGATACTGAAACGAAATTACCATTAAAACAAACCGACAATGCAAACAGCGAAACAAATAATAGACCATTGCTTTAAAACAGCTAAGATGTCTGAAACTAATGAACAAACTTATTTAAGGGCTATGAAGATATTAGCATACCAAACATGGGAAGAATCATTAAATTATCAAACAGACAGATTAAATAAATACAATCACCCCGATAAAAAGCAATACATAAAAAATACATTCAAATAACAACATACAATGGCTACAGCGCTCAATGACCAACAGAAACAGCTCGTGCAGAAATTTACACAGAGCATGGAGAAGTATGAAGAAAAAACTCTTCCTGATTTATTAAGGGAGCATAATATTAAGCCTGCGAAATTCAAGCATATCTGCATCACAGAGCTAAAGAAAAGTCAAAAGCTGCAAATAGCTTTTACGCAAAGTCCGATGAGTTTATTTGCAAGCATCTTGTTTTTGGCTGAAATAGGCCTTACTCCTGACGAAGCAATCGGAGAGGCTTTTTTGTTTTCATTTTATAATGGTGATACAAAAAAGAATGAGATAAAGCCCATCATAGGGTATCATGGCATCATTGCCATCTTACTTCGGTCAGGAGCATTAAAAACCATTGACAGCAATTGTGTTTTTGAAGGGGATGAGTTTTCTTATGAGTTAGGTCTTAATCCCGTGCTCAGGCACATCCCTAATCACGATGCAGTACGCAACAGCTCCACTTTTAAATATGCCTATGCAGTTGCAGTGACCGATAGCGGAGAAAAGATATTCAGGGTCATGAGTAAAAAGGAAATTGAGGCCGTCAGGGATTCTTCAAAGTATCCGAATAATCTTTATTTTAATGACAAAAAAGATATGAATTTTTGGATGCCACAAAAGACCGTCCTCATACAGTTATCTAAGCTGCTGAAAAAAGATTGGTTTGGCAGTAAGGCTATCCGTTATGACAGCGCTCTCGAAGGCGGCGCAGCCATTACTCTTGATGAAGAAAATAACAACGCTGTAAAACTTGTAGAAGGCGTACCCTTGAAAATATCTAGATACAGAAATATTTATGATACGCTTGCAAAAGTAGAAGATGCGCAAATCGTGGATGATATTAAAAAAGAAGATTAAAATATCATGCTTAAAGTTGATACATATCTGAAACAAACCGATAAAAAAGGAATAGGTCTTTTTGCCTGCAATAAAATACCGAAGGGTACTGTCGTTCATATTGACGAAGATATTTTCGACAAAACATACACAAGGGATTTTAACGGAGCAACCAATACCTTGCAGGAAGGTCTTAGAACAATAGGTGTGGAATACACCGAATATACGCCTGCGGAGATGAGCGCCTCTGCTTTAAATCTTATACAGGGAAGGTTAAATGCCGTCCCGAGATTGAGAGTAAGTGCTGTCATGGAAACAGGGAGCTCCCCTCATCTATGAGGGAGTAATTCACAACAGAATCCAAGACCCGTTGGGTTTGATTCCTGAAAATGAACCTGTATTTCTACTGAGAGCAAAAGACATGAATGCTCCTGCTACCGTCAAATTTTGGGCTGAATTAGCTCACAAGAATGGAGCGGATGATAGCATTGTGGGTGCAGCATTGGCGCAGGTCGAAGTAATGAAAGAATGGCAGGCACAGAATGGGAATAAAGTTCCTGATATGCCCGTGACGGATATTCCTGCTGAATGATTGGATTCATTTTTGATTAAAGGGACGAGCAGTCGTCCCTTTAATCAAAAAAAGCCCGACAAATAAATGTCGAGCTAATGAAACGATAGCAACTTAATACTACTGCACGGCAAATGTAATAAAAATAATCGTGCGAACGCTAACTTTTTAATGTCCGCTTTGTTGGTTGATTTTAACTCTCCTTACGGCATAGTCGTTCCACGTTAATAATATTTACTATCCTGCTCCCATCGTTCGTATATGCGCATAATCATGCCACGATATTCTTCGGGCAAATTAGGCTCAATTACCTTCTGAAAAACCTCCATGTCCTTTCGTTGTATATCAACTTCGTTCATATAAACATTGAACCATCCGAATATGCGATTTATGTCCTGTTGCGTGATTGTTGTCTGTCCTTCCATAAAGCAAACCTAAAAGGGAAGAGTGCAGTGTATGTGCATTGTTAAAACTATTTTTACGAAGCCCGAAAAGGCAGTTTTAAGACTTGGTTGATATTATTTCAAAAAAGGGTTATATTTGTGGTATAAAACATAATGTATGGCCGACATAAAAAAACTGTTTGTCTCGGAAGAGTTTGCTAATAAATTTAAAATATTAGGGTTTGATGAGGCTTGTATTGCATACTATACGCCCGCATACCATTGGATGACAAATAAAGAGCCGATGATTAGAGGGCATTTCGTAAATGAGTTCAAGCAGTATTTTAATTCCAAATTAAAACCTGAAAATGTAGCTGCCCCTACATATCAGCAGGCGGTTGATTTTCTTATGGAGGAGCACCTGATATTCGTAAGTGTAGTATGCCAACAATGGTTACATACATTTGTAGGGGAGATAGAAGATGCAGAAAGTGTTATCCATACAGTAGAAACTAATGATTATTACGAGGCGTTGGACATGGCGATTGATAAAGCTATTGAGATTGCATACCTAGCAAAAAAGGACGAATGAGTATTGAAGTAAACTCCATATACGAAACTACCGCTGATGCTACACCCGTGTTGCTCGGCGCTCCTGTTTTAGTGAATGCAAAGAATGCTAATGTTGCCGTGTACACGTACCGACAGTCCCGTGTACTCCCGAAGGGTAGCAGGGTGACAGTAGCTAGGCAGGATACCATTAAGACTTCATCAGGATTGCAGCCTGTAATGGTATTGGATACGGGCGAGTTTATCATGGCAGGCAATACGCTTGCTTTGGTTACAAAACTCGCCGACAGAACAAGCGCTCCTGAAACTATCGTAGAAGAACAAGCGCCCGTAAAAGTAGATTATACTATCTTTGTAATTGCAGCAGGCGTGGTAATACTGTTAATGCTAAAACCAAAAAATGTCTAAATTCAAAATCATAAAAGCTATTGATGCAGGAACGGGCGCTCTGTCAGATGCGAACGGAAATTCTGTTACCATGCAGTCTTTAGCGCCGAAAGTAGGTGACATTATTGAAGGAGAAGTAAAAAGCAACACGGTTTTTGGTAAAGAGGTATCGGGCATTTGGTTTAAGGTAGATGCAGGAGGAGGTACAGATGTTGGCGAAGGTGAAATTTACATTCCGACAGATAGTGTTCAGAAAATAACGGTAGTAGATAACGCTATCGATACAGCAAAATCTTTAAATCCATTATACACAATATTAGCAATAGCAGCAGCCGTCGGGCTGTTTTTTGCTTTAAACCACAAAAAATCATAACATGGCACGCTACAGAGTATTAAAAGAAACGACAGTTAATTATACAAATCCCCTTCCTCCGTATGAGGTCAAGTCGGTAACATTTAAAAAGCTGCGGGCTTTTGAAGGTGATTTGCAGGATGACCCACATCAGACAGCACAAGGCTTTATCCCTAAAGTAGTAGTAACAACTATTGATGGGAAAATGCCCGATGGTTCGTCAGCTACTGTTTCAATACCATTGGCTAATTTATTCGACCTGCATTCGTCATCAGGTGTCAAGGCAATCACTAAGGAGGATTTGGTAAAGCCCGCCCCGTTGGTGATGAGCAAATATTCTTTCAGAGCTCCTTATACCGCATTTGTTTCAATGGCAGGATACTCGGGTCAGGTTGCAAAGGCTTTCAGCGTTGGTGATGTTTACGAAGGTGCTCCTGTTACGGGAGGTATTAAGTTGAGGATTGCTCCCGCCGCTTCTGCTGCGGATATACTAGCAAAGATGTCCAATCAGGAATTTTTGGTAGTTCCCGCCGAGTATCTGATTCAGGTATCTGATACAGAGCAGCCCGTAGTTGAATCTGTGCCCGCAGCGGCTCAAAAAGACAGCTCGGGTAGTAGTAATGCCATTTTGATTGCGGCGGCTGTAATTGGCTTTATATTGCTTGTGAAATGACATTGACCTGTGTGATAATTTTCTTCTTTTATTTTAGAGGAAGAAAAGAGAGAAGATTTCCGTAACTAAAAAATAGCAGTATGTTTTGGAAAATTGTTTTATCGATTATTATCTGTGCAGGGTCTTACCTGCTTATTGTATATACTGACCTAGATGGGTTTGGTTCTTTTCTTATATTGATACCTCCTGTCTATTGGTTTTATAAAATAGTAGATGCTGCAATTAGGTATTTTCAAAAAAATAAATCAAATGAAACTGTTTAAATTAATCATAGGGGTTACTATTTTAGTAGCCTTTATTTATTTAGCGACCATCTCTACTCTATTGGTATGGCAGCTCATTTTTTCTTTTATTGCTTTTTGTTCAGGCGTGTTGATTATTATGCCAACGATAGCGGCGATGCTTAAGCAGTATTATGATAAAAAAGATGCTGAATTTAATAAAAAAAATAATTTACCATGATATACATACTGTCGATTATTTTCACGCTGTCGTTTGTGTACTACACTAAATGGCAATTCGTTGATGAAAGGGGAGGGGAAGCGGGCAAGTGGCATCCGCTCGGTATGGTCATGAGACTCCTGATGTTTGTAACGCCATTCGCAATGCAATATTTTCCTGCTTCTTGGCAGGATTATTTATTATCGGGCGCTATTAATGTGTTCCTATGGGATATACTAATTAATAAAATTGCGCTCGGTGTTGATTGGTTCTACATCGGTGCAACATCCGAGTTAGATAAAAAACAAGGCAGCCGAAAGTGGTTCATATACTTTATGCTGATTGCGGTGTCACTGCTTCTTAAATTAATGTTTTAAAATATGCTATATCGGGGTGCGCATTACCGTTATAGGATATGTACAGATACTTAAAGGAATTTATTAATGAGCATAAAATAAAAAAAACAATGAGCGGGAATCAACAAATGCGGTACGCAGGATACGAAATCATCAATAGGTGTAAGCACTTTTTTATAAGGGACGGGAATAATGAACTTCCTGTTTCGTTTGCAGACCTCGATGATGCGAAGGCTTACATTGACGGGATTTCAGAGGGGCTATTGGAAGATGACGAGGAGCAGGAAGAAGATTAATTTTCACCATTAAATATAAAAAAAATGAAAACAGTAAAAAATGTTTTAATAGCGGCTATTGTATTATTGCCTCTTATTTGGGGACTAGCCGTAGAGCCTAACTCCGTCATTCAGCAAAATCATCTTGGATGGTTATATGTAAGGCTGATTGTATTGGCTTCATCTGTTGTGTTAGCGGCGATTACGTATGGAGGGTATAAGGTAGGTGAGTATCTGAAAGATATGACGTTCTTAAAATGGGCTGCATGGTGGGTTATTGCATTTCAGGTAATGACCTCATGGTATGTCGCTGAATGGTGCATTTCGGGATTATAACAATCGAATAGTAATTAATTGCGCCCCTCCCCAAAAAGGAGGGTTTTTTATTTTTTTATTTGATTAAACTCTATATATTTGCAATATGAAAAATGTATTTCTACATCTGCATCCACAACAGCGACCCAATAACGGGGCGATTTGTCGTGCATGGATGTTAGATACCGACGTAGGATAAAACTAACCATCATATAATGTAGCCCCGTTCATAGTGTTCGGGGTTTTATATTTTCGGGGTGTTCCACAGGCTGCCGCTTATGGCGTGAGAGTTCGACCCTCTCTTTCGGCACATTAATCATTAGAAAACGGGTTGGCATCGGGATTGGCATCAATGTATAGCTCTATTTTGATAACAGAGCGGCGTGAGAGCTTCCTGCTGCCCTTTAAATATCCCGCTAAGTGATTCTTAGGCAATTTGATTAAGCGCTCTAATTGAGCCCTTGTGAAGCCTTTTTTGATAAATGCTTTCAGTTTTGATTTTATCGTCTTTTCTGTCATATCTCCTTTTTTAGTTCTTCAATTTTATTTTTAACATTCTGCGCTATTGATACTGATGAGTCACCTTCGATACATTTGTTAAGACATTCAATAGCGTACTGCTTCGCATAGTTATCTATCCTGTGCGCTGTTTTTTGTAACTCTTCTTTGGAGCTCTGTAAATAAAGCCTGCGGCCTAGAATAAAGAATAGGTTTTCGTCTGCAACCTTGAATCTTATTTCAGGCTGAGGGAACGCCGATTTTACATCTTTTTTAAATTTTGTATGCCTTAAAAGTCCAATCGTTGTTATTATCCAAAAGACTGTTGCAAGATGAGCCATTTGCGGCGATGTTGTATTACTGTGCCCAAACCAAACTAGACAAAACATTAGTGCATAAATAATTGTTGACCAAATAAAGGAGGGCAGCATTTCTTTGTAGTAAATCTTTTTTATTTCTCTTTTCATGTCTTGTAAGTTTAAATCTATTTACTTTAGTTGGGTTAATTTAAAGGTTAATTGTTAGTTCTTTGCCTGTTAATGAGTGGTGAACATTTTGCAACTGATGAAGGTATTTAATGGGAACGTTTGATGCAATATTTTCTTTAAAGCAAGGGAGTAAATCATTATTTCCAGTTGGCTTTCTGTAAATATTAAAATCACCATTATTGTAACCTAAAAGATTATTACCAAAATATTCTTTTTCAAACCCACACTTCAATAGTATATCTTCTGTTAGTGGGATTGGCTCAAGTTTTTCAATTTCTTCATGAAATAAATCTGCCTCTGAATTTGGCATATACAACCCGACTTCATATTGGTTAATTTCTTTTACAATCATAGCAGGGGAGTTGGCTGCTACCCAATTTCCTATTCTCAATTCATTTGCTTGTATCATATCTTTTTAGTTTTATCTTCTCTCCTGTATTACTCTGTAGTTGGGTAGAGAGAAGGGGTTAGTTAAATTGTTTTAATATACTCCGTTTCGCTTAGCGGTGGGATTTCTTCATCTTTCCAATTATCCTTATCGTGTAGATAATTTTCATACATACACCCTGCATTAAAGGCTTTTTTGGCAATAGATATTTTATTTTTTTCATCCAATTCTAAAAGACCGTCTATGTCTTTTATAAATTCCTTTGCCATTAATGCCACTTGTGTATTATCATTATTTAAAACTGATGAATAGGCTTGTCTTAAAATCAATAGTGGAGTTAAGTTTTTGTTTTCGATTTGATTGTTCATACTTTTATTTTTTATCAGTTAATAATGTTGTTGTCTTTTATGTGTGTCATAATGTTGTTGGTTTAGTTGGTAAGGGTTGATAGTGGGTAACATCTTTAATAGACCATCCCGCAGGTTCGTTTACGTCATCGCCAACAACACAAAGTCCTATTCCTTCTTCAATAACACAATGCCTAATCCACCATAAATTATTGTTATCGGATTGCCTTTTATCATTATACGGAACTGCTGCAATAAATTCACCATCACCATCTTTAGTACAAGTCCAATTACCTTTATCATCTACAGTTATAAGCGGTCTATCTTTCACCCTTACCCACTTATCCTGATTGGCATATTCAGTCATCATAGCAATTGCTAATTTATCTGAATCGCTTTGTGGATATTCATCAAACTTTTCTTTCCAAAATTCTTTGGCTGATTTCATAATTTTAAATTTTATTTTTAATTTTACTCAATTCGTATACTATTTCTTGTTTACTTTTCAGGCATTTAATTCGTGCCTGTATAAGTTCTTTATCATAATCATCATCCATACAAACGTGCTGATGAATACTGTCAATTTCTTGGCACATGGAAGTAAGGATAACCCTTTCAGAAATTTCAATAGCCTCTAATTGTGTTTCTGAGTGATTATAATACATATTCACTAAGTTATTTGCAGCTTGGTTTGCTGTTATTTCTTTACTCTTATTCATGGTTACTTTGTTTTACTTTTATATAATTCAATGAGTTGTTTTGATGTATATGGTGTATTACTAATTAAATATTGTTTAAAATATGTTGATATGCCTTTTTCACGCATCCGCTCTAAAAGTCCTTCCATCTCTACCTGTGCTTTTCTTGGTATTGTTTTAGCCACGCATTAAATGTTTCTTGTGTTTCATTCTCAAACAATTCATCTATTTTCTTTTGCAATTCAATTAGGTCAATCATAAAATTATTTAGTTTAAAAGTTTTTGTGTACTGTTATTAATTAATCCCATCAGCTTATCTTCATCCAAATCTTGCAGGAAATTGTTCAACCTGTTCGATAGCTTTCTGAAATCATCTTCCAATTTAATCAAAAAATCCTCCTTCTCCTGCGTCCAATCAACAATGACCTTTGTGTTTGTCATTTTTATCCATTGCCGCCCTCCTATATTTTCTGTATCTATAATTCCCTTGATACCTTTCTCAGTGCTCCCCTGTCCTGTTTGGTATTTTTTGAAAGTGAATATTCCCGTCTTGCATTCGTAGGCTACGAAAAAATTAAAGTGCGTACTGATTGCCTGACCCGTATAGGCATGATTGTAGCCGTCCCTCGTCGTGTGTTCGGTTGAGTTGAAATTAATGACAATGATTTTCTTGGCCTTTTTAGCCTCTTTTTCTATCTCCGAAATCCTGTGAGCCAATGACACCAATTTGCTCATTTCGTTATGCAGCGTAGATATGGTCTCAGCCTCTATATATCTTTTTGTTGGTCTGTCCTCAGCAACGGGATTTTCCATACACTTATCATAAAGGGACGCAGGTATTTCTAGCGAAAATTTAACTGACTTTGAGGCTTTCGTTATTTGCGTCATATACACAGGCAACGTCATAATTTCATTGCCATGTCCAAAATCTTTCGTGCCAACTGAAAAATCCATATCAAACGGCTTGCCAATAAGGTTCTTGGTCGTGTATGGAAGTATGAGCCAAACCGTATTATCTAGCGGAAGTATCTCGGGAGCATTGGTCGCTAAAAAAGAATCAAAATCTGTCGGCTCGATTTTAGCATCAGTGAAAAGCTGAGCTATTATTTTTTCATTCAGCTTTGTATAGTTGTATAGTTTGTGGCTATTGAAGCGGGCACGGGCATTAAGAAACTCTGTCACGTAAGAATTGCCCCTGTCATATAAAATCTCTCCGTGCTTCGACAAAGAATAATCTGACCGCCCTTTAAAGACGGTAATCGTACACCTGTTGGAAATGGGGATGTTTCTTATTATCATTATTTTTATTTTTATAGCCACATAGCATCCTGCGGCCTCGTAAATTTTTTCTCCTTCTTTCAGATTCTTTATAACAACCTGTTCATTGGTATTCCATTCCATCAGATGCTTGTGGGTGAAATTTGTTCTGTTGGAAAAGTTGATTATTTTTAAAAGGCTCTTTTCAAAAGCGTTAAGATAGTAAAAGAGCAGACGTAAAACGATACGCACCCAAGTATAAAGTTAATTACGAACGCCCATTCAATAATATGCACATTACGCCTGATTGCTCTATGTAATATTTTAAATAAATGTTTCATTCTGTTTCGGGTTAACTAAATCAAATTTATTAATAGCCGTCCAAGTGCAAATGACAGAGACTAGGCATCCTTTCGCATCAAACGGAGCTGAAATGAATGCTTCAATCAGTACCATTGTTTGCATATCCCGAACGTTGCCCGTTTTTTTATCCTGTATTGGACTTATATCTAAATCAGGGAACAGCTCAGTAAATTCATCCATCAATAAACACCCTGCAATTTTATCTCTGTTATCAAAGGTATCATATACGCCCTCTTCGCTAGTTCCGATTACGGGTTTTTCTTTGTAAATAACAATTACATTGTAATGGTTAAAGTAGTATCCTATCCAAACTTTTCTTGTAATGAGAGTAGGCATTTTTAACTTGGCAACTTTAGTATTTTCCATATTATTACTGTTTCGGTTTAATAGCCAATGCTAATATATTAGCTAATGTTAGCCAAAGATAGCAACTTATACGATAATTCCAAATATTTTTTGGGAATATTTTTAAAGCATGGCGAGAGCCTTGATTCTAGTGGGTTCTAGCTATATAAAGAAAGTATATTACTTTAGATTTGTTTTTAATATGAGTGTGTCGTTCTGAATGATATTGCAGCCCAATTGAGAAGAGCCAACCCACCACATAGGATTGGGTGACGATATAGCATTGCCCATTATCGGGGCAGAGGTGTTATTGCCTGTATTGTATGCAGCTATCAGATTGCAGGAGTTGTCATACAATGATTGATGGTGTAGACCTGCTGTATGACCAACTTCGTGAGCAATACATTCTGCGATTTCTCTATATCCGCTAACGGTTGCTGATAAAACAAAATTAGGTGCTTCATAACCCCAAAACATACTACCGACATAACTAGCCCCACTTGCACCACTAAATAATATTGTCCTTGTTATTATTACCCTTTGTCTTTTATTGGATGCAGTACCATTATATACCAATGAATCGGTAGTGAAATTAACATTAAACCCTTTGTAGTATTGTTTTACAAGCAGCACACAATTGTTAATATCCACTTGACTTAACCCACTTGATAGTAATTGTATCGGTACTCCACCATTCCAATATTCACTATTTAAATAACAACCATCAAAGCAAAGTAGTGCAGTATAAGGCGCTTTTGTTATTGGTACAACAACGGTGTCTTTTGGCGGCGTTACAATAGCATCACACACATCACCAATGCCATCACCATCACTGTCTTTTTGGTCAGGGTTATACACTCTTGGGCAATTATCTACATTATCAGGTACGCCATCTTTATCCGAGTCTTTAGCTTTCCTATCCTTTTGGTAGTTAAGACTACATAGTACAGGTGATGACTGCTGCTTTGTTTTTATAGAATCAGTTTTGGTGCAGGAGGAAATAATGATGCACGCAAAGAGGAGTTGCAGATATTTCATGTTATAAGATTTATGCTGCAAGGTCGTAAAATATATCCATATTCTTAAAATTTAAACGCACAGAAAGGCGGTAAATTTCGATTATCGTTCTTTAGCAAGCCAATCACCCGCAAAAAGTATTATCTTCAAAGGAAGCAAGGTTTCCTGCATCCACAGACCCAAATCATAAAATCTTCACACCCCGCCGCAGGAAAAATCAAAGAAAATGAGAGGGAACGCAGTTAATATTGGTAAAGTCTCTGATTATCAATGATTTATTTAAAACAGCAGCACCCTGAAAGTAGTAAAGTCTTTAATTATCAAAGCGTTGTCACTAAAATTCAATGGAACGCCGCAGTGATAATCAAAATTTATCGGATAAGAGCTAAAGGTTTCGCACTCCCGACGAATCCCGAGACTCCACTATCGCCCATAAGCGTATCGGGCTGCCCTTCTCCACAATAACCCAACACTACATCCGCAGACTCTACTAAAGGACGTTCGCTCTTTTCACTACACTCGCCACTGCTTCTCCTGTAAAACCCTTTTCCTGCTCGTCTCGGGCTGTAATTCTTCGCCTGCCACTTCCCATTACGCAGACTATGCGACTCCACTCTTTTCGCTAGACTCCACTCCGCTTCGCTCGTTCGTGCCTCACTCGCTTCGCTTACACCCTGCTTCCTTGCTACAGCTTTTCTGACAATCCACCTGTTGCTTCGGGCTTCATGCGACTCCATCATTCTTCGTTCGTTCCTCACGACTCCATTTCCGTTCTTGCATTTTTCT
>SESG01022511.1_pt1 | contig 18340 bp, 14 predicted proteins | sample 3171421 | NCBI WGS metagenome assembly SESG01 (sample SAMN10866946, study PRJNA518727) | freshwater metagenome | biome: subpolar coniferous forest; feature: holomictic lake; material: water; isolation source: holomictic Lake 227, 6 m and 8 m depth | place: Canada: near Kenora, Ontario | collected... | reverse complement strand
CTCAACCTGACATGCGGGTAAACCTCCCCGGCGTCAATTTGGAATGTGTGCACAGGGGGTAATTGTCGCTGCGCTGCTGCTGCCGTAAACAAGGGTCGCGGTAAGGAGGACCAACAGAGTTTCTAAAAAATATTCATAATATTCAAACAAATATATTGAAAATATCCAATAACAAGAAAAGACTGATTGTAGCCCTCCCACGGTAATAAATTTCAGAGGGCATTCGTTTTGCTTACGGTGAATTATGATCTACCTCGATGCCAGCGCCACCACCGCCCTCCTGCCAGGAGTCCTGGATGCGATGGTTCCATGGCTTGGGTCCTCCTATGGCAACCCGTCTAGTCGACATCCCCTTGGTCACGAGGGCAGAAAAGCTGTCGAGGGTGCCCGAGCGACACTCGCCACCTTTCTCTCTGCCAAAGCCGGAGAAATCGTATTCACAGCCTCGGGGACGGAATCCGTCAATCTGGCCTTTCGATGCGGAGCCGTCAGCAAGAATCAACCTATATTCCTATCCGCTACTGAGCACGCTTGTACTCAGGATGCCGGGGAAATCTGGAAACGCCTTGGATGGGATGTTAGGGTTCTCCCGGTAAACCATGAAGGCATCTGCACCCCCGAAGTCCTCTCCTCAAGCATCCAGGGGACTCATGATGCCTTTGTCTCCTTGATATGGGTCAACAACGAAACCGGTGTGGTCAATCCGGTCGAGGAATTATCTGAGGTCTGCCGATCTCATGGGGCCCGACTCCACCTAGATGCCGTGCAAGCCGTGACCCGGATCGGAATCGACCTGTCCCAGCTACCCTGCGATTACCTCAGTCTCGCAGCCCACAAGTTCCACGGGCCTAAAGGTGCTGGCGGCTTGTTCCTCAGGGCGGGAGCTCCTCGCTATGCCCTGATGCCGGGTCATCAAGAATTTGGACTTCGTGGAGGCACAGAAAATGTGGCCGCCATCGTCGGGGCGGCCGCGGCCATTTCTCTCCAATCAGATTGGCGGGAGGCGTGCGTCCGTTTGCGGGCATTACGGAACCAGCTAGAACAAGGAATTCTCCAGAGCATCCCGGGTGCGAAGGTCAATGCTGCCTCCGCGGAGCGGGTTGGCAACATCTCCAGCATCTTCTTTCCAGATCGCAACGCAGCCGATCTCGTGGGCGCATTTGGACAGGTCGGGGTATGCGTCTCCGCCGGGGCGGCTTGCTCTACAGGAGGGGCCCCCTCGCACGTACTGTTGGCCATGGGACTTGGAGAGGCGAGGGCACAGGGCTCGATCCGCTTTAGCCTAAGTCGCCTGAATAGTCATGAGGAACTGGCGAGTCTTGATAGGATCGCCGCACAAGTGAATCAAGGCCAACTAAACACCTGGGGGAATGGATGAGTGCTTCAATCGGAACGCTCGGAATCAGGCCGATGGACGCTGTGGCCATTGTCGGCTACTTCGCTCTGATGGGCTTTTTCGGTTACTTGACCCGGCGCACCAAAACCTTCGGAGAATACGCCACCGGGAAGCACTCCATCCCGGCCCTCATGATCTTCGCGAGCTTGGCCACCACCATCGTGGGGCCTGGCTTCTCCATCGGGTTCACTACCAAGGGTTTCCTCAGCGGCTACCTGTTCTACTTCCTCTGCATTTCTTACGCTCTTCAGACAGTGATAAGCGGCCTGCTCCTGGCACCAAAGCTGACAAAACATCGAGACTGCCACACCCTGGGCGATGTCATGCGAAAGAGCTACGGGCCATTCGCGCAGCTTCTCACAGGCCTCGTCTCGGTTGGACTGCTGATGGGCTTTACGGCCATCATGGGTAAGATCGGTGGGGAGATGCTCCAAGCCATAACAGGGTGGCCTCTGTGGGGCTGCCTGATAATTGTGACAGGCACCACGACCCTACTCACCTTCACTGGAGGCCTTCGAGCCACTATTGCCACCGAGGCAATCCAATTCTCTCTGAAGAGCATTATTGTCCCTGCAATGCTGCTCCTCGCAGTTTTCAAGAGCCCGGTCCCCCTTTCTGTTCATGCGACCAAGGCCTGGGAACTCACTACGGCAGGTTGGTCGTCAATGAGTGGCTGGACGCTCTTCGGTATCATCGTTTCTTTTCTGCTTGGCGAGGTATTGCTTCCTCCCTATGCCAACCGAGCCTTAGCTGCAAAGACCGAAAAAGCTTCGGTTACCGGTTTTCTTATGGCTGGTGGATTTACTGTTGTGTGGTTGGGTATCGTGGGAGTCCTTGGTGTGATCGCCCACGCCTACCTCCCAGCGAATACCCCTTCTGAAACTATCTTTCTTGCCATGGGGAAGCTCCTTCTTCCGGTAGGCATCTACGGAGTGCTCCTTGCCGCTGTGATCGCCATCGTGATGTCCAGCCAGGAATCAGTTCTCAATTCGGGGGCGGTGGCTTTTGTGCGGGACGTGGTTCATGTATTCCGCGAAGTGGGTGATGAGACATCTCTAGCTTTAGCAAAAATATCCACTATCGCGATCGCGGCAGTAGCCATCTATGTGGCTCGCTATGCACCCTCCATCATTGACGGGCTTCTCATTCTTTACTCAATCTGGGCCCCGACCATCCTCTTGCCTATGCTGGCCTGTCTTTTTGACTGGAAGCGCACGCCCACTTCTGGCTGGCTCTCGATCTTAATGGGTGGGGGCGCTTCCCTGATCTGGCATGCGGTTCTGAAGGAACCTCACGGCTTCCCCTCCATCCTGGTTGGGTTGGCCGCGGCGGCGGTGGGCTTCGGTATCGGCCTTTTGGTACCCGGTAAACAATTCGACTCTTCAGCGGAGGTGGTTCGATGATCTACCTGACGACACTCGTGTTTCCCCTGGTGGCCATGGCAGCTGGATTGGCCGCCCTCCGTGCGGTGTTCTCCTTCGTGGCTGAAATTCGTCAAGATATGCGGGAGAACGTTCACAAATGATCCTCTCGCGAGGTTTTCCGGCCAGTTTTGGGGAACTCGTATCTCTGGTAAGGGAGAGCACCCCTTCACCAGAGAGCGTCACCATCCAGGCTGGGCATTTCCTGTTGTACTACGACACAGTGGAGGACCGAATCCTGCCCTGCATCTCCAGCGAACTGGATGCCCCTCGCCATGAGGTGCTTAGACGGGAGGTGGGCCGTTTCCCCGCCCAAACTTTCGGCCTAGGGCTCCGCCTTCTGGCGGCCATCGGCGCCCCACGGAACCACCTCATGGTGGTGGTGAATGACTGGCAGTACATACCTAAGCAGGTCGATCGGCAGCGCTTCTATATGGCCCGGCCAGACCTCCCTGCAGAGTATCGACACATGCTGGGGGCTGCAAGTATCTCACCCACTTTGCTAAGGGCTGAAAAGTCCGCCAAGACCGGCCCCTTTCACGGAGAGATGAACCTTAGGAATCAATACCGGAAGGTGGTGGAAAAAATGATCGCTTCCGGCACACTTCCCGCCGGGGCGGGTTTGGAGACACATGGCGAGAACCTGGTTTGCAACCTCACGGACGCCATGGGATCCAAGAAGGAGGTCTACTGTTCCAGCAAGTCCGGGGACTGCGCGGCGGAGATCGCACAGATGCTTAGGATTGCCCGCCAGAAAACCGCATGCGACCTTTTCATCAACCTGTACCCCGCCGTATGCCGCAACTTCGTAGAGTCCGGCACCGAATTGGGCGAGGAGCTCCTGGGGAATGGCGTCCCGACTGTCCTAAATATCGGAATGCCCACGCATAAGATCGAGACCCAAGCGGACCTCTTTAGCGAATGTGAAGTCACACTGCACAACTGGAAACCCTGCGCTGACAATACGCCGCAGCGGAGGAGAGTATGAATCTCGAAGCAGAACCGAGCCGACGCTTCACCACATACGGAAAATTCAAGGGGAAGGGAGAGGGTGATGAGTCCCTATTTAAACAATTATTCCCAAACTTTGATCGGGAGCAGGAAGCCGCGGCAAACGAGATAGTGGAACGCCTCCTGCGCCACTGCGACGGGCATTCCACCATCTACCCCAGAATCCGATACATTCTTGATCTAGGGTGCGGTGATGGATCGCTCCTCGTGCGTATCAAGAAACAATTAATAACTCTCAGCGAGAAGACGAAGGACACCGACTCAGGCAAAAAATTCAAGGCATGGGTCCAGCAGCTCCAATTTCACGGGATCGATTCCTGCGCAGATATGATTGAGCTCGCCACCGAGAATTGTGATCTGGGCTTCACTCAATGCACAGATTTCGGTAAGGAATGGATTTCGAGTCAGAGTGGCCTCGACCCGGATGAACTTGCAATCCTCTGCCTGTCTCACACATGGTTTCACTTGCGTAAAACAGAAATACTCAGCTTTATAAATGAGATAAATCCCGCCATGGTTGTTGTGGATGTATTCGAATCCTGGGACCATGCGATCGCCCAGATCCCGACGCCCGGCATGCATTTCGATGAAGAATTTCGACCGGACCCAAGTTCCAGCGGCAGTGTTTTCTGTCTTCGAACCCACCACTTTGAAGTAGGTCGGGTTCACCGAGGCATATTTGAACACCATCTAGGTCAAGGGGCCGAACAAGGGACCACGGGAATCTTCACCGAAGGGAAATGGATCTTCAGAACCACGCAGGAGTGCTATCCGAGTGCTTGGCTCTGGACTGAGCCTGATCCTTTCGAGGGTGGTCACGAGGAAGCCGTCCCGTTTCTCGAAAATAGAAGCAATAGCGGCATCCTTACGGGGGGGGAGGCATCTTACATTGTCCTCGACCGGTTCCACCACCCGTCCGGATGGGGGGCCATGAATTGTACGGTTTTGCTTCGCATATGCCGGCACTCCAAGGATATCAACGAGGCCTATTCCTTCGCCGGGGCCCAACTGGTGAAACATCTCCTTTACGAGGATTCCACCCAAGAGGACTATCGGAACCTAAGGAAACTCGTGGATCTCTTTGGGCGGGCTGAGGCTGCTGTCATTCTACCCTTCGACAGAAATCGAGTATTTGCCAAGTTTACTGCCGTCAAAAAGGAACAGTTGTGCAAGCCTGACAATACCAGCCCCGGTCATAGCCCGATCTCCATTTCGGCATTCCAACCCATGGTCCTGGTATCCCCTCCCCTCCGCTGGCAGCATCGTTATCCCGTGGCCTACGGCCTCTATCACACCCTGCTCCATCCCGTCAGTAGTCCCATCGGCGTCATGCCTGACAGCCTGCCGGACTACCACTTAAATGGAGCAGACGAAGCGCTCAATGTCCTGGAGACGGCCCATTTGAACCGTCACCCAGGGGCAAAAGTGAGCGGGGAAAAATCGGAGCGAGCGAAGGCATTCTTCATCCTTCCCGTATATTTTGGTGCTCTGCCCATTTTCGCACTGGTGTTGGAGGAGCCCCCGAAGCTCAGTCCCGATACGACTGGGCCCCTTGTGTTCATGGCCTTGGCCCAAGATATTCGCACAGAGATCGAAAGACACCTTACGGAAGAATTCTTCTGGGGACATCTGGCGTTGCCCTTCCTTGCCAATCTGCTCAGCTTGGGTGCGAATGGTGAAGACAGGGCCGCTGATTCAAAATGGCGCGAAACCCGGGTCGACCAAGTTATTGCCAACATAAAGCATGCAGTGACGGGGCAGCCCTGGAAATCCTGGGTACATGGATTGGCGACCATTCCGCTATGGAATTCTGTGAAGGGAACTTCGCGGGACTGGATGGGCATCCAGAAGATCCTCAAGGAAGCAAAGAGCAGCCTATTGAGCGACAAGGTCACTCAGATATCTATGGCCTTCGCAAGGGTCAGTTTTTTCTCTGGTAATTGCCACGACAATCTCATGCCTGAACACGACACAAAATTCGAGGCCCTGGAAAAGGGTTATAAGGTCTTCCCTCAGAGCCAGGATCCGATCGACCAGCGTTGGCAAGAGCTTTTTGAGAAGTTGGTTGCCAAGATGAAAGCCGATGACCCGAATGGAGTAGATTTCAACGATAAGAATAAATACTTCTGGCTAGCGAAGAAAACTTTTTGCCGTACTCTCGAAAATAGAGGTACTACTTATCGCTTTAATATTGCGCGCCTGTATTTCCATGTAATTATTCCCTTCCAAGGCACGAAGGACATCAAAGATGATTTGACGATCATTGAGAGCCTCGAAGGTGTGGCCGAGGACAAGGATAGGGAAGTTCTTGTTAAGGCTTTTCACGTCTCGGGGGATCCTACAGAGCGCATCGGGAAGGCAATCCGAGGTTTGGTATACATCGGGAAGGTGGGGAAGAATTCCAGAATTACCATTAATCTGGAAACCGGTCCGATACCTGAACCAATTTGTTTCACCATCAGGGCAGAAGGCCTTGAGTCCGTGACGCATGCTGGAGGTACCACTAGCCAGATTCTGGAAGCGTTGTTCGGCGACCAAGGGTTACCCGATACCAATAAATTCCAGTCGGCTGGGAGCTTGGAAACGCAAATCAGAATCTCCGCTGACGGGGTTTCATTCAACACGTTCATGGGGTAACAAATGTCCAGGATGCTCATTTTTGATTCAACTCCCCGAAGTGGAGTTTCTCTTGATGACAGAGCCGAGTTCCTTCCTGTAGTGAATCCACCAAGGACCGATGAGTCGTTTAACTTGATATTCCACTACACAGACGGCAGGAGAATGTTTCATAGAACCAAGGGGATCTCAGTTCGAAACCAAGACCTCAACAACAATCCAAGCATATTAAGTGGGAAGGATGAGGAAACCTTCGACTCCGAAGAGAAAATGGTTCAGTTTGCAATCATGCATGATCAGTTCGTGAGGCTACTGCCCAGAGCCTCTAAGGTCATGGTCTACTCAGGCGACGGTGGTTCGCCGATAAATCAGGAAGGTACCAAGGTCAGTTTGGTTCGCTTCCTGGAAATCGAAGGGGACCGCCTTGAGATCTTTGACAGCGTTGTACCCCATGAAAATTCAAGTTATGTTAAGAGCTTATTCCACCAGATGCTGGAGATCCTCTCTGCAGATGATTCACGAACCAAGCAAGAGGAATTTAAAAGCAGCCGTGAGGCAGAACCAGTTTCCCACTTGAAGCGAGATATCATCCTGTTCCTCCAAGCCTGCGGTATGGACAAACAGGATGATCCTCCCGTTTGGCCATGGGCAAATCGGTACCGTCCGAGCAGCCAACTTGGCTTCGATCTGCAGGCCCTCGCAGCATGCCTCGAAGCAGATGATTACACCGATACCGCGAACCAAAGGGACCAGGAAGTTCAAATGAGAATTCTATGTGCCTGGTGTGATTCAGGAATTCTCCAGCCCAAAGACGTCCTCGAATCGACAGGGAAGGGGAGTGACTCCATGGAGCCTCAGTCGTGACTCCTACAGAGGCATGGTTCGCCACTCGGGACAGGCTGAGTCATGGTCTATTGTCTCGCTGGCTTATCTCACTTTCTGGCCGGCGGGAATCTGGAACTGGATGGGACCGCCTTTATGCCCAACAATTTGTCGGTGAGGTGAGATCTCTGTCGGTATGGCTGGAAGGCGCGCTTGAAATCCTGAGTCCAGCTTCCTGGGCGCCCAGTATCTGGTCCCCGTGTCTCCATCAGGCCGAACGGAGGGTGCTCGGGACCTTCCTTGAGTTTCACTTTCAAGCATTAACTCCTCTCCCAGGGCAGCTCTCGAGGGTTCGTCGTGCCCTTGAAGTCACAGAGACCGCGGCTTCTGAATGTCTCAAAGCATGTCCCTCACCCTGCCGAGCCGACCTCGACGCGCTGGAAACTGCGGTCCTCGACTTTAGGGAAGCCGTATCCAACCTTCCAAAGAACCGCCAGGCCATTTTGGATGGATTGCTCCGATGATCCTTAAGCCTCAACCTCTGCCACAGATTCTCCTCATTGACGACCAGTATGGCCGTCGGGAACTTGGGAAGGCCTTTCGCAAATCAGTAGGAGAAGAACTCTTCTCCCTCTACCAAGCTGATCAAGAAAACCTTCTTAAAAAGTTCGGTCTTGTGCGTGGCCGACCCGCCCAGGAGTCGACTGACGCGTTGGCCGAGGTGACCATCTGTCCCGCACAGCGCTGGGATGATGCCGCCCGGCGGATTGAAAATTTTCCTGACCAGGCCGTGGCCTTTGCCAAGGAGCGATGGCCCGCAAAGGATGGCTCCCGCTGGGCCTTGGTCCTCCTGGACCTCCGCTTTACCTTTGGCGCGTTGAACGCCTTTGGTGACCCAGAGGAAGCCACTGCCCTGGGCGAGGAACACATCCTGCCCATGCTCCGCCGTGAACTCGGGGAAGATCTGCCCGTCGTTATCCTTTCGAGCGCCGAACGAGAAGATGCGAACGCCCGCATGCGGGAACTGGGAGCCCTGGACTTCATCCACCGGGTTCCCGGGGCCGGGGCGCCCATTGGGGAATCCAGGCGGGCGCTCACCGAAGCCCTATTCGTCCATGGACTGTTCCCCGATTCCCACGGCCTAGTCTCAGGGCGAAGCTTGGCCATTCTGAAGGTATTGCGGCAACTTCGGCGGGCCAGCCGCTCCTCGGCCACTGTACTCCTCCATGGGGAGTCGGGAACTGGAAAGGGATTGCTCGCCCGGTACCTCCACGCATGCTCCAGTCGCGCAGGGCAGCCCTTTGAGGTGTTCAATGCCTCTGGTCGCAATGCAGAACTGCAGGCTGATGAGCTTTTCGGACATTGGCGAGGAGCCTTTACTGACGCCCATGCCGATTCACCTGGAATCTGGGAACGCGCCAACGGAGGGACGCTCCTGATCGACGAAGTGGCGGACCTGACACCCGATGTACAGTTGCGTCTAATGCAGCCAATTGAAGAGCGGCGCATCCAGCGCCTAGGCACCCCTCCTAAAGGGGAGCCCAGGACGCGGCCATTGGATGTCCAAGTGGTCCTTGCCACGAATCGGGCACTGGACGAGATTCACGCCATTAAGCGTGACTTCCTCAACCGGATCGATGCCTTCTTGGTAGACATCCCTCCACTGAGAGAGCACAAGGAGGACCTCCCTCTCCTGATCCCCAAGCTAGCCCACGCGCTACAGGCAGCCTGGAAGGGCCGATTCCTTCCTTCAGCACTTCAGGCCCTAGTGGGACATGATTGGCGATCAGGAAACGTCCGTGAACTTCGGAACGTGATCGAACGAGTCATGACCAACCATCCAGATCAGGACATCACTGCCCGAGATCTCGGCCTTAGGCCACCTGATCCTGATGCGGACACCGGTACTCTTTCTAACCCGATTGTCGTCCCACCAAGGGCCAGCTCAGCGCTTCTCCTTGACTGTCTCAACCGGGATCCAGAAGACCTTTCCGTCAAGGAGATTCAGGCCTTGGTTGAACAATCTTCAGGAGAGCTAGTGAGCTTGGTCGCCCACTTGATGGTGTTTGCACTAAAGCTCACAGGGGACCCACATGGACGGATCAACTTGACTCGTGCGGCCCGCTTCCTGCTCGGGAGGGAAGCCGTTAGCCCTCTTGAGGCTAAGCAACTCTTCCGGAGGCTTCTGTCACTGGACCGCAAGGGGAACAAGGTAGGTCTGCTGCTCCGCGATCTGGATCGACCAATTGCAACAGCTTTGACTGAACGCATTGATTCTCTCGGCAAGGGAGGTTCTCGATGATTGTCAGGCACCTTGTGCTGCTTGACCCGGATTTTAATAATTTTTCGGTACATCTTGAATCAGTTCTTAGAGCAATTCTAGGGCCCGAAAATGTTACCCATTTCCCCTTGCAACCTGGTTCGGTGACTCCTCCCCTTGCCGCTTTTGAAACACTATCAGCAGAGTTGGAAGAGTATTACATTCATGGCCTAAGAGTCGTCTGGGTCCCACAAGGGGAATCTGGTAAAGCATTTAAGCCTGGCCTCATGAACCAGGATGGCTTCATCGGTACTTGCGCGGCCCTGGCCTTAGCCTATCCCGACCTGGATTTCATCCCCGTTGCGAAGCTGCAGGACATCCTGACCGCAGTGCCCCAAGTGCAAGGGGGAATGGATCCGCTTACCGACCCATGGGGCAGACGGGAAGGAATAAGGGACAAGCTCCGAGCGATGAAGGATGAGAAGGGGGATCTAGTTTTCAGCTATCTCCCCAAGAGGAAAAAACTGACCGTGGCCATCGATGACGAAGAGATTTATGCCCACCTACATGCCTACGCTGCATATCGGTTCGGCAATCGGTCCATGGGGATCAGTTGTTGGAATCAGGCCCAGCAGTGGCTTGGCAAGGATTCTGTCGGATTTCTCAGAATCAATATCGATCAGACCTTCGAGGATCTGTTCATGCACTTTCCTGATGGCGCCTGCGAGGGACTTTCCGACCTAGCGCAAAGGGATCAAACGCTTCCGCGTCTCGCCGAGGCAAAGATTCGCAATTTTGTTTCCTCAGCGTTCAGGCAATCTGGTTACGAGGAGAGGCAAGAAAGGAATCGGGCCCATCTCCTGGACTGGGCGAAAGAACCGGGGGAAAATCGAGCGTTTGGCCGCCTTTCAAAGCCCTATGGGGGTATCCACGCCCTATGGAAAAACCTCAATTTAGAGATGGGCTGGACCAGTGTGGCCGATTCATCAAAATTGACTGTATCGAGCTTCGAGAGAAAAATTCCGCATAGTGCCCCAGGGGTTGTCGCGAAGATTGCCCAAACCCTCATCGATCGATCTGGAGCCATCGTAAGATCCAATCCCGGTCTCCTGGAAGCCATTCGCGGTGCGGTCCTTGCAACCGAAGCCTTGGAGCTTATTGGAGGACTCAACCCCACATATTCCATCGAGGCTCTTCGACTACGCCATGAATGCGAGGCCATCGCGGAGTGCAGTTTCTCCGGTGTTGAATACAACATCAGCACCAAGGAGAGGATTGATGAAATTTATCGGGATGCCGAAAGCATCTCCCATCATTTCGGGCCCAACCACGCCAAGCGGGCTGGGCTGAATGCAGCCATGAATATCTTGAACCGGATCCTAGTGATTATGCGGAACAACGCCCAGTTCGATGAGGAGCAGGACTACCTCGCGGAAATCAGGAAGAAGCATCATGCACTAAAGTGGATGGATGACCGACGACCAGATCTGGATTCTTTCAGGAAAGCCGGCACTGGAATATGTAACAAGTTAAAGACACACTCGATCGGTCAAAAGTATGCTTCAGAGATCCACAAAAGCTTTCTCTCCGTTTGGTGGATATTAAGTATTTCTAAGCGCACTTTACGTGAGCTTGAGCGCCCTTTAGACTGGTACGGGGAAACAGCCCTAGCATCCGCGGGCAAATTATTGTGCTTGATCCTAGGGCAGTGGATTCTTATTACATTCCTTTTCTATTTCTGCCTTCCTTCCGGTCGCTCTGGCTTGGGTTACGCCATCGAGTGCACCATCTCTACGTTTGTATCCATTGGTCAGCCAATCGTGCATGGTGAGGGGTTTAACACCCTTTCCGTTGGATTTGTGGTGGTGAACTGCTACTCCATGATCATGGGCTGGCTTCACCTTGGCTTCCTGATTGCAAACATATACCAAGTACTTTCCCGAAAGTGAATCTTGCGGTTCACGGTTCCCCGATCACAAGAAATTTCAGCCGGTATAGTGAATCACATTTGATAAGCTTCAACGAACCCACCTATAGAGATTGAAATCTAGGGCAACTAAGGGGACCCCATCCTCCCTGTAGATCCATTTTTTGGACTGTTTTTAGGCTGGAGCTTTCTCAAGCATGGCGAACACGAGAAGGCCAAGCAGTCCAAGCGGGCCCGGGAGGTTCTGAAGAGTCCGAAGACGATGGCGGGCGGGGTGAGCTTTCGAGTGCCGCTGATGAGGACCGCGCTCCGCCCAGGGTCCACACCATGGCCCTTGTATCCTCTGTCCACAAAGGTGGTGGCTGGCATCAGGCCCGTCAGGCGCTCGACCTGTTCGAGTTGGCCTTCGAGCGTGTGCCCGTCGTACGGATTCTCTGGGCAGCTCATGGCGCCCACGACAAAGCCTTCCTTGTGCGTTACCTGGGCGACGTCAAGCACGCCTTGACGCCGAATTCGTAGGGCTTGTGCGCCTTCCCCTTCGCAATGCACTCCACCTCGGGTGCGTACAGGCTGTAGACCTTGCTGCGCAGCGACAATTACCCCTGCGCCCACCTTGCCCCTCGTCGTTCGTTTCTGCGTAAGGATCAACTCGGACAGGATCAGCGTGCCCTTGTACTTCTGGAAGGCCGCGTCATCGATTTTTCGCTCCACGTCTCGCACGACCCGGCCTGCCATGGACTTCAGATTCCGAAGCACCTTCCTCGCACGCCTTAACTGCTTGGCCTTCGCGTAACCGCCGTGCTTGCGGACGCCCCATTCCATGAGCTTGCGGTAACTCTGGCGCAGCTTGATGCCCTCGGTCCCCGCGATGCGCAGCATGGCCGCGTGGACCTTCCGATACAGGCGGGCATCGGTCGGGTGCTGCGCCGCCTTGGGCTGTACGGTCGTGTCCACGATGACCTTCTCGAAGCTCTGCTCCGTGATCGTGCCGGTGGCCTTTCCCGCCGTGATCGTGGCTTGCAGCAACTTCTCCACATCTTTCTCGCCGATCCGTTTCCGCCAGCGCGTCATCTGCGATGGGTTGATCGGGAAGTGGTGCTGAAACATCACCTCGCCGCAGAAGTGTTGCCAGTAAGGGTTCTCGACCCACCCCTTCACCACGTCCTCATCCGACAGGGCGTAGGTGTGCTTGAGCAGGTACAGCCATGCCATCAGGCGAATGGGAATCCCTGGGCGGCCAAGCTCGGGCACATACAGGCGACCAAACTCCTGCGTCAGGTCATCCCAGGGGATCTTGGTTGCCAGCCGCACCAGCTCGTGGTTCGGGTCCAACGCCAGGTCCAGCTCCCACCCGATCACCGGCTGATCCTTCGTCGTTCGTCTCGGTTTTGGCTTCATGCGTACACCGGAAAATCGGGGGTCACCCCTACCTTTCTGGTGTACCAGATATGCCAAAGGTTCCCTTAAATCGGCGTCATATCTGCATCTGCGACTTGTTCAGGGGCGACTATTTAACTATTTGATCGAATGAAATTCTGCCAATGCATCGGATTGGTTTCGCGAATCCCGCTGTCCAGTTTGATTATCCGATCGGCCTTGAGGGTAAGTTCATGGCTGAGGGATTGCTTGAAGGAAGCGGCGACCACGATCTTGCCCTTCTGCTGCACCAACTCGATGGCTGGGCAGAAGTCCTCGTCGCCGCTTATCAGATAGGCGATGTCGTAGGCGTTCTCGTAGGCAAGAGCGACCATTTGGGTAGCCAGATAGACATCGACCTGCTTCTCGCCGCCCTCACGCCGCTCGAAAACCTTTACGTAGATGTGCGGTCTGCCATCAACGAAGTGGAAAAACCTCTTGGCAGGATCCACGTGGTCCGGTGTGTCCTTGAATGAGCCGGCGAGGTAGGTGCGAATAAGTTCGTCGCCACCCACCAAGGCTGACAGGAAGGCGGAATAGTCGAAGTTCCCCTGCGCAGTGGGATCCCCACCCTTGAGTGATGACCTGAGGGCAAGATAGAAATTGCTGTGATCCATGAACACCATGATTCGTTTCAAGGGGCTGTCTCCTGGTGGGTATGGGTTGGGCCAGAGGCGATGGGGTGAGAGTGGATCGCCGAGGATCGAGAGAGTGGACTAATTTGAGATTCATGAAGGGGCCTGGCCACACTCAGGGGAACAGGGCCCCTCGACCGGAGTCGGGTAAGGAAAGACCGCAAACCATAGACCGCGTCCAAGGGGCGCTCCGATAACAAGTTCAGGGAATTATGAAGACTCTGCACAGAGTCTTTGATGGGAGCGGCTGGGGCCAGTGGTGTCAGGGAGGCAATGCGCTGGGGGGGCACCTGGATGGGAATGGCTAAGCAGGCTTCCCGTTTTTGCTTCAGACCAGTCGTGGGATCCAGCGGTAGGCCCCAGAAACGGAAGGTGAAGTCCTGGTAGATGTCCCGTACATAATGCCCGGCATTTGGAATCCTGCATCCTGGCCGGAAGAGGCGTCCGATGGGGAAGGTAGGCGGAGCCTCGGCGGCGAAGTTGCAGGACAGGGGATCCTGCCCGTTCCGGGCGAAGAGGAGCTCGATGCGCTTTCCCACCGGGACCGGCCCGGCTGGCCCGTGGTAGCTCAGGGTTCGTTCGAGGACGAGCACCGCCAGCACCAGGCCATCGGACTGGAAGGTCTGCACCATGGCTGGGGTGGGATCCTCGATGATCTCGTCGAGAAGGTAAGGAGGCTGAGCGCTCATGCTTCCCCAGATGCCGCCTAGGTGACCCTGGAGGGGGCCTTGCCTCGGTGGGGGCAGCACCCGGGGCCGGGCCGCCTGGGCAAGCAGCAGTTGGTTTAGGCCCGCGAGGACCTGTGCTACCGGAGTGGGGGCCGGTGGGGGTGGTGCGAGGGCCGGACCTCGCTGGGCCTGTTGGCGAGCGCGGGCGCGGGGGAGGTTCCGCCTCTGGTGGGGGGTGATTTCACCCGCCGCAAGGCCCATCTTCTTCAGAGCCGCGACCCATTCCATTGCGGTGGGCCGCCTGGCGGGATCATCTGTCCCCGCGTCAAAGGCCCGGAGAAAGAGTTGCTGGAGGTCTCGGGAAAGGTTGCCAAATGCGTTGTGGGGGGCGGGGATGGCGCTGAACTTGCGGCGGTGTCGCCCATTCGGGAAGTAGCTTGACTTGATGTTGGAGAGCAGGCCATCGGCTGCAGTCCGGCCCATGAAGGGGTGGATGTTCAGGAGAAGTCGGTAGAGGATCACCGCGAGCGAAAACCGCTCCCAGGATTTGTCGATGCCTCCGGGTTCAGCCAGCTGGATGCGCCCCTGGTAGAACTCGGGTGGCGGGTATTCATCCGTGTAGCCTGTGCAGGGGAACAGGACCTTTCCCTGGCTCCGGATCTGCAGGGCGTCGAGGTCGATCAGATAGACCAAGCCCTTGGGGCAGATCAGAACGTTCTGGGGTTTTAAATCGGTGGAGACATAGTCACCGGCGAGTTCCAGCGCCTCCAGGGCCGTCACTAGATTCAGCGCCACCTTATGGCGGGCCAGCCATTCCTTCTTCTCGGGACCGAGAAAGTGCTGGAAGCGGGGATCCACGGTGCCATTGGCCGTGCAAAGGATTTCCAGATCCACACCAGCCCCGATCAAGGGAAGAATGAAGCCGATGAACTGTCCCTGGTCGTCGAAGAGCAACTCCTCAGGCCAGACCAGACAGTGTGGGTTCGGCAGGGCCCTGGTATTGGGCTTGCGGGCGGCGAGGCACCGAATTCTGGCTTCATCCTGGCGGGCTTTTTCTGGTTCGAGGTAGAGCTTAGCGACGCGTAACCTCAGGCCAGGGTGGCTCTGGCCATCAAAACGAAAAATGGCCCCTTGTCCCCCCTTTCCAAGAGGGGCTTTTTCGAGGGAGAGGCGGGTCCCGTTGTCGAGGTGAACGTGTTGTGGGAACAAGCGAGACGTTTCAGCTCAGGTTGGGGGGGGCTGGGACCCAGAGGCCCAGGATCATGGTCCGGTCGTCGGATTCGACTCGAAAGGGTTCATGGCCGATCGTGAGAAAGGTTTCCCAGAGGGCCTGAATGGCTTCCAGCGACTCTCCTTGGCTCCACATGGAGGCTAGAGAAGCCGCAACGGGATTGAAGAAGCCGGGGAAGGGTTGGTTCGGGTCGTGGAAACCACCCCCCTCGGGCCGCGGGACTTCGCAGACGAAGGACCCCTTTTCGCAACCGTCTGTGAGGAGGGCGAAGCCATGAGGTGGGCGGGGGAAGACTGTGGCTTCCTTTTCCCAGAAGGACTCATCCAAGGTCCGGTCCGCGGTGAGAAACCAGGTTTCGTTGGGGAGATCGCCGCGTTCGGGAACGAATAGGGGCTGCCACTCTGAGGCTTCCCCCTGGAACGCGGCACAGCACCTTCCATCTCCTACATGTGCCACCGCCAGGAACCCCGGTGTGGCGACCGTCAGGATCGCGGTCGAGCTGAGTTCCTTGAAGGGCACGGCTAGGCGCACTGCTTCCCGTTGGACCGCCGCGATAGCCTCTGCGAAAACCGTGCATGTGACGGAACGCCACCCGGTGGACGGGGGGACATCGGGAGCTTCTGCTTGCTCCAGGACCCACGCCTCAAGGGTGGGGGAGGCACAGATCGACTGGGCGGCTGCCTCAGCGCCTTGACGGCTGTGGGTATGGGAGCCCGCTCCATCGCAGACGACCGCAATCAGGGCATCACCGACCAAGCGGTGGCAGGAATAGTCCTGGCAGCCTTCACCCTTCTCGATATGACCCGCGCCTGTGACGCTTGACCCCACCACGATCCAGCCCATGCGTCAGGCCATTACATCGAAGGGATCTTCGACCTGGAGATTCTTCGGCGAGACATTGAGCTTGTCTTCAGGCTTCGACTTCGAAGCCGCCTTAGTAACGGTGGCGATGTACTTGAAAAACTCCCTGAATTTCTCATGCCGCAATTTCAAGGGCTGCCGAGGGCTGAAGCGAGCCAGCATGGCCTCATCGGCCCCATCGACGCCGTAGACGAAGACGTTGAACTTCCGGGGGTGGCCGAGGTGTTTAGGGGAGTCGTAACCATAGTCCTGGAGTTGCTGCAAGTCGACCTTCAATTTCTCGACGTTCTGGCCTGCGTCAGGTGCGCCATCCGTCATGATGAGCAAGTAGGGTCGGTAGCAGTCTTGCCCAGATTCGAAATACCAATCAATGCGCTCCTTTAGGAGTTGGATCGCCTTAAATGTGCCATCAACGAGGGGGGTACCACCGTTGGTTTGCAAAGTGTTCGGCATTGGGTTTTCGCCATCAATTAAACCAAAGGGGCGGACGACCGTTACCTCGCCTCCGAAAGTCACTACTGCGATATCACCGCGGGCCCTGGCGGTGGCATCAGACATGACCTCTTCCTGAAAAATCCTCATGCCTTCATTCACCAGATCAATGGGGGTTCCCGACATGGACCCGCTGGTATCGAGGACCAGGACTACGGGAACCTTGCGTTCGAAATTGGTGGGGGCTTCGGCCTGGAATCCTGCAGGGGACATGTTGTCTCCGAATGGTAGGGGGGTGACTGGAAGGTTGAGAGGGGCCCCTGCACTCAAGGGCCTTTGACCTGGGAGAAGTGATCAGGGATTTGCGGGTTGGATAAGAGGAGTGGCTGCTGGAGCGGGGGATGCCATGGGCCCCTGTGGTAGTGAAGGCGGCGCAGGGATGGTGAGGTCCGGGGTTCCGACGGCATCCTCCGACTTGATCTGGATCATGTCGGTGTATTCACCATAGAGAACTGCATTGCGTGGATTGGCCTCGATATCCGTAAGGGCGTAATTGGCGAGGACGTGCGCTTTCTGAATGTTGATGGCTTTACGGGCATTCAGGTAGGCGTGGTACTCGTTGTATTTCGAGAAGAGCTTCAGGACCATCGGGAAGAGTTCGAACAACATGAAGACGACAGTCAATAACCCTGCGAGGCCATTGGCGGCGCTGCTGGAGGCTCGGATTCGCTCCAGAGCCTCGGCTCGGGCCAGTAGATCCCGCCGAAGTTCGTTGTATTCCTTGGTGACCTTGTCACCCTCCGCGGTCACCACGGAGAGTTGGCTGGTGGTTCCGGAGAACTTTACATATTCAGCTTCAGCCGCCTCGTATTGCGCCTGAAGTTTCTCCTTTTCAGATTGGAAGGATTCGTACCTGGGACCGCGACCATTCCGGTCAAGAAACTCGATGTTCATCAGCTTCTGGACCCGGGCGATTTCCTGTTTGAAGTAGGCCACCTTATCCTTGAGCTCAGCCTTGGCGGCAGCAATTTCAACCTTGGCATTCTGTTGGGTTTCCATCGATTCCTTGTTACGCTCCTTGACGACTCGCATGACCTCGGATTCGATGCGACGCTCGAATACCTTCATCTCGACGGGGATGGCGATGGCATAGCCAAGCACGACGGCGAACGCCAGCCTCGGTGTCATCTTTAGAAATTTCTTGAGCAGTCCATCTTCCAGGTCGGGGACGAACCCCACCAATTCTCGGTCAAACATCATGATGGCCGAGGCATAAATGATCGGGACCATTAGGGCGAAGGAGAACTGTCCATCCACGATTGACCAGACCGTGAAGAAACTCGAACCGAAGGCCATGATGCCGGTGAGCAGCACCATGGCTCCGAGCGTGGTCTGCCCCATCAGGGCTTCCGGCGTGCAATGCGCGATGGCCTTGATGTCAGTCTTGGCCAGCCAAAGAAAGAATTGTTGGATCTTCGGCAGGCTGAGCTGGGGCAGCGGATTCGCGGCTAGGGCCAGGGCAGGGTGCGGGTTGATCCCAGGCTGAAGGGCAGAGGGGTTTGCCGGCGGAACGGGAAGGGGCAACCCCCCACCGAGAGGAGCCTGTCCAACAGGTTGCGGGGAATTGGGCTGGGTGCCACTCAT
>SESG01033903.1_pt1 | contig 18351 bp, 21 predicted proteins | sample 3171421 | NCBI WGS metagenome assembly SESG01 (sample SAMN10866946, study PRJNA518727) | freshwater metagenome | biome: subpolar coniferous forest; feature: holomictic lake; material: water; isolation source: holomictic Lake 227, 6 m and 8 m depth | place: Canada: near Kenora, Ontario | collected... | reverse complement strand
CCCGTGTCGTAGGAACCGATGACGCCTTTTCCAAACCCAAGTACCATAGATACTTGTCATACAAAGCCTTCCGATAAGCATTGTCCCGATCCAAATACTTTAACTGAACCAAACCAATGGACGCCGCAATGTCGTTCCCGTTGTACTTCCACCCCAATTCAGGAACGTCGTAAGACCACTTGTAAACCTCATTGGACCCCGATATGGTTCGGCTGTAGGTACTCTTATCAATACCTAACCATGATAGCTTCCTGACCCTCACATCCATCTCCGGGGTAGGTACACAAATCATTCCTCCATCAAAAATAGGCATGTTTTTGACAGAATGGAAACTGAAACAGGAAATCGTGTCATACCGGCTTCCTACTCTGGTATGATCCCAATAAAAGGCTCCCGCAGCGTGAGCACAATCTTCAATAACCTGAATCTTCCGATCCTTCCCCTCATTGTGAATATACTCAATCAAATCATAGAAGTCCTTGGAAACATTGCCACCATAATGTACCCACATCACCGCCTTGGCTCCCTTTTCCTCAATCGCCTTCTTGACGCTCGCAAAACTCAAACTCAAATCAGCACCCACATCACAAAAACACGGCTTATGTCCCTCATAAACAATTGCCGCATTAGTAGATATGAAGGTTAGCGGAGTCGTCGCAATCACTGAACCTTTGGGTAAATCAAGCAATCGCACGGCTAAATGCAGGGCGGCTGTGGCACTACTGACAAAGTGAGCATTCTTGGAACCCGTATAAGCATTCCATTGCTTTTCCAACTCAGACGATTGGGGTCCTAAACCCGTCCACCCCGACTCCAATACCTTGCGAATGGAATTTAGGCAATCTTCTACTTCGTACTTGGGGCGGAATAATTGTATTACTTTCTTGTCCATATTTTCATCTCCTTATGTAAAAAAACTACCAATAGGGTCTGATATATCTTGAACGATCAATGGGTCATCGACATCTACCTGTGAAGACACTATACCTTCGTTCTTCACAATTCTTACGACTTTGTCATCCCATATCTCCTTATACATGGGGTCTTTCATGCAAGTCACTTCAAATTCCCTGCCAAATACCTTCTGACACCATTCCCGAATTGCCTTCTCTGATAGGGCGACTTCAGCCAATCCATGCCGGGGATGCACTCGTGCTGTGAAAATAACAATCTCGTTCCCTAATTCAAGCCATTTCTTAACCCGTTTGACCATCATCGGAATGGGTTCGCCAATGAGTTCCGGATGATAATCCGTCATACTGATAACCGAATCATCAGCCAATGTTCCATCCAAATCAACTGCCACCACATCACTGTCTTTTAGTTCTTTCATTGTTGATACTCCTTACACTCTTTGAAAAATCTTGAGGCACTACCACTGTCTCCATATCCAACCTTCTCATCGGTATTGCCGTCTATTCCACAACTCGTTGCCTTATGTACTTTTTTGCATATTCTTTTCATACCCATGACGAAAGAACCAGCTTGTGCTGGAAATCCCTTAACCACATCGTCGCTCCCATCATGCAATACATTAGCCGGAAATCTACCATCCGCTCCCCTATCCATATCATGTGTCGTGCTTTTTTCTCCCTCAACCCTTAAATGCCACGTCTTCTCACTACCATAAGGCGTTGTTCCCGGTGTTGCCTTCCTTGTCCATCCACCCTCTATCCTACACTCATCAATATTCAACCCAGAAACCCCGTGCTTAATAGCGTTTTCAGCATAAGTACCCTCTGTAGGTTTCATGGCAACCACTATATGAAAAACGCCTGTCATTTTAATCCCTTCTCCCCAAGACACCTGAAATAATTAACTCTGGCTTCTGCTATCTTACACGAATTTTGATCTTTCTCGATCATTATGTAATCACAACCTTCCAATATACAACCTATCCCCGTACTCCCCGAACCACAAAATGGATCAAGCACTAAATTATCACTAGGTTGCTTACACATTTTAACCAAATACCTCATTAATTCTATGGGTTTTACGGTAGGATGTATGTTTCCCTGTGATATCCTGTGTGGTTTAAATCCCCCTTCGTCTTTCCTCTTTTCATTCTCAGACATTAAACCATCATATTCTTCCTTATCAATCGGAATAAACCCATCATTGTCATACTTCCAAAACAAATTCTTGCATCCATAATTACGCTCTTTTGTGGAAACCTTTGCTGTATATAAAAATGGTACATCTGATTCTAGTTTCCCTGCTATAGTATCATCCGTACTTTTGCTAACCGAAATTATCGGTTCATGTGCTGGCTTCAAGGCACTCCCCATACCATTGAATTGTTTAGCTTCTTCTGGATGTCCTGTTTTTTCTAACTGTTTGGAAATTGATAAACTTTTGGGAAATCCTTGCCCATGAACCCAATTAAAATTTTCTTCGATTTTAGTAAAAAATGCCATCTTATCCCTAATCTCCGCACCAGCTATCCTAATTGCCATCGTCATCAAATCATACGATCTCGTCCCACTACATGATAAAATGTGTCCTCCCGGCTTCAATACCCTCAATACCTCTTTCCATACTTCAGGACCGGGCACATTTCCATCCCAATCCGAACCCATAAACCCCTTCTTATTGTGATGATAAACTTCCCCATTAATCCATGCTTTTAAAATATCGTTAATGTCGGAATGATCTGATAAACCATAAGGTGGATCAGTTATGCAACTTGACACCGAATTAGTAGGCATTTCCCGAAGAACACTCAAACAGTCCCCTAAAACCAATTTGTTTCTAAATTCATCTATGTTTTTCATATTACTCCGTGTTCTTTTAGTTTACTAACAGCGGTCACAACATCATTGTCAACATCTGTCTCCCATATTTCTACCATCCTTATCCCCAAATTCCTTACACTCTTTGAAAAACCTTGAGGCAGAACCACCATTTTGCTCATCTAAATACAACTTTCTTTCTACTGGTTTCTCTATTATTCCACCCACATACCCATCTTGCCATCCAGACTTATTATCTGTCTTACATAAAGCCTGTTTGTTCGTCATAGGAAACCTATTCACTACTCCCTCACTTCCATCATGCAATACATTAGCTGGAAAACGACCATAATCATGAGGGTGTGACTCGGTTCCTCCGACAAAGCCATCAATAAACCCATTTCGGTTAGCTCGTGGCTTACTAGCATTGGTACGGGTTTCCGTTCCTATTCGACAACCATCAATATTCAAACCGGCTACACCATGCTTCAAAGCATTTTGACAGAAATTGCCATCAAGCGGTTTCATAGCAATAACTATGTGAATGGTAGAAATCATAAAAAAGTATTAAACTGCGGCTTTGATAGTTCTGAGGTGGGCAACAATCTTATTCGGTGCTTCAAAAACTTCACCATCTGCCTTAACCAATAGCGGCGTCGATTTTCCCGAATACCCAAATGCACCCAAAAGTTCTTGCGTAGCCCGGTTAGACATCGAAACAAAGACCAAAAATTCGTTTCCTTCGGGAGTTCTAAAGTCATCCCGTGCAACAGTTTCCATATTTAAAATAGCCTGTACAACCCCACAATGTTGACATCCACGCTCTAAAAACAACATATCTGCACTCATACCTCTCTCCTTTTCATATTTCAGCCCAAATTGAGCCGGGTCCTACCTTCTGGCTTTTGCATAATCCATCAGAAACTTATGACACATCGGTTGACACTCGATTTCCGCTTCCATTATACCTCTCACCGCACACTTTATGTATGCCGCAGGGTATTTTTTACCGCCACAACACGTCTTCTCGTTCACACAATTTAATTCAATGTAGTGTTGGCATTCAGGGATACCGATATAAACTCCATCAGTCCTACGCATCTAGGGTTCCTTACTTAATGCGATAACCCTTCTTCTTCAATGCTTCGGCGATACTCCAAGTGTCGATATTTGAACGTTCAATGATTATCGTACACTCAACATATACCCCCTGACTGAATCCGCCAATCTCCGGTTCCACTTCCGATATTGTGGCAGAAAAAGCGTTTTGATTACTGATTTCACGAATAACATCCGTCACATCTTTTGTGAAATACTCCATAATAGAATTGGACGCTGCCTCAATCAATCGAACCTTTTTCACCGGAAGCATTTTCCGTAAAAGAATATAACCTCTACTTACCTCAATTGTTCCTTTGGATTCTGCCACTCTTTGTTTCGGTTCCATGAGTTCCCTCGCAATCTTTTTTAACTCTTCAGCACAACACATACAAGGCGTGTTATTGGTGTACTTGTCATTGTGGGGTGTATCACCATTCTCGTCTTCTGCTATCGTGTTCTCAGATGCCGTCTTGGATAATACAGACGAATCATTGGTACGACAGAATTCAGCCATTTGTTCAGCAAATTCTAATTCCTGTCTAGCCCACGCTTCAGGATCAGCACACTTATTACATAACCCATAGAAGTCACGCTTTGGCTTACTACAACGACAAGTTTGTTCTGTGCCGCATTCAACACAAATCAAGTGTAAATCATGGTTTGTTGCGTTCGGGTCTTCTCTATCCACAATCTCACTAAAAGATTCAACTCCCTCTGATGCTTTCTTTCCGTCCACCTTGTTCGCCACAGAATAGGCTATGGCAAAACATTTAGACTCATCACCATCTTCCATACACTTATTAAATGAAGATAACCACCCTCTTTTAGCCTTGTCGCTATATTTCGCCAAACCAGAATTCTTTTCTTCCGCTTCACTTACGCTGCTATATGGCATACATCACCTTTACTGTTTAACGCCTTCAAAGAAGTATTCCAATTTAGATACATCACCTAAATCTTCCACATAGAAATCAGTAGACTTCCTGCCCCATTTCTCGCCCTTATCCGTATCCATCGAAAATGGCGTGAAATCGTAAGTATCAGAACCGTAATCGTATTCCAATCTGAATCCTACCATCTTTCCCCACGCATCGTCACCCGTAATCGTCTTATATTTCGCCACTACCGATTTGTCATTCTCCTTGGCAATCCATCCCGGTGCTGGCAACCATGTTCCCCCAAACACATGCCCTATCGCACGTACCTGTGACCTGCCAAAATGCCTGATCTGCCTCGCCATCTCATCCGTTACTTCACTGGCAACAACACTCTTAGCTATGTTTGATATTCTATCCATTGGAAATTCTCCTATTGTCGATTTAACGCCATTTGAAAAATCTCTATGAGATTCTTTTTGGCTTCTTTCCATAACTCATTGGGGTCACGATTACGGGTAAACCCACCCGGAATCATAAACGAACTGTTTTCTTCCGAAGTGATTGTTCCATTCAAACTTTCATAGGTAGCAGCTTCATCGTTTTCGATAGATAACTCTTCGTTTTCTTCCGATCCAAGATACCCAAACTCCATTACTCTCATCACCAATGGAATTTGTGCTAGTGCAATACGATAAGCAAACCAAATCATGTTCTTACGAACTCTGATTATCTTGACATTTCTATCCCGTCTCATTACCCCTGCCAATTCGCCCACAAACTGCTCTGTTTTTGAATCAGCCCATTCGTCTCCGCCGACAACACTTTTGGCAATATGGGAAACCCGACTCGATCCTTCCACAAGCCTCATTACCTTACCCCAAACCGAATTCATCTTCTGTAAATAAATATCAACATCTATCTTGAGATTACCCGTCATCTCCATCGGCACATCAAATGCCCCCAAAACATCCCCTTCATTGTCCGTCACTTGTACCGAAATATTCTTATCACTATCCCAGAAAGGAGATGCTTGCACGGAAACATTACTCCCCGGACGAGTCCAATCTAAAAACCCCGGATGTTCAAATGTTGCTTTCCATCCATGAATCTGCTGATTAGCATCTTCGATTGCCTTGGCTAATTCAGCATAATAACCGCCTTTTGCTACCTTTGAAATCTTGTCTTCCATCTTATCCTCCTTGAGCAAAATACGATATTTTTGCCCATCCGGCGTTGAAAACTCCAATTCATCCAATTCCACTTCTATTCCCTCAAAATCGTTATTCAAATACTGCTGAAACCAATACGGGTCCTTCTCATCCTTCTTGACATACGCTATCGTCACATGCGGCTTGTAATCCGGATAAGTATCCGTACACTCCAACTGCCGCCGAATCATATTGTTCATCCTCACCAAATCGTAACTCTCCACACTTACCTTGATGACAATACTCTCATCATTCCAAAATACCGTCGTCTTGCCTAACTTCGCTTTCAAGGACCCGAAGTTCTGAATCACATTGAATACTTCTGCCGGGTCCTGTGTATGTATCCCATACTTGACCGTAACATGCACTTCCTTCTGTCTGCCTCGTTCGCCCTTGTCGTCTTTGAGGATACGTTCCTCTGGAATGGCTTTACCGAAGTCCCTGACTTTTTTCGCCAAGGACTCCGGTATCTTCGCCATCAGACAACTATACGAATAGGCTTCTCTTCTCATCTTAGATTGCCGCAGAGATTTTATCCAATTCCTTCGTGATTTTGGCACTAACCTGATCCAATTCACGACCTTGATCCGCAATCTTGGCAAAAAGACCATCAGCCCAAGTCCGGAGTGTCATGGTAAGTTGTCTGCCAAACTCCCTTAAAGTATCCATAGCATCCCCGATAACACCGGCAGATTTCATGCCTAACATCTTTTCAATATCCAGCCCACGAGCATCAGCAAATTCCTTTGCCTCAGTAGGTATGGATTCGATTTTATCATCAAGGATTGAAACTCCCGTTTTCAATTCAGTGAATGTCTTTTTGAAACAGGTTTCAAGAATCGGCATAAATTTTGCCGTTTCAGCCGCATTGAGCGTCGAAGCCAAATAAAGAAACTGTTCCTTATAGAGGGGTTGTGTCGAATTACGCTTTGCAACAACCAACCCATCAACAATCTCATCAACCTTCTCGCCCAACGTAAGTGATGTTTGTGCCATACGCAAAACTTCATCACGGATTTTCTCAAATCCCGTTTCCTTTTCCCAAACATCATATTCCAATCCCAACTTACGCTTTGCCTCTTTGACCTTCTTTTCGGCATCCGCTAACTCTTTAAGAGCCTTAGCGTGTTTATCCCTGAAATCATCAGCCAACCTAGATAATTCCTTGATCTTGTCCACAACAAATGTGACCGGATTAAAGGAAACCAATTCCTTGGCTAATGTCAACATTGCCGACGCACCACGAGAACTGCCACCCTCTTCGGAAAGCATCGTGGAAATCTTCATCAACCGATTACTTACTACTTCTCTGTTCATTTTATCTCTCCTTGTAAAGTATTCCCTTACCTATGACTAATTTATCAAAAAATTATCACTCTTTTCTCGACTTAACCGCACTTTTTAACTCAGATTCAGTCAAGGCTTCCTTGATAACACCCGCCTGTATAGCCCGAATCTTCTGATTTGCCATCTTCTCCGCACATGCCCCACATACATCCGCTACCATCTCCCTCGGAACCATATCCGTATCCCGCATCGCCAATATACGATCTATCGTCTTCATCTTCTCTCCTTTATGACACATAAGCCACTAAATCATACCTATCCGAAACATCAGCTACCGAACCAGCCCATGCCGCCCTGACGTTACCATACAAAGTAGTGAGTTTGCCATTTTGGTTAGTAAAATAGACCTCAAACTTCCACTCTTTGCCCGTATTCCCTATCGAATCCATAATATCTCCGGGGCGACCACGAGTATATTCCGTCTTCGCTATCTCATAATTAATGTTCGCTTTTCCCAAAGCCGAAAATATTTGGATCACATGTTCTCAGTAACTATCTTTTAATAACTCCTTCATATAGTGTCTGATAAGATCATTCACTACTCGCCTAGCCTTGACATTATTCATCCCATCTAAGGCTAAACCCGTGTTCTCGGCTGCTTTCTTTGATCCTATAAATCCTATCAAATCACTCAATTCTTTTACGACATATTCCATATCCCCGGCAAACCCATAATCAGTCGGTTTCTTTTCCTGTCTCTTTTCGTGCATTTCAATCCGTTTTTCCAACTCCTCAATCAATTTCCATACCTGCTTGACCTGCTTAACATAATTCTCTGTCGCATCTGCTTTGATTGGTCTTGTCATTTTATCATCCCCTTGTATCGGAAATTGTGGTAATTCCAAATGCGGCTTATTCTCTTCATTTGTCTCCAATTCATCATCATACCTTACTCCCCAGCCATACCCTATCCCCGCTGTCTTGCTGTTGTAATTCCTACTTATTTCAACCATCGTGCGAAACCATTTCTTATCAGTCATATCTTTAGGGTCTTCATGCTTCTTATCCGCATCAAGAATAATCTTCCTGTACTCAGGATTGGATTCAAGTTGACGCACCATTTCCCCATGATGCCCCATAGATTTTATCCACTTGTTTTTTCTGGCATAATTTATTAACTCTTGAACATTCCCAATAGAAACATCTGCCATCCTCATCCCTATCACAAATTCCCTTGCTATCATCCTTCTCGCTATCCGATCTGCCGCCTTTATCACCATCCCACGCTCCCCCTTACTCTGTACTATCGGCTTACTCATCAATTCTTTCACTTTCTCACTAAATTCATCAAAATCATCGAAAACTGGCACCCCATACCGCTTACATACTACATCCACGTTTCCCTTGCGGTAGAAGCCATCAGGACAGAAGACAATCATCTTCCCATCACCAGCATGGAGTCCCATCTCCAAGAGGCTTATAGGGGCTTTAGAGTCCTTTGTCAGGCATAATACAACCAAGTTCGCCTGCTCCATCCCGTCTAACTCCCATTCCACCTGTTCCCTGAATTGCTTGTTGTCTATGCTCTGGGTCCACGATGAGTCCCAATCATCCCTTCTCGGATTCAAAATCACACAAGAAACATCACTGAGCGTATCGGTCAGTTGTGACTGCCAATCCTCTGCTGAACCTTCGTCTATACTCCCAGCTTCAAATAAAATAGGAAGATTGTTAGGGTTTTTTATTTTACTTGGTGCTTTAAATTCGATAGCCATATAAGCCTCCTATCTCCACGACACAATACTATTATTTACGATAGATTTCATTTTCCTTTGCATTGCAAGATCAACACCCTCTTGTTTTATTTCCTTGTCACTAATTCGTATCACTTTGTATCCCATCAAAACCAACTTTTCATCCTGATGTTTATCTCGTTCTACATACCCAGCACGACTATGCCAATATACCCCATCACATTGTATAATCATATTTCCAACAACAAAATCAGCCAGTGTTACCCCATGTAATGGAACCTGCTTTTTAAAATCCATTCCGTTTTTTGTCAAATATTCCTGTACTGCCACCTCTATATCCGTATCAAACATTTTATTATGTTTGTTTTTCTCTATATTAGAACAAGCATGACTGCAATACTTTCTTCCTACCCTCATTTGGGTTGTTGTTACAATAAACTCCTTATTACAACACTTGCAATTTAAAGTAACTAGAATCTTACCACCATTCCAATTACAATTCTTTTCACCCGAAACCGATTCAACCCTGTGTTTTATACAATATTTTGCCCTACCATCACTACTTTGAAACTCCACTCCGCATGTTTCACACCGACATTTAAGGAAATCACCCTTCCAGTTTGCATTGTTTTCCTTTCGTCTACCATCCGACATCTTTTGTTTAGTCGCCTCACTAAGTTCCTTCCCTGTATTTATACTACTTAATTTCGCTATTGTTTCCAGACTATGTTTCTTAGACCAAAATGGATTGCGACATCCCCTCACAGCCATAGAAATTTTTTCACGCTCTTTGGGGTCTTGAAACCTAATCTCTCTTGCACAACTACCACACAAACTATTCCTTATTACCGCCAACCGTTGAGCATGTTCCGTCTTATATTCAATTGTTTTTCCACACTTGGGACATATTCTATTCATATTCCACCTCCTACCTATAGGTAGAATATAAAATAATTATTACACCTCCCCCATATCAATACATCCAGAAAGAAAGTCGTTAGATATTTTTGATGCAATTCCAATAGCCCCGGCAAGGAACACAGACTGGAGATTATCCGGGTTATGGACCTTTTCAGGGCTTTTGTATACCTTTGCCTTCATACTGGCTTCTTTCATCCGCTTCTCAATCTCGGCTTCGATTTCTCCATAATCCCTACGCCGCCTCAAAGGCTGTTGCATACAAGCATTCTTTTCTTTAATTGCCTGTTCAACTGCCTGTCCAATTTGCTTATCAGTTGCACCAGCAGGCAAACTCTCCATAATCTTATCAACTATATGGTCAACTGATTTAGGTTTATCGGAATAATTCTTCGATAACGCAAAAGCATGAGAAGAACCCGGCGTGGCAATACATACATTCCCTGCCTTCTCATACTCACCCATTTTCTTTACCAAATTATCTTCTCGCATCTTGTTGTATGCCAGCGAAACGTGCCACAACTTCTTACCATTATCATCTAACTTCCCCCCGCCGTCATCAGGAAACGTCAACCCATACATCTTGTCCCGAACATCGTCGCCCATCTTCGATAAATCATCCGGCAAATCAATACCAACACCCTTCAATACCTTCTTCGCACTATCCGAAACACTATTAAGCTCTGCCCCTTGACCAGCCATAAATGCAAATAAACCAGCTTCCACATCATCTGGCGTCGAATTGCTCACCAACTTGCTATAGCCAGCACTTTTGGTATCAATCTGCTCTCCTGACTTATCCAACACCTCCACACCCTTATCCCAACTATCTATCGTAACATTCTTACCACCAACTTTCTTCAACGCATCCGCTACTTGGCGTTGCTCTGTACTCTCCCACGGCATCCCATCATCCCCTAATGTATCTTCAGCCAAGAACACAACCTTCTTACCTGCCTTAATCGCCTCTTTAGCATGACTTACTACACCTTCAACTACCTTATTGATATAGTCTTCTCCCTCACCGCTTCCAGTATGGGGTGTACCCATTACAAGACTACCACCATTGGTCTTCATCGTGTGCTGTTTCTGCCACTCAGCATCATCGGGATTAAATTCAGCTTCGCCCTCATACAATATCTCAAGGCTTTCTGACGATTTGCTCTGGGGAATTTCTTGTGTCTGCTTCTTCGTTTCTTTGACTGTATGCTTGGATTTATCAGCCTTCGGATGGTCTTTTAGATACGTCTTCATCGCATCCTGTGTGGGAAACTCCATCGCCTTTTTCTCTACCTTCATCTTATCAGGGTCAACCGGATTACCATCAGCATCCGTCCAAGGTCGCTCTAATTGCATAGGCATTATATTGTGCCAAGCCTTAAACCGCCTACCCCTAGCCACATCAAGCATCGTGCCATAGTCTACATCATCGTAACTATATCCCGGCAAGTCTTTTATCCTGCCATGTGGTGATTGTGAATGAAATGGCATTTAAATAAAATCCCTCGCATTAGGTGACTCATCTTCAAACTTACCATAACGCTTCACCATCTTGACAACAGCATCAACCTTATCAGGATTACCTTCAATACCCATATATCCGCCATATCCTATTTCATTGGTTTTACGATTTGGCGTTGCATATTCACCCGTAATAGGATTATTATAACAAACAATTTCAACCCCAGTTCCATTCCAAATGAATTCGCCTATACGGCCACGTTTGGGTTCCTGTAAAACCGAAACCCCACCAACAGCAAGCACTTTGGCAAAATTTTCAGCCGTTCTAAAATGTATCTTGTCAAATCCCCACTTAGTCGCCATAGGCTTGACATTCTTATTATTCTGAACAAACGACTTGCAAATAGAAACAGCCAATTTCTGTGCCATTGTATCATCAATTTGATCTGAACGATAATCCTGAAAAACCTTCTCTATATCATAATGCAACTGTTCAAACGCATCAGCCGCATCATTAGCAACTATCATCTTCGCAATTCTTTCAAATCTATTCATCTTTAAGCCCCTTGATTATAAGAATATTTCCAAAAACCTTGTTTTTCAGCCTTCGCAATCATCTTCAATACATTCTTCACAGTATCCTTTTCAGGCAAAAGAAACTTCCTGTCATCTATCCCTTTAGGATCATCATTCCGCAAGAAGAAATAAGCATCACGATCACGAACACTTGCCGAAATACCAATCGAAAGATGCACAACAATCTTGCTCCCCTGCCTATTTACACCATCACCATTACCAATAAACATTTCCAATCCAAACTGCTCCCCTGCCTCTCCACCTGTCTTCCTGATACCCATCCCGTTCTTCTGGAAATAATCAGCAATAGCACTCTTCAATTCAGCCTTCAAAAGATTGGATTGTTCCGTTATTTCCTTCATTTCTTCAGCATACATCCGATTTGTTTCCCGCCGATATTCCTCTTCTTTCTTTATACGATCCACACGCTTTTCTTCCATAGCAGGTATCATCGCCAAAATGGAAGCCAAATCATTCTTTGCACCAATCAGTTCCTTCGCAATCATTACCAATCCGTGTATCTCGTTTTTCATCTTTATGTCTCCCTTACTTATGATTAAAATATCAAAGAAATATCAAATACCCTTATCCTTGTCATGTTCAGCGGCTTCTTCTTCCAACCGGCCTTCAGGCGGCACTATATCATCAAATGTCAGTTCTATCCCGTTAGGCAATGCTACAGCACGAATTAATTTGGTTTTACAATAATGCACACCCAATTTGTCAAAATCAAAATCAATATCCCTAAACTCAATAGAACGAAAGAAAGAACTATGAAGAACCTTATTGTAAAATACAATAGCATCAACTTCCATACCTTCAAGGTTTTTCGCAAAGAAACTCCACTCTAATACCTTTTTAACAGGCTTGTTCCACCCAATTTCATCTACATAAGGGTCCCAACTTGGGTCTGTCATCCCGCCTTCCTGACCCTTATCCCAAGTCCACCATACATTCTGTAATTCAACAGGATTATCACTTAATGCATCATGGACATCTTCTTCAAATTTGTGTCTCAATTCGCGTATCAGGATGTTTTCATTTACCTCAATACTGACAACTTCCTTGGCAATATTCAATATGCTTCCTACAATATTCATAATCATTTCTCCTTTGTTAAAATTCTACCAGACCGCCGTGACCAATTCAGAAACACTTAATGCCCCAATTAAGAAGCGTGCCCCGTAATCTCCTCGAACGGCCCAGATTAAATCAAATCAGTTTACTCGCAATCATTGCCATCCTACTACTCAAATCCGCTTTCTTGCGGTTATCCCTGCTTCTCCTCGCCACAAAATCAACCCCAACCTGCAATGCCTCCATCACCTTCCCATAATAATCCTTTTGCTCACCCTTCTCCGCCTTATTATACTTCACCCTTTCAGACCTCTTCAACCGCCTCATCACCATCCGTGCCTTGTTCCATCCAGCCGTTGTTTCAAATTCCCTTACACACCTCTCAATAGCACCATTATCAGCCTTCCCCGTAACCCAATTATCCACAACAACCTTCAATTTGGCAAAGAAATCATTGATCTCAGGATGCACTTCCAACATCCGCTTCTTTTCCCGTTCCTTCCACTTCTCAGACTTGTGACCCGGCTGCTCCCTTACCCATTTCTCCTGCCCATTAGGATATGTCACCTTATACCTCATCTTTGACCCCGGTGAAGTCATCTCTACATCCTTTGGAACGACCTTTGGCATTAAATTTGTCCTAGTTTGTTGAATTCTTCCAAGGCTTGATTGACATCCCCAAAATAAGGATCATCCTTCTCCCCACGCCGCTTTAACTCTCTCAAATAATTATGTATGAAATTTTCCACTCCATCAAATGCAAACAAATGATTAATCAAACTATCGGTATCCTCTTTCTCTATATCCGCTTCAGCCTTTGTTAATAACTTCTCCACTTCATCTATGTCTATTTCCGATGACTTCAAGTGATCTATCAACAATTTGGCTCTATTGATAAACTTCTTTTCCTGCATCTGATCCCCTAGAAAATCTCTTAATCCCCTCTTTGTTTCACTAAACGAACTTACTGATTCTTGTGCGTGAGGCTTTAAACCATGCTCTATCGGTGCCTTCTCGCCTTTAGATTCAGGCTTGGGTGATTCTTTGCCCTTGCCAGAATCCATGATTGCCTTAATCTGATTCTTCGCATCATCACCCATTCCATAAAAACCCTTGGTTGATGAAAAACCAGATTCAGCCGCCTTAGACATTCCATCAAGCATTGTAGTAAATGGCTTTATCACATCCTGAACCGTTTTAGCCGTTGATAATGCTTTTGTTATCTCTTCTCTACCAACATCACCTATATCAACTTGAAAAACAAATGTCTTCGCACGATCAAAAAGTTTCCTTACCTTATCCACAACGCTATCATCACTCTTACCTATTTCCTTCTGTATTTCTCCCGCAAGGTCAATCATCTCCTTGGCTGGTTTGGTCGGCGTCTTTGTCTCTTTAGGTAATTTACCACCTTGCTTGACATAGTCTTCCATATCAGTCACATAATCATTTACCTGTATGGGTGTATTGTTTCCACCATTCTCTAACCACTTCTTTACTGCCGCAACATACAACGGAGAATCTTTTTCGCTTACCGTGTAGCCCGGATAATTTGTTCCCTTATACAGAGTAATATAGTCTTGTGGTTTGCCACTTAATGCACCTTTTTTACTCAAATGATTTAAATACTCATACCCGGATTGATGCTCATCTCCCCTCGCAATAGGTATAATATCATTCGTCTTAGTGCTTATTGCCACATATCCTACATCATCCATCTGACCCTTTTTAGGACCATCTTTAGTTACTGAATTCCCTAGTTGTACTCTTGCCTTCCACTTATCCACATTCCCCAAATCACCCTCCGCCTGCACATCAATCATCTTGTGCTTCGGGATGCTAAATCCACCCTTACCCGGCTTACCCTCTGCTGGCTTCTCTTCCTGCTTCGTCTTGGGCTGTGTCTCCTTAACCGTATGCTTACTCTTGTCTGCCTTCGGATGCTTATCTAAATAAGTCTTTAATGCCTCTTTCGTCGGGAATTCCATACCCATTATATCCCTAGCTATCTTGACCAATTCCACCGCCGCTGTTTTTCCACTTAAAATATCACCCAATGTCTGTTCTCTGGTTTTTAAGAAATTAAGCACCACCGTCTTATTATTGGCTCCATGCTTCTTAAACATATTTAATGCCCTATATCCTTTATCCATATCCAAACCATATACAGGTGGGGAAAACTGTATCAATCCATTATTGTAAATCCCTCCAAATCCAATCCAACCCTTTACCACATCTTCAAAACTACCCATAGCACCTGATTCTTTCCAGTCAGTTTCATGACTAGAATAATTGATATTACTCCCGCCTAATAAAAGTTCTGCTGTTCTGTAATTGTAAATAAATCTACGATTACTCCCTCTAACACTAAAACTATCCTCCCCAACCTGTATCAAATCTAACTTACTTTTTATATACGCTATCTTTACTAACTCCGATCCCTCTACTTCCTTTATCGGTACAACCTGATGAGTTTCATACTTGGGTTCCCCATATACCGCTATCCCATAATGATTGTCCCCACCATCATGCCATCTCGCCTCTAATTCCTCATCCTTAATCAATATCCGATACATCGAAATCGGGTCTTCCAAAATCATGTTTCCATTCTCATACCCTATCGCTACCGCATAATGCCCATGATCTTCAGATTTCTCTATGTCTACATCCTCTAATGGATAGGCTTGGAAATTGACAATCACCGGATACCCATCATCAATGTGCTTCTTCAAATCATCAATCGTAAATTGCCCCGCTTTATACTCTAATCCAAAATGAGTCAATGCCTTCAATACCCCCTTATCATCCGTCCCCTCCTCTGTCGTCCCTGCAATTTCTATAATCTCACTCTCACTTACATCGTCATTCCCGTAATATTGCAATACGCTTAGAACAGAATTGGCACCACAATCATAATGAAAGACCTGTTTGTTCTCCGGAAACTCCAATAAGTTTGAAGTCTTAGAACCGATTCGTGTCGATAATACCGTCATAATCCAATGATCCAATCCCTTATCTTCCCAATCCCTCTTATTCCTGCCCCCATCAAACCAACCACTCACTAGGATGATCGCCACTTCCATCGTAATCTTGTCAATCATCGTTAATACTTCTACCATCTCGTCTTTAGTCAGAAACTCCTGTCCAAAGACTAATATGCCCCGTACCACGTCCAAGTCACCTTGAGGCAATTTACCCATGACAATGTCTTCTTTGCCAACCGGACGACCTATTTGAGAGGTTTTATTCATTTTTCGCTTCTTTTTCCATTTTTACCAGACGATCATAATAATCATCCAGTTCTGCCAAATGATCCAAGGCTATCCGTTCCGCTATGAGTTTCTCATCTGTATGCTCATACTCAATCTTAATCCCCATCTCTAATTGCTTCTTATCCACATCCTTACGGCTTATTCCCTTATCTGCCGCCCTGCCATGAAAGAAGAAATTTGTGAATAGCGTTGCTAATTTATATGCCGCTGCCTCGGCTTTGTGAACATCATAACCCTGTTTTTCAGCCCATTTGTGGAATTTCTCATCATCGGGTTCAGGATTCTCATTGATGAATTTTGCCACATCAATCGTCATCTCATCCAAATCCATATCAGCCTTGGGAGTCGTCATCCTAGCCGCTATCTTTTCAATCCTATTCATGGACTCACCCCTAATTTATTACGCTTGTAAACTAACATCAAATCAATCGCCTCGTCCTTCGTCATCTCCTTACCCGCTAATGCCATCTCATACTTCTCATCTTTCAAATACTTTAATGCCTCTCCCACTTCCTTACCCGGCTTGATCTCCAATATCTGCTGTATCTCATTCCCATTCAAGGGCAATACTTCCGCTCTGGCTGCCGGAGCACTTACTTTGTCAATCTTGTCCCGTAAATCCGGTATTTCATTCTTCGGTGGCAAATTCCCCAATGAATCCGCTTCCGCTAAATCCAATACCGCCTCTACCAATTCCTTGCCCACATCCTGTATGAACTTCCGTAATGCCTTCGGTCCTGCATCTCCCCTAGTCAAATGATGCGGTCTCATGTGATTCTCTACCATCACCCTCACTCTACTAACGACTTCTTTATCAAATTTTAATCTACGCATGATTCCTTCAGCAATCTCCCCACCTACATCCTCATGCCCTAAAAACTTGATCTTGTCCTCTAATATCTCTTGTGCCTGTGGCTTCCCTATGTCATGTAGTAACGCCGCTAATTGACTCTCTACCCCCGGCTTACTATTCTGTAAAACTAATAAAGTATGCCGTAATACATCCCCCTCCTGATGTACACCCCTACTCTGATCCTGCTGCGTCTTCCCCAATGCCTGTACCTCTGGAAATACATAATCCAATAACCCAATTGCCTTCATCATCTTAACCGCTTGGGCTAATTTCCCAATCTTCATGATTTTAATCAATTCATCCCTGATCCGCTCTGATGAAATAATCTTTATCCTTGCCGCATTCCTCTTTACCGCCTTTAATACCGCCATCGGTACTCTCCAGCCATACTTTACCTGAAATCTCACCAGTCTAATCATCCGTAAGGGGTCATCACTCAAAATCTTGTCGAAATTCACGCTAGGATGCCCTCTAAGCACCCCTTCCTGTATATCCCTGACACTTACCCCTGTCAGGTCCATCAACTCCCCTGTCGTCAAATCCTTCAATAACATATTCGTGGTGAAATCCCTACGCTCTATGTCCTCCGCCAAGGTTCCATATTCCACGACCCTCTGCCTTGTCGTATCATCCGGAAACATCTCTTTCTGTGTATCCGCAAATTGTATGATCGCCCCCTTTGTCTCATATACCCTTCCCCCAAACTCCACATCCTCCTTGAATGTTATCTCCCATATCGGATAACTTGCCCCCATTTGTCTAGGATGTGACACTTTTTCAGGAAAATTTTTGTAAATAAATGTAGTCAGTTTTTCGGCTCCACCTTGGATTTCTACGACAATATCGAGGTCTTTGGCTTCCAAACCCAATACTTCATCTCTGACATAACCACCTACCGCATACGCTTTATTAGCAAAAGGTGTACCCTTCAAAAATGCCAAAAGTAATTTCTCTACTTCTTTTTCCGCATTCGCCGCCGTTATCATACTCGCTACCTTTAACCCTTCCCTTGCATCATTTCTCCTCAATATTACTCCATTTTTAATGATCTCTTCCGATTCTGTGTTGTTGACATGATACCATGAATTCTTAATCTTATTCCTTATCGGATATTTGTAATACAACTTCTTATCCCTTGATGTCACCGCCCAAATATCATATTTCCCATACCATGATATAAGATTAAACCACATCTCATTACTTGATGTAAAACTATTCCGGTTTACCATCTGCA
>SESG01002737.1_pt1 | contig 18368 bp, 16 predicted proteins | sample 3171421 | NCBI WGS metagenome assembly SESG01 (sample SAMN10866946, study PRJNA518727) | freshwater metagenome | biome: subpolar coniferous forest; feature: holomictic lake; material: water; isolation source: holomictic Lake 227, 6 m and 8 m depth | place: Canada: near Kenora, Ontario | collected... | reverse complement strand
ATTGCCTGACAGGACACTAGCAAAGTGATTCGGTAGAAACCCAGAGGGTTTCCAGACAATAGCCGGTGGTTGAGGTGCGCAGCGCGCCGACACCACCGGAACCTGTGTCCACAACGCAATTCACCCCAACGGGGTGGTAGAGGGCATCTCATGCGGCAGGGTTCTGCCACCCCGTTGGGGTGTGCCGCTGATTTGATCCAAACCGGGGGTGTCGCTTCGCTCAACCCCCGGCTATTTTCTTTAAACCCTCCGGGTTTATACCGAAACTTATTCGTATTTGGTATTATTTCCCCTGCTCCGCAAAATACCGGGCCACGCCTTCGGCTACGGCGTCGGCGTATTCGCGGTAGAGGCTTTTGCGTTCCACGCCGTCGAGGGGCTTTAACCCGGCGTAGTCGCCAAGCTGCACCCGGTCGAAAACGGACTGGCTGTTCATCACGTACGGCTCACAGTAGACCACCGGGCAGCGGTAGAGCCGGTTGGCCAGCAGATTGCGCGTCCAGACATACGGGCTCTCCGTTACGCGGGCTTTGCCGTTGTGGTATTCATACGGCGGCAGCCCGGTGGCGCTGGCGAGAGCGGCCGCGACGCGGTTGGAGAGCGGCAGTTCCACACGCGCGCTCCGGCTCAGGAGTTTGAGGAGCATCTCATGCCGGATATCCGCCAGCCCGAGCTCGCCCGGGTGGTAGTTCCCATTGACCAGCAGGTGCAGATGGTTCTTGTCGGTGAGCGTGGGATGCGCCGGGTCGCCCCACTCCTCGGCGTTGCAGTGGAGGCAGATCACCAAATCCGGCTGGAGTTTCGCGTTGATCCGTTGGGCGCGCGCGCGGATTTCGCTGATCCGGTAAAAAAGCAGCTCACTCTGCCACTGGACGGTCTGGCTTTTGAGTGGATCGTTCGGGCCCTCGTAATGTTCGTTGGGGTGGTCGATTCCCTCGCGGGCAAGCTCCGCTTTGGCGGCGCTCCGCAGCGAGCGCGGGCGTTCGCTGGTTACCGGCTCAGAGCCGTTGCGCACCATCTGCACATTGGCTCCCAACGCGGTGAGCCGTTCGGCCAGATGTCGCGCCGTGATCCAGACCATGTCGCCTTCCATCACCGGCTGGGCGTCGCCAATCTGGAACCAGCGTTCCTCCATTTTGGCCCAGCGTCCCCCCAGGTGGCCGGGGTCAAGTGCGATGGTGTAGCCCGCAAGCGGTTTGCCGGGCACGGGCTTTCGGGCGCCTGGAGCCGTCCAGTAGCGCGGTAAGGGCGCGGCGGCAGCGGCATTCGGGGCGAACTCCAGCCGGAAATCGGCCCCGCGTTCACCGGGTTGATGGATGCGCGCAGCATCCCGGTTCACCTCAATGCACTCCTTCCACGCTCCGCCGGGGGCGTACACGGTGTCAAGCAGGCGCAGGAAATCGGCGCGGGTGATGGTTTTTTGGAAGGGCGCGAGATCCGACCAGTCGGGCCGTTCGGCGAGCACGCTCACCGGTGGGGAGGCGCGCATGGGGGCGCAAAACACAACGGCAGTCAGCAAAAGAAGAAGGAAATGGCGCATCTTGAATGAAATCGTTTGTGGAGGGGTAGGGTTTTCCGGTAAGGAAACGCTATGTTACGAATGATGTTCCTGGGCGATGTGGTGGGTGAACCCGGACGCCGTGCGGTGATCGACCTCGTGCCCGTGCTCAAAAAAGAGTATGAACTCGATTTCGTCATCGTCAACGGCGAGAACGCGGCGGGTGGGCGCGGGATCACCCCCAAGATCACCATTGACCTGCTGCGGGCGGGCGTTGCGGTCGTCACCACGGGCGATCACGTCTGGGATCAAAAAGAAATTCTCAACTACATCGACACCGAGCCGCGTCTGCTGCGGCCCATCAACTACCCGGAAGACACTCCGGGGCAGGGGAGCGTGATTTTGGAAACCCCCAAGGGCAAAGTGGGCGTTATCAACGTCCAGGGGCGCACCTTCATGCTTCCGCCGTTGGAAAATCCGTTTCGCGCGCTGGATGCCGCTGTCGCAAAAATGCGTGAGGAGACGTCCGTTATTTTTGTCGATGTCCATGCCGAGACCACCAGCGAGAAAATCTCCGTGGGACGGTTTCTGGACGGGCGGGTCTCGGCGGTCGTCGGCACCCATACGCACGTGCAGACCGGAGACGAGCGGGTCTTCCCCGGCGGCACGGCGTTCCTGTGCGATGCCGGAATGTGCGGCCCCACCGAGTCGGTGCTGGGCCGGGAGATCGAGCCGATCATCTCGCGCTTCATCACGAATCTGCCCGCCACCTTCCCCGTCGCCAAAGGCCCGGTGGCCCTCAACGGCGCGATCATCGACATCGACGAGACCACCGGCAAGGCGCTGGGCATCCAGCGGTTTACGCGGGTGGTTGGGGAGGAAAGTTGAGAGAGGAAGGAGTTGAGAGTTGAGAGAAGGAACAACTCGGGCTCATTTCCTCTCAACTCTCAACTAAAAACTCTCAACTTCCTTGCTTACCCCGGAGGCCACGCCATGGCCCGGCCTCCGAGCAGGTGGATGTGCAGATGCGGGACGCTCTCTCCGGCGTCCTCGCCGTGGTTGATGACGAGCCGGTAGCCGCTCTCGGCCACGCCGAGCTTCGCGGCAATCTCCTTGGAGGCGACGAGCATCCGGCCCAGCAATTCGGCATCGCCGGGTGCGCTGTCGCGGATACCGGCAATCACCCGCTTGGGCACGATGAGGACATGCACGGGCGCTTGCGGGTGGACATCCTTGAAGGCGAAGAAATCCTCTTCCTCATGCACGATGGCGGCGGGAATTTCGCGCCGGGCGATTTTTTCGAAGATAGTCATGCGTTTTTCTTAGCATGAGCACGGAGCTTGCTGAATAGAATTCTTGTGAGGGCGCCGATCTCCCCCCCCTCGTTCCCCCGGATCGGCGCCCTTACGAAGTTCCCTCTTTTCGTAGGGGCCGGATTCCGCTTTGATCCCCTCCATGAAGCTCTTGCGTTATCTTGCCCCGGACGGGGTCATCTCATTTGCCGTGCAGCATGCGGACGGCTCCCGCGAACAACTCGCCGGAAGCATTTACGACGGTATCCGCCCCACCGGAAAACCGGCGCAGGTCGCCAAACTCCTTGCCCCGGTGGAACCCGTCGCGCTGTGGTGCGTGGGCCTCAACTACCGTCGCCATGCGGAGGAGACCAAGGCGCAAATCCCGGAATACCCCGTCCTTTTCTTCAAAGGGCCGAACACGGTGCAGAATCCGGGCGACCCGATTGTGCTGCCGCGCCATCTCCGCAGTGACGATGTGGATTACGAGTGCGAGTTGGCCATCGTCATTGGCAAAGCGTGCAAGAACGCCACGCGGGCCAACGCGCTCGACTTCGTCCTGGGCTACACCTGCGCCAACGACGTGAGCGCGCGCGATTGGCAGATCTACAAAGGCGGTGGCCAGTGGTGCCGGGGCAAAACCTTCGACACCTTTGCCCCGCTCGGCCCGTGCCTGGTGACTCTGGACGAAATCCCCAACCCGAACGCGCTCGGCATCCGCACCCTTCTCAACGGGGAAGCCGTGCAGGATTGGAATACCAACGACATGATCTTCGATGTGCCCGCGCTCATCGAGTTCCTGAGCGGCAGCACCACGCTGCTGCCCGGCACGGTGATCCTCACTGGCACGCCCCACGGCGTCGGCATGGCGCGCAGGCCGCGCCTGTTCCTCAAACCGGGCGACACCGTGACCATCGAGATCGACGGCATCGGCGCGCTGACGAACCCCGTGGTGGAGGAGGCGTAACAGCCATTGACGCCCCTTTCCCCCAGGCCGTATAATACACCACCCCATGGACAACGACCTTCGCCAGAGAGTTTACGATTACATCGAAAAAAAGGGCCTGCGCAAAACCGTCCAGCGGGAGGCGATTATTCAGGCGGCCTTCAGCACCACCGAGCATTACACGGCGGAGGAACTCATCGCCATGTCCCAGCGCATCGAGCCCTCGGTCTCGCGCGCCACGGTTTACCGCACGCTGCCGTTGCTGGTGGAAAGCGGGCTCCTGCGGGAGATTGACCTCGGCAAGGATCACAAAACCTACGACCCGAATTTCGTCAATCGCCCCCACCATAACCACCTTATCTGCATCGATTGCCAGAAGGTGGTTGAGTTTGAGGATCACTACATGGAGACGCTGGAGGAGTGCATTTCCAAACGGCTCGGGTTCACCCCGTTTTCAAAAAGCGTCCGCATCGAGGCCACGTGCGACAAGTTGAAGAAGTTTGGGGCGTGCGAGAATAAGGGGAAGTAGGGGGGCAGATTCTCCTTTGCGCCTTTGCGTCTTTGCGTGAGACTTTCTGAAAACCGATGTCTGACACCGCACCTGCTCCCGAAAAACTCGCCGCGCTGGAAGCGACCCTCCGCGCTCATGCGCCGCTTTTGATTGCCTACTCGGGCGGAGTCGATAGCGCCTGCCTGCTGGCGTTTGCCCACCGCACGCTGGGCGACCAGGTGCAGGGCGTCATTGCCGACAGCCCCAGCCTTCCCCGACAGGCGCTGGCCGATGCGCTGGCGCTCGCCCGCTCGATTGGCGCGCAGGTGGAGGTGATCCAAACCGGGGAGATGCACAACCCGGACTACGCGAGCAATCCCCTCAACCGCTGTTACTTTTGCAAAGCCGAACTCTTCGCCCAAATGGACGCGCTGGCGCGGGAGCGCGGGTGCGTCGCCATTGCCTACGGGGAGAACGCGGACGATCCCCCGCAGCACCGCCCCGGTTCGCAAGCAGCCCGGGAATTCTCCGTGCTTGCGCCGTTACGCCAAGCCGGGCTGACCAAGGCGGAAGTGCGCGCGCTTTCCCGCACGCTGGGCCTCTCCACCGCCGATGCCCCCTCGCAGCCGTGCCTGAGTTCGCGCATCCCCCACGGCACGCCCGTCACCCGTGAGGCGCTGGCGATGGTGGAAGCCGGGGAGGCGCATGTGCGCTCGCTGGGATTCCGCGTCCTGCGGGTGCGGCACATTGTGGAGCCAAGCAACGCGCTGCGCGCCCTGGTGCAGGTGGCCCCGGAAGAGATGGCGCACCTGGCGCAGGTGCAACCGCAGATCGAATCCGGGCTGCTGGCGCTCGGCTACGGAGCAGTGGAGATCGACCCGCAGGGGTATCGTTCGGTATAGCGTGTTCACCTCGTTGCCTCCTCGTTCCCAATCTCCTGATTGGGAACGCCCTTGTCCGCGAAACTCCGTTTCGTCACGCGCGGAGAGAAGTTGTGCGTGGGATTTTTTAGAAAGCGCTGATGCCAAAGCACGCTTGAGGAAACAGAGTTTCCAAGACACTTGCATTCCCAATCAGGAGATTGGGAACGAGGGCACAAAGAAAGCGCCCAATGACCTCTTCTTTGCGTCTTGGCGGCTTTGCGTGAGATTTTTAGGCCCCGTCCGCTTTCGCGGGCGCGCGCTTCGCAAACCGTCCTCTTCCTCCGCCCTTCGCGCCGGGTTTCGCTTCGCGCGGGGGGAATTCAAAGCCGACTTTCCCTTTCTCCAGCTTCAGGAAGGCGTCGAAGGGGCGGTTGGTTTTTGAGGAGATGAATTTGGTGATAAGGTCGGTTTTTCCGGTCTCGATCAGCTTGCGGGCCTGCTCGACGGGGATGTCCTTTTTGAGGATTTGCCGCCCCATGCGGAAGGTGCATTCCTTGGCCAGCGTGCGCTCGCAAATGAAGGCCGTCTCCGTCTCGCGCACGGGCGCTTTTTTGCAGACGGGGCATTCGCCGATGATCGGCAGCGTGCTCACGTCCACGTTTGCGGCGTCTTCCTCCTTTTTCTCGAACTCGAACTTGGCTTTGTGCTCTTCGTCCAGCAGCAGCGAGGCTTTGAAGGCGAAGCCCATCTTGGAGCGGAAGCCTTCGAGCGGGGCGATCTTGCGTTCGGCGATGAGCGTTTGCACTTCCTCGGGGGAGAATTCGCGTCCCGCCAGGGTTTTCCAGAAAACGTAGTCGCACTGGGTGCAACGGTAGGTGCGGTAATCCTGCTTGAGCGGGTGGGCGCCGCACTTCGGGCAGGTGGCGTCGAGGTTTTCAAACATCCCCTCGGGCGGTTCGCCGCCGTCGCGGATTTTTTCCACCATTTGCACGGTCAGATCGCGGATCTGGCGCATGAATTCCTCACGCGGGAGCTGGTTTTGCTCCATCTGCTTGAGCTTGAACTCCCATTCGCCGGTCATTTCGGGCCGGGTGAGGGTCTCCACGCCGATGCCGCGCAGGCCGGTGATGAGCGAGATGCCTTTCTGCGTGGCCATCAGTTCGCGGCCCTGGCGCAGCAGGTAATCCTGATACACCAAGCCTTCGATGACGGCGGCGCGGGTGGCCGGGGTGCCGAGGCCGCGGGCGCTCATGGCTTCACGCAGTTCCTCGTCGTCCACGAGCTTGCCTGCCCCTTCCATTGCGGAGAGGAGCGTGGCTTCGTTGAAGCGGGCGGGCGGTTTGGTTTCGCTTTCCTTGACCTCGACCGCGCGGGTTGCCGCCTGCTCGCCGGGGATCACGGCGACAATGGCCTCGCCGCCTTCTTCGCTGGCGGCTTCTTTGCCGTAGACGGCCAGCCAACCTGGGTCTTTGATGATTTTGCCCTCGGTCTTGAACGGCTCGCCTTCCACCCGGGTGATGCGGGTGGTGACTTCAAATTGCGCCGCCGGGAAAAAGACGGCGATGAAACGCTGGGAGACGAGCCGGAAGACCTTCGCTTCGGCTTCGCTCAAGTTCTTGGGCTCCACGCCGGTCGGGATGATGGCGTTGTGGTCGGTGACTTTCGCGCTGTTGAAGACGCGCTTGTTTGGGCGCACCCAGTCGTTGGCGAGCGCCTTTTTCGCGTGGACGGCGAGGGTCGGGTCGGGGAAATCCGCCATGACGTGCTTCACGGTGGCGAGGTTGTCCTCGGGCAGGTAGCGTGAATCCGTTCTCGGATACGTGAGCGCCTTGTGTTTCTCGTAAAGTGCCTGGGCAATCTGCAAGGTGGTCTTGGCGCTGAACCCAAACCGCCCGTTGGCTTCCCGCTGGAGGGTGGTGAGGTCGTACAGTTGCGGGGCGATCTGGCTGGTCGCCTTTTTATCCTCGGTGACGATGCCCGGTTTGCCTTCGCACTTGGCGCGGATGGCCTCGGCCTCTTCACGCGTCCAAAGGCGCTCGGCCTTGAGGGTGTCATCCTCGGATTTCTTGAATTTTTCGTCAAACCAGCGGCCCAGGTAGCTGCCCGCCTTCACGCCGAAGGTGCCGAAGACTTCAAAGTAAGTGCGCGGTTTGAAGGCGCGGATCTTTTCCTCCCGCTCCACCAGAATGGCGAGCGTGGGCGTCTGGACGCGGCCCGCCGTGGTGAGCCGGAACCCGCCCTGCTTGGAGTTGAACCACGTCATGCCGCGCGTGGCGTTGATGCCTACGAGCCAGTCGCTTTCCGAGCGGCAGACGGCGGCGTCGGCCAGCGGAAGCATCTCTTCGTCGGTGCGGAGATGCTTGAACGCGGTGCGGATGGCGTCGGCGGTCATCGACTGGAGCCAGAGGCGCTGGATCGGCTTCTTGACCTTCGCCATTTGGATCAGGTTGCGGAAAATCAGTTCGCCCTCGCGCCCGGCGTCGCAGGCGTTGATGATGCCGTCCACGTCGGCGCGCTTCATCAGGCGCTTGAGCAGCTTGAAGCGCGTCTCGGCTTTGCCGTCGGTGGGGGCCAGCTCAAATTCCTGGGGCAGGATGGGGAGGTTTTCGATCTTCCACTTACCACGTTTCTCCAAGCCCTCGGGCACGCAGAGTTCCAGAAGATGGCCGATGGCGGAGGCGATCACGAATTCCTCGTTTTCGAAGAAGTCGCCCTCTTTCTTAAATTTGCCCAGCACGCGGGCGATATCGCCAGCGACGCTCGGTTTTTCTGCGATGACCAGTTTTTTACCCATGGGAACTCAGGAAAAATAAAACAATCAGGAACTCAGGAAATCAGGAATTGAATGCGATTAGGAACTTGAAGAGGGGGGAAGTTAGGGGCTGGGGACGCCCGGATCAAGGTTTCTCTGACAACCTACACGTTTGATGGTGAGGGGCATTGTGGCGAAATTCAGAAGAAGACCGTCCTGCAAGCCGGTCGCTTTCAGATACGAACGCATAATGCTGAAATGAATTTTGTCCAGATCCGCTACAGCCTTGAGTTCCACAATAAGTTTGCCCTCGATGAGAAGATCCAGCCGATGTTCTCCAACTACGATGGCGCGAAAGTGGATGGGAATGGTTTTCTGGCGTTCATAGAGAATGCCCAGAGCGTCGAGTTCCAAACAGAGCGCCGTCTCATAAATTGACTCCAGAAAGCCGGGGCCAAGCTCGCGATGGACCGCAACAGCAGCAGCAATCACTTTTCCGCTCAAGTCTTTGTTGTCTATGGCAAAGCTCACTCTGTAATTCCTGATTTCCTGAGTTCCTGATAAAATCCCCTGAGTTCCTGAGTTCCAGATTTATTTTTAAAGTAGCTTCACAAAGTGCCGCCCGGGGAGTTGCTTCACCAGGCGTTTCATTTCAAGGGCGAGCAACGTAGAGGAGACGGCCCCCGCTGGCAAACCGGATTTCGCGATGATGGTGTCAATGGGGGTCTCCCCCTCTGTAATGGAGTCGTAAATCGCCTGTTCGTTGCCCGTAAAGGTGACGGTGCGGGCCGGGCTTGACTCAAGCTGCGGTTTCTCTGGAAGCAGGATTTGGAGGTCGTCGAGAATGTCCGCCGCTCCCATGACGAGTTTGGCCCCCTGTTGGATGAGCCGGTTGGAGCCCGCCGAGGTCGATTTGTCGATCTGCCCCGGAATGGCGAAGATGGAGCGCCCTTGATCCGCCGCCTGCCCTGCCGTGATGAGCGCGCCGCTTTTCAAGCCCGCTTCCACAACTAAGAGACCGTCGCTCCAGCCGCTGACAATGCGGTTGCGACGGGGGAAGGTCTGCACATCCGGGGGGACGGTCATGGGGAACTCCGTGACGACGGCTCCCGAGGCGGCAATTTTTTCCGCCAGCGCCCTGTTTTCCGGCGGATAGAGATGCTGCAACCCGGAGCCAAGCACGGCAACGGTGCGGCCTTTGGCGGCGAGCGCTCCCTGATGGGCGGCGGTGTCGATGCCACGGGCGAGCCCGCTGACGATGGTCAGCCCGGCGTAGGCAAGCTGGTAGGAGAGTTTTTTGGCGCTTTCGAGCCCGTAATGGCTTGTCTTGCGGGAGCCGACGACGCTGATGGCATGGCGATCCTTCTCCAAAAGCTCGCCCCATACATAGAGAACGATGGGCGGATCGTGGATTTCCCGCAGCAGCGGCGGGTAAACCGGGTCGGCTTGGGTGATGACATGCGCGCCAAAGTCCGCGATGCGGGCGAGTTCGGCGGGGAGATCGACGTGCTGCTCCCAGTGGGCGATGGAGTCGGCGATTTCCGGCCCGATCCCTTCCACTCCCCGGAGTTCGTTCGCTTTGGCCAGCAGAATGCGCTGGGGACTGCCAAAAGCGTCCAGCAGACGGCGCAAGCGCACCGGCCCCAGCTTGGGAACCATGTTCAGCGCGATACATGCCTCGGTTTCAGTCACGCCCCGAACGCTAACACAGCCGTCAAGGTTTTCTTCTCCCCTTTCTGAGGGATTCCTGCTTTTCTACGGCATCCCTTTATGAATTCCATCACCCTGCGCATCCCTGCCACTACTGCGAACCTTGGCCCCGGCTATGACTGCCTGGGGGTGGCGTTGCGGATTTATAATCGCGTGACCGTGCGCCGGGGCAAGCCCGCAGGCAAGCTCCACCCGATGGCCGCCAAGGCCGCGAGCCGCTTTTTTGAGGAGGCGGAGGTGAAGCCGTTCGATTTTGACTGGTCGATCACCGGCGACGTGCCGCAATCGCGTGGACTGGGCAGCAGCGTGACCGTGCGGCTGGGGATTTTGCACGGGCTCAATGCATTGGCGGGGGATGTTCTGGAGCGCGAGGAGTTGTTCTTGCTGTGCAGCGAACTGGAGGGGCACCCGGACAACGCGGCTCCGGCGGAGTTCGGGGGGTTCACCGTGGCGAGCAATGACGGCTGTCTTTCCTTTGAGGTCTCGCCGGATTTGTCGTTCGTGCTCTTGATCCCGGATTTTGAGGTTTCCACGCCCGCCGCGCGCAAGGTGTTGCCGGGGGATTTGCAGCACGAATTGGCTGTGGCGTGCGTGGGTAACGCGGCGCGCATTACGGCGGCGTTCGCCTCCGGTCAATATGAGGCGTTGCAAGGGGCTTTCGAGGACTTCCTGCACCAGCCGTTCCGGCAGCCGCTCATCCCGTTTTTGCCGGAGGTGATCCGCGCGGGCGAGGAGGCCGGGGCGTTGGGCGGGTATTTGAGCGGCTCGGGTTCCACCATCGCGTGCGTGACGTTGGAAAACCCCGAGCGCGTGGCCGCCGCCATGCTCAAAGCGGCGGGAGGCAAGGCCCGGACGGTGGTCACGACCGCCGACAAGAACGGGGTCAAGATCGTGAAAGGCTAACCTGATTTTCCTGTGCGCCGCTGGCTTGACGAGTTTGAACAGTTCGCTATCGAGGTCATCCTCGGCCAACGCTTTGGCAAGCGCGCCGCATTGCTGCGCTGGTTCCTTTACGCGCTTTCATGGGTTTTCCGGGGGGTCGTGCAATTGCGGCTGCGGCTCTACCGCAAGCGTATCCTGCGGGAGCGAGGGCTGGGCTGTCTGGTGATTTCCATCGGTAATTTAACTGTAGGCGGCACGGGCAAGACGCCGGTGGTGGAGAAATTCGCGCGCGCGTTGCAGTCGGGCGGGCGGCGCGTGGCGATTCTGAGCCGGGGTTACAAGAGCAAGAAGCTGCCGTTATTCAAGCGCCTCAGCAACCGGCTCGGGCCGGAACAGGAGTTCGTGCCGCGGATTGTTGCCGATGGCAAAAAATTACTTCTCAGTTCGCGGCTGGCCGGGGATGAGCCCTACATGCTCGCCAAAAACCTCAAGGACGTGATTGTGCTGGTGGATCGCGACCGCGTGAAGAGCGGGGTGTATGCCATTGAAAAAATGGGCTGCGACACGCTGCTGCTTGACGACGGCCTGCAATATCTGCGGCTCAAGCACCGGCTCGACGTGGTGCTGGTCGATTGCCAGGCGCCCTTCGGTAATGAATTTCTCCTCCCGCGCGGCACCTTGCGCGAACCGCCTGCAAACCTCCGGCGGGCTTCCTTTATTTTCATCACCAAATGCGTGCCAGGCGCGGACAACAGCGCGCTCATTGCGCGCATCCGCCAGTACAACCGGACTGCGGAGATTGTCGAATGCACGCACAGCCCGCAGTATTTGGAACACGTTTTCACCGGGGAACGCGTGCCGCTGGATTATCTCAAGGGACGCTATATCGGCGCGCTTTCAGCCATCGCCCGGCCCGAGAGCTTTGAGGACGGGCTGCGCAAGCTCGGCGCGAAGATCGAGCTTTCCCGGCACTTTGCGGATCACCATCGGTTCTCGGAAAAGGAGATCGCGGGATTCATCCGGCGGTGCGTGAACCGGGACTTGGACGCTATTCTGACGACCGAAAAGGATTGCGTGCGCTTTCCCAAGCTCAAGGACATGGAGCTGCCGATTTATTATCTGCGCGTGGAGATCGAAATCCTCACCGGGCACGAAAGCTGGCAGCATTGCGTGGATCGCATCTGCCAGCCGCAACCGATGATGGCCCCGGAGCGTTTTTTTTAGGGGAGAGAGAATAGAAAGTAGACGATAGATAATAGAGAAATCAGGCTCGCTTTGCTCGCACTGGCGCGGTAGCGCCTTCTATCATCTATTGTCTTTTTCCCTCACCCCGCTTTGGGATCGAAGGCGCGGCGCAGCGAGTCGCCCAAGAGGTTGAGCGAGAGCACGAGCAGGAAGAGCGCGCTGGTGGCGGCGGCGAGCGGCCACCAGACCGCCGGTTCGCGGCTCAGTTCCATGCGGGCGGAGTCGATCATGATGCCCCAGCTGGGCGTTCCCACGGGCGCGCCGACACCGAGGTAGCTGAGAATGGTTTCCGCCAGCACCAGCCCGGAGAAGCCGAGGATGGCGTTGATGATGACCAGGTGCATCACGTTGGGCAGGATGTGAAAAAGGATGATGCGCGTGTGGCTCTGGCCCAGAGCGCGCGCCGCTTCGACGTAGGGCTTTGCGGCCTGCCGGAAGGTCTCCCCGCGCACGAGGCGGCAGAGGCCCACCCACGCGGTGAGGCTCAGGGCAACGGCCATCCGGTCGAGCCCTTTGCCCAGCGTCATCATCACCGCCACCAGCAGGAGGATGCCGGGGATGGAGGCCACGGTGCTGTAAAGGTATTGCACAATGTCATCCACCCAGCGCCGGTAGTAGCCGCCCAGGATGCCCAGCAATGCACCAAAGGGGATGTAAAGCAGGCTGGTGAGCCCGCCGATGATGAGCGCCGTCTTGCAGCCCTTGAGGGTTTGCAGGAGCACGTCTTTGCCCAGCAGATCGGTTCCCAAGAGGTGACGGCCTTTGAGCGGTTTGGGATCGCGCTCGTTGAAGGTGGTGCGGGCGAGCGGCGCACTGTAACCCTCTTCGCGCGGCACATTGCGGAAGGCGAAATCGAGCACGCTCTGGCGCGGGGCGATCTGGAGGCAATCGGCCAGCCCGAGGAGGAGCAGCAGGGCGACCAGGGTGGCGCAAACGATGCCCAAGCGGTCGCGCTTCAGGCGGTTGAGGGCGCGGCGCGAGCGTTCGGTGAAAAGAAACGCCCGGAGCAGCGCAGCAAAGGCGGCGCAGGCGACGAGAATGAGGAGATTGGAGAGCCAGATGGGCATAAAGAGTTAATGCGAAAGCTGGTTTTGCTGCGGCGCTTTCGAAGCTGGAGCTTCGAAGACAAGTGCGTGATCCCTTGCAGGGCTCTGCAAAGTGCGCTTCGCGTGAACTAAGCCGCGATGCGGCAGGGCAGTCCCAATCTGGAGATTGGGAACGAGGAGCGCCTTACGACGCTCCCAAAAAGGGAATTTTTCCTGGGTTCCTGAGTTCCTGATCGTTTTCATTCCTGAGTTCCTATTGCAGGCGGATGCGCGGATCCACGGCGGCGTAGCAGAGGTCGGTGAGGAGCAGGCCGAAGAGGTAGAGCAGCGAGCCGAGATAGACGTCGGCCTGGATCACGCCGAAGTCCGAGGTTTGGATGGCGTTTTGCATGAGGTTGCCCAGGCCCGGGATGCCGAAGAAGCTTTCCAGCACCAGGGTGCCCATGATGAGGAAGGGCAGCGCGGCCACGACAAGCGTGATGATCGAGATCATCCCGTTTTTGAGCATGTGCACCAGCAGCACCCGCGCGTGGGAGGCTCCCTTGGCCTGGGCGGTGCGGATATATTCGGAGCGGACTTCCTCCAGGAAAATGGCGCGATACATCCGCACATCGGCGCCGAGGCCGCTCACGACCATGATCACCACCGGCAGCGCGATGAACCGCGCCGTGGAGAGCCCTTCCAGGTTGAAGCCGAATGCCGGGAACCAGTTGAAGAGATTCGCGGCGATCCATTGGCCAAAGATGACATACACGGTGATGGGGATGCTCATGCCCGCGACGCAAAACACCGTTCCCCAGCGGTCAATGAGCGAGTCCCGCACAAAGACCAGCAGCAGCGAGGCAAACAGGGAGAGAAAGAGGCCGACGACGAACGCCGGGAGCGTGATGCAGAGCGAGGGGATCGCCCCGCGTTTGATCATGGTGAGCACCGGCTCGTTGGTGGCAAAGGAGGTGCCGAGATCAAAGGTGGCAAACCGCTTCATGCTGCGGAAGTAGAGGGAATCGAAGAGGTTTTTGCCGGGGGCGGTGTTGAAATAGGTCGGGATGCGCTGGCCCTCCTTGTCCAGATACCCGTGGTTGTTGAGCCAGTTGTTAATGGCTTGCACGGAGGCTTTCGGCCCCAGAATGCGGTAGGCCATCTGCGTGGGGGTGTTGACCACGTTGAAGAGGGCGAACGTGATGAACATCACGCCGAGGAGAATCGGCGCCATGTAGAGCAGGCGACGGATGAGGTAGTTGAGCATGGTTACACGTTTTGTTTGCGCGCCCAGGCGATGGCGTAGCCCAGGATCAACGCGAGCAGGCCCCCCAGCGTCCATAGGGGCCAGGCGGGGGCGCGGTTCCATTCGCGGATTTTTTGCGCGCGCAGGGGGGCGTCGAGTTGCACGTATTTGAGGCCGCCGGTGAGCATCGGGTTGGAGGAGACCCGGGCGAGCCACGGCTGGTTGAGGGTGAACGCGACCGGGTGGAAGGCGTAAATGACCGGGCATTGCTCAACGAGGAGGGCGTTCATGCGGCGGATCAACTCCAGGCGCTCCGGGCCGTTGTCCATGGTCGCCATCTGCTCGAAGAGGCGGTCGAACTCCGGGTTGGAAAACCGGGTATTGTTGCTCCCCTGCGGCGGGACGTTTTTGCTGTAAAAGAGGAAGAAGAAGTTCTCCGGGTCGGGGTAATCGGCGTTCCAGCCGGAGCCGGTGTTCATTTGGAAATGCCCTGTGATCTGCTTTTCCTGAAAGCGCGCCCAGGTGTTTTCCTCGATCTTACAGCCCAGCCCAAGCTGCTCCACTTGGGATTGGTCAAACTCAGCGCGCTGGCGATCCTCCGCGCCGCTGGCAACCACATCCATCGTCAGCATGAGCGGTTGGCCGGTTTGCGGGTCGATGCCGTTTGGGTACCCGGCCTCAGCCAGCAGTGCCTTGGCTTGGGCGAGGTCTTGCGTCCGGTACGGATTTTTAAAGCCGGGTGCGTAGCCGACCACGCCGGGCGGCAGGATTTGTTCCGCCTTGAGTTGCACGCCGTTGCCGAAGAGTTCGTTGGCGCGGTCTTCGTCATACGCGGTGGAGAGCGCCTGGCGCAGCCGCAGGTTTTTGCCCAGCACGGGGTCGCTCATGTTGAACTGGGAATAGAACGTCCCCGGTTCCACGTCGCGGTAGAGCGTGACGCCGCGCGCGCGCAGATCATTGGAAAGCGTCTGCCCTGCCGTGATGACCGAGTTGAAGGTATCCTTGCCGACCCCGGAGCGGTCGAGGTAGCCCTGCCGGAAGAGGAGCCAGGCGGGGATGTTTTCGCGGATGACGCTGAATTGGATTTCATCCATGAAAGGGAGGGCCGCGCCCGCGAGCGGCTGGAAGCGCGCCGCATCCGCTTGAGGCCAGCCGCCTGCGGGGAAACGGGTGGCGGTGTAGCGTGCGTTGCGGACGAGCCGGATCAAGCGGCTGCGCGCCCATTCGGCGCAACGGTAGGGGCCGGTGCCGACGGGGTGAAACTTGAACGGGTCGCGCCCGTTTTTGCCGTTGTAATACTCCACGGCTTCCCGTGGCACGGGGGCGGTGAAGGCCATGGCCAGCCAGTATTGGATTTGCGGGTAGGCCTTGAGGAGATGGAGTTGGAAGGTGTGGTCGTCCAGGATGGTGATGGCCCCGGTGGGTTTGGAGTAGTCGAACCATTCCGCCTTGCGCGCTTCTTCATACGCCGGGCCGAGGCCCGCGATGAAATCCTGCAATGTCGAGAGCACGGGGCATTCCACCGCCGGGTCGGCAATGCGCTGGAAGGTGTAATCGAAATCCGCCGCCGTCACCTCGCGTCCGCGTCCGCCGGGGAAGCACGGGTCGTCGTGGAAGAAGAGGCCGCGCTTGAGGTGGATTTCGTAGGTCTCGGTGCCATCCGCGTTTTTGATGCGGCGCGGCATTTCTTCAGCCAGACACGGTTCGAGTTCGTAGGGGTCGGTCTTGAACGGGTTGTATTGCAGGAGGCTCTCGTAGAGTTGGGAGATTACGGCGTTGCCCAGTGTGTCGTAGCTGAACTGGGGGTCGAGCGAGCGCGGGTCATCGCCAATCCGCAGATAGCTTACCACCCACGGCGTGCCGTCCGCGCGCGTCTCCTGGAGCGGGCGCGGGTGCGGGTTATTGTTGCAGCCGGTCAGGGCGGCCAGCAGCGCGAGGATCGCCAGCAGGCGGTTCAAAAATAGGTGGTTTCGCTTCCCGTTCATCCGTTTCGGTGAGGAGCGGGAACTATCGGCGCAAGAACGCCAGGAATCAACCCCGATTCCGTTACAGGGCAAACGCATTTAAATAAAGACCACAGAGAATCTGGAACTCAGGAACTCAGGAGAAGAGAGTTTTTTCCAAAAGCCGTCTTTTTCTGAAAAAACCTGCGTTTATCGGCGCAATCTTTGTGGATGCTTTTTCTGTATTTTCCTGAGTTCCTGAGTTCCAGATTCATTTTAGATGCGTTTGCCTTCAGTTGTGGCGTTTCTTGACAAATCGCTCCCCGCCGCCCATGAAGGGGGAGCTTCGGCAAAAAATGATTTCCAAGATTTTCTCCCAATGGGTGCGCCCTGTGTTCATGGCGGCGTTTGGCCTGGCCTGCATGGTCTGGCTGAGCGGTTGCGCGACGACCCGCTATTCTAATGTGACGGATTTTAACACGGTGGTGATCGATGCCGGGCATGGCGGACACGATTCCGGTGCTTTTAGCAGAGGGCGCAAGGCGCGCGTTTTGGAGAAGGATTTGGCGTTGGATGTGGCCCGCCGTTTGGAGGTGAGGCTCAAAGATGCCGGGTTCCGCACGGTGATGACCCGCCGCAGCGACCGTTTTGTCACGCTGGATGAGCGCTCGCGCATTGCCAATGCCCAACGGAAGTCGGTTTTTGTGGCCATCCATTTCAACGACACCCGCCGCCGCAGCATTCACGGTGCGGAGGTTTACCACAATGGCAGGGGCACCTGGGAGTTGGCGGCGCGCATGGAGCGCTACCTGGCGTCGATGCCGGGAGGGGCAAACCGCGGCGTAAAGACGGCCCGCTTCCATGTGCTGCGGTGTTCCGAAGGGCCCGCCTTGCTGGTGGAATGCGGGTATCTGAGCAACGCGACGGAGCTTGCCCACTGCGCCAGCGCCTCATGGCGGGAGGAAACCGCCGACCGCTTGGCCCAGGCGATCATCGCTCAGCGGCGCAACTAAGCCCGGAAATTGAGAAGAGGATAGGCCGCAAAAAGGCGCAAACAGCGCAAAATAAAAGGCATTTATCTGTTTTTTAGCGGGTTGCAGACGCTCCGGCCAGCGAACCTCCGTTCAGGTATTTCGTTGACCCAACGCGTTGTTTTTGCGCCTTTTGCGCCTTTTTGCGGCTATTTCCAGTGCCGTTCCAGAGCGTCCTGCGTTATAAAGGGGGGATGGACGCCTCTCTCGAAATCCCTGGAATCGCGCGCCTCGCTACCGGCCCCGGTGGTTTGCCGCGCTATGAAATCACCACGCCCCTGGCTCAAGCGCACGTCTATCTTCACGGCGCGCATGTCTCTCACTTTGCGCCTACAGGCCAGCGCCCCGTGCTTTTTATGAGCGCGCAGAGCTGGTTTCAAGGAGGGAGGCCCATTCGCGGAGGCGTGCCGGTTATTTTCCCGTGGTTTGGCCCGCGCCAGGAGTCTCCCGCCCACGGTTTTGCGCGGACGCGCGCGTGGACAGTGGAGTCGCTCCGCCAGGAACCGGATGGCAATGTGGTGCTTGTTTTGCGGCTCGAAAGCGATGCGGAAACCCGCGCTCTCTGGGGCGAACCGCATGATTGGGTGCTACGCCACCGCATCACGGTGGGCACGGCGCTTGGGATGGAGTTGGAAATCGAAAATCGTGGCGCGGCGCCGTTCCGGTGTGAGGAAGCCCTTCATACTTATTTCAGCGTGAGCGAGGTGGGAGCCATCCAGGTTCGCGGACTGGAAAACGCCGAATACTACGACAAGGCCGATGGGATGCGGCGCAAATGCCAGGACAGCGGGCCCATCCGCTTCACGGCGGAGACCGACCGCACCTATGTCAACACGGCTGCGGCTTGCGCCATCGACGACCCCGGTTGGCGGCGGCGGATTCTTGTTGAAAAAGCGGACTCGGATTCCACCGTGGTTTGGAACCCGTGGATCGCCAAGGCGCAAATCATGCCGGACTTTGGCGATGACGAGTGGCCCGGCATGGTCTGCGTGGAAACCGGCAACGTCGCCGATAACACGCTGGAAATCGCCCCGGGCGGGAAACACACCACGCGGACACGGGTGCGCTGCGAGGCGCTTCAATAGAAGGAGACCGCCATGTCGCGTCCCAATAAAAACAAAATTTCCACCGAGGTTCAGACGGGCGGAGGCCTCTTTGCGGCCTTCGCAGGCTTGGAAATCAGCGGGCTGCCGGAAGGTGCGCAAGCCGTGGAGAAATCCCCTGCGCAAAACGCGCCCGCCAAACTCGGGCGCGTCGTATTGCGCCGGGAGACCGCGCATCGCGGCGGCAAATGCGTGGTCGTCGTGGAAGGCTTTGATGCGGCGCTCGATCCAGCATTCATCGAGGCGCTCGGTAAACGGCTGCGCGCCGCGTGCGGCTGCGGCGGCGCCGTCAAAGGACGCGCGCTGGAGTTGCAGGGAGAACAAGTCGCACGGGTGCGGCAA
>SESG01013327.1_pt1 | contig 18374 bp, 14 predicted proteins | sample 3171421 | NCBI WGS metagenome assembly SESG01 (sample SAMN10866946, study PRJNA518727) | freshwater metagenome | biome: subpolar coniferous forest; feature: holomictic lake; material: water; isolation source: holomictic Lake 227, 6 m and 8 m depth | place: Canada: near Kenora, Ontario | collected... | reverse complement strand
CATGTCAAAGATCACCGCACCAGTACAGAAGCCGACAAACGGCGGAGCATCCAAAGAAGAAAACGCAGTACTTGCTGCAGCAAAATCGGTTCTCAATCCTGAAGAAGCCACAGCCGAAGTGATGAAGCCGGTCCTGCAGATTGAACCGGAGAAGCCTGTCATCCCCGCACCTGAACCCAAGCGGGAAATGACCATGATGGAGAAGATCCTCAAGGTCGAAAACCTGCAGTTGGTTGTCGAAAAAAGGGCGAAACTGGTCCAGACCCGCTCGGAGCTTGAACGGTTCCAGATTTCTTCCAACGATTTCAACTGTTCCATGAGGCTGAACGATTCGGACGGGAACGTCTTCACCACCAGCTTCACTCCGGGGATCAAGAAGGTCATTGACTTTCTCAAATCATCGTTCGATGCAAGCATCACCGATGTAGAGAACAAGATCACTTTCTAACCCTGCGGTTCCATCAAGTGATCCGGCGGTCAGGCTCAGGCCTGACCGCTTTTTTTATGGTCGTAAAGGCAAAGTAATTCGATGGGGCGTGAAAGACGCTGTAACTAAAGAGTTATTTTTCATTTTCTGTAAAACATAGACTGGTCTCAGTTCTTTTAGTGACAACTTGTGAAGCTGGCAATTATGGATAGTTATTATTTGTATCATTTCAGTCAGGATTAACCTGACTAATACGATATGTAGTATAATTTATTTTTGTCCAATTGTAAATCATTTCAATATTATTTGTATCATTGTAGTCAGGTTTAACCTGACTGAATTACTATGAGACGTAAGAACATCTCCTCGCAATCGAATGAGCTTCTTTCCTATTTTTACGGATTGAACCGGGTTTGCTTTGACTATGCCGAAGCTTTTAAGGTGTTTCCGTTAGCGAACGAGAGCGCAGTTAAGGAACTACTCAGTGATATGACCAAAAGAGGTCTATTGATGCGTCTGAAAGAAGGAGTTTATTACCTGATTCCATACGATCAGGATGCTGATACGTTCATGCCCGACTGGCACCTGATCGCCGGGTACCTGACCGGTGATGCCGGCCATTACATCGGGTATTATTCAGCATTACAAATTCACAGTCTGATCACACAACCGTCACTGAAAGAGCAAATCGTAGTTTCAAGGCAAATCAGACCCTCATCAATCACGATCAGGAAAGTCACATTCCAGTTCATCTTTCACAATGAGGACCATTTTTTCGGCGCCCGGAAAATGTGGATTGACAATTTTACCCAAGTACTGTGTTCCGATCTGGAGAAAACACTTATTGACTGCCTGTTCAGACCGGAATATGCAGGTGGTATTGTTGAAATTGCAAAAGCGATTGAAGCCTCCAGGAATAAAATAGATTTCAATAAACTTCTTACCTACGTCATCCGGTTCAAATCGCAGGCTGTCATAAAGCGCCTTGGTTTTCTTCTGGAATTATTTGAAATCAATACAAGCATCATAGATGATTTACACAAAGAAAAAACGATCTCCTATATTCTACTGGATCCAGGATTGCCTGAGTCGGGTAAGATGAGAAGCAGGTGGAGCATCAGGCAAAATTTAGAAACAGAGACTCTTAAATCAGCTATTTTCACATGATACGACCCGGAGAAATACAACGCATTGCCCGCGGAGCAGGAGTGCGCGACCAACAGATCGAAAAAGATTACGTTCTTTCGTGGATTTTGAATGGAATTGCGCATCATGACCAGCTTTCCAGTATTCTGGCATTCAAGGGTGGGACCGTCCTGAAGAAATTCTATTTTGAGGATTACAGGTTTTCCGAGGACCTCGACTTTACATTGATTGACGACCAGGTGAGCAACGATCAGATGTTTTTCTGGTTCAGGGAGATTTTTGTATATATCCGGAATGAAGCCAATATTCCGCTTGAAATCATTGACAACAATGAACACGAGGATGGAGGAATCAACTTTTATATCGGGTATATCGGCCCATTAGGAGGCCTTGGCAGTAATAAAAAAGTGAAGGTCGATATTTCGAAAAGCGAAAAACTGGAATTTATGCCTGTCAGTAAATCTTCTTTTCCCGGATATTCAGATCTGGAACCTCACGCACTTATGTGTTACCAATTGGAAGAAGTACTCGTTGAAAAACTGAGATCAGTGATGCAGCGTATGCAGGCCCGTGATTTCTATGACATCTGGTATCTGCTCGAAGAGCATGGAATGGATGTTGATTTCCTGATCAATGAATTCGCGAATAAGTGTATAAGCAAAGGGTTGTCTGCTGATGATTTTCATTCAAAATTGGAAGAGCGAATGCCGCAATATAGGAGCCGATGGAAGACGACCCTCAGTGAACAAATACATGATCTGCCCGATTTTGAACAAGTGGAACGTGAAGTGACACGGCATCTGAAAAAACTACAAAAAAAGTAAGGCGGATTACTGATAACATCTTAAACTCTAAATTCTTGCAAACTTCCATGCAAAATACCCACTAATACAACTTTGAAAAAGTAAAGTAAAGAAAGCCTCGGGAATCCGGGGCTTTTTTTTGGTTCAAGCCCAAAGGAATAATAGTGTCCTTTATTATTCATGGCCGCCATTGTAGTATTGCCGTCATGAACGCAACATTTATCCGCTTGTGGGACATACTTGAGATCATGGATTCCATGGATGGCCATGGCAAGCCCGTGAGGTTCCAGGTGAAATACGTAACGGCAAACCGCTCGGAAGGAACGGGCGGAGAGATCATTGAACTGAAAGATGCCTGCAAATGTTCGGTGAGGACCAGCCAGGGCAAGGAGATATTCCCGGCAAAAAAGGCCTTTGCGGCTGATGACCGGGTCACAAAAGACCCAAACCACTGGGTCAATTCAACCAGGAACATCCTTTTACCCAACGGACAGAAACGGAAGCTGCATATCCGGCTGATCATCGAGTTCAATAACAAAAAAGTCTGTTACTGATGAAACAAAAGATTGTTTACGAAAATGGACTTGCATTCTTACCGGGAGCCAAAGCTGTCGCCACATCCTATAAAAAGACTGAGGATGCAGCTATCGAGAAGGTTGTAATTCCAAAGGATTACAGTTCGTATCCATGGTCGCCCTGGGGTGACGACAACCTGTTTCCGCAGAACGTACTGAAGGATCTTGAACAGAATTCGATTGCTCTTCGCGCATTGGAAAAACGCAAGACTGTCCATTATGGACGGGGCATCCTGGCTTATCGAGATAAAGGCAAGGATAACCTGGGAGCGCCCGTGCGGGAAATCGTCACCGATCCTGATGTGGTTGAGTTTCTTCGCATCAACCGGTTGAACTTTCAATGGATTGACCTGATCGGCAGCCTGGAAATATTTGCCAACGGCTGGGTGGAGTTCATCCTGAACAAGGGGAAGGACAAGATCAACAAGGTTTTCGTCAAAGACCCGGCCTATTGCCGGAATGCAAAGATGGACAGTGACCACCCATCACGGATCCCATATCTATACTTTTCTGCCCAGTGGGATCTTTCCCCGAATGAAGCCGACGGTTCACTAGTCAAGATTCCGATGTTCGATCCGGCAAATTATGATGGAAACCGCTACCAGGATCCCCAGTTTGCCTACCCGGTTTTTTACAGGTCGTTCAACAAATCCTATTACCATCTCTCGGTGTGGAACGGAATCCGCCAAAGCGGATGGCTCGGCATAGCCAACAAGGTCCCGCAGCTCAAACAAGCGATCATGAAAAACCAGATGACCATCAAGTATCACATTGAGATACCCGATGATTATTTCATGAACCGGTACCCTTCGCCGGATTATACCCGTGAACAGCGTGAGTCGGCAAGAACGAAGGTGCTTTCGGAAATGAACGATTTTCTGTCGGATGTCGAGAATACCGGAAAAGCCTTTCTCACTTTCACCTTTTTCAACAAGTTCAAAAGTGAATATCTGGCCGGCTGGAAGATCAACGTGATCGACAACAAACTCAAGGATGATGCCTACCTGCCGGATTCACAAGCTGCCAATTCGGAAATCCTCTTTGCCATCGGGGTTGATCCTTGCCTGGTGGGTTCCGGGCTGCCCGGAGGAAACCTGGGAGCGGGCAGCGGTTCGGACAAACGGGAAGCCTTCTGGCAGCTTAATGCAGAGATGGGCATTTACCGGCAGATCAGCCTGGAGCCGCTTTATTTCATCCGCGATTTCAATAAATGGTCGCCCGACATCGAGTTTGATTATGTGACTGTTGACACCTCCCAGACTATGCAGGACCATCCGACGAAAATTGACAAACGCATCGACAAGAACATCGCATGATACGACTCATTGATAACCTGTCACAGGTTTTAACCGCTGCTTCCATCAATGTCAGCAACTCGATCGAGAACTGGTTCCCTTATATCGACGAAGCCCAGGAGACCTTTATCAAACCTGTCCTGGGTAATGTTCTGTATGATCAGCTGCAGGGAATGATGGCCATTGATCCGGTTCCGGCCGATGATGGAACCGCTGAAGGAAAATTGGCCGAACTGCTTGGGATGATCCGCAAGCCCCTGTCGCTTTATGCCTTGTGGCTTGGTGCTGATGAGTTCGGGGTGAGCATTTCCTCCCAGGGTATCCAGGTCATTGAAACACCAACCCATAAAACAGCGCCCCAATACCGTGTGCAGAACCTTAAAGAAAATTGGATCCGCAGGGCAAACACCGCGCTGGACCTTGTTCTCAAATTCCTTGATGAACACAAAGAAGACTACCCCGGATTCGATCCCCAGGATGCCGACCTGTTTATCCGTGGGACCCTTGAGTTCAATAGTGAGGTGGATATACGCGAGAGCAGACGGGTTTTCGTAAGCCTCAAACCGATCATCCGCTCTGTTGAAAAAAAGTATATACGACCTACACTTTCTACGGAATTGTTCGATGAGCTCAAAAAGGCCTGGCAATCGAAGGAACCGTTGACAACAGCGCAACTTAATCTCCTTGACCTGATCCGTCCTGCACTGGCTCATCTTACCATGGCCCGGGCACTGATAGAGATTTCAATTGACGTTCTGGACTGGGGCATTTTCGATACTGCCGGCAACACCTTTGCCAATGTCTCCTCAAAGCAGGCTTCCAACAAAGACCGCATTGCCCTCATGGCTGAAGCCAATCAACGGGATGGTGAATCAGAGCTGAAAGCCCTGCAGCAGTTCCTCGATGAAACCGCCAGCGATGATGTTTACCCGGCCTATTTCCATTCCAGCCGGTATGGCGGCAAAGCGAATGCAATCCAGCGCAACGAATTCATAAACAAATCCGATAACTCATTCTTCCTTGCATGAAATATCCAATGGGACCATGTTTATTAACCCATGAATGTCAATTTTGGATATTACATGTGACCATTAAAAAACAAATTATTCTCACATGAACCCACTTGATTTTATCCTCCAGGATGTCTTTGACATCATCAAGATCATAGCCATTCCGGTTATCGGTTTTTTCCTGTACCAATTTTATATAAGTGTGACCGCCCTGAAGAAATCGGTCGATAAACTGATCATCCAGATGCAGTGCCGGGAAACCTATTGCACTGAAAAGCACAAGGAGATTGGCGAACACCTATGCCGCCACGATGCGGGGATGGATGAGATGCGGGTTACCCTGGGCGATCATGGCCAGCGGATTTCAAAAGTAGAAGGTCAATTATCTAAATAAAAAACTATGAAAGAGCGAATTTTTAAGAATTGGAAAACCACCCTGACAGGCATCCTAATGCTGGCCGGTGGATTGGCATTGGTTGGAATCGGTAAAGCTACCCTCAGTGAATACGTGGTATTCGCCCCGGTTTGCTTTGCGTTGATTTTTGTCAAGGATCCCTCATTCACCCAAAAGTAACATGGCAAAGATCGAACTGTTTGCCCCCAAGATCCTTCGTTTCGAAGGCGGGTATGTCAATGATCCCAAAGACCGGGGAGGAGCAACAAACATGGGTGTTAACCTGGCCACTTGGCGACAGGTTGGCTATGACAAAGATGGTGATGGCGACATTGACTGCGAGGATATCAAACTCCTTTCAAAATCTGATACTGTTTCCGTGCTGAAGCTGAACTACTGGAACCGGTGGAAGGCTGATCAGATCATCAACCAGAGTATTGCTGAAATCCTGGTTGACTGGGTATGGGCCAGCGGAAAATGGGGCATTGTACTGCCGCAGCGCCTGATGAAAGTCCCTGATGACGGCCTTGTGGGCATGGCAACGCTATTTGCCGTCAACAACGTCAACCAGCGTGGACTTCATGCCGCCATCTTCCAAGCCAGAGGTCGGTTCATCCTTGACCTGGTTAAAAACCATCCAGAGCAAAAGAAATTTTTAGATGGATGGATGAACCGTTTGAACCAATTCAAATTTATCGCATGAAAAAGCCGTGTTTACTGATCCTGCTCCTGGCCGCATTGCTGCCCGGCTGTATTTCTGAGAAAAGATGTTCTGAAAGATATCCTCCGGCCGAAAAGTCGGATATCTTTATTCAGCACGACACGGTTACCAGTGTTAAAGATTCCCTGATCCCGATGCCGGCCGACAGTGGTTTGATCAAAGCGCTGCTGGAATGCAGGGATGGTAAAGTTGTTGTCAAAGAGATTCTGGAAGCCAGGCCGGGCCATCATGTGGTTCCTTTCATTAACCTTCAGGATAACATCCTGACCACCGGCGCCAGGGTCGATAGCAGCTCGATTTACTTTTCATGGAAAGAAACGCATATCCGGGATTTCCGGGTGGAGTCCAGGACAATTGAAACGACGGTTTACAAAGTTTCAGGATTTCAGAACTTTCTGATCTGGTCGGGTGGAATAGCATGGGCAGTCCTATTAATTCTGGTAGGGATTAACCTGATCCGGTTCTATTTGAAAAGGAAACTGATGCCATGAACCAGGTAGAGATCGATGGAAAAACATATTCAATGCCATCCACATGGAACGAGCTAACCCGAAAGCAGATTTTGTTTGTCAGCCGCCTGTTTCAGGGACAACTCAGCATGGTGGACTTTAAGCTCAGGGCCCTGTTTGATTTCCTTTCGGTCAAGTCGAAAGTCATCAAACGAATCCATCCGGAGGATGCTTATTTCCTTTGTGAAAGCCTCGACTTCCTTTTTAAGGAAGTCACCCTGACCAAGAACCTTCTGCCAGTAATTGGAACCGGTTGGAGAAAGTGGGTGGGTCCCTCTGATGCAATGATGAACTGCACATTTGGGGAATTCACCATGGCCAATTCCCTGCTCGATGCATTTTACAAAACCAATGAACCAAAGTACCTCGATGAAATGGTGGCAGTTCTGTACCGGCCACGGAAGCGGTTCTGGTTCATCCGGAAGGGTTTTACAGACAACCAAAATCCTCGGCAACGGTTGGCCATCCGATCATTGGAGACACGCTGTAAAAGAATGTCAGCAGTGGATTACAGCATCAAATACTCCGTTTTCCTTTTCTTTTCCGGAGTACTAAATTCACTGCCTGTGTTGTACCCTTATGTTTACGAACGGAAAGGTGATTCCGGACGCGAAGATAATGGCTGGGCATCGCTGATCATTTCCCTGGCCGATGGCAAGACCGATGATAAAAGCCTTGAAACAGTCATGAATTCAAACCTTTACAATGTGATGATCGGGTTAAACAAAAAGGCAAAAGAGTATCACGAGTATATGACCAAGATCGAATCCTATGACCGACATTAACTGTTACGTTGAGTATTTTCGCACCCTTGCCAGTGAGCACAAGGAAATCAATGATTTCTATATGATGGATATAAACGAGCCACTTGATGCACTGCGGTCGAAAATCAAATACCCTGCACTGATTCTGACCAGCCTTTCGGGGAATTTTGAAGCATCCAACTTGGATAATATTCTGGAAGTTATCAATGGAGGGTTCTTGATCATCGGCCATCTGGATCAGATCGATGACTTTTCTGGTGAAATGTTGCTTCTCTCGAAAATGAAGCAGATTGGAACTGATATCATTGCAAGGATGCTACATGACTATATGCGGTGTGAACTTCTAACCCTGCAAGCCATTTCGGGGTTCAACATCAATTCCGTGAGTTATGAGATGCTTGGACCGGTGTTTGATAATGATTTCGGAATGATTTTCTCCTTCGCGATCATGGATTACTTGGATTTGAAATATTGTCCTGAAAAGTGGGAAAAAGACTAAAAAAGGAGCACTTTCTCACTGGCAACTGTTTTCTTATTATAAACTTGCCTGAAATAGTAAATACCTCGATTCCAACTAGAAACATCAATTTCAAGTTGTTGTATTTCTTTTGGAATTTCCTCAGAAAGCACTTTAATCCCCCTATCATCGTAAACTTCAAGCGTCGTAAATCCCCACATGTATATTATACATGAAGTGGACATTCCTGACTTTTTATCAGAAAGTTTAAGATATCTTGAGAATTCAACAGTAATTCTTCCTGATGATGGATTTGGAAAGACCTTCATCAGGGATGATTGAGATTCAATCTGTGGTTCATCCATGCCCACAATCAGATCACAATTCGGGTAAATCGTATCAGAAGCAACTCCGCCTGGGCAAAGGCTGTCATAAGTGAATTGATGTGTGTAGATCGAATCATAGTCTAGATTTGAGTTGATTTTATACAGGTATATCCATTTGTCATTTACTCTTGCCACACTCACAAATTTATTGTCAAAGGTTTTTGTTGTATGATATGTGGACTGCAAGTAAACGGGAAATTCCTTAAAATTCCTCGAGTTACCCAAGGTGTCCGTCTTCATCCATCTGAAAGTAGCATTTCCATTTAATGTTCCACCAGCGCAAATTATTAATGTAGAATCATTTACCCAATTAACACCACTAACACCTCCAGGGCATGTACCTGGAATCAAATCCTGAAAATAAGATTCCTGACCATTTCCCATACATTTTATCAGGACTGGTGTATCGCAATAGTTACTGTGCCAACCAATACTATAAAAATTTCCAGTAGAGCTTTTAATGGTCGCATCACTTGAAAACCCTCGAAATCCATTTCCACTGCCATAGACAAGCCACCACAGAATATTACCTGCAGTATCAGTCTTAATATAATAAGGTCTTTCCCATCCCACAGTAGGATTTCCAGGATCAGGATAATAGCACATCGCTGAAATTAAATATCCGTCACTATCAACCCTGACATCATGAGGTCCCGGTGTCCAAATTAGACTATCGGGGCTATATATATGTTTCCACCGCAAATTCCCGCTATTATCAAATTTGAAAAGTTGTACATTTTCTCCGGGGATAAAAGTTGAACCTTGGGCAACTAAGATGTAATCCCCTTGTGGAGTTGGCTTAACCCGTGTCCCATAATCATAAACACCTATTGTATTGATTACCGAACACCATTCCAATTCACCACAAGCATCTAATTTAACAATAGCCGGATCATTATTTGCTGGATCATATTTACTGAATCCACCACCTAAAATTATTCCATTATCGGATGTTTGCTCGACGTTTTCAAAGTAAATATGATGCTGGCCGTCACCAACTCGTTTCTCCCAAAGTTTATTTCCATTGATATCAGTTTTTATTAACCATGAGAAAACAGTTTCATTGTCAACTAAAAGGTATCCTTTGTCGTATGTCTCAATAACCCATGAAAGTTGAACAAAATTCCCATCTGTAAACACACGGATCCAATCCTGCGATTTCGATGGAGAATAAATCAGTAGGATACTACCAATCAGTAAAAATATCTTTCTCATATGAGGCAGAATATAAGATTTATGAGAGTTCTTTCTCTATGAAAGGACTCCCATAAACCTAATGATTAAAAAATTATTGAATGATTGTGAACTTACAGGAAGCCACTATTTTATTTCCTGTCTTTAAAGAGCATAGGTAAAATCCTGGTTTATAGTCACTAGTTTCAATTAATTTTTGATCCTGTGGTTTGCTTAACAATATTGTTTCAACGATTTTTCCATCAGAAGAAGTAATGGTAAGCAGGATTTCATTGTTACCCAAAGATAAATTTCGGGTATTATACTCAGCGATGAGGTAACCTTTTGCGGGGTTGGGGTAAACCTTGAGAGAACATGTCTTAGAAAAATGACCAGTTTTTATTTTGTTCGTCTCAGGTGCGGATTTTGAATTATCCGGGATAATAATTGGTTCAAAATAATTAATTTGGTTATTCGATATCAGGATATTACGAATATAAGATGCCACCGGTTCGCTCAAGGTAGCAGATAATGTGCGCAGCTGTATGATTTGAGAACTGTCAATCTGTAAAATGTCCTTACCCTGAGCCAATAGAGATTTGAGGAACGAAAAATAGGTTTTATAATCTTGGTACTGTACTTGCTGGGTTTTATCAAGCGTAAAGGTGTTTGAAATAGAACGAAGTGTATTATTCATCTTGGATGTGTCTCCGCTAGCTATGTATTCCGAAGCCAGTAAATATTTACCATCAAGATCACTAATCGATTCAAGGAAATTAATTATACTGTCAGGATTAGCAGATGCGATTGAATCCGTCAAATAATACCTCACTAATCCATTATAGGCATCTTTAAAATATTGCGCATGCAAGGCAATTTGAGCTTCGAGTTCTTCTTTCGGGGATAATTGATCTTTCCCATCTAGAATGTCTGCCATCAAAGAGTCTGGCATGGGGATGAATCGGTCGTTGAGCGTGCTAAGCACCTCTTCCGTTTTAGCTGCTTGAGGATTGGCAACCAAAATATCCCGGATCATTTCATTTGGAAGAACACTTTCTTTTGCAATGGCCGATTTCATGACAGTGTCAGAAAGATAAGGTGAGTAGTTTAACAAATCTTGTGTGATAACAAGAGCATCATTAGGAGTACTATTATTGATTGAACTATTCTTTTCATCTGTTTTTCCACCATCAACAAGGTTTTTTAACTGACTAAGCAATGAATTAACAATAGCTCCTTCACGTGAAATCGTTGATGTAAAGTCTTCCACTATTGGATTTAGAGATGGGAGTTTAGAGGGGCAGCTTTCATTATATATATATTGGTTTTGCACTGACTGTGGATGAACTTTTGGTTCGGGAGTGTGATAATTTGGGAGGACTCTTGGTGCACCTGAACTATTATCCTGAATTTGGTGATAATAAATTACATTATCAGCTACATTTTTAACATCCGATTCAGGAAATTGTGCCTGGAGGTGATATGGAGAAAACATATTACCAGCCTGATCTTTCCCATAAATAGTGCTCGCCCCCTGATTTTTAGCAATTCCTTCCAAAGCGGAAATATATCCCTTGGTTGCCATTTCATCATAGGAGTTATTGTTATATGTATTGCATTTTAGAACGAGACCTGTGGGAACAGAAACAGGAACTGGGCCCCCTCCTCCAATTGGCCCAAGTGTTATTGCTCCTCCATCTTGTCTATTTATACGTTGACCATTAATGGCAATATCAAGTGTGTCGAAATGATTTCGGTAGATTTCGTTCGGAGATCCACCAGAATTGTCAACAATCAATCCAATATCTCGCAGATGGAATGAATATCCTGGTTGAACAAGTACATTCCCAGGTGCAGTAAATTGATTATCTTCAACTTGATAACCTGAACATGTACCTAAATATAATCCGTAGCAAGTATCTGCCCCAGGTTGCGTGTGATTTGGAATGAAAAATTTATTTTGGATTATTGTGGAATAATTAGAAGATCCCAAATAAACTCCGCGATAATTATGATCAAAAATTGATTTTTTAATTTCAATATATTTTGCAGGGTCGGTATTATAAACCCTTATTCCATAATACAATCCTTTAAATGTAGAAGGAGTAATAACAGGGTTGGGACATGGGACGACTTGACCAGAACAATATGAGTATTGGTCTACATAAAATGTCGCGTCAATACTATATATCCCACGTCCTTTAATTAAACCAGGTATACTATTTACAGGAACGGTTGTATTTTGGAAAGTACAACCGAGAAATCTGACACCCTTTACGCCCCATAAACTTACGAAATCCTGCGGAACTGAATAATTGGTGTCAAGATAGTTTCTTGTGGTTTCGAAAATTACCTTTGTAAATGTACTTAATTGATCATACGAGTACGTCTCGAACTTAATTGCATTATAATTATTGCGGAAAAATGAATTTTGAGCCATTATTAACCCCCCGTTCGTACTAATTCCTATTCGGGCATTTTCAACAATTGCTCCATTTTTTAAATTCACATAGCCTTGGTTAATTGTATTTTGTTTTAACCGATTATTCCCTTTGACTTCCACCCCTCCCCACATATTATTACATCTATTTGTTAATGTTCCACCATCGACAATAAGTTTTGCCCCTGGTCGAACAATAATTTTACCTTGAGGCGGAAATTTCAATTTTGCTTTAACTGTTAATGTATATGTTGAATCAATAATAATACTCTGATCAACAGCGGTATCATTGAGGATATTAATGTTATGATTGATTCTCCAAGGTGTTGAAGAAAAATTGCAAGTCAAGTCTGTTTCATACAGTCCTCTTCCAAATGTTGCGGCTCTTATTTTTTGGACATTGTCATTTATTTCAAGATCAGTTACGATACAGACTGGTAAACCGGAATTAAACGGCTGCCATTCTGAACATGTATTATCCCGATAAAACACCCCTTCATCTGTTCCAACAAATAATCTCCCATTACTACCATTCATGTATTTTATACAGTTTATAGGGGTATTTGGTAGACCTAAGGAATAATGACTATCAAAGTTCCAAGTATCTCCATTATTAATTGAAAGTAAAACACGAGTGGAATCAGGCGTGCTCAAATAACCTCCAAATGTTATCCAAACTGAATTACTGTCTGTTGGGCTTGCTTCAATGGCTGTTATTCCGTAATAGTTTAATAATGGATGTAATGTGGTATTTATATTAGAAGTAAGATCTATCCAGCTAAGACCACCATCATTTGATCTAAAAAATTTACTTGTTTGATAACCTGTCCAATAAATAATTGGGCCTGCGTAAGCCACATATATAATATTTGTGTCTAAAGGAGAAATGCAGAACGTCGAAATTCCGTCCGATGAAGCATAAGGAGGATTCACAAGTGGAATGTTAATTTTTTTATACGAACCATAATCGCCATATTGAGTGGACTTCCAGAGATTATGATATCCTATATAAACCTCTTTATGGTTTTTGGGATTAATGCGAATTGGGAAATTTGGAAGGTGTATTTCAGCAGTGTCAAAGCAATAATAAGGGTTTGGTTGTGTCTCGCCCCAATTAACACCTCCGTTTTTTGACCTCGCAACACCCCCACCAACCCAAACTGGTACAAATAATGTATCGGGTGTTAAATAATCTACTGCTGGCTTTCCATTATCGCCGGTTCCTTTAAGTATCCAGGTCCCATAATCGTACCGAAAAAAGCTATTATCCTGTGAACCTGCGTATATTCTATTGGGTATTTTATTTGCATCCCCAATCCCCCAAAATTCTGTTATTACAAGTCCATTTCCATTTATATTTTGCCAATGACCGGTACCATCGATAGTTTTAGATATTCCCCCATCATTCCCAGTAAAAATTATATCATTACGCCCCGTATCAGAAGGGGTTATTTGCAATATTTTACCACATCTAACATCCACATGAATATTCTTCGAATTTGATAACGATCGTTGCCCGTGAACGAATTTATCCCAAAATAATCCACCAACATAAACAACACTTGTGTCTGATGGTGAAACCAAGATAGATATTTTATCCCAGCTTACACCGGCACATATATCTGGATAAATTAGTGAATCCTCGTCCACATTTATTCTCAATTTCCAGGAATTTATATTATCATATTTCCATAATTTAAATCTGAACTGATATGAATTTCCTGTTTTAGGAATTATTTGTTGACAACCAATATATATAGCACTCGTATCTGCAGGTGTAACAGCAATTTGATATCTCTGAGTAAAAATTGTATCGCCAATTGGAGTGAACAAACTATCTAAACTTACTGCATAAACTGTATTAAGGTTAGCATTTGTTACATTTCTTATTATAAATGCTTTAGCAAGGTTATGGGATTGAGCATCAGGGTATCTGCAATCACTTGCAACATACAATGTAGTGTTATCTCCAGGTTTCATGACGAGATCTCTTAACTTTCGATGTTCCCATCCAGGAACTGAAGGACATTTAAAAAGCGTATCCCAAGTTCCAATACCCGAGTTGGTATTTCTTAAAAGTAGTGAATCAATGAGCACATAAATTCTCTGAGAGTTGTATGGATCAATAAGGATTCTATATACCGTCTTATTATCGCTTGGGTCAAATGGTAATAATTGCGTCCAGGTAACACCACCATCAATTGATTTAATTATTCCAATGCCACCAGAATGCAATAAATCCGTCACAAAAAAACTTGTAGCTGCGTATATAACATTGCCGTTATTCGGATCACCTGTAATATCGCTAATTCCTAATAATGGAATACCTGTTGGATCTGTTACATTATGCCAATTAAATCCCCCATCAATTGTTTTCCAAATACCTGATGCATTGGTTCCAATATAAATGGTATTCATATTCTTGTCTGCCGCAGTGTCCACATATAAGCATGAAATTAAACCCCGTTTTGGTTCAGTTATATGATCAGGGCCAAGGCAATGCCAATCTGATCCAATGATGGTAGAACGATTGTAGTAATCCTTTTTGTCAAGATAATCCTTAACAGCCTTCCTAAACAATGTAAAGCTACCTCTTGCATTGGAATCTTGGCCATAAACTCTGTTTCTCCAAAATTCCTTCCATCGAATAAATTGAGCGTATTCACCGTCATCCTTTTGTTTGAGATCAGGGTGAGCATTAAAATAGGCATCAAGAGAGTCTGCGATCACATAATAGTTATCAGTTTTCTGTGCAATAGCTGGTTTCGAGCCCACAATGATCATTAAAATGATCATTACCGTAATAAATGCGTTGCTTTTTTTCATGACTTGATGTATTAGTGTTATTAATTTTTGTAGAAGGATGGCCTTTATCGTTGTACCATATTATTAACGATAATACATTGGAACAGTAAAGATAAACAATAATATGCGCTTTTCAACTCTGGTAAACTGTAATTGCTTAATATAACACGGTTATCTGTTACAAAATATCAACAAATATTCAAAAAGCAACCCGATAGGCTATTTTACAAGTAATGGTTTTCCAATAACGACTTGACAGGAATGAAGGTCTTTCCTATGTCCTTTACAAAATGAAAAAATCATGTTCTCTTTGCACCATGCAATTTGCCCAACCCAAACTTTCCGAACGTGAAATAGCCGAAGCCTGGGCTAAGATTACAATTCAACTCTGGAGGAAGAACCTGAGCCGAATGAAGATCGGTCAGAACTGCTCCGGAGAACTCAACCGAAGTTTCAAGTACAAAGTCATTGCCGGCACCTGCGGAAACGTTGACCGTATCGAATTTGCCTTCAACTATTACGGTAAGTTCCTGGACATGGGTGTCGGCAAAGGAACCAAGCTTGGCGACCGGCCGGTTTCCCGAGGCAGCAGGGTTTTAGCCGATAAAATGCTGGGACAAGTCCGTAAACCCAAGAAATGGTACTCCCGGACATTCTATGGCGAAGCACAGCGCCTTTTTGAGATACTGCAAAAGGAATATGGCAGGAAAGCCCAGGTTGTGATCTCGGAGAACATCAACGATAATTCCATAAAGTAAGTCCATGGCAAAGATGACAGAAGAGGCCAGGGCAACCGTTATCCTGAACGGACAGCAGGCAAATGCAACGCTCAAGGAGATCGAAGGATCAGCCAGGGCATTGAATGCAGAACTCAAAGTTCTCAAGACCAACACGCAGGAATTCGCTGATAAATCAAAGCAGTTACAGGAACTCAATACCAAGCTTGCTGAAATCCGGAGCCAGACCAGGGCTGTGGGTGATGAGATGAAAAAGAATGCCGGGGGCATGGGAGGCCTGTTCGATTCGCTGATAGGCGCAGCATTGCAGATGGGAGGAGCCATGGCCGCCGCCTTTTCGATCACTGCAATTGCAGATTATGTCAAAGGCGGAATCCAGAAGGCTATTGAATTGAGGGATGCCGAGAAATTGTTACTGGATGTGCTGGACGGCAACAAAGCAGTTCAGCGCGAGCTGATCGATCTTGCAAAAGAACGGAGCGGTTCGACCAAGGATAGCCGCCTGGAGATCGAACAAGCCGAGAAGTTCCTGGCCATCCAGGGCAGGACCCCGGAGCAAATTCGAAAAACCATTTTAGCCGCTCAGGATCTTGCGGTTGTTACAGGCCAGACCTTGGGAAAAGCTGTTGAAGATCTTGACGGAACAATGGAAGGTAGGCTGGCAAAGGGATTGCAGAAACTTTCGAGCCAATTCAAGGATTTGTCGAAGGAGCAACTCTACCATGGCGCTGCCATTGATATTGTCGCCAAAAAGTACAAAGGGCTGGCCGAAGAGGAGATGAAAACCACCGAAGGCCGCGTGATTTTGCTTGAAAAAAGCTGGAAAGCATTGCAGCGGACAGTGGGGGAAGCATTTCTTGGTACTGACGGAATGTTCGACGGGCTGGTGCAGGGCGCCACCCAGGCCCTGAATTCGGTTAAGAAACTCTTCGAACTGCCGATGACGGAAAAATACAAACAGGAACAAGAGAGCCTCAATGCCCTTGTATTCCAGATACAGGCCACCAACACCAATCAGGCGGAACGAAACCGTTTGATTGATGACCTGCGTCAGAAGTACCCCGAATTCCTGGGCAGCATGAAAGATGAAGATGTGACCAACCAGTTCCTGGCCAAACACCTCGAAGAGGTCAACTACCAGTACATGGAGAAGATCCGCTTGGCTCAGAGTGAGGATAAGCTCAAAGACATTGCCGAAGCCCAGTCGAAAGCATCAAAAAAACTGTCGGAGTCTGAAGGCGAGAGAAACAAGATCCTGGTCAAATCGATGGAGCTTTTGTATCAATCAAAACCGGCCTATGCTGCCCTGGTGGAACACGCCACCTCTTTGGAAGAAAAGATAAAACTTGTGAAACAATACTGGGGAGCCGGAGGCGGCACCACCGGGACTGCAGGGGAGTTTCTGGAAGCAGCCGAAAAAGCAAAACAGGCGGCTGATAAGATGAAGGTCTATGGAGTGCAATTTAAGGATGAGCAGCTCAAAATTGCCGAAGAGGCCGTGAACTCTTCGCTAAACCTCAATAACAGCCTGGATATGGTATCCAATCAGATCCTCACCATTGCCATGCAAACCAAAGATGAAACCCTCAAAATGGTAATCAAGACCGAATTAGAGGACCGTGAGCGCACCCATAAAATGGTACAGGACCGAAAAGCAGAATTCAAGGAGGAACTGGATTGGAAGAAAATGTCGATCGATCAGCTCAATGATTACATCTCAAAGGGAAGGGAGGCCGATGCAACCAATACCGACCGCACCAACATGCGAAAGGCCACCGATGAACTGAACAATCGTGTTAAGGCCAATGACAAGATGAGGGAATCTTACAAAAACCTGATGGATTCGCTCAAGGAAATTGAAGGGAAAAATTACGCCGACAAGTTCACCCAGACCCAACAGGAGATCCGAACGGTTGAAGAGAAGTACGGCACCCTGATCAAAAAGGCGTTGAAGTTCAAGGCTGACAACGAAAAGGCCTTATCACCGGAGCAGAAAAAAGGGATCGATGACAACGTTTCTTCACTGGAAGTTCAACGCGACGCACAGATCAAACAGGTGCTGCTTCAGGCAGAGCAATCCTTTGCAGAAGATGTCAAGAAGATCCATGAAAACCTGCGGGTTGCCCGAATGAGCATCACCCAGCGGCAAATCTACGAGGTCAATAAAAAGTACGAGGATGCCAGCAAGGAGATCCTCGGGGCGATAGATTTTGCCTACAAGGAAGAAGTTGCTGCAGCTGAAGGGAATTCTGAAAAGATCATCCAGGCTGAAAGTAATAAGGCTGCTGCCCTCAAAGCAATCCAGAAGGACCTGGACGATTTGAAAAAGGGGCAGAAACAGGAAACGACGGATGCCAGGAACCTGGGGAATCTGAAGTTTGAAGAGGACCTGAATAATCTCAAACTCAAAGGTGAACGTGATCTGGCATTGGGAAAAGAGAAAATCCAGCTCGAGGTCAATGCCAGGTACAAAAAACTGCTGGAGGAAAACATCGGGGATGAACAGCGCACTGCAGAGATCAAGAAGCAGATTTCCGAAGAGGTTGCCGCAAAACAACTGCAATACTCCAAAGAGACCGCCAAGAAAATTGCCGATGATGCAATCTCCCTGGCCAAGGGCGCCGTGGATGGATTGGCGGCCATCTTCTCGATGCAGACCGATGCCGAGAACCAGCAGCTCAAGCAGGATGAAGAGGCCAACACCAAGAAGAAGTCAAACCTCCAGGCCCAGC
>SESG01007757.1_pt1 | contig 18390 bp, 13 predicted proteins | sample 3171421 | NCBI WGS metagenome assembly SESG01 (sample SAMN10866946, study PRJNA518727) | freshwater metagenome | biome: subpolar coniferous forest; feature: holomictic lake; material: water; isolation source: holomictic Lake 227, 6 m and 8 m depth | place: Canada: near Kenora, Ontario | collected... | reverse complement strand
GCATGCACATCGTTTATCGCAAGATGGTCGGCCACACCGGAAATGCTGGTATGTACATCGGCCCCGCCCAGGTCCTCGGCACTGACTTCCTCGCCTGTCGCGGCTTTCACCAGGGGCGGACCGCCAATGAAAATGGTTCCCTGTTTGCGCACTATGATGGTCTCGTCGCTCATGGCGGGTACGTAGGCACCGCCTGCTGTGCAGGATCCCATGACCACCGCTATCTGCGGAATGCCCTTTGCCGAAAGCCTGGCCTGGTTGAAAAAGAAGCGTCCGAAATCGTATTTATCAGGAAACACCTGGGCCTGCTCGGGAAGAAAGACACCGCCCGAATCGACAAGGTATACGCAGGGAAGCCTGTTTTCCATGGCGATCTCCTGGGCCCTCACATGCTTCTTGATGCTTTCCTTCACATAAGTACCTCCCTTGACGGTGGCGTCGTTGGCAACTATCATGGTCTCCTTGCCATGGATCACGCCTATCCCTGTGATAATGCCGGCCGAGGGAAATTCGTTATTGTAAAGGTCGTATGCCGCCAGGGCCGAGAGTTCGAGGAAAGGAGTGTTGCGGTCGACCAGCAGGTCAATCCTCTCCCGGGCCAGAAGTTTCCCTCTTTCTTTATGACGCTTCACAGCCTGCTCGGGCCCCCCCTGTTTCACCTTCTCAAGGGTCTGACGATAGGCATTCAGTACTTTCATATATTCTTCCCTGTTCTGCAAAAACTCGGGGGAAGTGGTATCTATCTTACTTTCAATACGAAACATAAATCGGGATTATCGGGCAACTAATTTAGAAACAATTTTAACAAAATGAAATTTTCCTGCATCAAAATCATCTAATTTTGCGCCTGAATGAGTGATCAGGAAATAAAGCCTTTCGAGGGAATACTCTGGGAGAGCCTCTTGACCGATCCCAGGATTGCAGCAGGGAAACCCCTGCTCGAAAAAGCATTGGGCTTTATGTACCAGCCCGAAATCCTGATTCAGTTTCCCTCCCTGCCCGCAGCATCATTTGAGATTTCCTCTATCCTCCTCTACGAAATTGACCAGGATGCTGAGACCATTGCGGCTGTTATCCTGAAAGATATTCTTTCGAAAGGGAAGCTGAGCCTGGAGCAAATCGCTTCGGATTATAGCAAGGGGGTCGCCTTGCTCCTTGAGGGCCTTGGCAAAATGGACAGCTTCGATACGCGGAAGGCCCCTGCCAATGTCGAAAATTTTATCAAACTCCTGCTTACCAGCTCAGAGGATATCCGGGTGATCCTCATCCGCATTGCCATTAAACTATATGACCTCAGGCATATCGATGAGACAAGCGGGGAGCAGAAATCCGAGATACTGAAGGATGCGGCTTTGCTGTATCTTCCGATGACCCACCGAATCGGGTTGTACAGGCTGAAAACTGAATTCGAAGAAAGGATCATGCGTCATACAAAGCACGATGTATACTGCCTGATTGAACACAAACTTGCCGAAACACATGCCGACCGCGACAGGTTTACCCGCGATTTCATCCGCCCGATAGAAGAAAGGTTACTGGAAAACGGTTTCAAATGCGAGATACGAAGACGCACCAAGTCAATTCCTTCCATCTACCGCAAGATGCAGGCCCAGAAGGTGGATTTCGAGAAGGTCTACGACATCTTTGCCATCCGTATTATTCTCAACGAGGTAGTCGAAAGCGAAAAAGCCGACTGCTGGAAGATCTATTCCCTGGTGACGGATATCTATACCCCGAATCCCCGCCGCCTCCGCGACTGGATATCTTTCCCAAAATCAACAGGGTATGAATCGCTTCATTCTACTGTGATCGGCCCCGAGGGACGCTGGGTTGAGGTTCAGATCAGAACGAGGCGGATGGATGAGGTAGCTGAAAAAGGTGTTGCCGCTCACTGGAAATACAAGGCGGGAGAGAGCAGCAAAGAAGAGACTGACCTTTTCACGGCCATCCGCGAAATGCTTGAAACGCCTGTGAATAACCAGGGGGTGGTATCGAACAATGAGAAAAGGGCCCTGTACTCCGACGAAATTTTTATTTTCACGCCCAAAGGGGACCTTAAACGTTTGAAAAACGGGTATACCGTGCTTGACTTTGCATTCGAAGTTCATACCACCATCGGGCATACCTGCACTGGCGCCATCGTAAACGGGAAGATAGTGCAGCTAAAGCATACCCTGAAGAACGGGGATACCGTCAAAATACTAACATCCAAGACCCAAAAACCAAACTCCGGCTGGCTTGAATTTGTACGCAGTCCGCGGAATATCGCCAGGGTGAAGCACGCCCTGAAAATGGAGCAGTATAAGGATGCAGACCTGGGCAAGGAGATTATCAAAAACAAGGTTCTGCAGCAGGAAATGGAGTTCACCGACCTGGTCATCCAGAAACTGGTCGATGCCTTCGAATGTGAGAACTACCTTGAACTTTACCAGAAGTTCGGGGAAGGGAAACTTGATCCGCTGAAGATCAAAAAGGCTCTGACTGATGTAAAGCCTGCGGCCCCTGCAGTCAGCACCCAGGTTGAAGAGCATTTTCCTGAGACTATCTCGAAAATACTCTCGGCCGACAAAGAGTTCCTCATCATCGACAACAGTAAAGAATCCTTTCACTACCAGTTTGCCAAATGCTGCAGTCCGGCCCCGGGCAACAAGATCTTTGCATTTGTAAGCGTTTACCAGGGGGTTAAGATCCATCGCACCGAATGTCCGAATGCAAGGCAGCTGATCATGAGATATCCATACAGGATCCTCGAGGCCAGGTGGAAGGAAGGCCTTCCGAAGCAGGAGGACAGGCGGCTGCAGGTTAAAGCTGTACCACAGGGGAAAAACGATAAAAAGAAATGATGAAGGATGCCGTGATACAAGTTAAAAACGTGCACAAATCCTTCAAGGCTGTGCATGCGGTGCGTGGGATAAACCTTGAGATAATGAAAGGCCAGTTCGTTGCCCTTTTGGGTCCCAACGGAGCGGGCAAAACCACCATGGTCGAGATGATCGAAGGGATACAGAAGCCCGATAGCGGTGAGATCCTGATCATGGGGAAACCATGGAGCGGGAATGAAAAGGAGTTCAGGAAGATCATAGGGCTGTCGTTGCAGGAGACGAGGTTTATCGATAAGCTTACTGTATTTGAGACCCTCAGGCTGTTCGGAAGTTTCTTCTCCCTGGGTACCGAACGATGTGAGGAGGTGATGAACCTGGTGGGACTCCAGGAAAAACGGAAGGCTTATGTAGTGAATCTTTCGGGCGGACAGCGGCAGCGGCTTGCGCTTGGTGTGGCGTTGCTGAACTATCCGAAGATACTGTTGCTGGATGAGCCAACTACCGGTCTGGATCCTCAGGCGAGGAGGGAAGTATGGATGATCCTCAAGAAGCTGAAGGATGCTTCTGAAACTTCGCTGATCCTCACTACGCATTATATGGAAGAAGCCGAGCAGCTTTGCGATTACATCGTGATCATCGACCACGGGACCATTCTTAAAGAAGGCACACTGCCGGCCCTGCTTGGAAAATCATCCGCCGACATTGAAAAAAAGGAAGAATACCATGGACCGCCGAGGAACCTTGATGAATTGTTCATCGAGCTTACGGGGAGACATTTAAATGAATGAAATAGCGAAATAGCGAAATAGCGAAATGGCGAAATCGGAAAATAAAATTTCGCTTTTCGCTATCTCGCCATTTAAAGATAAAATGGTCAAACGAATCGCAAATTCCCAGCTCTGTCAATTGATCCTCGCCAACGCGAGAGAGCTCATTCGTGAGCCTGCCGTGCTTTTCTGGGGCATCGGCTTCCCTATCCTGATGTCGCTTGGACTTGGCGTGGCGTTTACGAAAAAGAAAGACATCACTGTGACGGTAGCGGTGATCGGCCGAAACCACCTGGTGCAGGCTCCCGGCGACAGTTCCTCGGAGATCCGGGACTTCCTTCTGAAGAACAAAGCTGAACTTAAGGTCAATGCTGACGGGACTGTCTCAAGGATTCTCAATGTCAGGGACGAAAAACTTGGAGGTACCACCTATATTTTCCACGATTACAGCTGGAGCCAGGCCATGGTGATGCTGAAGAGGGGCAACCTGAACCTGGTGATGGATGAGGCGATGGGACAGCTAAGGTATAACTTCGACCCCATGAACCCCGATGCCCAGCTTACTTACCTGAAGATCTCCAAACTGATGAAAGATCCGGAGCTGATCATCCGCCCTTCAGAATCGGAAATAGAACCTCTGAGCGTCACCGGCACAAGATATATAGACTTCCTTGTGCCCGGACTGATATGCATGGGGGTGATGATGTCGAGCATGTGGGGTGTGAGTTACGACATTATTGAAAAACGATCGAAGAAGCTGCTTCGCCGGATGATCGCGACCCCGATGAAACGATCGAATTTCCTGGTCGCCCTCATCACAGTCAGGATTGCCATGAACTTCGTGGAAGCCTCCCTGCTGTTCCTGTTTTCCTGGCTGGTTTTCGATATCACCATACAGGGGAATATACCGGCTCTGCTGCTTTTCTTTCTAGCGGGGAACATCGCATTCGCCGGCATCGCTGTGTTCATGTCGTCAAACACGGCAAAGACCGAGATCGGCAATGGACTGATCAACCTGGTAAGCATGCCTATGATGGTGCTGTCGGGGGTCTTTTTCTCCTATCATAATTTCCCCGCTTGGAGCCTCCCGGTGATTCAGAAACTTCCCCTCACCATGCTTGCCGACGGGGTCCGCAGCATTTTTATCGAAGGCGCCGGATTCGCTCAGATCCTTATGCCCATGAGCGTGATGCTGGCGATCGGGCTGGTGTTTTTTACAGCCGGACTGAAGATCTTCAGATGGCATTGAACTGAGGGCGGATGTTCGTTGCGTTTGAATGGCCTTCTTTTCCACGTAAATGCTTGCTTTTTACCACTCAGTTTCGTATATTAGAGGTCCAATACCCGTGTTATGGAAAATCTACTTCTCAAGTACATGGGGCAGGGCCTGAACAAGGAAGCCGTTAAGGAGGCTGTCGGACTCAGGCCCGTAGTTACGATCAGCAGGGAGTTTGGCTGCCCGTCCAAACTGATTGCCCAGATGCTGACCGAAACCATCAATCACAGGATAGTTGAGATACACGAGAAAAAATGGAAATTCATAAATAAGGAAGTGCTGGAATCAGCAGCAGTTGAGCTTCAGCTTAATCCTTCAGATGTGAAGTACTTGCTGGGACTGGGTGAAAAGGGACTGCTTGAAGATTTCCTGGTGTCGTTTTCTTCAAACTATGTGAGCAATATCAAGGTAAAGCATACGCTGCGTAAAGTCATGAATACCATCGCAGATGCAGGCCATGTAATCCTGGTCGGCAGGGGAAGCGCCGCCATCCTGCACCACCGGCCTAACAGCCTTCACATACGGCTGATGGCGCCCGTAGAATGGAGGGTTCACTCTGTTTGCGAAATGAGGAATATCAATGCTGATGAAGCCAGGCGGTTGCTGGAGAATACCGACAAAAAACGGGCTGCCCTGTTTGAACTTATACTCGGGCATAAGATGGATCCCTACATCTTCGATGTCGCCTTCAACTGTTCCACCCTCACGCGAAAAGAGATCGTTCACAGCATCACCGGCCTGATGGAAGCCCGGGAAATGCTCTGATGTGAGTGTGTGATAAATGAGGACAAAAGATTTGCAAAAAGTACCAAAAATTGGTACTTTTGCCACAAAACCAAATTATGAGCAAGAATACGTCCATATCGTTAGGAGACCATTTCGAGAGCTTTGTTTCGGAAAATGTTGACTCGGGAAGATATCAGTCTGCCAGTGAAGTTATACGGGCCGGGTTAAGACTGCTGGAGCAGGAGGATAGAAAAGCAGCAGCCTTAAAAGAAGCTCTGGAGCTTGGAGAGAAAAATGGTATCGCACATGACTATAATTCAAAAAAGCATTTGAAGGAGCTTCATAAGAAACATGTATAGATATGGCTAGATACTTGTTGACCATTGGAGCTGTAAAAGACCTGGAGGAGATTTGGATTTATACATTTGAGCATTGGTCGGTTGAACAGGCCGACAGATATTACACTTTAATAATTGATGAAATAGAGTTTCTCTCATCCAATCCTGCTTCGGGACAGTTGATGGATCACATTAAAGAAGGATACAGAGCTTCAAAAGTGAAATCTCACCTGGTGTTTTATAAAATCACAGGCGACAAAACCATTGAAGTTGTAAGAATTCTTCATGAAAGAATGGATGTGGAAAACAGAATGAAATAGGGCCTTCTCATTGAACAATTTTCCCCTGTGGTATGTTCTTTTTGAATATCAAATCAAAAACCCGTAATTCGTAATTCGTAATTCGTAATTCTTTTCTTACCTTTGCCGCCCTAAAATGATCTCGGGATGTAGCGCAGTTGGCTAGCGCACCGCGTTCGGGACGTGGGGGTCGGAAGTTCGAGTCTTCTCATCCCGACAACAATGAAGGCGATCCTTGTGGTCGCCTTCTTACACTGCCACTTTAGCTCAGTTGGTAGAGCAGCTGATTCGTAATTAGCAGGTCGAGGGTTCAAGTCCCTTGAGTGGCTCACACATATTCAACCACTTACAGGAATGTACGAGGCCTGGCATGAAGATCTCTTGGCCAACTTAATATTTTTTTGCAATGCATTCACAGTAATAACAATTCCCATTATGAACACATATGGGGTTCCCACACTTGTGGCAGACCCAGCGAGTGTTCTCGATTTCCATAAATCGGGCTAACCCCAAGTCTCTGATTCCATTGAGATTTTCACTCATGCTCATGGAATACTTGGTTCGATAACGTTTATCCAGGTTCTTTAATCTCGTACATGGATATTTTTTACAATCGAAGCAGAACTGAGAACCTTCTGGTCGGTCAGGACAGTTCTTTATTTTGCAAATTGAGCAATGTTTAGCCCTCTGAGGAGATTCAATGTTGCAACCGACACATCTATTCCTTTTTCTTAGATAAGCCATACAGATGCCACAATTCATGCCGCAAGGGGCAATCAGGATGGAAGGGATGTTGGTGTGATTTGCTTTCATGGTATTTTCTCTGAATAAAAATCTATCAGATCACGGCAGATGGTCTTACTTCATTTTGCAGGAAATCCTTTAGATCCTGTTCGTTTCCAAATCGTAACACATCATCTTCGGTTACACGTCCGGGAGAAAGAAGAAACCCCTGAATATAATCGGTCGCTTTTATATCTTTTAAACGTCCGTTACCCCTGACTTTTAAGATATTCAGGATCTGATCTCCGGTGGTTGCGCATTGCAGCCGGCAAACAGGACATTCCCAAAAGTCCATGCTATTGGTCAGCATGACAGATTTTTTGCCTTCGGTGAGGCATTGCGGGCAATACCCGTCACTGGTCTGGCTGAACATAAAATTTATCGCGTTTGAATGTTATCCTTTTCTATGGAAAAACCCGCCTTTTTTCTCGCTTTTTTTCATCGCAAAGAATTTATCGGTCTGAGGTGGTTCGGCGTCCTTGACTTGGGTCTCAACAGATCCTTCTGCGTTTTCTTTCACTTCCTCAGGTTTTTTAGCTGCTTCCTCTGACTCCCCGCCTGCTTCTTTTGCCGTAATCTCAGTTTCCTTAAGCGTTTCTCCGTTTTCTGCTTCTTCTATCACTCCGGTGATTGTTTCAACCGGCTTCACCACCTCTTTAAACCCTATTAGTACTACCGAAACATTGTCTTTTCCTCCTGCCTGCTTTGCTTGCCCGACCAGCTGTGTGGCATCGGCATGTTGTTCAAGCAAAGACTCTATGCGATCGTCACTAAGCATATCGTTCAATCCATCAGAACAAAGGATAAAAAGATCGTCGTCAAAGACAGTTTCGCTTATCTCGGTGAAATCAATAAAAACCTCATCTCCTCCGCCGATGGAGTTGCATATCATATTTGAAGGGGCCGTCGGATCAACCATTTCGCGCATGGAATGATCGCTCGATACCTGGGAAAGTATCCCTCCCCTGAATCGGTACAAACGGCTGTCACCTGCATTATACCAAAAGATCCTGCTCTCATACACCAGCAGACCTACCAGGGTTGTCCCCATGTTCAGAAAAGCCGGGATCTCTTTCCCCTTGGAGACGATCTCCGCATGGATCATCCCAATCCATTCATTGAAAAGTGTTTTCAGTTCATCAAAGGATAATCCCCTGTTCAATCCATGAGCGAATTCATCAAGGCTCTGAACCACCAGTTCGCTGGCAAACTCCCCCCCGTTATGACCGCCCATTCCGTCAGCGACGGCAACCACTGCGGGAAATCCTTCCATGGGCTCGAGCTGCAGCTGCAATTTGTCGTCGCGGATCATTTCCCCCTGGACCAGCACCATGTCTTCGTTGTTTTCCCGAACACAACCTGTGTCACTGAATGCATCGATGGACAAAATCATAGCGATTGAAAATTACGGGTTAATCAACGGTGTTTATCAGGCATCCACAAGGAATTCCAGATCGGCGATAGTCACTTTTGTTCCCATGTACAAAGCCTGAGGTACATTGGGCTCGAGTTTTTGATTATTTACAAGGGTTCCGTTGGTTGATCCCAGGTCGGTGATAGTCCAGAAGCCCTGGGGACTCAGATCAAAACGTGCATGAGTGCCTGAAATATATCCCTGTGAGGCGAGCAATGGGGCATACGGACCGTTCTTGCGCCCGATGATGGCGCCATGCTGTGCGGCGAGCCGGATGCCCGAGCTTTTGCTAACCAATACAGGAGCTGCTGTTTTCGCTGGTTCGCTCGGCCGGCGTATGGTTCCCTCAACATTAACCTCAGCTTTCGGGGATGGAGTGGGGGTAACTGCCGGGCTTGGAGCAGGAGTAACAGCCGGGCTTGGAACAGGAGCAACTTCCGCCGCTTTTTGTTTAACAGTAATCAATACAGTACCGCATTTTGTACAACGGTTTCCTTTTCCAAACGTAGTGCATTGCGGACATATCTTTAATTCCTGTCCGCATTGGTCGCAGTAAAAGGAATCCTGTTCGATCTCCACTTTACATTTAGGACAATCTATCATCATTTCTCTCCCTTTTTACACGTTTATTTTAAGATCTTCACTGCGGATGATGACCAGCTCTTCCTTGTCAAATCCCGGCATATTGTAAATTTTCTGCAAACGGTTGCTCTGCATAGTTATCGTATGCTCGAACAATTTGCGTACATCCCTGGCATTAGCAAAATTCCGGTCCTTGTTCCGCACCATCTCGTCGAAAATTCCTGGTAATAAGCCATCCGCAGATTCATCAAGTTTCATTTTCTTCTTCTTCACCATTGACCTGAAGATTGTTGCCATCTCAACAGCTGAATAATCGGGAAAATGAATCGTGCTCTGGAAACGGGAGGGCAATCCGGGGTTTGAATCCAAAAACTTCTCCATTTCCCTGGTATACCCTGCCACAATACAGATGAACTTGCCTTTGTCGTCTTCGAGCCTCTTCAATAAGGTGTTGATGGCCTCCTGGCCGAACTCATCCTGAGATCCGCCGTTTAGATTGTATGCCTCATCGACAAAAAGCACGCCGCCAAGGGCTCTGTCGATCAACTGATTGGTTTTTATGGCAGTTTGACCTGAGAACCCTGCCACCAGACCGCTTCGGTCGGTTTCGACAAGATGTCCCCTCGATAGAATTCCGAGAGACCTGAATACCTCTGCCATGATACGTGCAACGGTGGTTTTACCCGTTCCGGGATTTCCCGAGAAGACGAAATGTGAGCTCGTGAAGGTCTTTTCTCCTCCTGCCATGGCTCTTTGTCTTTCCATATTGAGGACCGACACCAGGTTTCTCACCTCGGTCTTGACGCTCTCCAGCCCGGTAAGGGTATTGAGTTCACCTAAAACTTCACTCACATCCAGTTCCTTCGATTTTTTCACCGGAATATCATCCGGCTGAATAGTGATCAGGGCTTCATCGGTTTGTAATTCCGGTAGAAGATCCGAAAGCCGGGTCGACATGCGCTGGGTGGTCTCGTCGAATAGTTTACGCATTTCACGCGCATTTCCGAAGTTCTTGGATTTGGCTTCCAGCTTCTGGTCAATGGCTTTGCGCAATTGTTCCAGGGTTTCGGCGGGCATGACGAACTTTTTCTTTTTAACCAGGCTGATGAAGATCTCCTGCAACTCATCCGCAGTGTAATCATCAATATTCAGACGATGTGTGATCCGGCTTTCTATACCGGGGTTCACTCTCACAAACTGTTCCATCTCGGTCTGGTATCCGGCCAGGATTACCACGAACTTGCCCCGGTCGTCTTCCATCCTTTTCATCAGGGCTTCAATAGCTTCGGTACCACCCTGGTCTTTCCCTCCTCCCTCGCTTACAGGAGCCAGGGTATAGGCTTCATCAATAAAAAGGATGCCTCCCATAGCCCGGTCGCATAGCTTGTTCACCGTATCGGGTGTTTCACCCGAATACTTGCTGACGATCAGGCTGCGGTCGGCCTCTATGACTTTACTGTTAGGCAGCAGGTGAATGGCTTTAAAGATCTCTCCCAGCTTCCTGGCAATAGTGGTTTTGCCGGTCCCCGGGTTTCCCGTAAGCATCAGGTTCAGGGCAAGGATCTCTGCCCCCGACAGCCCACGCTCCATCCTCATCCTGTTAAATTCGACCTGCCGGGCCATCGCTTTGATGGCTTCTTTCACAGCTGTCATCCCCACAAATTCATCCATCTCGGCCATGATCTGGTCCAGGGTTTTTGCTTTTGCTGTTTCTTCGGCCGTGATATCGGCGAGGGTGATCACGTTAAGCATCTCAGGATTGAATTCAGGTTTCCCGAATAAAGCCGACAGCCTTTGACCCTGGCGGGCCACAGCAAGTTCAAACGCTTTCACTACCTCACGTGCATTCCCGAAGTTCTTGTCACGCGAAATATACATGCTGTCGAAAAAGTTCCTCAGGCTGGCATCTGCATCAGCATCAAGTTTCAGTTTTTTCCTGGCAGCCAGGTTTCTGAAAATTTCGGTGAGTTCATCCGGTTTATAATCCAGGAACTCGATGCTGCGGTTAAAACGGGATTGCAGTCCGGGATTGGATGCAATAAAATTATGCATCTCCTTTGTATACCCGGCCACAATGCAAATAAACTTGCCCTTATCATCAGAAAGCCTCTTGAGCAAGGTATCGATGGCTTCTTTCCCGAAAGAATCCTGGTCGCCTGTGATCAGGTTGTAAGCTTCGTCAATAAACAGCACTCCGCCCATTGCCGAATCAACCAGCTGGTTGGTTTTTATTGCAGTCTGTCCCTGGAAGCCTCCCACCATACTGCTGCGGTCGGCCTCGATCAGATGCCCCCTCGAAAGCAGTCCGAGTGATTTGAACACATCGGCCATGATCCTGGCAACGGTGGTTTTCCCCGTTCCCGGGTTCCCCGTAAAGATAAAATGCAAACCAAGCTGGGTTTTTTCTCCTCCTTTCATCTGTCGTTGTCTTTCCATATTCAGGAAAGAAACCAGGCTGCGAACCTCGTCCTTCACGTTTTGCAATCCTGTCAGCTCATTCAGGCCTTTCATGCATTCATTCAGATCCACTTCCTTAGGCTCTTCCCAGGGGATATCAGCGGCCGTAATGGTTTGCAGCATCTCGTCAGTCGGATTCAGGATCTTGTTCAAACGGGCCGAAAGTTTACCGGTCGTTTCTTCGAACAGCTTCCTCATCTCACGGGCATTGGCAAAACTTCTGTCACGGGCCTCATAGATCTTCGTAACTGCCTTTTTCAGCCTCTCTTCGGCCGCTTCTTCCAGCAGATACTTCTTCTTTTTGATCTGGACCTTATAAATCTGCAACAACTCTTCAGGAGTGTAATCCTCTATATGCAAAAACCGGTCGAAGCGGCTTTTCAATCCGTCATTCGCCGAAAGGAAATTATTCATCTCATTTTGATAACCGGCAGCGATCACCACAAATTTATCCCGGTCATCTTCCATCCTTTTCATCAGCTTCTCGATAGCCTCCTGGCCCTGCTTGTCTTTTTCCCCGGCCGCACTCTGAGGCGCCAGCGTATAGGCTTCATCAACAAACAGTATCCCTCCCATGGCTTTGTCGCAAAGCTCATCTACCAGCTTGGGAGTTTCCCCGGTAAACTGGCTCACCATTTTAGCGCGGTCCACCTCGACCACGTTGCCGTTATCCATGAACCCTATGGCTTCAAAGATCTCGCCAAGCTTGCGGGCAATTGTCGTTTTGCCAGTTCCGGGATTCCCGGTAAGAACCATATGCATTGAGGGGCGTTCAGCAGCAGCCAGCCCCCTTTCGGCTCTTTCCTGAAAGGTCTTTACTTTTTGGGCTATTTCGCGGATGGCCGATTTCACATTATCCATCCCGATGAACTCGTTGAGTTCGGCCAGGATCTGATCAAGAGTCCTTTCCTCGGGGACGTATCCTTTGATGTCTTCGGGCAGGATCGTCAGATCGCTGGTGCTGGACTTGGTCCGGTTTAGCTGTGATGTAAAGATCTCTTCTGCTTTTTCGGCTGCCAGGTGACCGTTCCCAAAGGAATCATCGCGGGTCTTAACGGCATACCTGAACTGGGCAGTAAGTTTCTTGTAAGCCTCTTCACCCAGGGTAAGACCGAAATATTTATCTCGCAGTATCTGAATACAGATCTCCCTCAGCTCTTCAAAGGTATAGTCAGGAAGGCGGAACAGGTAACGGAAACGGTTACGTACCGCGGGATTGGAAGCCAGGAAATTGTCAAATCCTCCCTCAAGGCCGGCCAGAACAACCACGGGATCATTTTCCCATCGCCCCATCTCGATAAACAACTTATCCAGTTTGTTGATGTCGTTGGAATACCCGTCGGGTAAAAGCTTTTGGGCATTGTCGATAAACAGGATACCACCTTTGGCTGCTTTAATGTTCCTGTCCCAGTCTTTGACAAAATTGTCATAATCCACTGCATCCACCATATGAATAGCCGGGGAGGTGATGATCCCGTTGGCAAAGAACAACTCCTGGAGTGTGTTTCCAAGGGTGGTTTTTCCTGTCCCGGTGTTTCCGATGATAAGTGAGTTCATGCTCAGGCGTATATTTTTTCCGCCTGCCGATGAACGCTGTTTCAGTGATTGGTAGGTGTTGATGAGCGACTGGATTTCTTTTTTCACTTCGGTCATCCCTACCAGCTTATCCATCGACTGGCCCGATGTGCCCGCCATCGACACTCCGCACCATTTACAAAATTTTGCAGTGTCGCGGTTTTGTTTGTTACAGTTTTCGCAGAGCATAATTCTATTTCTTTTGTTCTACGGCAGGTTTCACATACTGGAAGTTCGTGACCTTATTCGTTTTCAGGTTCAGGTAACTCCCGGTGATAGTATCCAGGCCGGGACTTATCCTGGCGGTGAACTTTCCGTCAAGCTTGACATCATCCACTGAACCGGTGAATTCCATAGTGTTTTCTTTGAAGTTGATAGCTCCGGTTATATTGGCTTTCACCATCTTCTTGGTCTTTATCGACATGTTTCCAAGGATGACATCCGTTGTGAATGGCTGTATAATAAAGGTAGACTGACGATTATCGAATTTTCCTTTCCAGGTCCCGGCCACCTGGGCTCTTTGCTGCCCGGTCACGGCAGGTACTGTGGTCTCAGCGGCTTCCTGGTTTACTGCCCGCCCCGACATCTTCGGATGAAAGTAAAGAAAGGCGGCGAACAACAGGATGAAAGTGACGATCCCCGGCAACATCCAGCTCAGCAATTTTTTATCCTGCCTTGAAAGTTCGGTGTTAAATGTTTCAAGAGCGTCAGATTTGCTTGATTTGAAACCAGCCTTACCGGGACGAAAAGCATGGTACAAGGGTTCGACAAGGGTAGTAGCAGGATCGGAATCGGAAAGTAATTCTTCCCTGATACCTCGGGTAGATGATCGTCCGCCGAAAGAAAGCCAGAAAATGGCTCCGGCCCCTGCTATGACCAGGACGATGGATATAATAGTCACAACGGGATAAAGCAAGGCCACGATGAAGTAAACAATATAATACAGAACAATCGCCTCGAAAAGACCTGCAAGCAGGTTCGTTACGATCCCGCCGTCCCTGTTGGCCCGCCAGGTATAAATGCCAAGTAACACACTCGCCAGCAGCCAATAGATAAAACTTACTTTCCAGAAACCTCCGGGCAGGGGATTGCCCGACAGAGGGATCTTATAGATGATCAATGCGCCCAGCAGGGCCAGGGCAGGGATGAGCAACACTGTCCCCAGCACGATCTTCATGGTCTTAAGCCGGCCGTAATGATTCTTTACTTTTTTCTTCAAATTATACAGGATGGCCGTAGCCTCATCAAACCTGCTGACTTCCTTGCAATCTGAGTCGAACTCCTTCATCTTTTCGACATACTGCTTTGTCAGGTTCTCAAAAGCAAACTGAGGCTGCAGGTCGGCATAAGGATCTTCCTGATAGAAAACCGCAAGCCAGCTTTTCAGGCAGCTTTTCTCCATCTCTTTTTTGATCTCGTCTTTGGGAATGTCCTGCAACTCTTCCAGGCTGTAAACCGATTTATCGCTTCCTGCGAAATAATAATAGGGATCATACCCCAGCCCTTTGATGGCTTTGTACAAGGCGATCTCCTGGTTGTAAGGTCCGCATTTCTTCCGGTTGTCATCCGACTTCAAATCAAAACAATATTGAACCCATTGATCTTCTTTTTTCCATCCCTTCGATTCAAAATACCAATGAATAAGCGACTTTTCATTACCCAGGTTCTCGAGGCACTCATCCAGAAAATCATCCTTTTCATTCTCCTGGTATTTGCGGCAGGCATAATGATTGAACAGGTTTCCTGTTTCGCTCTTGGTGAAATAATACTGGTTCTCATTTTCGCCCGGCAGGTACAGATTGAATGAGACCTCAGGGTTCAGGTAGTAAAGCATGGAATACACCGTAACCGAGGTTGTAAGATCTTCGTTATCAATAATTTTTTCAATTTTCTTATAGGTATCCGGATCGTTTTGAGTGGCATACCAGGCCAGGAACCTCCCGTCGACGAATGAATTCCATCCGTCATCGGTTATATCATTCTCGCGGAAACTGACGATCACATCGTTGGCAGTCTTGCAGAGCTCATATCCCTTTTTATTTTTCTCGTTTAAAGTCTCAAGGTAAAAAGGCGTCGTTTCGTCGAGGTAGTAAATGGTTTTCCACAGGGCTACTTCCGGTTCCAGCTTCTTGAAATATCCCACGAACAGGTCGCGTTCTTTTTTGTTTCCCAGGGCCTGGAGATAAATATAGAATTCATCATCACTGTCTTTCAATGCTTTTGCATAATGGTCCCGGTTCTTAACCAGGGCCTGGGCCATCTTTTCAAAATTCTCGCACACTGAACCGTCAACCGAATGGTAAACCGCACTCTCGTCGAGCATGTAAACCGTAGCACGCAGCCCGGCTTCCTGGTTCTTAGGATAACGCTTCTCCAGGATCTCCTCGATCTCGACAGCGAGCTTGTTATTCCCACATTCTTCCAGCCAGCGGGTAACCCGTTTGCTATACAGGTACTTAATGGCCAGCTGCTGGTTTTTATCGAATAGTTTAGCCAGTTCCAGGGGATTATTGGCGATCAGGTTAAGGTCGGCATCAAAGACAAAAGGCTTGTAGCGGGCAGCGGTATTTTTCGCCACGGCAACCGCTTCTCCTTTATGCCAGCGCTGGACTTCATCAAATCCCCAGCGTTTTGCCGGATCAACAATTGTAAGGCCCTGCATCAGTGACAGAACGTCGGACGGAGCATCCAGTGGATATGGAAGTTCCCCGTTACGTTTCATTCTCAGCATGCGTCTCTCGTTATCCTTGAACGGATTGCAGCCCAGCCAGATGTACATCAGAAGTATGCCCAGGGAATAAAAATCGACCTTGCCGTCGATTTCGACTTTGTCGTCAATCGTCTCATAAAGCTCAGGTGCGGCATAGATAGGTGTACGGGCCTGCTGGGTCTGGTGCATGAGCTCATCTTCGGCACAAAGCGAGGCAATCCCGAAATCACCAAGTACCAGCTGCTTATGCTGCTTTTCACGGAAGAAAAAATTCCCCGGTTTAATATCTTTATGGATGATACGGTTATTATGGCAGAAAGCCAGGGCATTGGCAGCCTGCAAGGCGATATCCTTCAGTTTGCCGGCATCTTTCACGAAAAACACCTCGTCAAGAGTTCCGCCTTCAAGGAATTCCATCAGTTCGAAGGAGCGTTTACTTCCCTGGGGACTGGTCCATACACCGTATTCGAATAACCTGATGATACCCGGGAAATCAAAGGATTTCAGGATTTCGAGCAATTCTGATTTCGGGTTGAACTGCGGATAATACAGTTTCAGCACACAAACATTCCCATCGCGTTCAAGGAGATAGATCTGTCCTTCACCGGTTGATTCAGAGATGATCTTTTTGAAGTTGTACTTCTTCCCGTTAAGTTCGTAGACCTCAGAAGTACCTTCCTTTGCTGATACTCCTGAAACGTCTTCCGGCTTTTTTCCGACAGCGATAGTCTTGTCGGAATCGGTTGCGGCTGTCTCCCTCACCGTATCCTGGCTGTCTTTCCTCATGGTCTTTTCGGTATCAACCGAAGGTTTTCTCATGGTCTTTTCGGTATCGGCAGAGACTCCCGATGGTTTCCTGATCGTTTTGTCGGCATCATCGTTCTTACCCGATGGTTTCCTGATCGTCCTGGCAGCGTCAGAGGAAGGTTTCCTCAGTGTTTTGTCTTCGTCCATATGATTGTATGTTTAATTACATATTTCCATTATGATACATCCATTCTATCTTTTTGTATACCACAACCCATTTCCCGCCCATAAAGGGTTTACCGCAATGCGTCGGATTCGGGTGGTAAGAGTGATTGAAATAACACTCCCATACCGAGTCGCTTACCGGGGGTTTACGGGCGGTATAATAATTCCTGACCATCTGGGGCGAAGCCGAATCCTCGGGCATCATCCGGTCAAGCAACTTCTGCATCTCCTCTCTTTTTTGCTTTACAATCGCTTCAATTTCTTCCCTGGACTGTCTTTTTTCAAGAGGTTTGCGTTTGGACACTGCCGGTGTTTCTGTTTCCACAGAGGGCCTGGGAGGGGCAGGTGGAGTGGGACCTGCATTTTTATTCAGATCCAGATACATTGTTTTCAGTTCCTCGTTCCTCTTCTCCCTCTCTAACTGCCTGGCAGTTTTCGGGATCGCCACCGGCTGAGGTTTGTCTTCTTCTGCTGTTGCTTCGGGGACTTGGGTTTCGATCTCTTTCAGCTGTTTTTCAAGCTCATTGATTTCCGTTGAGATACTCAGGACCTGCTGCGTAAGCGGTTCCTGCCGCGCCTTCTGCAATTCCATCCGGGCATTGTCGGTAAGCGGAGTATCGCATTTGACGCAGAAAGCCGAATGATTCAGGGTACCGCAAACCGGACAGCTTATCCCTTTTCTCGGTCCCCCGCATTCAGGGCAGCAGGCGTCTTCTTCGCTCATCCCTGCGCCACAATAGGTGCAATGTTCACTGGCAGGAAAGCACCCGCATTTCTCGCAAAGATCTGCACCCGGCAGAATATCAGCTCCGCAGCGGGGACAAATTCTGTCGCCCAGCGAGGCTCCGCATTCCTCGCAGAATACAGCCCCCGGCTCATTCACCGCACCGCATTTCTTACAATGGCCTGTGTCGGTTCCCTGGAGGGTGGCTTCTTTCTTTTTATCAACAGGTTTTGCATCCCGTTCGGCCTGCCTGTATCGTTCCTGTTCCTGCTGCATGATGTTAATTAATGAATTTTATGGATGAAACAAATGTCATCTTTCCCTGCTTCAAGATCTTCTGGTGATAGAATTAATCCGCAGAATAACATAAAACAATGCTAAGTAAATAAAGCTTTGAACCCGGGAGAAAAAACGACCAATTCAAATCAAAAATATGAAATAATATGCTTATGTAATAAGATTTTTCAGATAAAAGTAAAGGTCAAATAAAGTCAATTTACTATTAGTAATCAGTTGCATGAAAATCAACCTGCTATGGATCCAGGAGAATTCATTTCACGGCTAAAGACTTCAAATATATGATGAACGATCTGTTTTTACGCTGGTTCATGAAGCCATCGGGGTCAACTGCAGCATCCGGGATCCGGATAACTGGGGATGTCCCGGGGTTCATACCCTTGATTTTGTTCCGAACACCGTAGGAAGTAAATATTTGTATAACTTAGGTGATGTTTTGATATTAAAGCGGACATTGACATTATTGGTTATTTCTCATCTGTAAAACAAACAAAATGAAAAAAGCATTACTCATTGCAACCCTTGCATTATCAATGAATGCATTTGCACAATTCAGCAATCCGGGCTCAGATCCAAAAGAAAAAATTCAAGGCAGGATTGAATATAAAGAATTCAATCATTCAGGCATTACACCTGAACTGAATCGGG